>Ga0335074_10009628_pt1 | contig 13492 bp, 11 predicted proteins | sample Lox_Sample_23_FD_206715 | JGI IMG/M metagenome (GOLD analysis project Ga0335074, IMG submission 206715) | Soil microbial communities from Loxahatchee National Wildlife Refuge, Florida, United States - Lox_Sample_2.3 | ecosystem: Environmental > Terrestrial > Soil > Wetlands | place: USA...
TGCTGTCCTCGCTGAGCATCTTCCGGTCGCTCGGCCCGACGCTGGCGATCGCCGTCGCGGTCACGCTCCTGGCCGCGCTCACCCTGATCCCCGCCGTGGTCGCGCTGCTCGGCACGCGCGTGTTCTGGCCGTCCAAGGCGTGGCGACGCGAGCCCAAGGGCGCCAGGTTCGCCGCGATCGGCCGCTCGCTCGGGAAGCGCGCGGGGCTGTACGCAGGCGTGTCCGGCCTGGTGCTGGTGGTCCTGGCCATCGGCGCCCTCAGCTTCAAGCCGACATTCGACCTGTCGTCGGCCGGCATCCCCAGCAACGCCGAGTCGGAGGTCGCCCTGACGGTCCTGGAGAGGGGGCTGCCGCCGGGCGCCACCGAGCCGACGCAGGTGTTCCTGCACGCCACGTCGGGCACGCTGACCGCCAGCGAGATCGCCGATTACCAGGCCAAGCTGAGGACCATGGACGGCGTGGGCGCCGTGGCCCCGGCCACCGTCAGCACGAACAAGGCGACGGCGGAGTACACGGTCACGCTGTCGGTGGACCCGGAGTCGACGACCGCGGTGAACACGCTGAAGAGCGGGCTGCGGCCGCAGGCCCACGCGGCGGCGCCACCGGGCACGTACGCGCTGGTCGGCGGGACCACCGCGGTATTCGCCGACATTCAGGCGGCGATGAACCACGACTACGCGATCGTGTTCCCGGTCGCCGCCGTCATCATCCTGCTGATCCTCATGCTGCTGCTGCGCAGCATGGTGGCGCCCTGGTACCTGATGGTGTCGGTCGGGCTGGGTTTCGCGGCCACGCTGGGCGCCACGGTGCTGGTGTTCCAGACGCTCGCCGGGCAGGCCGGCCTGGTCTTCCTGCTGCCGGTGTACATGTACCTGTTCGTGGTGGCGCTGGGCACCGACTACAACATCCTGATGATCGCTCGGCTGCGCGAGCAGGCCCGGAACGGGATGTCATCGCGGGACGCCGCGGCCGAAGCGGTCCGGCACGCCGGCCCGGCGATCGGGTCGGCCGGCCTGATCCTGGCCGGCACGTTCGCGTCCCTGATCCTGGCCGGCAACTCGATCCTGCAGCAGGTCGGCTTCGCGGTCTCATGCGGCATCGCCCTCGCGGCGTTCGTCATGGCGATGTTCTTCTCACCCAGCCTTACCGCCCTCATCGGCAACCGAGCCTGGTGGCCCGGTCACTCCGCCGAGGTCAAGGTCAGGCATCAGGAGTAGGCGGTCCCGTCTGACCGCGGACTTCGGGGAAGAGGACGCCGAACAGCTGCGAGATGTAGGGCTGTAGCTGTTCGGACCGCGCAGCGGCGAGCGGCGGCTTGCATATCACCGAGTGCAGGACGCCGATGCCGAGCAGGAGCGCGACGAACAGGTCGGCGCGTACGGTCGCGTCTTCCTCAGGGGACAACGCGGCCAGACGGCGGGTCAGGTCGCTATCGATGTGGGCGCGCATCTGCTCAGCGACGCCGTCGTGACCGCTGGATCGCAACATGGCGGCGATCTGGCTCTGTCCTCCGTAGGCTTCCGGCTGATCGAGGATACGGGCCAGCATCCTGGCTGGCAGTTCGGCTGCCGGGGCATCCCGCAGGTCCGGGAACCGGCTGGCGGCGGAAAGCGCCTCGACGAACAGCCCTTCTTTGGACCCGAAGTAGCGGGATATGAGGGCGACGTTGGCGCCAGCGTCGGCGGCGATGTCGCGGACGCTGACCCCGTCGTAGCCGTCCCTGGCGAAGCGCTGCCGCGCCGCGCGCAGCAGGTCCGCCCTGGTCGCGGCTGCGTCACGATGCCTGCGGCGTCCGCCGGAGGCGGGGGCTGGCCCGCCCGCTGAGATTTCCACAGGGATCATAGTAAACGATCGTTGACATACGGCCCCAAGGCGCTTACCCTCCCGTTGTAAACAAATGTTTACAACGGGAGGGCCGATGAGGGATGCCGCACCGCCGGAGAGGAAGCCGATGAGGGATGCCGCACCGCCGGAGAGGAAGCCGATGAGGGATGCCGCACCGCCGGAGAGGAAGACGGCGCTCTCCGCCTCCGCCGACCGCCCGGGCGTGATCCTGTTCGTGCTGGCTGCTTCCGGGATGGTCTACGCGCTGCTGCAGGGCCTGGTCGTCCCGGTCCTGCCGCTGTTCGGCACGGTGTTCCGGATCTCTGGAGCGGAGGCGGCCTGGATCCTGACTGCCTACCTGCTGTCGGCGGCGGTCACGACCGCCATCGGCGGGCGGCTTGGGGACAGGTTCGGCAAGCGGCGTGTGCTTGCCGCGGTGCTCGCAGTCGCCGGGGCTGGCACCGCGCTGTCCGGGAGCGCGCCGGTGACCGCCGTGGGCGTCATGATCGCGGGCCGGGTGTTGCAGGGCGCCGCAGCCGCTGCGTTCCCGCTGGCGTTCGCCATCATCCGCGAGCAACTGCCCGCCGCGCGCACGTCGGGCGGCAACGCGGTCGTGTCGGCGATCTACGGGATCGGGGGCGGGCTGGGCATCATCCTGGCCGGGCCGATCACCCAGCATCTGTCCTGGCGGTGGCTGTTCTGGATCCCGTTGCTGCTCGCCGCGGTGTGCCTGGCCGGAGTCCTGGCCCTGCTGCCGGAGTCACCAGCGCGCTCGCGCGAGCAGATCAGCTGGACGGCCGGGGTTCTGCTGTCCGCCGGCCTGGTCGCGCTGCTCGTCTCGATCAGCCAAGGTCACGCGTGGGGGTGGGGATCCGCGAGAGTGGCCGGGCTGCTGGCCGGGGCGGCGGTGCTGTGCGCCGCCTGGGTGATCGCCGAGGTCCGGGCCGCCGGGCCACTGGTGGACGTGCGGATGATGCGAATGCGCGGCGTGTGGACCACCAACGCCGCTGCCGTCCTGCTCGGGTTCGGCGTATTCGGCTTGTTCGTGCTGATCCCGGCCATGACAGAACTGCCCAGGATCGGCGGGTTCGGGTTCGGCGCCAGCATCACCGGCGCCGGGCTGTACCTGCTCCCGGCCGTCGCGGCGATGCCCGCCTTCGCGATCGCAGCCGGCGCCGCTCACCGGCTGGCCGGTTCCAAGCTGCCGATGGCCGCCGGCAGCCTGCTCAGCATGGCCGGGTTCGCGTTCCTCGCTGCCAGCCACACCTCAAGCTGGCAGATCTACCTCGGATCCGGGATCACGGGCGCGGGGATCGGGCTGAGCTTCGCGGCCATGGCCAACCTCATCGTCTCCGCTGTCCGGCCCGAGCAGACCGGGGTCGCCACCGGCATGAACATTCTCGCCCGGACCGTCGGCGGCTCGCTCGGCGGCCAGGTCGCCGCGTCCGTACTCGCATCAAACACCGGCCCGCACGGCCTGCTCGCCGAGCAAGGCTTCACCGTCAGCTTCATGATCGGTGCCATCGGCCTGGCCGCATCCTTCCTCACCAGCCTGGCCATCCCGGGAAAAGCCACACCACGGAGCAGCCAGGGGCAGCCCTCCGAGCACTCATACCCAGGCCGGGCCACAGCCTGAGATGCTCGGTGCCGACCCTGGCCTTGCCACTTGCCTGGTCGTGGAGGGCGGGGCCTGCCGGGCCGGCGCCGACCCGGCAGGCCCGCCGCTAACCGCTGGCGCCCGCTGTTACTCGGTGACGCTGAAGGCGGTGCCGCCGGTAATGCCGGAGGGGACGCCGATGACCTTGCCCGACTTGTTCACGGCTTCCCACGCGCCGGGCTTGTAGGAGGCCAGGCTCTTGCCGTTGACCGTGCACCCGGAGAACTTGACCGGGGAGTACGTCGGCGGGCTGGGCAGCGCCACCGGGTACTCGACGTCGTTAGGCGTGCCACCGGTGCTGGAGTCCGAGGCGGTGGTCGCGTAAACGATCTTTACGCTGGCCGAGGACTTGGTGATCGTGATCGTGACGGCCACGTTCTCGCCGCGCGCCACCTCATGCGGGACGTTCACGGTCTTGTTCCCGACATCGAGCACCGGGTCCCCGTAACCGACGATGCCCGACACGCAGCCGAGCCCGATTTGCGCCGAGGCCGTGTCCAGGCTGGTGCCGACGAAGTAGTGCGCCACCAGCTCCGGCGTGAACACGAAGTCCCCGCTGCCGCAGGAGATGGCCGGCACCGTGATGGTGCCCTTCACCGTGAGCGACGCGGTGCCCTTGGCCACCGTGAAGTGATAGCCGGCCAGGAAGAGTTCCTTCGTCGCCGCGGTCACGGGCGACGTACTCGCCCCCGCCGCCGCCCCGGTGGCCGTGACCAGCGCCGCGCTGGCCGCCAGCACCATCCCGGCCGCGGTGATGAGCCTGGCCGCTTGCTTTCGCATCCATGTCCTCCAGCATGCTCGCGGCAGGTCGCGCCCAGCGCCTGCCTGAACGGGACGCACCGTAACCGGCTGGATCATATGGAGCCAAGGTGAGAACCCTGTGACACCGGAATGAACACCATCATCGCCCGGCGGAAGCACGCATACCCGGGCCAGGCCGCAGCCTAGAACGCCCTCCCCCGCAGTCGTCAATTTACTTGACAGTCGTTTACAGAACGGTTACGGTCGCGTGTGCCCACACAGCGCGAACTCAGGAGCGACACCCGGGAAGCGCGTGAGCTGACCCTGGTGATCAAGGGCGGCGACTGCGCCCGGCTCGGGCAATTGCTCGGTGCCGATCCGGACCTGGCGAACTGCCTGGTGGTGGAGGACGGGGCGGGGCGAAGCCCGCTGCACCTGCTGGCCGACGCGCCGGGCCGCCGACCGCGAACACCGGAAACCGTCGGTGTGCTCGCCGCCGCCGGGGCCGACCTGAACGCCCCGGCCGCCGGGATGTGGCACGTTGAAGCGCCGCTGCACTGGGCGGCCAGCAACGACGACCTGGTCCTGATCGACGCGCTGCTGGACGCGGGCGCCGACATCGAGTGCCCCGGCTCGTCTATTGGCGGTGGGCCGCCGATCCAGTCGGCGATCGGCTACGGCCAGTGGCAGGCCGTGCGCCGCCTGCACGAGCGCGGCGCGGTCACCCCGATGGCCGGGCTCGTGATCATGGGACTCGCCGATCAGGTCGCTGAGCTGCTGGACCAGACGGAGGCCGGCCGCGACCAGCTCAGCCCGGTGCTCTGGACCGCCTGCCGGGTGGGCGACATCGTCATCGCCCGCATGCTGCTCGACCGCGGCGCGGACATCGCCTGGCGCGCGCCCTGGTCCGGTGAGACCCCGGCCGACATCGCGCGTTCCGCTGGGCAAGACCACCTGCATACCTGGCTGGAAGAGCTTTATCTCGGCGGTTCCTGATTTGCTGGCACGGCGATGACGTTGCTGGCCGCCGGGAACGAGGCCGGCGACGCGGGACGGCGGAACCCGAGCAGCGCGGTGGCGGCGGCAGCCAGGACGCAGGCGGCGCCGATGCCGACGGCCAGGTGGTATCCGTGAACGAACGACTGCGCGGCGGTGTCCTGGTAGCCGGGCCCGAGAGCGCGCGTGACGGCGCTGATGTGCGCTCCCGCGACGTTCTGCGCTTGTTTCGCCGCGGCAGCCCGTATGGAGGCCGGGAAGCGATGGCTGGCGGCGCCCCAGTGAGAGGTGGCTGCGGCCACGCCCACGCTGCCGAGCACGGCCAGCCCGGCCGAGGTGCCGGCCTGGCGGGAGGCGTTGACAACGCCCGAAGCGGCCCCCGACACGCCGGCGGGCACGTCGCGCATGGCGACGTGGGTGACCCCGGGGACGATGACCCCAAATCCCGTCCCGGCCAGGACGTAGCCGATCGCGGTCAGGACGAACGGAGTGGCCGTGCCGGCCCGGCTGAGGGCGAAGACTCCGATCGCGGCGACGGCGCAGCCGGCCGCGACCACCCTGGAGGGAGGCTGGCGGCGGTCGATGCGCCCGGTGAGCTGGGCCATGAGCAAGAACGGCGCGTTCATGAACAGCCAGGACAGGCCGGTCCGCAGCGCCGACCAGCCGATGACGTCCTGGTAGAGCAGGGTCACGTAGAACATCAGGCCGCTGAACGCGGCGTAGCTGATGAGGTAGACCGCCGAGGCGCTGACGAAGCTGCGCGCGCCGAGCAGCGCCGGCGGGATCATCGGGTGCGGGCAGCGCCGCTCCCACCGGGCGAAGCAGGCACCGAGCACGGCACCGGCCGCCAGGGGGGCGAGAACCGGCCAGGAGCCCCAGGGGTGCGATGACGCCTCGACGAGCCCGAGGGTGATCCCGACCAGGCCGAGAGCGCTGGTCACCACGCCGGGGACGTCGAGACGGCCGGAGGCGGGGTTACGGGATTCCGCGACCGCGACCAGGGTGAGCGCGACGGCGACGCCGGTGAAGGGGACATTGACCCAGAACACCGATGACCACCCGAAGAAGCTCAGCAGGACTCCCCCGATAACCGGCCCGACCCCGAAGCCCGTGCCGCCGATGGCCGCCCAGGTCCCGATGGCGCCAGCGCGGGCCTTTCCGGGGAACGTTTCGGTGATGATCGACAGTGTGAGGGCCAGCATGGCTGCCCCGCCGACCCCCTGGAAGGCCCGGAAGCCGATGAGCGCCGCGTCGCTGCGGGACAGGGCACAGCCCGCCGAACCGAGCGCGAAGATCGTGACTCCGGTCAGGAAGATCCGCTTACGGCCGTAGCGATCGCCCAGCGCACCCCCGACCGGGATCAGCGCCGCGAGGGCCAGGGCGTACGCGCTGACGACCCACTCCAGGCCGCCGGGACCCGGGCGCAGGCTGTGCTGGATCGACGGCAGGGCGACGTTCACGATGGTCACATCGACCTGGATGATGAACAGCGACACGCACATGGCCAGCAGGGTCAGCCAGCGGCGCTGGGGCTTGCTGAAGTGGGTCCGCATCAGGGCTCCTTCTCGCATCGGACGGACACGGCGGCCTCGGCGCTGCCCAATTCTAACCAGTTGGTTAAAACATCGCATCTCATTTTAACCGCGCGGTTAGACTGCTCTCGTGAGCACTCCGCGACCGCCCCGGCAGCGTCGCCCCCCGAGCCACGACCCGGAGGGGCGCCGCGCCGATGTGCTCAGCGCGGCCAGGCGCCTGTTCGCCCGCAGCGGCTACGCCCAGACCTCAATCCGGGCCATCGCCGCCGAGGCTGACGTGAACCACGCGCTCGTGATCACCTACTTCGGCGGCAAGGAGGCCCTGTTCATGGAGGCGGTCGGCCGCTTCCAGATCCAGCAGGACGCGCTCGAGGGCAGCCTCGACGGCATGGGTGCCCGGATCGCCCGGGCGTACCTGGAGCGCTGGGAGAACATGGCCGACGACGACCCGTGGCTGGCGCTGGTGCGTTCCTCGTTCTCCCACGAGGGCAGCTACCAGCTCCTGCGTTCAGAACTGGAAGCCCAGCAGACCGTGCCGCTGCGCGAGGCTTTCGGCAGCACGGGTGAGGGACCGCTGCGCAGCGCGATGGTGGAGTGCCTGATCGCGGGCATGATCATGACCCGCTACATCTACCGGCTCGAACCAGCCCGGTCGCTACCCGCCCGGGCGTTCGAGGCCGCGTTGGCCAACTCGCTCCAGCAGGCCATCACCGGCCCGCTGCCCGCCATCGACGATGAACCGCCGCTTCGGAGCTAGGCTGGTGGGAACGCGCGGCGGAGGGGCCCGCCCTCGAACTGCGGCATGGCCGCCAACGGTCCCTGCCTGATCTGGGTAGGAGGCGGCATGCGCGCACCGGAACTTCCCGATGACCTGGTGCCGGCCCTGGACGAGCTGGCCGGGCTGGCCGGTGCCGCGGATGCGGCCGCGCTGGCCGCGCTGCGGGACCGGCTGGCGGCGTCGCGGCTGCGGGTGCTGGTGGTCGGGGAGGCCAAACGGGGCAAGAGCACGCTGGTGAACGCCCTGCTGGGCCGGCCGGTGCTGCCGGCTGGGGTCACGCCGGTCACCGCGGTGGCCACCACCGTGACCTACGGGACCGGCGAAGGCCTGGACGTCGAGTTCGGGGACGGCCGGGCCGGGCGCTACCCGCTGGCCGCGCTGGATGACCTGGTGACCGAGCGCGGCAACCCGGAGAACCGCCGCGGTGTCGCCACTGTCACGGTCCGGCTGGACGCCCCGCTCCTGGCCCGGGGCGTGGAGATCGTGGACACGCCGGGGACCGGCTCGGTGCACGCGCACAACACCGCCGCCACCGGCAGCGTCCTGCCGAGCATGGACGCCGCGATCTTCGTGCTGGCCGCCGACCCCCCGGTCTCGGCGGCCGAGCGGGAACTGCTGGGCCGGGTCCATGCGCTGTCGGTGACCACGTTCGTGGTGCTCAACAAGGCGGACTACGCCGATGTGGCCGGGCTGGCCGAGGCGACTGAATTTACCGAACGGGTAGCCAGCGGCGTGACCGGCGAGCCCGCGGCGGTCTATCCGGTGTCCGCCCGCCGCGCGCTCGGCCCGGGCGGCGACGCGGGTTTCGCCGCGTTCGCCGCCGAGTTCGCCGCTTACCTGGACACGGCCCGGACGGCCGACCTGCGCCGGTCGGCGGCTGCCCAGCTGCGCCGCGTCGCCGGATCGCTGATCGACGAGGTGGCCCTGGCCCGGCGCGCGGCCCAGCTGCGCAGCGACGAGGCAGCCGGGCGAGTGGCGGCGTTCACCGCCCGGCTGGCGGCGGTGGCCGAACGCGCCACCGCCGCGGCCGACATGGCGGCCGGCGAGTCCAGGCGGATGCTGGCCGGGCTGAACGCGGCGGCGGAGCGGGAAACGGCCCGGCTGAGCGCCGATACGCGCGCCGCGATGGTCACGCTCCTCGACGGTGAGCTGGCCGGGGCGTCGCCAGCCGACATCGAGCGGCTGGGCCGGGGCCGCCTGGTCGAGCTGACCAGGGACGCCGCCGAGCGCTGGCGGCAGGCCGAGGGCGAACGGCTGGAGGACGGCCTTGGCCGGCTGAGCGTCCGGCTGGCCCAGGACCTGGCGGCCGAGCTTGACGCGGTCCGCGGCGCCGCCGCCGGGCTCCTGGGCCTGGAGCTGTCCGTGCCGGTGCCGCAGGAACGGCTGGCGCCGGACCGGCGGTTCTTCTACCCGGCGGCCGAGCCCGTTGACCAGGCCGAGTTGCTGGCCGGGGCGGTCCGGCGCCGGCTGCCCGGCCAGGCCGGGCGGCGGCTGGCCCGCGATCACGTGCTCGGCCAGGCCGGCGACCTGGCTGCGCGGCAGATCGGCCGGGCCCGCGCCGATCTGCAGTACCGGCTGGCCGAGGCAACCCGGCAGCTCACCCTGGAGATGGGGCGCCGCTACACCGGCAGCACCGGCCGCCTGGCCAGCGCCCTGCGCACCGCCGCCGAGCTGCGGGAGCAGGCCGCGGGTGACGTGTCCGGGCGGCTGGCCGCGCTATCGGACCGGGAGCGGGCGCTGCGGCGGGTGAGCGACCGGCTGGGCGTGGCCAGCGGCCCGTCGCCATCTGCGCATGAACGGTGATCTGCCGCCCGGTGGCCGCAGCGCGATTCCCTGTGCGTGCAGCCGGGCCCTGACGGTTTCGGCTGGCTGGCCAGATATGAGCTCGATGTGCCGCAGTCCGAGCCCGCAGGCCAGGTAGAGCTCCTTCACCAGCTCCGGGCCAACGTCCACCGGGACGGGGAATCGCTGCCAGACCGGGCCACCGGCCGGCCGGGGCGCCAGGGCATGCCGGGATAGCACGTGCCGCACCAGCGGATCGGCGTACAAGGCGTCGATCAGCTCGATCTCGCTGGGACCGCTGCGCGGTTCCGGGCCGCCGATGCGCACCGGGAGGCCCTGGTCATGGGCGCTGCGCAGGATGACGCGGCCGTGCACGCCCAGCCGCCGGCCGGTCTCGGCCGCGGACAGCCCGGCCTCCACGTACAACCGGGACAGCGCCTCGGCGGGCACCGCCGCCCGGTCTTCCCGGTTTCCCCCGCCCCGGGTGCGCATGCGCACGCCGCGGGCCCGCAGCCGGTCACGGATGGTCCGCTCCGGGATCCCGGTGACCGCCGAGATCTGGCCGGACGTGAAGCTCGAGCGCACGTAGAGGCGCACGGCGAGGTCGGTAAGCACCTCCTGCTCCGCGTCCAGGTGCCGCTGGCGTCCCGCGCCGCGTGGCTTGACCGGAACTCCCGCCTTGTTCAGCAGGCGGCCGACACGCTGCCGGCTGATGCCCGCCAGCTTGGCTATCTCGTACGTGGACAGCCCCTGGCAGTCATACCAGTGACTGATCAGCGCCGCGGTGCTGACGCCCGGCGGTCCGGCCCCCGGGGCAGGCCCAGGATGTGGCGCATCCGCCGGTCCCTGGGCATACGGACAGCGAGCGGCTTCGTGGCCCGGGTACACGCCACCAACCTCCTGCCTGGATCAGGCAGGGACCGTTGGCGGCGTCTCCGCGGTCTACGGCGGGCCCCTCCGCCGGTGCTCACAGCGTAGCTCAGCCGATGACCGGCCGGCCGCTGCGGGAAAGCCGCCGGGGCCGCCGCAGCCGGCCACTTGTGGGCGGCCGCGGTTGCCGCTCACAATAGCCGTGGCGATGAGGCTCGCCGTAACCGCGGCATTACAGCTCGCTGATGGCCTCTACTGACGTCCGGCCTGCTGATGGAGGAGGTCATGGTGACGAGAATGGCGGCGAGACCGAGGTGACTGCGGGCCCGTTCCGCCGGGTGCTGGTCGGATGGGACGCGTCGGCCGATGCGGTGGAGGCGCTGAGCGCGGCGGCGGCGATCGTCCGCGGCGATTCCGGGCACGTGGTGGCGCTCACGGTGGTCCCGAATGCCTTAGGGGCCGAGGCAGCCGACCAGCAGGAGAGCGAACGCAACGCGATCAGGCGGCGGGCCGAAGAGCGCTTCGACCGGGTGCGCGGGTCGGCCGCGGGCGTGCGGATGAGCCTGCGCATCGTCGAGGACCGGCAGGTGGGCCCGGCGGTGTGCGCTTACGCCGCCGAGCACGGGTTCGATCTGCTGGTGCTCGGCCGGCACGGTGACGGCGGGGTGCTGCACGCGCGGCTCGGGCGGGTGGCCGAGGCCGCGGCGCGGGGCAGCGCGGTCCCCGTCCTGCTGCTCAGTGCGCCGTGAGCCGGCACCAAAGAGGCTTGCCAAGGCGGGATCTTTGGCATGTACTCTTCTTGTAGGAGCGCGATGAGGCTCGCGTAACGTCTGGGTCCTTGTGGCCCTGGCTAATGGCCTCTACCTGCACGGACGTCTTGGCGTCACCGACAGGCGGAGGTCATTTTGTCTGTTCCGGTCCTCATCCAGGTGCTGCAGAGCCTCGTGGTCCTGTGCCTCGCTCCGCTGTACGCCGGAGTGCTGACGCGCGCCGAGGCCGTGCTCGCGTCCAGGCGCGGCCCAAGCGTGTGGCAGCCGTACCGGGACCTGGCCAAGCTGCTGCGCAAGGGCAGCGTCACCAGCGATCAGGCCTCGTGGATCTTCCGGATCACGCCGTTCGTGACGTTCGCCTGCTACCTGACCGTGTCGGTGATTGTTCCCATCATCACGGACACGCCGCTGCCGCTCGCGTTCCTGGCCGACCTGATCGGCGGCGCGTTCGTGCTGACCCTGGCCAGCTTCATGACCTCGCTGGCCGGCCTGGACACCGCCAGTCCGCCCGGCGGCCTGGGCGCGAGCCGCGCAAGCTGGGTCGGCAGCATGGCCGAGCCAGCGCTGATCCTGGTGTTCTTCACCGTCGGCGCGGTCTCGGCGTCGGACAACCCGTACCTGATGAACCACGCGATCGCGTCCTCGCCGTACGCGCTGGTCCTGCCCACGCACGTGCTGGGCCTGGTCGCGTTCTTCATGATCGTGCTGGTGGAGAACGGCCGGATCCCGATCGACACCCCCGGCGGGTCCACCGAGATCTCGATGATCGAGGAGAACCGGGTGCTCGAGTACTCCGGCCGCGCCTACGCGCTGATGAAGTGGGGCAGCTGGATGAAGCTCTTCCTGATGTCCTCGATCTTCATGAACGTGTTCGTGATCCCCTGGGGGCTCGGCACCTCGGCGGACCTGCCGTCGGCGCTGCTGGCCATCCCGGTCCTGCTCGGCAAGCTGGCCCTCTGCGGTCTGGCGATCGTGGTGATCGACACCTCGTTCGCCAAACTGCGCTTCTTCCGCATCGCCGAGTTCCTCGGCGCCTCGTTCCTGCTGGCCCTGGTCGGCATCGCCACCTCGTACGTGATCGGGGCGTGAGCCGATGCAGAGCCTGTCAGCGACCAGCGCCGCGGGGGTGCTGCTCGACCTGTCCGGGGTGCTTATCCTGCTGCTGGCGTTCGCCTGCCTGGGCTCCAAGCTGTTCAACCGGTACGTGGCCTACTACGGGGCCCAGTCCGTGGTGCTGTCGTTTGCCGCCGGGGTCGCCGCCTGCGCGTTCCACAGCGTCGAGCTCTGGATCCTGGCCGCCGCCACCCTGGCCATCAAGGGCATCGGGATTCCGCTCTCCGCGCGCCGGCTGCTGATGCAGCGGCTGGAACTCAAGCGCGATGCCGCGCTTTCGACGGGCCTGTCCACCTCGCTGATCGCCGGCGGGGCGCTGACCGCGTTCGCCTACCTGGTGACCCGTCCCCAGCTGCTGCCGCATGGCCTGGTGGCGGCCGCGGTGGTTCCGCTGTCCACCGCGGTGATCCTCCTCGGCGGGCTGGCCATGGTGGTCCGCCGGCACACCGTGGCCCAGCTGATCGGCTGGCTGATCGTGGAGAACGGGGTCTTCCTCGGCGCGATCACGCTGGTCGCGACGTTCCCGTTCATCGTCGAGGCTGGCATCTTCCTCGATCTGGTCGCCGGGGTGCTGATCATGCTGGTCTTCGTGTCCGGGCTGACCCGCAGGCTGGCCAGCGCGAGCGCCAGCGAGCTGCGGGAGCTGCAGGGATGAGCGAGGAACCGCGATGATGATCACCCTAATGATCGTGGCAGCGGCCGGCCCGCTGGCCGGCACCGTGGCCGCATCGTCCGGCGCGCGGGGACAGGTGGCCGGCTGGGCCGGCGCGGCGGGCGCCCTGGTCTCGCTGGCCAGCGCCATCTGGCTGCTGGCCACCGAACTGCACCGCGCTCCCCTGCTGGGCTGGGGTGGCTACCTCTACCTGGACTCCCTGAGCTGCTTCTTCCTGCTCACGGTGGCGGGCGTGACTCTGCTGGCCAGCGTCGGCTCCGTCGCCTACCTGTCGGCCGAACAGGACGCTGGCCGGCTGTCCGGCTTCCAGGTCCGGCTGTACTACGTCTTCTTCGGGCTGTTCGCGGCGCTGATGCTGGCCGCGCTGGAGACCGGGAACCTGGGCCTGCTGTTCGTGCTGGTCGAGGCCAGCACGCTGGCCAGCGCGGCGCTGGTCGGCCTGGAGGCGCGGGCCAGCTCGCTCGAGGCGGCCTGGAAGTACGTGATCATCAGCTCGTTCGGGGTCACGATCGCGCTCGCGGGCACGCTGTTCCTTTACTACTCGGCCACCGGCCTGCACCTGGCCGCCGAATACCGGCTGGCCTGGCCCTACCTGTTCAGTCACGCCCACGGGCTGGCGCCGCAGAGCCTCCGGCTGGCGTTCCTGCTCGCGGTGGTCGGCTACGGCACCAAGGTGGGCCTGGCCCCGATGCACACCTGGCTGCCGGACGCGCACGCGGAGGCGCCCAGCCCGGCGAGCGCGATGCTCTCGGC
>Ga0335074_10009629_pt1 | contig 13492 bp, 10 predicted proteins | sample Lox_Sample_23_FD_206715 | JGI IMG/M metagenome (GOLD analysis project Ga0335074, IMG submission 206715) | Soil microbial communities from Loxahatchee National Wildlife Refuge, Florida, United States - Lox_Sample_2.3 | ecosystem: Environmental > Terrestrial > Soil > Wetlands | place: USA...
TGTGGGACTTCGCCATCAAAGCGAAGTGACCGGCAAGGCTGCCGACGGCTGCGGCTGTTGCTGGGTCATGCAGTGCAGGGCGCCCAGGCCCCAGATCAAAGCGGTGCAATCGATCCCCGTAACGGTCCGGCCAGGGAATACCCGCGCAAGCACATTCAGCGCCAGGCGGTCGGCGGGATCGTTGAAGGTGGGCACCAGCACCAAACCGTTGGCAATGTAAAAATTCGCGTAGCTGGCGGGCAGGCGTTGCCCCGCAAAAACCAGCGGCCGCGGCATGGGCAGCGGGACCACGCGCAGGCCGGCTTCGCGCAGGAGCGCGGCGTTCTCCCGCAGCGGCTCGTAATTTGCGTCGGAGCGTTCGCGCTCGGTGGCCAACACCACGGTTTCCGGTCCCACGAAACGCGCCAGGTCGTCCACATGCCCGTGGGTGTCGTCGCCCGCGATGCCCTTGCGCAGCCAGATTACGCGCTCCGCTCCCAAATGCGCGCGCAGGGTTTTTTCGATGGCGGCGCGGCTCATCCCAGGGTTGCGCGCCTGCACCGGGCTCAGCAGGCACTCTTCAGTGGTCATGAGGAGGCCGGCTCCGTTAACATCGATGCTGCCCCCTTCGAGCACCATGCCCGTCTGCCATGTGGGCAGGCCAAACTGGGCCGCCAGAAATGCCGGGACGGCCGCATCGCGCTGCCAATCGTCGTACTTGGCCCAGGCGTTGAAACGCCAGGCGGTGAGGCCCGCCTTGCCGCGCCGGTTCACCACGAACAGCGGACCGTAATCGCGCACCCAAACGCGGTTGGTGGGGCAGGCAAAGAACTCCACCGCGTCCATGGCAGCCCCTACCTTGCGCAGCACGCGGCGGGCTTCCGCTTCCCGCGCAGGGCTATCCACCAGGATGCGCACGCGCTCCACGGCGCTCAGCTTGCGCACAATTTCCCCATAGACCCAGGGGATGGGGGCGAAACGGCCGGGCCAATCTTCGCGATTGTGCGGCCAGGCGATCCAGGTGGCCTCGTGCGGCTCCCATTCGGCGGGCATGCGGAAGCCGCCCCGGCGCGGCGTGGTAGGCTGTTGCAGCGGGGCAGGCTTCAATCGATTACCCTGGACGAAATCGGAGCATAGGCGTCGATGCGGCGATCGCGCAGGAAAGGCCAGTTGCGGCGCGTTTCTTCGATCTGGCGCGGGTCGCATTCCACAATCAGAGTCTCCTCGCTGGTGTGCGAAGCTTCCGCCAGGACGCGGCCGAACGGGTCAGCGACAAACGACGCGCCCCAGAATTCCAAGCCGTGCTCGGGCGGGCCTTCATAACCTACGCGGTTCACCGCCGCCACGTACAGACCGTTGGCAATGGCGTGGGAGCGTTGGATGGTGCGCCAGGCGTCATGCTGCGCGGCGCCGAACTCGGCCTTCTCCGCAGGATGCCAGCCGATGGCGGTGGGATAGAACAGCACCTGCGCGCCGGAGAGCGCCGCCAGCCGGGCGGCTTCGGGATACCACTGGTCCCAGCAGACCAGCGGAGCCACCCGCGCGTAGCGCGTAGAGAAGCAGCGGAATCCCAGGTCGCCGGGGGTGAAGTAGTATTTTTCGAAGTACAGCGGGTCGTCGGGGATGTGCATCTTGCGGTACAGGCCCAGCAGACTGCCATCCGCATCGATCACCAGCGCGGTGTTGTGGTACACCCCCGCGGTGCGGCGCTCAAACACCGAGCCGACGATGACGATAGACAACTCGGCCGCCAGGCGCGCGAAGCTTTCGCTGGTGGGGCCGGGGATGGGCTCGGCAAGGTCGAACAACTCGGGCTTTTCCTCGCGGCAGAAATACTGCGAACGGAACAGTTCCTGCACGCAGACGATCTGTGCACCGGGCCGTCCTTTAGACCCGGCAGCCTCGCGGATGCGCCATTCTGCCTTGGCCAGATTCTCGGCCGGATCGGGCGAGCAGGCCATCTGGATCAACCCGAGGCGGAACTTATGTTGGTGCACAAACCCATTGTACCGGCGTATGATTTTGTTTGAGCTACCGGGCGTTGGTTCTGTTCGATATCGATGGCACGCTGGTGCGGCGGGCCGGGCCGCATCATCGCGACGCGCTGGCGTACGGCGTGCGCAAGACCACCGGCCTGGACACCACCACCGACGGCATCCCCGTACAGGGCATGCTCGACCCCGATATCCTGACCATCATGATGCGGCGGGCGGGCGCGCGGCCGGCCGAGATTCGCCGCGCGATGCCCGACATCTGGCCCGCCGCCGAACGCTATTACCTGCGTGTCTGTCCGGCGCTGGAGGACCGGCACTGCCCCGGCGTGGCGCCGCTGCTGGAGCGGCTCACGCGGCGCGGCATTTTGCTCGGCTTGGTGACTGGCAACCTCACACGCATCGGCTGGCGCAAGTTGGCGCGCGCGGGAATTGGGCGCTACTTCCGGTTCGGCGCCTTCGGAGAAATGGCCGCGACGCGTACCGGTTTGGCCAAACTGGCTATCCGGCAGGCCCGCCGCGAAGGCTGGATTGCGCGCGGCACGCTCATTTCGCTAATCGGCGATTCTCCCGCCGATGTGGCTGCGGCCCATGGCAGCCGCTCCCGCGCCATCGCGGTGGCCACCGGCTTGACCCCCGCCGCGCAACTGGCCGCCGCCGCGCCCGACTTTCTGCTGCGCAATCTGCGCGACCTGCGCCTGCGGATGGTGGAGACTCCCACGGTGGAAACTTAGGACGCGCCGCGGGAGCCCGCAGGGTATGTCTTTTGCCCGGGCGATATGCTGGTGCGGCGCACCATTCGCTGGTGCGGCGCACCACTGAGGAGATCCGCCGAAGGCATGGTCATCCAGGGCGGTCCCTGGTCGAGGTAACGCTCAGGCAAAAGCGGTCCCGGCCCCCGCCGCGGGGTGTACCATGAAGGGCGGCCTCACCGCCGGCATTCCCTATGCGCCCTGCCGCCCGACCGAAACCTGGCCCGCTCCATCGGCCGCGCCGGACGCCCACTACGGCGGTACGATGATGCCCCGGACTGCCCTCGACGTTCTGCTGGTTGCGGACGATCTGACCGGCGCCTGCGATGCCGCCGCACCCTTCGCCGCGGCTGGAATACGCGCCACCGTGATGCTCGCGCTGGAGGCCGATGTGGGCGAGACTCGCGTGCTGGCCGTGACTACCGACAGCCGAGGCCTGCCGGCGGACGAAATCCGCGGCGCCATGTCCGCCGCTGCCGCACTCCTGCCCGCGATACCGGCCCAAGTGGTGTTTAAGAAAATCGATTCCACCCTGCGCGGCAACACCGCGGTGGAAATCGCGGCGGCGCTGGAGACTTTCGGCTGCCGCGCAGCCGTGGTATGTCCGGCCTTCCCGGCCATGCACCGTGTAGTGCGGCAGGGCTATCTGCACGTCGCCACAGCCGCGGATTTCGGGCCGGTCCACGTGCCCACGCATCTATCGAGCGCGCATCGGGCAGCCTGCGAACTTCGCGCGGCCGTTTCCGGCGGCGACCGCATGGTCTCTCTGGATGCCGAATGCGATGCCGACCTGGACCGCATCGCGGCCGAAATTGCGGCGCTGGAAGGGCCTATCCTGTGGGCCGGCTCAGCGGGACTGGCCGCGGCGCTGGCGCGTTCCCTGAACCCCGGCTCCTACCGCGCGCCGAAGCCGGCCCGCGCCGGGCCCGTGCTTTTCTGCATCGGGTCGGACCACGCCGTCACCCTGGCGCAGCAGGCTGCGTTGCTGTCCGCGCGCAATACCGTCCCGCTGGAATGCCCCGCCGCCGCGATCTCCCAGGCGCTGGTCCGCGGACAACACGTGCTCCTCCGCATTCCGCGCGATCCGCAGGCAGGCGCATCCCTCTGCGAATGGCTGCCGCGGGCGCCCGCCGCGGCGCTGGTCCTCTCGGGCGGCGATACCGCCTCGCTCGTCTGCCGCGCATTGGGCGTGACGAGCATCGCGCTCTGTGATGAAATTGTTTCAGGGATCCCGCGCGGCGTCCTGCAAGGCGGCGCGTTGGACGGAATGCCCGTCGTGACCAAATCCGGCGGGTTTGGAAATTGCGATGCTCTGATTGAGATAGCGGATTATTTCTCATGCCCCCATCGATAGACCACCGGCCCACCATCGTCCTGACCATGGGCGACCCCGCGGGGATCGGCCCCGAGATCGTGCTGAAAGCGCTGGCCGACCCCGAAGTGGCCCCGCTAGCCCGCTGGATTGTGGCTGGAGACGCCGCTGTGCTCCAAATGGCAGGCCGGATCACCGGGCTTGACCTGCCGGCTGAGCTACACGACGAGCACGCGCTGGGATCGATCGGCGACTTCTCCTTCGGCAAGTTGGATGCCCGCTGCGGCCGGGCGGCGTTGGAGTACGTCCGCGCCGCTGCCGAAATGTGCCTTCGCGGCGAGGCCGGCGCGATGGTCACCGCGCCCATAAACAAAGAAGCCGTGGCGCTTTCGGGCCGCCCCTTCACCGGCCACACCGAGTACATCGCCGAGCTGTGCGGCGCCAGCGAATCGCGCATGCTGCTGTGGAGCGAGCGGCTCTCCACCGTCCATGTCACCACTCACCTTGCGTTGCGCCAGGCCTGTGAGGTGGACACGGACCGCATCCTGCGCACTATTGAACTGGGCAACGATGCCATGAAACTGCTGGGCTTCGAGCGGCCCCGCATCGCCGTCTGCGGGCTGAATCCGCATGCCGGCGAGCACGGCCTGTTCGGCGAAGAAGACCGCCGCTCGATTCTGCCGGCGGTGGAAACCGGGCGAGCCCGCGGGATCGCCTGCAGCGGCCCGCATGCCCCGGATACGGTATTCCTGCAGGCCGTGCGCGGCGCCTACGACCTGGTGGTGGCCATGTATCACGACCAGGGGCACATTCCCATGAAGCTGATCGATTTCGAAGGCACAGTCAACATTTCGCTGGGAATCCCCATCATCCGCACTTCGGTGGATCACGGAACGGCCTTCGATATCGCCGGCAGGAATCTGGCCGACGCGCGGAGCATGAAGCAGGCTATGCGCGTGGCCGCCCGGATGGCCTCGCGCCTCGCTACCCGCAGCACCCAAAAGGTTAACCAATGAATCGACTGCAGCAAGCCATTCAGAAAAACGGCGGCGCCCCCATCCTCGGCGCGGCGGCCTACATCTACAACCCGGAGTTCCTGGAAATCGCGGCCTTGATGGGCTACAAGGCGGCGTGGATTGAGATGGAGCATACCTTCCTCACCTTCGCCCAGGCCGCCGATCTTTGCCGCATCGCAACGGGATTCGGCATGCTCACCATGCTCCGCATTCCGGACGCGCAGCGCGAGACCGTGCTGAAAGCCGCCGAATGCGGCCCCGACATCCTGGACCTGCCGATGGTCAATTCGCCCGAACTGGCCGCGGAGCTGGTGCGCAACGCCAGGTTTCCTCCGGAAGGCGTGCGGGGTTTCTTCGGCGTGTCGCGGGCAGTGAAGTACGGCGTTGGCGGACCGGTCGCCCAAGAGCAGCAGAAGCTCAACCACGAGCTATGCCTGATGGTTCAGGTGGAGACGCGCGAAGCGGTCGAGCGTGCCGATGAGATCTGCCAGGTTCCGGGCATCGACGCCGTTTTCCTGGGCCCCGCCGATCTTTCGGCCAGCCTTGGGCTTGCCGGCCAGACCGGCCACGAACGGGTGTTCGAAGCCGCCGCCCGCGCCATCGCCGCCGCCCGCGCGCACGGCAAGCAAACCGCCGCCGGGGTAGCGCCGCAGGATGTGGCCTTTTGGATCCGGCAGGGCATCGACCTGCTGTTCTGCATCAACGATCTGGCCGCTATGAAGATCGGCGCCGCCAAAGCCCTGGAAGCTGCGCATCAGGCCATGGCGGCGCTGGAAGCCACGAAATGACCCTTCGCTAATTCGCGAACAGTCCCTGGAACTCGGTACTACCGATGAAGCCCTGGTTCGGTGTGCCCGGTCCCAGGATCTGGATGCGCGTACCGAACCCTGCCGCCCCCTGGAACAGGAGCCCCGGGCCTCCGCTATTAGCGATGCCCAGCCAGAAGCTGAAGCCGCTCGGGTCGGGGTCTCGCGACAGAATCGTGAAATACAGCATGTCCATGTACAAGGCGTTGCTGTGGTCGATGTGATAGCTGCCGGTGCTCTGGAACTCGTTGTTCGATGCGCCCACCGGGGTGACGTTGGACGGGTATCCGATCAGGCTCTCAAACGTTGCGAGCGGCCCATTGGAGTTGTACGCGGTCACTTCGGTGGCCACCGGCGCCCGGTTCAACAGATTCTCATACAGCGTGGTGGCGGAGTAACCCGCGCCGAGCAGGGAAGTGAAGAGGTTGGCCACGGTCCCGGTTCCCGCCCGCATCGCGTTCACCGCCGCAGTGTACTGCAGGTAAGTGGGAGGCCCTCCCGAAGCCGCCTGGTAGGCCGCAATCACGGCGAAATCGCTATTGTAAGCTTCCGGACTGGTCAGGAAAGCATCCGCCATCTGCCCCAGGCCTGCGCCGCCTGAACCAGTCCAAAAGGCGAAGCCCCCGGAGTCCGGGTCACGGCCGAGAAGCTGTTCGTAGAGCGCATATACCTCCCGGTAGATTTGGGTGTCTCCCGAGCCGGCCTCGGTCACCGCGAAAGTCGCCGTGGCCGCCCCACTGGACACCGTGATGGTGTAGTTCTGCGGCAGGGTATGAGTGTTGTTCATCAGCGTGAAACCGACGGTGCCGGCGCCGGTTCCGCTGGCTCCCGACACAATCTGAAGAACTCCCGGGCTGGAGGAGGTGGCTGTCCAGCCGCCACAGCCCGCCGCCGGAGCCACAGTAAAGGCGCGAGGAACCTCGGGGACGAAACCACAGTTGGGCTGGCCGGAGGAAGGGCAAGCGGCGGCGGTGGAGGTACCCGTGGCCGGCAAACTCACGCTGCCCGGCGAGAGGCTGAAAGAACAGGAACCGCCCGAGGTAGCGAAAGTGGCCGTGACGCTCTGGGCCGAGTTCATGGTGATGGACTGCGGGTTGGCGGAACCGCTCACACCGCCGCTCCAGCCAGTGAACTGATATCCCGCCGCCGCCGTCGCCGTGAGACTCACCGGGGAGCCGGCATTGTAATAGTAAGTGCCTGCCGCGGGTAAGAGCGTTCCTCCGGTAGAGGGAGATGCGGCCAAAGTAAGCTGGTACTGAATCTGAAAGCCGGCCGTGTAAGTGACCGGAGAACCGCCTGCCGTGATGGTGCGCGGGTTGGCCGTGCTGCCATCGCTCCACGAAGTGAAGACATACTGCGTACCGGCGCCGCCAGCCTGTGTGGCGGCCAGCGCAACGCTGTGCGGACCGGGCGCCAGGAAAAGCGTCTGCGGAGCCGTTTGGGCAGCGCCGCCATCCACGCTGAAGCTCAGGCCCGGGGGATTGGTCTGGATTGTGATCCCTCCCGAGTTCAGGTCCACTCGGGTAACACTATAAGGCATCACGGTAATCGGATTGCTGGCCGTGGTTGTCTGGATGGTGATGGGCGTGTCGGTCGAAGCGGTATTCAGCGTGCTCGGGTCGGTCCCGGTGATGTACTGCACAGGCAGCAGGCCGGACACCGCGGTCCCGTTCACCTGCAACGTCACCGTCTGCGCCACGGCCCCTTTGTTAGTGATCACGATGCTCTGCTGGCCCGATGCGTTCGCATAAGCTTGCGCGTAGAGCGCCGGAATCTGCCCCAGTCCCGTGGCGGGCACGGTGGAGCCACCCGTTACCGCCGTGGCTTCCACCTGCGCGGCGTTTATCAAAACGCTGTTCAGAATTGCCACCCCTTCCCCCTGCGCTCCGATGAAGTATCCGAAGCTCAGCGTCGCCGTGTTGATCGAAGTGCCTGCTTCATAGGCGCTCTCCACGTCGTTGAAGTGCCGGTTATTCGCGTCCACGGCATAGGTGGCGGAAAGTGCATGCATCCCGATGTGCATCAACGATGGCACGGTCGACATCCGCATGATGTACTCCGAGGCGTAAATCCCTCCCCACAGTGTTCCGTCGGTGAGCGAAGGAGACTGGCCCAGGTCGTCGCCCGTGGGGTTGAACTCGCTGATGACGTATTTCATCCCGGGCGGATTCAGCGGCATGATGGTCGAAACCAGGTACCTCGAGGACTGCGAATACAGAACCGCGGCTTCATCCTCCATCCATTGACTGAATGCCCCGGTGCTCTGAGCGCCATAGTGATGATAGGTGATGGCATCCCAATACTGCGGCGTAAAGGAGACCAGGGACTGGTCCCACTTAACATCGTTCAGCGCTGGGTCAGAGAAGAACAACGCCACTACAGCGTCCGGGTCCGCGGCTTTGATGGCATCGCGGTACGGCTCCATCTTAGCCGCATAATCAGCGCCCGACTGAAAGAAGGTTGGCACAAACAGGTACGGTTCATTGGATAGCTCCCAAACAGCCACCGGAATGTGGTTGGCTTTGGCATATGCCGCCATCTGGCCGGCCGATTCCGGTGTATCCGTGAAGCCGTTTACGCATACGATCACCTGTGCGCCGAGTGAAATCGCCTGGTTGCCGACGTCCAGAAATTGCTGTCCGCCCTTGCCGGCTACCCATCCGAGAGCCTGTGAGAGCGTATCGTAGTAGTTCGTGGTCTGGAATTGGGAAACCCACGCCGGCACCAGCAGACCTTGGACCGATGATCCGGTTTGCCAGTTAAAGGCGTCACTCAGAATGCCGCCGGGATAGCGGATCCAGCCGGGCGACAGCTTAGCCGCCTGGGCGTTGAAAAGTGGGTCGAACGGCTCGTACGGTACAGAGGCTTCGTAATTGAAACCGCTGAAACCCGGATTGAGAGGTGTGGATTGCGCGGTGGTGACATTGATCGTGGCAACGCCCGATTGCGCCATCGCATGCGTTGCCGGTAACAGCAGGCTCAGCAAAACGGAAGCAGTGTAACGTTTCATAGCTCTCCAAAACCGGTTCAGGATACAAAGTTCCGGTCGACATATAACCAGTAGTACGACCACCTAAGTACCTACTGCACTTCCACTTAGCCGCGGAAGAAATCCGTCTGAAACCAACAGTACTGTCTAGGGTTAACACCACGATTAGTCAGTGAAAGGCCGCAAACAGGACGCTCTCGCCGGGTTCATCGGGAGGAGAGGCAAGCGCCGCCGCGGGAGATCTCCGCCGCTCCCTCGCCCTGCGCTACAATCGCGGCATGGCAAGCCTGGCCGCAACCACTAACAGGTTCCTGGTCCCCAGCGGCGAATTCGAGCCGGCTTATCTGGCCCTCTACCGTTCGGGCGAATTGCAGCGGCGCTCCCGCGAAGCGCTCGGACGTTTGCGCCACTGCCTGGTTTGCCCGCGCGATTGCGGGGTAGATCGCCTGGCCGATAAGACGGCCGCCTGCCATACCGGACGATACGCCCAGGTGAACAGCTACTTTCCGCATTTTGGCGAGGAGGATTGCCTGCGCGGCTGGGCCGGCAGCGGCACGATTTTCTTTTCCATGTGCAACCTGCGGTGTGTCTTTTGCCAGAACTACGACATCAGCCAGGCCGCACGCGGTCCGGAAACGCCGCCAGAGCGGCTGGCCGGAATGATGCTGGAGTTACAGGCCCGCGGCTGCCACAACATCAATTTTGTAACTCCCGAACACGTGGTGCCGCAGATTATCGAGTCGCTGGCGATTGCCGCGGAACAGGGATTGCGGCTGCCCACTGTGTATAACACCTCCAGTTACGATTCGCTGGACAGCCTCCAATTGCTGGACGGAATCGTGGATATTTACATGCCGGATTTCAAGTTCTGGGACAGCCCGCTTTCCTTGCAATACATCAAGGCACGGGACTACCCGGAAGCCGCGCGCCGCGGTATCCGAGAGATGCATCGCCAGACGGGCACGTTGCAATGCGACGAAAGCGGGCTTGCCAGGCGCGGGGTGCTAGTGCGCCACCTGGTAATGCCCGGAGGAATCGCGGGAACAGAGCAGATCATGCGGTTCCTCGCCGAGGAAATTTCGCCCGACACTTACGTCAACGTAATGGCGCAATACTACCCCGCCGGGCGGGTGTCCGACGCAACGTTCGTGGAAATCAACCGGCATGTCAGCGGCGCCGAGTATGCCGCCGCAGTGGAATCTGCGTATCGGGCCGGGTTGTGGCGCATCGAAGACCATCGCCCTCTGCGGCCACGGTAGCTCCCTTATGAGCCACTTATGAAGAGATTACTTCCGATGCTCGGCGCTTTAGGCGCCGCGTGGTTGTTGCTGCACGCCGCGGTCTTGCCCACAATCCACCCCGGAGAGGTCTGGCCCGATGACCGCGGCCAACCTATCCAGGCGCACGGCGGAGGAATCATCCGGCTGGGCGATACCTTTTACTGGTTCGGCGAGGATCGAGGCAAGGACAACGATCCTTCCAAACGATATGTCAGTTGCTACTCCTCCACCGACCTGGCCCACTGGAGGTTCCGGAAGCAGGTCATCCAACTCGCCGACCCGGAGAACTTCGGCCCGGGCTGGGTTCTGGAGCGTCCCAAAGTCTTCTACAGCCGCAAGACCAAGACGTTTGTCATGTACATGCACATCGACGGGCGCACTGCCGAAGGCTCCTATAAGATTGCGCGCGTGGGTGTGGCCACCAGCCCCACGGTGGATGGCGATTATCGCTATCTTAAGAGCTTCCGACCGCTGGGCCACGAGAGCCGCGACATCGGCCAGTTCATTGACGACGATGGCACCGCGTACCTGATTTTCGAAGACCGCCCTTACGGGTTCCGGATTGCCCGCCTGTCGGATGACTATCTCACCGTGGAAAAGCAAATGTGCCTGATTCCGGAACACATGGAAGGCGGCGCGATCGCGCATTACCAGGGGCTGTACTATGTCATCGGTTCGGCCCTTACGGGATGGGCGCCTAACCCGAATAAGTACGCCACGGCGCGCAGCTTGGAGGGTCCCTGGTCGGAGTTCCGCGACATCGCCCCGCCGGATAAGAATACTTACGGCTCGCAATCCAGCATGCTACTGAAAGTGGTGGGCACCAAGGCCACGACGGTCATTTTCATGGGCGACATCTGGAAACCGAGGACCCAGTGGGATTCCCGGTATCTATGGATGCCGCTCGCAATCGGCAACGGCCAATTGCGGCTGCCCGCGCCGCAGCCGTGGACACTGAATGTAGTTACTGGAGAGTCGGCCCTGGTACCGTAACCGGCGCTCGCCGAAAGGCGCCGGCCCTTATTGCGGCAGCGCGCCCTGCACAAACTTCACCAGGTCGCCGTGATACTTAGCGGCCGCCACCTGGTCGATGTAAACCATGTGTCCCGCCTCATAGTAGCCGTAAGAGATGTTATTCTTCTTGACCGCGTCAGAGACCTTCAGGTGTGCGATGGTCCACTCCACGGGGTAAAAAGGACAGGCGAAATCGTAATATCCCATGCCCACGAACAGGTGCATGTGCGGATTTTTGGCAAACCCGTCCTCCAGGTTGACCACGGTGTTATATTCGCCGGACCATGGCGGCGCGTTCCCCGCCACGTAATACAGTCCGTCGTTTTTGTAGTTCAGGTCATTGCGGATATAGGCCTCGAATGCCGTCAGGAAGCAGTCTTCGATGTTGGCATTGCTGAAATCGAAGCTCGTGTTAGTGGCGCCCGCGTCCAATTGGTAGCCGAAAAAGCGCGAATCCAGCCGCGACGTCATCATGTGTTGGTCGCGCATCAACTCCGTGCTGAAGGGCCCCAGCGGAACCCTCAGGTCCAGCGAATCGATGAAGCTCTTGGAAAGTCCCGTGTATCGCGCCATGTCCGCCAGCACTTTGTTGTGCTCGGCTTCGGTGGCACGCGCCCCGTCGAAGAGATACTCCAGGTATTCGCCCGAAGCGAAGTCACGGGCCTGCTTGGCGATCTGCTCCACGCTCAGCTTTTCCAGGTCCGGCGGCTGCTTCTTGTGGTAGTGCGCGGTCATGATCTCGGTAGGCAGCGTTTGCAGTTGGCGCTGCTCGCCGGCGCTGGCGTTGGCGTCGATCACCGCCGAAAGCAGCATCACGCCGTTAATGGGCATGTCGTGGTCGGTGAGGTAACCGGCCAACCCCGCTGCGCGCGTGGTGCCGTAGCTTTCGCCGCCCACAAACAGCGGCGATCCCCAGAGATTGTATTCGTTCAGGAAACTGCGGATAAACTCTCCGAAGGCCGCCAAGTCGTTTTCCACACCGCCGAAATCGGGGCCGTAATGGGGCTTCTCCGGACGGCTGAAGCCGGTGCCCATGGCGTCAATGAAAACCAGGTCGCCGGTATCCAGCAGGCAATTGGGATTATCCACGTAACTATACGGCGGAGGTGTGGCCATGCCGTTCGGTTGCAGTTTCACCATCTTGGGGCCAAAGGCGCCCATGTGCAGCCAGACGGTGGCCGCGCCGGGCCCGCCGTTAAACAAAAACCATACCGGGCGTTTGGAATGGTCGGTGACGCCATTCTTGGAATAGTAGATGTAAAAGAGGTGCCCCTCCGTAACCCCGCTGGTAGCCTGGTGGATGGGCATGAAACCTACGTGCGCGGTGTACTGGATAGTCTCCCCGTGCAGCGTGATCTCATGCTGCGTGGTGATCGGTTGCGCCGGGTAATTAATCGGCTGCATGGCTTCCTCGTCGCTGTAATTGAAGCGATAGAAGTCGTTGGTGGCGCCGGCTGCGGCTCCCCGTCCCTGCGCGAAGGCTGCCACGCCCATAGCCGCGGCGGCGATGACGATGAGCGAAGTTTGAGGATGAAATCGTCCGTGGTTTCTCATGCGATTGCTCCTTGGTTGCGCCGCCTATTTGCCTGCCGGCGAGACGGCTTCGTTGACGAAGCTGGCCAGGTCGCCATGCAGTTTGACAAGCGCCTTGTTATCGACATAGGTCATCTGCCCGGCCTCGAAATGGGCGACCGTAATGTTATGAGCGCGCATTTCCGGCGCTACATTCAGATGAGCCAGGGTAAACTCCGTGGCATAAAACGGCGCATTCAAATCGTAGTAATTGATGGCCACGAACAGATGCATGTTAGGATCGCGGGCGAAAGCGCCGGACAGGCTGGCGTCCTCGTTGCCCGTCGAGGTAAATGTGCCGACGCCGCCCTTCAAAAGGTAGAATATGCCGTTGGGATCCCGGGTGAACGTCAGTTCGCGGCGGAGATAGTCCTCGTAAGCGATCTGGAAACCGCCCGCGAGATTGGTCAAATTGAAGTCGATCGGCGCGGCGCCACCGAAGCCCCGCCCGCCTCCGCCAAAACCACGCCCGCCGGCGGCTGTCGGAACGAAGCCGGTCACCCGCCCATCCGAGTAAGAAATTCCGCGATGCTGGTCGCGCATCAGCTCGCCGTTAAAACGCTCCAGCGTAATCCGCAGATTGTTGTTCACGATGAAGGCCTTGGAGAGGCCGGTGAGCCGCGAAAGGTCGGCAATTGCCTTGGTGCGCTCCTCCGGCGACATGCGGTCACCCTTATAAAGCGCGTGCAGGTATTCGCGCGCTGCAAACTGGCGCGCCTGTCCGGCGATCTGCTCGGCGCTCATGGCGTTCAATTCCGGCGCCAGTTTCTTGTGGTGCCAG
>Ga0335074_10009630_pt1 | contig 13491 bp, 10 predicted proteins | sample Lox_Sample_23_FD_206715 | JGI IMG/M metagenome (GOLD analysis project Ga0335074, IMG submission 206715) | Soil microbial communities from Loxahatchee National Wildlife Refuge, Florida, United States - Lox_Sample_2.3 | ecosystem: Environmental > Terrestrial > Soil > Wetlands | place: USA...
CCAGATCGACGCGACGCTCGACGCCTGGTCCCACCGGCCGTCGGACGCCGTCCTCGAGCGGGCGGACGCCCTCGGGCGGGGCGACCGTGCTTAGGTTCGTCGCCTTCGACATGGACGGGACCCTCGTGGACGTCGCGAGCTCGTGGGCCGCCGTGCACGACCACTTCGGCGAGCACAACGCGGAAGGGCTGCGGCTGTTCCTCGAGAACCAGATCGACGACCGGGAGTTCGTCCGCTCCGACGTCCGAATCTGGTGGCGCCACGCCCCGGACCTGACGGTCGAGGACCTCGAGGGGATCCTCGGCGCCGTGCCCCTGATGCCGGGCGCGCACGCGCTCGTGGACGGGCTGAGGGCGCTTGGGGTCCGCACCGCGATCGTGAGCGGGGGGATCGACCTCCTCGCCCGCCGGATCGGGCGGGAGCTGGGGATCGACGTCGTCCTCGCGAACGGCTTCCGGGTGACGGCCGACGGTCGGCTCACGGGCGAGGGGATCATCCGCGTCCCGATCCAGGGCAAGGAGGGCGTGCTGGCGGGGCTCCAGGAGCAGCTCGGATTCGCCCCCTCGGAGACCGCGTCGGTGGGGAACTCCGCCATCGACGTGGGGCTGTTCCGGCGCAGCCGGGTCGGCGTCGCCTTCCTGCCGGAGGACGACGCGGTCCGCGCCGCCGCGACGCACATCGTCACGGACCGGGACCTCGCGCGCGTGCTCCCGCTCTTGGAGCGGTTCCCGGACGCCTGAGCCGCCGGGAACGCTTATCCGCGACCTCCGGGTCCCCGCTCGCTCCATGGAGCCCTACAGCGTACTGCTCGCTCGCGCCCGGGAGAAGCTCCCCCCCGTGCAGACCGGCTCGGACCGTTTCCAGGTGCCCGAACCGGACATCATGACCGATGGGAAGAACACGGTGATCCGGAACTTCCAGGAGATCTGCGGCGTCCTGCGGCGCGACCCGGACCACGTGATCGGCTTCCTCGCGAAGGAGTTCGGTTGCCCCGGCGTCCTCGACCTCCCGCGGGCGATGCTCAAGTCGCGGCTTGCGAAGGACGCGATCGCCCAGCGGGTGCGCGAGTACACGGCGAAGTACGTGGTCTGCTCCGAGTGCAAGCGGCCCGACACGCACCTCGTCAAGGACGGGCGGCTCACGCTCCTGGTCTGCGAGGCGTGCGGGGCCCAGCGGCCGGTGACCGTACGACGCGTGATCACCCCCGAGAAGCCCCGGACGCCCGTCGTCGTCGGCGAGGTCTACCGCCTCACGATCGAGGACGTCGGCCGGCGCGGGGACGGGGTCGCGAAGAAGGAAGGGTTCGTCATCTTCGTGACCGGGGCGACCCAGCGCGGCGTGAGCGTGAACGCGAAGATCACGAAGGTCCTCGGCAACAACGCTTACGCGGTCGTGCAGCCGTAGCGGGCGATGCGCAGCGTTCGCTGGTTGGGGCTTCTCGGGCTCTACCTGGGCGCGCAGGCGGTCGGCCTCGCCCTCGCCGACCCGTTCCGCTCGGCCGGGCTCCAGTCGACCTCGAACGCCCAGAGCGTGACCGCGCCGGTCGAGATCATCGTCCTCATCGTCGTCGCGCCGCTGGCCATCCTCTGGATCGCGCGACGCCAGGGGGGCCTCTCCGCGCTCCGGCACCTGATCCTCCTCGCGATCGCCGGCGCCCTGTTCATCACGCTCGACGCGACGTTCTCGCTGCTGCCGCCCGGCTACGTGCTCCTGCCCCCGTACGCGGCCGAGCTCGTGCTCGACCCGTCCGGGATCGCCGCCGGCACCCTCGCAGCGGCCCTCTACCTTGCGCTCCTGATGGAGCCGCAGTGGTACATCGTCGACCTCGTGGGGTTCCTGGCGGCCGGTTCGCTGATCGCGATCCTCGGGATCTCGTTCGCGATCCTGCCCGCCTTCATCCTCCTGATCGCCCTCCTCATCTACGACGCCATCGCCGTGTACGGGACGAAGCACATGGTCTCGCTCGCCGAGGTCGTGACCGACATGAAGCTCCCGATCCTGATGGTGATGCCCGAGTCGTCCGGCTACGACTACACGCAAGCCCCGACGCTCGCCGCCCAGCGGGCCCAGCCGGTCGAGGAGCGGCAGGCGCTCTTCATGGGCCTCGGGGACGTCGTGATCCCCGGGACGCTCGTCGCGTCGGCGCTCGTCTGGCTGCCGAGCGCGCCGCACGTCCTGGGCCTCGGAGCGAACGTCGTCCTCTCCCTGGCGACGCTCTTGGGCTCCGTGATCGGCTACGGCGTCCTCATGACGCTCGTCCTCCGCGGGAACCCGCAGGCGGGGCTCCCGCTCTTGAACGGGGGGGCCCTCGCCGGCTACGTCCTCGCCTACCTGCTCGTCTTCCGGTCCTGGACCCTGGGGTTCACCGGGGCGCTTTAACCCCCCGGCGCTCGAGGGCGCTCGTGCCGCGGCGGGTGGAGGACGTGCGGGTCGACGACCGCCCGTCCCTCGACACGCTCGTGCGTCGGCTCGAGGCGGGCGGGGGCTTCAGCGCGAAGGGCGTCGCCGACGGGGTCGACCTGCTGGCCCGGATCCTGGGGGACCGGGAGATGACGACGTTCCTGTCGTTCCCCGCCGACATCGTGGCGACCGGGACCCGGGGCGTGCTCGCCTCGCTCGTCCGCGCCGGGTACGTGGACGCGATCGTCACCACGTGCGGGACGCTCGACCACGACCTCGCGCGCTCGTTCCGGCCGTACTACCACGGCGCCTGGGAGCTCGACGACCGCGCGCTCCACCGGCGCCACCTCTACCGGCTCGGCAACCTCGTGATCCCGGAGCGGAACTACGGAGCGATCGTCGAGGCGAAGATGCAACCGATCCTCCGACGGCTGTGGGCCCGCGGGGTCCGTGCCCTCTCGACGGTCGACCTCGCGTGGGCGATCGGCGAGGCGATCCCCGCGACCGCCCGCTCGAGCCTCCTGCGCGCCGCGTTCGAACGGAAGGTCCCCGTGATCGTGCCGGGGATCACCGACGGCGCGGTCGGCAGCCAGGTCTGGCTGTTCTGGCAGGACCACCGCGCGCTCACCCTCGACCTGCTCGCCGACGAGCAGCGGTTGAGCGACCTCGTCTTCGAGGCGAAACGGGCGGGTGCGATCCTGCTCGGCGGAGGCATCTCGAAGCACCACACGATCTGGTGGAACCAGTTCCGGGGCGGGCTCGACGCCGCGCTCTACCTCACCACGGCGGTCGAGTGGGACGGCAGCCTCTCGGGGGCCCGGACCCGCGAGGCGATCTCCTGGGGCAAGGTGAAGGCGAACGCCCGGCACCAGACGGTGGAGGGCGACGTGACGCTCCTCCTGCCGCTCATGGTCGGCGCGGCCCTCGAGCGCCTCGGCGGCTGAGCGGCTCCCGAATCCTTAAGTCCCGGGGCCAGGGTGCGGCGCCGTTCGCCCTGGGCCCGTAGCTCAGTCCGGTCAGAGCAGGCGGCTCTTAACCGCAAGATCGGGGGTTCGAATCCCTCCGGGCCCGCTCGGCGGACCGCCGGGCCGCCCGCCCTTCGTCCGGACCCGGCTCAGCGAGCCGGAGGGTTGGCCACGCTGACCGAGTGGATCCCCGGGAACGCGAACGGCACGAGCTGCCAGTGCTTCCCGGCGTCCGGGCTCACGAACAGCTGGCCGGTCGTCGTGCCCACGTAGATCCCGGCGGGGTCCCGGTCGTCGGTCGCGATCCCCTCCCGCTGCACGCCGAAGTGGCCGGGGAACTGCTTCGGCGGCACGAGCGTCCGCCACTTCCGGGTCCGATCGTTCCACTCGTACACCTGGAAGCTCCCTCCGCCGGTCACGCGCGCCATGCCGTCGAGCCGGACGAAGTAGGCCCGGCCCGGGTCGGCGCGCGGCGACGCGACGCAGAACCCGAAGTCATCGCCGAGGGGCTTCCCGATCCGGGTCCAGTGGTCCATCCGATCGTGGGAGACGTACATGCCGCCGTGGTCCTGCCGGTAGAACGTGTCGGGATTCGCCGCGTCCATGGCGACGTGGTGGACGCACTGCCCGGTCTCAGGGTGCTTGTTGGGGAGGAACGGGGTCTCGACGCCGCGGTTCGTCGGCTTCCAGCTCTTCCCGCCGTCCTCGCTGCGGAACGTGCCGACCGCGGACATCCCGATGTAGAGCCGCCGGGACTCGCGCGGGTCGAGGAGGATCGTGTGCAGGCAGGCTCCCCCGGCGCCGGGCGACCAGTTCTCGTGCTCGGGGTTCTGGTTGATCGCGTCGATCGGTTCCCAGCTCGACCCGAGGTCCGACGAGCGGAAGAGGAGGTGCGGGTCGGCGCCCAGATAGACCGTGTCCGGCTCCTCCGGCAGCCCGGGCTCGAGATGCCAGAGGTTGTTGAGCGGCCGCTTGATCGTCGACGGATCGACGTCCATCGGCGACGGACGTTCCTTGCGGCGGGGCGTCAGGGGCGTCGCGATCTCGGCCCACTTCTGGCCCCAGTTCCGCGAGCGCTGGACCATCGGGCCCCAGAAGGTGCTGTTGACGAGGGCGTACAGATCGCCCGGGTGCCGGGGGTCGGCCACGACGTGGTAGACCTCGCTGCCCTCGTGCGCGGCCGGGCCGACCGACCACTTGCGCCGTCCGGCATCGCCGGTGACGACATACGTGCCCTTGCGCGTTCCCACCAAGATCCGGATCCGAGCGTCTTTCGCCATCGTGCTTGCCTCCTCATCCCCCTGCGATGGAATGAAGGATATCGATGGTCCGGGCGTCGGCGAGGGACGTGCCGACCCCGGTGGTGCCGCTCACGTCCTCGCCGTCCACGAACACGCGGACGTAGCGGCGGAGCTGGCCCGTCTCGTCCCGGATCTTGAAGCGGAGGCGGGGGTAGCGGGCCTCGAGCGTGTCCAGGAGCTGCGCGACCGATTCGGCCTCGACCCGCTCCTGGGTCCGGGGGCCGAACTCGCGCAGCCAGCTGTCGAGCCGTACCTCGAGCACCGCCGCCTCCATCACGGACAGTCCTCCGGCCCTCTTGAGCCCTGGCGCCGGGCAGCGGGCCGGAGACGGACCGGACGTTCCTGAGGCCGCATGCGGACTCCCGGGCGAGCGATGGCTCGGGCCGAGAGAAAAACCCACCCTCGCCGCCACGCTAAGGCATTAGTATCCATCGAAACAGTCGGCCGCCGATGGTCTCGGAGGGTCTCACCCAGTTCCTGTTCGAGATCGCCTCGGACGAGCGGCTCGGCATCCTCCAGGCGACCGGTCGACGCCCCCTGCGGCACGCCGAGATCGCCCGCACCCTCGGCATGACCGGCTCCGAGACGACCCGGCACCTGAACCGGCTCGCCGAGGCCGGCCTGGTCTCGAAGAACCCGCGGGGCCAGTACGAGCCGACGCTGCTCGCGGAGGCGCTCCTCACCGGACTTCCGTTCCTGGTCTTCCTCACCGCCCACCGACGCTACCTGCTCGACCATCGGCTCGCCGCCCTGCCGACCGCGTTCGTGGAGCGCATCGGCGAGCTCGCCCAGGGCGCGTTCGTCGGCGGGACCTACCGGGTCGTGGCGCTCCAGGAGGCGGCCCTGCGCGCGGTCGCCCGGCGCATCTGGGTCGTCACCGAGCAGCGGTTCGAGGCCGCGATCCCGATCTTCCGGGCGAAGGTCCAGGCGGGCGCGGACGTGCGCATCGTCCGGTCCCGCCCGCACCTCGAGGAGGAGAAGCGCGCGGGGCTCGACGTGCCCCGGAACTTCCCGGTGAAGTCGCTGCCCACGGTCGACCTGTTCCTGGCCGTCCTCGACGACCAGGCCGGCCTCTGCCTGCCCGGGCCCGACGGGCACGCGGACCTGGGCACGATGATCCTGCTCACCGACGCGGAGGGGGTCCGCTGGGCCGAGGACCTGTTCCGCCTCCTCTGGGAGCGGGCCGACCCCTGGCGGATCCCGCTCGCCCCGAGCACCGCGCGCGACGGGTCGCCGCGCCGGGTCACGGGGCCGGGCGGCTGAGGAACGCCTCGAGGACCTCGGCCATCCGGCCGTGGAGGTCGTCGTACTCGTAGTCGACCGCGACGATCGGCTGCGGGACGTGGACGAGGCGGCCGAGATCGACCGGGCTCCCGTCGAGCACGAGCTCCGCGTCGGACCCCCGGATCGTCGCCTCGAGCTCGCCGACCTGCTCCGCACTGTAGCCCATCGCGGGCAGGACCCGGTGCAGGTGCGGATACTGCTCGTAGAGCCGGGCGATGCTCCCGACCGCGGAACGCCGAGCGTCGACGATCGTCGCGCCGCCGCGCTCGGCGGCGAGCGTCGCGGCGCCGAACCCCATGCCCCCGTGCGTCAAGGTCGGGCCGTCCTCGACGACGAGGACCCGACGGCCGCGCAGGGCGGGGGCGTCGGGGACCGTGACCGAGAGGGCCCCGCGGACGACCGGCGCCTCGGGGTTCGCCGTCCGGGCGTTCTCCTCGACGGTCCGTACATCCTCCGGGCGCGCCGAGTCGGTCTTGCTGATCACGATCACGTCGGCCATGCGGAAGTTGGTCTCGCCGGGATAGTAGGCGAGCTCGTGGCCGGCCCGGTGGGGGTCGGCGACGACGAGGTGGAGATCGGGCGCGTAGAACGGAACGTCGTTGTTGCCGCCGTCCCACAGGACCACGTCGGCCTCGCGCTCCGCCGCCCGGAGGATCGGCTCGTAATCGACGCCGGCGAACACGACGACCCCGTCCCGGAGGTGGGGCTCGTACTCCTCCCGTTCCTCGATCGTCGTGTGGGCCCGGTCGAGGTCCTCCATCGAGGCGAACCGTTGGACGGCCTGCTGGGCGAGATCGCCGTACGGCATCGGGTGCCGCACGATCGCGACCCGGCGTCCGTGCGCGCGCAGGTACCGGGACACGAACCGGGTGAGGGGGCTCTTTCCGGCGCCGGTGCGGACCGCGCAGACCGCCACGACCGGCTTCGACGACCGCAGCCACGTCGAGCGAGGGCCCGGCAGCAGGAAGTCGGCGCCGGCGGCCTGGGCGATCGACGCCTTGTGCATCACCTCGAGGTGCGGAAGGTCCGAGTACGCGAGCACCGCGAGGTCGACGTGCTCCCGGGCGATCAGGTCGGGGAGTTCGCGTTCGAGGACGATCGGGATCCCGTGGGGATAGCCCGGGCCGGCGAGCTCCGGAGGGTAGGTGCGGCCGGCGATGTTCGGGATCTGGGCCGCCGTAAAGGCGACCACCTCGATCTCCGGATGCCCCCGGTAGAGCACGTTGAAGTTGTGGAAGTCGCGGCCGGCCGCCCCCAGGATCACGACCCGCTGACGCGTCATCGCCCAGCGGACCGGTCCCGCGCGTTAAAGCGCTGGGGGTCCGGCGGCCCCCGGCTCCTCAGGGAGGCGGGGGCGGCGGAGGCGGTGGGGGCGGTGGCGGGGGCGGGGGCGGGGGCGGCGGGGGCGGAGGCGCTCCCGCGGCCGCCGCCGACGGGGGCTTCGGGGCCCGGAACCAGCGGAGCCCGATCAGGGCCCCTACCACGACCGCGATGACCACGATCCCGAGCACCAGGTAGATCCAGGGGAACCCCGACGAGGAGCTGCTGCCGGAAGCGCCGGAGAGCGTGATCGTGACCGCGGCGCTGCCGCTCGCGGTGTGGGCATTGAGGCTGGCCTGCACGGTCACCTTGGTCGCGCCGGTGAGGGCTTTGGCGTCGAACGTGACGGTCGCCCCGGTCGTCGCCGACAGCGTGCCCAGCGAGTTGTTGAGGGACCACACGTACGTCACGCCCGTGGGGCAGGAGCCGCCCGAGCAGACCGGCGTGGCGGTCAGCGAGACGGAGCCGTTCGGCGCGATCGACGGCGCGGCCGGCGACACGGTGACCCCGGTCAGCACCGAGACCGGGGTCGTGGTGATCGTGAGCGCGGCGTGCCCGCGCTCGGACACGCCTTCGATCGTCACTTCGACGGACAGGTTGGAGGCCCCCGCGGAGGCCCCGGCGGTGAACTCCACGTCGGCGTGGGTGGTCGCGTTCAGCGTGCCCAGCGAGTTGTTGAGCGACCAGAGGTACGTCGCGCCCGAGGGGCAGGGACCGCCCGAACAGGTCACCTGCGCGGAGAAATTGGCGCTGGTGCTGACCGCGAGGGAGTCGGACGACGGGGAGACGGCGACCGAGAACGAGGGGGGTGGGGCGCCCGCCAGCGAGACGATGCTGATGGACGTGGACTGCGAGTTCGAGACATACACCGTTCCGCCCGTGCCGTTCACGGTCACGGCGATCGGGTCGCTCCCGACGGGTATCGACTTCCAGGCGGTGTTCGTCGTCGTGTTGACGACATCGAGCGTGTTGCCCAGGTCGTCCGCGCCATACACCGCCCCGTTCGCGGGGTCGTACGCGAGGTCGAAGCCGTAGACGCCCGTGATGTTCTTCGTGACCGTGTTGGTCGCGGGGTCGATCGCCTGGATGATCGGTTCCAGGATCGGGACGCCGTCGACCGTGACGTAGCCGTAGCCCGATCCGTAGATCGTGTGGCTCGCGGGATCGTACACGAGCGCGTCGCTGACCCCGTTCGTGATGTTCGTCACGAAGGCGCCGGTCGTCGCGTTGAGGACGGTGAGGTTCACGTCCCCCGAGCCTCCCAGCGTGCTCACGTAGAGGTCCCCGTTCGCGGGATCCGCGGCGATGGCCCCGGGAGTGACGGACGGGCCGATCGAGAACGTCTGCGCGATGGTGTTCCCCGCGCCCAGACCGAAGATCTCCGGGTATCCGGAGCTGACATACATCTCGCGGTTGCCGGCGTCGTAGGCCCAGTAGGAGTCGTAGCCGACCGGCGGGACCGTCCCGGTGCTGATGATCGTCACCAGCTGTCCGGTCGTCCCGTTGAACGCCGCGTACCCAAAGCAGCCCCCGCCCCCTCCCGAGGCGTCCTCGAGGATCTCGTTGTTGGCGGGGTCGTACGCAGCCGAGAGGCCCGAGATCTCGTAGCCCCCGCAGTCGCCCTCGGTCGCCGCGGAGTCGAGCGAGTAGACGCCGTTGTTGTAGCCCAGCAGCGATCCGTTCAGCACGTTGTCATCGACCGCGTAGAGGACGCCGTGGCCGGCCAGCGGCGAGCCGTCGTGCTCGACGCTCCACGGGGCGGCGGGGTCGAACGCGATCCCCCACGGGCCGATGTCGAGCGGGATCGTCGCGACCGAGCGCTCGGTCGCCCCGGAGATCACGGTCAGGTTGAGTCCCACCAGGCTCGAGGCATAGATGTCCCCGTTCGTGGAGTCGTACGTGACCCCGACGGGCCCGACCCCGGTGGTGACGTTCGTGAGGACTGCGTTGGTCGTGACGTCGAGGACCGCGACGAGGTCGTCCCCGGGCAGGGCGTCGTTGGTCACGTAGACCCGCTCGTTGACGGGATCGCACGCGATCGCCACGAGGCCCGGCAGCGTGTCGGGCGGCGCGATGGTGATGTTCGTCACGAACGCGTTCGTGGCGCCGTCGAAGACCGAGACGTTCCCTGTGTCGTAGTCGGCGACGTAGACGTGCGTCGAGGTCGGGTCGTAGCAGGCGGAGTCGGGGGCCGTCAGGGCGGGGAACTGGTACCAGGCCACGACGGCGCCCGACGAGGGGCCGAGCACTGTGAGGCTGTCGTTCAACTCGTTCGTCACGAAGACGTCCCCGTTGGCGGAGTCGACCGCGAGGGCCTCCGGGTTGGACCCGACCGACACGTTGGTCACGAACGCGTTGGTCGTCGGGTTGACGATGGTGACGGAATCGGAGTACATCTCCGCGATGAAGATGTCGTGGTCGATCGGATCGTACACCACGGCCGACGGGCCGTCCAGGATCCCCCCGGCGCCGATCAGACCCACGGGCGTGTGCGTCGACGGGTCCCAGACGGTGACCGTGTCGTCGCCCGAGTTGGCGATGTAGAGGTCGCCGCTCGTCGGGTCGAGCGCGACGGAGGCCGGGTCGACGCCGGTCGGGATGTCCCCGATGAGCGTGTTGTTCGCCGCATCGATCACGGAGAGGTTGTCCGTGTCCTCGTCCGGTACGTAGAGATCGCCCGTCGCGGGATCGTAGACCCCGCTCACGGTGTCGGTGGCGGCGTTCGCGATGAAGTTCCCCGCGCGCAGGGTGTCGTTGGCGAGGACCAACGTCTGATTGACGAACCCCGGGCCGAGCGCGGCCGCCGGGGTTGCCCCGGCGGGGGACGAGGCGGGAGTGAGGGGGGCGTGCGGGGGGGTCGCGACGTCCTGCGCCACGGCGCTCCCGAGAGGACCCGCGACGAGCGAAGCGACCGTGACTAGGGCGACCAGGACGGCACCGATGGTCGGCCCATACGCCCGCTTCATGCGCTCGACCCCCGGGCGGAATGGTCCGCGACGCCCGCTCGCGGGGGGCGGCCGTCGCTCGACGTGGAGTCGGAGGCGGGACCGCTTCCCGGTCGAGGCGCGCGCGTCATCCCGGGAGGGCGGTTCCGGAACGAAGATAAGGGCCGTGGCCGTATTCGCTTCCATTCAGTCGATCCCGGGCCCCGGCGCACGGCGGGGAGGCGAGCCCACGGCCAGCCTCCCCGCGTACGAGGAACCAGAGCCCGGCACGCGGGGCGTCGGGGGTGCGCGCTCCGCCGCGGGCCGTCCGGGCACTCCGGCCTTCGTCCTGCTGGTGCACGTCCACGAGGCAGAAGAGGCCGGGGTCCCGGTGACCCAGGCGGAAGCGGCGCGCACCCTGGGCCGCTCGCAACCGACCATCTCCCGGACGATCGCCCAACTGCAGCGCCAGGCGCTGCTCCGGGGCCGCCCGTACTGGACCGGCGACCGGCCCGTACACGAGACCGTGTACCTGCTGACTCCGGCCGGGGAACGCGCCGCGGCCCGGGCGATCGCCGAAGCCCGCGCGCTGCCCTCTCGGGACCCGGGACTCTCGCTCGGGGACCTCCTCGACCTGCACGGCGGGCTCTCGCTGACGGACCTCCTCGCAGTCCCGCCCGGAGAGCGGTCGGTCGGGGGCGAGGCCCTCGCCCGTCGGCTCGCGGAGCGCCGCGCCGCGGCACGCGCCCCCGGCACCTCCCCGCCCTCTGCTTCGGTCGACCTGATCGGTCGTTGGGCGGAGCGACTGGACCTCCTCCGAGCGATCGTCGGCGTCAGCGCGCCCGGCGCGCATGGGGCGGTCCGGGTGCTCCTGGGTCCGGCCGGTCAGGGCAAGACGCGGCTGCTCGCGTTCGCCGAGGAAGTCGCGCGCCGTCGAGGGTTCCGGGTCGTTCGTGGGCAGACCCTGCGCGACCCCCAGCTCCCGTTCTCCCCGTTCGAGGAGATGATGGATCGCGTGCGAGCGGCGTCCCCCGGTCCTCCGTCGAGGGCGGGGGGGCCGCGCCCGCTGCCCCGTCGGCTCCTGCGCTACCTCGAGCTCCTGCAAGACGGGCCGCCCGGACCGCTGCTGCTGGTCGTCGATGATCTGCAGTTCGCGGAGCCCCCAGCGCTCACGATCTTTCGCTTTCTGAGCCGCAACCTGCCGACCCTCGAACGCCCGGTGCTGCTGCTTGCGGCCGCCCGCGACGACGAGCCGCTCGGGTCCCCCCGGTCCCGGTCCTTCGCCGAACTCCTCGAGGAGCTCGAGCGACCGGAGACGGGGCTGGCCCCGTCGGTCGTGATTCCGCCGCTCACGAACCGGGAGTCCCACGAGGTCGCCGAGCTCGCGAGCCGTCGCGAGGGCCCGGCGCTCCCCGAACCGATGGTCGGGGCGCTGGTCGCCCGCGCCCGCGGGAACCCCCTGTTCCTGGTCGAGGGAGTCCGGGAGTTCCAGCAGGCGGCCCGGCACGTCGATCCGGCGGACCTGCCCGCGCTGTCCTTGAGCGCCCCGCCGAGCCTGCGTCGCCTGCTGGCCACCCGGTTCGAGCAACTCCCGCCCGAGCATCGCTCCGTCCTCGAGGCCTGCTCGCTGCTCGAGGAGGAGTTCTCGGCCGACCCGCTGTTCGCGCTGCCGGACCTGGGCGAGCCGAGCGAGGTCGCCCGGCGGCTCGACGAGCTCGTCGCGCCGTGGGCGATGCTCGTCCGCCGCGGCGACGATCGGTTCGCCTTCACGCACGTGCTGTTCCAGGAGGCGCTCGCCGAACGGGCGGCGGCCCGCCGCGACTGGACGGCATCGCTCGCCCGCTGGTGGGAGGCCCGCCGCCCCGGCGAGGTGCGGCGGATCGCCCACCTGTACGGGCTCGCCCGGGATCCCGATCGGGCGATGGCGTGGCTCGAGCGGGCGCTGCAGGCCACCCTCCGCGAGCAGGCGTACGGGGCGCTGGACGAGACCCTCCGTGAGATGCGCGCCATGGTCGAGCTGCGCCCGAGGCGTCGCGCCGAACAGGTCGCCCGGGAGCTCGCGCTCGTCGAGCGGCTCTGGCTCGCCGGCGCTCCGGTCGCCAGCGAACGGATCGCCCGGGACCTCGCCGCGCAGCCGCTGTCCGCCCGCGACCGGATCCTCGCGTTGTGCTTCCGGTCGGCGGTCAACGTCCTCCGGGCTTCGGGGGACGCACGCGACCGGCTCACGGAGTTGGCGCGTCGGCTCCCGCAGGTACCGTCCGGGCATCGGGACGAGGCGCGCGGGGCGGTCGCGGCGACCGCAGCCTACCTCTACGGCACGTGGGGGGAGTGGACGCTCGCGCTCGACGAGGCCGACCGGGCCCTGCGTCACCTCGGCCGTCGGCCGACCAACGTCTGGAAGCTGTCCGCGCTCCTCAGCCGGTCCTACGCGCTCCTGCACCTGCGGCGCTATCGGGAGGCCCACGCGACCTTGGAGCGGACCGCCTCGCTGCTCCGCGGCAGCCGAGCGTCGATCTTTCACGCGCTCCTGCTCGAGCAGCAGGCGACCATCTCCGCGCTGCTCGGACGGCCGGCTCAGGCCCTGCGGATCCGGGAACGGGCGGTCCGAGTCTCCCGTGAGGTGGCGAACGCGAGCGTGCTGGGCGAGGCGCTCGCCGGTCTCACCCTCTCGCGGCTCGAGTGTGGGCGTCCCGATGACGCGCACCGGTCCCTGGCCGAGCTCCGGGACGTCGTCACCCGGTTCGGCCTCGCCCACCTCCTGCCGTGGATCGCGTATCGCGAGGGCCAGCTCCTCTGGCGACGGGGGGAGACCGCCGGAGCGACCCGCTCGTTCCGGGCCGCCCAGGCCGGCTTCCGGGCGACCACGCGCCCTTCGATGGCCCTGCTACCGGCGGCGTACCTCATGAGCCGCGCCCAGGGAGGGCGTGCCCGGGCGGCCTTCCGCCACGAGTGGGCCGAGCACGAGGCCACGCTCGACGCGGAGGAGGTCGCGGCGATCGACCCGTTGCGCGCCGGCGGATTCCCGTTCGACGGCTAGCGGGCCCTCGCGCGGGGAGCGATTACCGGCGGCGCACGGGAAAGGGTTCGGCGAGCCCGCGACGTGGACGCGCCTTAGGCGACCGGGACCTTGTGGTCCTGGACCGGGTTCGCCTTCGGCACGGAGACCGTGAGCGTCCCGTTCTCGTACCGGGCCTCGACCTTGTCGCCGAGGACGGGCTCAGGGAGGCGGATCGCCCGCTCGTAGCCCCGGTACGTCCGCTCGCGGCGGAGGAACTGGCGCTCTTCCCCCTCACTGGC
>Ga0335074_10009632_pt1 | contig 13490 bp, 8 predicted proteins | sample Lox_Sample_23_FD_206715 | JGI IMG/M metagenome (GOLD analysis project Ga0335074, IMG submission 206715) | Soil microbial communities from Loxahatchee National Wildlife Refuge, Florida, United States - Lox_Sample_2.3 | ecosystem: Environmental > Terrestrial > Soil > Wetlands | place: USA: Florida...
CGGGCTCTGACTCAAGCCGGTGGGACTCAAGCTGGTGGGAGCCAAACCGGTGGGCGTCATTCCGGCTTGAACATCTCCAGTTGCTCTTTGGCAGTCGGCTTGGCTTTTCGCGGAGTGCGCAGCGGGCTTCCCACCACGCCTAAGACCTGTAGACGCGCCAGCGCCGCCTTCGGAACAAAGATGCGCTGGTTTTGAAAGCCGGGATCGGGCGGGACCACGGAAAATCCGAATGGATCGAGTTGCAAAAGGTTGTTGGAGAGGATTCCGTCCATGGTGTCGCCGTCGCGGAAAAACATCCGCAGCCACAGCCCTTCCAGTTTCGGCCGCGTGGTGAACAGGCGCAGGTCCTTACGCGGCTCGCCCTGGCCAAAATCGCGCACGAAACAGACCAGCTTCACCTCGTCATAAGGGACGATGTTGATGGACCCGCTCTGGGTCATCAGCTCCAGCCCGCGATCGAGCAGATAGCCTTGCGGATTGACGAACCCGGACAAGGTCTCGCGGTCAAAGCGGGAGACCAGAACCTTCTTGTGGGTTGAAACCCCCAAATCCCTCCTTCAGGACCGTTTGCTCACGCGCGCGGCTCGGTAACCCACCCACGGCTCAGCAAGGCGCCGGAAATCACTTTTCTTCCAAACAAATTTGCGAATATTGTATCATTGGCAGAATGCGATCCGTTGACGGGATCTCGGCTCATATCGCCTCCTTTCTCGATTTTTGCCGCATCGAGAAGGGGTTGTCGAGGACCACAATCGCATCGTATCAAGCTGATTTAAAAAGGTTTGCTGCGTCGCCTCGACCCACCGGAGCGCTCGGCGACCCAGACGTGGTCCGCCGCTACGTGGATTCCTTGTACCAGGCCCGCATGGCCAGCCGGACCATCGCCCGGCATATCACCACGCTCCGCAATTTCTACGCCCATCTAATTGAAAAAGGCGTGGCGGATGCCGATCCTACCGCCCATTTGCCGGCCCCACGGCAATGGCAAAGTCTTCCTAAGTATCTTAATAAGAAACAGATCGACGATCTGCTCGCGGTCTGCGACGGTTCCAAGCCGCAAGGCGCGCGAGACCGGGCGATGCTGGAGCTGCTCTACGCTTCCGGGCTTCGGGTCTCTGAGTTGTGCGGCGTGCGGGTGTCGGAACTGGAGCGAAACATGGGAGTTGTGCGAGTGGTGGGCAAGGGGAATAAACAGCGGATCGTCCCGGTGGGAAAACAGGCGCTCCAGGCTGTGGAGCGGTATCTAGGCGAAGGCCGTCCGCGGTTGCTGAAAGGAAAGGCGAGCCCTTATCTGTTCGTAACCAATCGCGGGGGCGCCATGACGCGCCAGGCGTTCTGGCAATTGCTGACCGGCTACGGCAAGAAGGCGGGGATCTTCCACGGTTTGACGCCGCATGTCCTTCGTCACACCTTCGCAACGCATCTGCTGGAGGGCGGAGCGGATCTGAGGAGTCTGCAGACCATGCTGGGACACTCGGATATTTCGACGACGCAGATTTATACCCATGTAGTCCGTTCACGATTGCGAAAAACCGTGGATGAGCATCATCCGAGAGCTTGAACGGGTTCGAGGATAGCCGAAAAGGGAGGGATCGGGGCGCGCAAAGATCGCCGTGCGCGTTTTCTGAGAGAGAGGGAAGCCATGAGCGATTACATGTTCATGCTCGATAGTCACCTGAGCGCTGACCAGAGCAGGGCTGTCTCCGAAATCCAGACAGCCGCTACCAACGCGAACCTCAACGTGTTTCTGACCGGCGGGGCGATGCGCGATATGTTGGGCGGCTTTCCGATGCTGGATATCGATTTCACCGTCGAAGGCAACGCCATCAAAGTGGCGCAGGCGGTGGCCAAGAAGACCGGCGCCAAGATTCTATCGGAAGACGATAATCGCAAGCTGACCCGTCTGGTTTTCCCGAGCGGCGTGCACGCCACGGTAGGGATGGCGAGACAGGAAAAATACGTGAAGCCGGGCGCCAAGCCCACGGTCAAGCCCGCTACCATTCATGAGGACCTGCGGGGGCGCGATTTCACCATCAACGCCATCGCGCTGTCGCTCAATCCGGCCTCCCGCGGTTTACTGCTCGACCCCAACAACGGCGTGGGCGATTTGGAGCGCAAGGAGCTGCGCGCGGTCAGCAATTACACGCTGTATGACGATCCCATTCGTCTGCTGCGCATGCTGCGCTTCAAGGTGCGCCTGGGTTTCAACATCGAAGAGCGCACGAAGATGCAGTACGATAATGCCCGGGAAGCGCAACTGGAGACGCGCATCACCCCGGAAGATCTGCTCGAAGAGCTGCGCCACATCGCCAACGAGCCGAACTGCGCCGATATCGTGCGGGTGCTCGAAGAAGAGAAGCTGCTGTACCTGTTTTCACCGGATTTGCCCGGAGCGAAACTGAATCACGCGGGGCTGCAGAAGCTGCAAAAGGCCAGACAATCGGTTCCCTTCGGCATCGACATTCACCTGGAGCCGATGGGCCTGCTTCTGTATTTCCTCGCCGAGAAGCTGTCCGCCAAAGAGCGCGCCGCATTCATCAAGCACATCGGTTTGAGCAGGCGCGAAACGGAACAGTGGCAAAAGCTGGAGGCGAAGGCGAAAAAGCTGGAGAAGGATCTTAAGTCGGCGAAACTGCAGAAGCCCTCCAAGGTCTACCAGGTGCTGACGGCGGCTCCTGGCGATCAGATGCTGTTTTTGCTGGCGCATTCCTCCGAGCGCCTGGTGCATGACCGTATCAAGAATTATCTCGGAAAGTATCTGCTGACCGCGCAGGAAGTGACGGAGCGCGACGTGCTCGCTACCGGCGTCAAACCCGGTACGCCGAAATTCCAGAAGACGCGCGAGGAGATGATTTTGACGCGATTGGACGCCCGGCCGAAGAAAATTCCGCCGGCTGAGGAGGCTGCCGCGGCCGGTCCGGCGCCGGGAGGCCCAGCCACCGGTGGACGTCCGGCGGGAGGCCGTCCGGGCGGGGGCCACGCGCCCGGGCCTGCTGTGGCTCGCCGGTCCATGTAGCGCCAGTGCTGGTTCTGGCTTCCAAATCGCCACGCCGGCAGCAGATCTTGCGCGATGCGGGGATACCATTCGTCGTTCGGACGGCCGACGTGCCGGAGGAACGCCGTACTGGCGAGTTGCCGCTCGATTATGTGCGGCGGCTGGCCCAAGAAAAGGCGCTGGCGGTCCCGCGTCATCCAGGAGAAGTGGTGTTGGGCGCCGACACGGTGGTTGTAGTGGATGGGCAGGTGCTCGAAAAACCCTGCGACGTTCCCGATGCCCAGCGCATGCTGGGATTGCTCTCCGGCCGCGGGCACGAGGTGGTCACCGGTATCTGCCTGCATTCAGCGGCGCGAACGATTATTGACACCGCGATCACGCGCGTACACTTCACCGCTCTTGCACCCGACGAAATAGAAACCTACGCCAGGAGCGGCGAACCGATGGACAAAGCGGGCGCCTACGCGATCCAGGGATTGGCGTCGAAATTCATCGATCGCATCGAAGGCGATTATTTCAATGTCGTAGGGCTGCCGGTGGCGCTGGTGTACCGGTATTGGAAACAGCTTGCCGCGGCGTAGCTACTTCTTTCCCCAATTCTCAACCAACTTGTCTACGTCCACGCTTCCGATTCCGGTGGCGAAGTTCCAAGATGCATTGCCGGCCGCGTAGGCGGAGCTGAAAGAAGTGCTGGATACGGACAAAGCGCCGTCGTAGGTGGTTCCGTAAATTCGCCCGTCGCGGCCGTAATCGACGGTTCCTACGGTTCCGTAGCAGTTCTGATTGCCGCCGCAATTGACATCCATGTCGCCTTGGGTGACGGGATGAAATACGCTGGGAACCGCCGCTGCCAGGGGATAATACACGTAATTCGGATTGCCCTGGCGATCGCCGGTAGACTGATCCACCAGCGCCTGCACGCCCGCCATCACCGGGCTTGCGATGGAGGTGCCGCCCACTCCGGTCCAATTGCTGGGGTCTCCGAAGCACGGCGATCCGCCGTTCTCCACATCGGAGTAACACATGATGGCGTAGTGGCCCCACAGGCCGTTGGAAGCGAACATTGAAACATCGGGAATATCGCGCACGCCGTCATTAGGGATGCCGGAAAGACCGGTCTGCCACGACGGCTTGGCATAACCTTTGCAACTGCCGCTGGCGACGCCCAGAATGGCGGGCGCTCCGGTAGCGCAGTTACTGGGGCCTCCGCTCCCAGCCACCACTTCCTCCAAACCATACTCCGCTGCCATACTGCTGTTACAAAGGCCGTCCGGACCATAGGGCGTGGAGAAGCCTAAGTACGTCGAAACCAGCATGCCCGCGCAGGAGCCGTTCCAAGGAATTTCCGGAATATAGGAGAGCGCCGAGCCGTAGCTGGCGCTATTGGTATTGCTCCAATACTGGCTGTTCGTGTTGTTGTAAGTATCGCCGAAATCCGTGCCGCCCACCGCGACGTTATATTGCGTGGATGCAAAAGCGCTGATATTAATCCCATGGGTGGCAGTGATTGCGTCGGCGTCGCAACTGGCCGCGCCTTCGTCGCCCGCCGACACAAACATCGAAATGCCTTCCGCCACCGCCTGCTGATAAATCGAGTTAATGGAGGCATTGGAGGCAGCGCCGTTCGCAGGTTCGCAGTATCCGTAGCTCAGGCTGATGATGGGCGGAGGATTGCTCGAATTCACCAGGTTCTGGATGGCGATGAATAGCCCGTAGGTGGCTGTATCGGCGCAGGAGCCAACCACGATGGCAGCCCCCGGGGCCGCGGCGCTGGCCCATTCGGCGTCTAAAATCGCCTCGCCGTCGTCTCCATTGACGCCTGGGTCGATGCAATTGTCGGCGCCGCTCGGTGGCGCGGGATGCGTGGTGACAAGCGATCCCGATGTGTATTGCGAAAGCCCGAACGTACTGCGGAAGACGGTCCAGTTTTCAGAGGTATACAGGTCTGTGTCTTCGATCACCACGATGGTCTGGCCGGCGCCTGTGATTCCTTTGGCAAACAAAGGGTTGAAATCGTAGATGGTGGCGAGATCGGCGGGCACCACGGCCCAGGTAGTCTCGCCCTCAAAGTCAAACGTATACTTGGGACGAATCATCTTTTTGGGACGAAAATCGTTCAGCGAGACGACGCCCGCCACGGCCGGCGCCAGGGCCTCCGGAATCTGGGGATTCGAGAAATTCGCAATGTGATGCACGCCGTTGACATTCAGATTGTGAATCGCGGTGTGAAACGCGCGCCTCACCTGGCCGGCGGTACCCGAAAAATCGATCAGCATCCGGCTCGGATAGACGGAGTTCACCACGAATCCCTCAGATTCGAGCCAACCCGTGACGGTCTGGATGTCGGAATCCGCCAGGCCGTAGCTCCTGCCGAAATCGGCGGCGCTCAGCCATTTGTGGAAATTGGGAGATTGGGGATTGTGAAGATCGGCGATGAATTTTTCCAGCGCCTGTTCGGAATCAGGGGAACGCTCGAGTTGGAGCATCATGTGATTCAGGCTAAGATCTTCGGACGCCTGCCCCAAATCGTTCGCGGGCGTGACTTCGGGGCGAAGATTGCCGGCCAGGGTGACGAGCTTATTTTCATCGATGGCGCCATGAATCACGGGCGGTGCGCCGTTGGCAGCCAGGCACGCGAGCCCAAGCCAGGTAAGCAGGAAACCTGTAGTTGAAATAAGAACATTCGGCCGTCGCGTTCGAAACATAAGCTTCATAATAACTGTGAGGGTCCGCTTTCCGTAAACGTTACGCTGATCCGGTACGTCAAAGATTGACGAACGAAACAGGCTTCCCGTGTACGAAGAAAAAAACCTTCGCCGGGGTGCGACCGTGATTCCGCGTTCGGGTTTTATCTGAAAAAGGGGTTCATGCTTCTTACGCCAAAAGGACTATTACTTATCGTGCCGGCTCTGTTCGGCCTTGGGATTGCGTCCGGCCAGGTTCCCGACACCAGCGGGAACGGTCTGCTGAAGGGGAGTTTCGAGTTCCGGCATGTAGCTGTCCAACAAGTGGACATCAATTACAATCCCACGCAGATCACAGCCAGCTACGGCAGCATCACCTTCGATGGCGCGGGAAATTACACCATAGCCGGCGCCAGCGTGGATAACACGGTGTCGAGCGGTGCGCAAGAAGCTCTGAACGTCACGGGAACGTACGCCATTGGCGCGAACGGAGCGGGTTTCATCGCCAATCCGTTGCATCCGTCCAATTCCAACGATTACATCTATGGCGCGGTATCGCAGGGCGTCTACGCCGGCAGTTCCACGGAGGCGGGCGGAGGGGGCTCCGTTCTAAACGATATTTTTATCGCCATTCCGATCGGCGCCGCACCAACCAATGCGAGCTTCACTTCCTCCTATCAGACCGGCTTGCTGGATTTCACGGGAGCCGGCGTGACGGCGACAAAAAACGCGCTCTTCGAACTCATTCCGAACGGGCAGGGCGGATTCGGCGCCATCAACTTGAGCGGGCAGGCGGCCAACCAGAACGCCGCGACGCTCGACCAATCCATCACCGGGGCCACCTACAGCTTCAACAGCAATGGCAGCGCCACTCTCACGATTCCCCTCCCGTCCGGAGTAACGTCCACCGACGCTCTGTTCACCGGGTCCAAGACCATGTTCCAATCGGCGAACGGCAATTTTATCCTGGGGTGGACCGAAAGCGGATACGACGTGTTCTTCGGCATAAAGGCTCTTACGAGTACAGCCACGAACAGCACCAGCCAGGGATTGTATTTCATGGCCGCTTTGGAGAATTCGCCCACTTTCGTCGGAACGGATTCGTATTATGGATCGATCAGCGGTTCCGGCGACAGCGCCGGCGACGTCATAGTGCATGAACGAGTCAGCGAACCCGGGGAATTGTCGTTCGATTACGGCACCTCCGATCAGATCGTGGTGAATCCCAACGGGACCACTCCGGTGGATTCCGACGGGTACCTGTACATCCTCGGCGACGGTGGATCGGCCTTTGTCGCTATTGGAACTAGTGGAAACTTCTCGCTACTGGTTGGTTTGCACGCGGCCAGTTTCTCGGGGACAGGCGTTTATCTGAACCCGATCGGAGTGGTGAATGCAGCCAGCTATCAACCGATCACGGCAAGCCTGGTGCCCGGAGAACTGATCACCTTGGTCGGCAACGGTCTTTCGCCGGCCAGCATGGCGATCGAGGGCGGTCAGACGTTCCCGGACACTTTGGGCGGCGTGTCGGTAACGATCGACGGCACGGCGTGCCCGATTTATTACGTGAGCCCGACGCAGATATCGGTGATTGTGCCCTACGAAGTCGCCTCCAACCAGACCGGCCTGGCCAACATTCAGGTTGACAATAACGGAACCTTATCTAATGTGGTTCAGATGTACCTGAGCGACTCGCAGCCGGGAATCTTCTCGCAAACGGAGAATGGCATTGGGCTGGCCGACGCTTTGCACGCCGCCACGGGCGAACTGGTGACGTCCTCGAATCCGGCTCAGCCGGGCGAATACATATCGCTGTATCTGACGGGGCTGGGCCTGGTGACGCCATCGATTGCCGATGGAGCGCTGGGGCCATCGAGCGCGTTGAGTTGGTCGGACCTTTACAACGCGGGCAATCTCGCGGTGTACTTCAACGACTATACGGCCGAAAGCGTCGGCAATCTGGGCAACATCGAATACGCGGGTCTGGCGCCCGGACTGGCCGGCCTGTACCAGATCAACGTGCAGGTTCCGACGAGTGGCCTGGGCTCGGGCGATGATGTGTATCTCGAGTTGGTGACGGACGCGGCCGATGAGAACCAGATCGCGATTCCGTACGGATCGGCGAGCAGAAGAGACGCGGCTGCGTCACGGCCGGAGAAGGTCCAGCGCCGAATCCCCTATCGAATGCGCGCGCGGCAAAGGTGACCAGATGGAGAAAGCCAGCCAACGGATGGCAGCGGCGATGGTTCAGTGTGATGAAATCGGTCGAAGAACAGTATCAGATCAGGCCGTGCGCCAGAAATACGAAGACCAGCCAAGGATCAGCAACGGCAGCACGCGTCCCAACGGCGTGAGATCACGTGCCAATTCGACGCTTCGGTGAAGGAGCTTCGATCGATACGGCGCGGCAATTTATAATCCTGGCACGTTATAATCAAGGACGCGGGCCACCCTAGCTCAGTTGGTAGAGCGGCTGATTCGTAATCAGCAGGTCGCCGGTTCGATCCCGGCGGGTGGCTCCAGAAACTCCCCGAAATGCAGGACTTTCAAGAACCGGCTCGGTTCGAAGGCTGCCGTTTTTACTCCATGGACTGGGAAAGGACACTGGCACCGCCAAAGCGAAGGCATCCGTTAGACACCGCTGCGATCGCTCGACAAGCGGCACGATAACCTATTCCTTCTTCTTCAGAGCAGTGTCGTTTTCCCGAATGAAGTTCCGGATATCCTCCGCCATGTTCAGCAGCTTTTCCCACTGCTCGCGGTAGAGCGTCACGGGGAAACGCCCCAGCCCGTAAACCGAAAGGCCGCCCTTTTCGCTCACCTTCATCGACATCTGCCCACGCGTGGGCTTCTTCAATGCTTCATTCTCGGCGCGAAGCCGCGCGATTTCCTGCTTAAGCTGTTCGTCGGATTCCATCACACTCACTGATAGCATACTGTGGATGGCCCGCCCTTTTCAGCGAAGCTCCACGATCTTCGCCTCCTCGCAAGCTTGCAAATAATCGGCGACAAGATCCAGCGCAATCGGACCGTATTCGGCTGCCACCGCGTCTCTGATCTCTCCCACGGACCTTTTCCCATCGACGAAGTTCAGGATCTCATAGGCATACAGCGTCCCGCGGTCCTGCACCTGTAACAAGCGGTTCGCCCCGTTATTCAGCAGCTTGATCTTGCCCATACGCTCGCTCCCGAGCCGGTCCAGAAGTACGTCATCGTTCTGGAAGATGAGCGGCCCAAAGTCGGACACGCGCAACGGAATCCGCGACGCGTCTGGCGCAGCGTGCCAGGGCGGCAGCGGAGGGAAGTTGCGAGCGCCACGCATCGCCGCCCCGCGGTCAATCCAGCCATTCAAAACCGCGGCCTGGGCGTCCAAATCCTTGCTGAAGGCCGCCACTTGTTCGCCCTCGCCGTGCGTGTACGTGGCGAAAGAGCGGAGCTCGGCCTGTTCGCGCCGCAGGATCTGCGTCATCAGGTTGCGAGCCTCGTACCAGGCCTCCACGGGCTGCATCCGGCTGTCGTTCACCAGAATCTCAGCGCGTTCCAGCCCCTCAGCCAGCCGCCGTTGCGCCCGCGCCGCAAAGAATGGCAGCAGCGAACTGGCCTGTGCGGCGTCCACTGTCGCGTACGTGTATCCGGAAGCGGCACCCAATAAGGCCACGCGCCGCAGCTTGGTTGGATCAATCTCGTCCAGCGTGTCGTGATCGGTATGAATGTAGATATCCGGCCAGTCGCGCAGATAAAGCGATGGCACCGCAATGGTCGACGAGTCATAATCGTCGTGATCGCTGCCTTCGGAATAGGGTGTCCGGTCGGATAGAAACTCATTGCGCGTGCCGGGTGCGCCGTCGCGATCTTCCACCACAGCCGCCTCGCGATGGCCGCCGTCCTCGGCATACGCCGCAGCCCCATCCCGAATCACCCCGGCGAATAATTCCCCCACATCGGTAACGAAGCTGGGTAGAGACCAAGGCGTCTCGGTGACATGCAGGATGGATTTGTTCTTATACGGATCCCCGCCCACCATATCCATGTGCACATCCGCCCGCAAGTCGCGCCGGATATCCGGGTGCGCGCTCAGAAAAGCCATGGTGCCCTCCACCTCCGGCCCCCAAATAAAGCGCAGAGTTCGTACGGGCCGCGCGAGTTTGCCCGTTTGGATTAGCCGCGCAAGCACCCGCGCCGACTCCAAAATGGTCACGCATCCGCTGGCGTTGTCATTGGCTCCCGGCCGCTGGTGGTCCAGATGGCAGCTATAGACCACTTCACCCGCCTGAGGGTCCGTACCCGGTATGGTTGCCGTCACCACCGTCCAGTGCCCCGGCGCCACCTCGGCTTTCACGTGCGCGCTCAGAGTCACCACCTGCCCAGCGCTCATGCGCGCCCGCAGCGCCGATGCCGTTGCCCTTGACACCATGAAGGCAAACCCGTTTGGAAGCAGCGCATCCAGATGGCCCCAGCGCACGATGCTGGTGTCCAGGCCCGACCACGCCGTAGTCTGGTTGGGCATGTCGCTCACGATCCCCGCCGCCCCATGCTCCATCACCGCCATCTTCTGCACGCCAGCGAGCACCCCATCGGAAAGCACGATCTTTCCCCGCACTTCCTTGTTCGCGTAGTCCGCCTCGCTAGTCCCTGCGCCGACGTCCACCAGCATCGCATCCACATCCGCACTGTGGCTGTAATCCGCCAGCCGGATGGGGTCTGTAGCCCAATCGCCTAGCAGCGTGTGCTCAGGCTGAAGCTCCCACAGACGCCCCGCCTCGACATGCCATCCAAGATGGGACCGCATCAGCCCGTAATGAATCTTGCCATCGATCGGAAACTGCTCGGCGTGCGCGTCCTGGAGTCCGTATTCTTTGGCGCGCGCCAGCATGAAGTCCGCTGCCTGGTCGAACTCCGGAGTCGCCGGAACCCGGTGCAGCCGCGTCAGAACCCGGAGGTTCTCATAGGGAGCCAGGCCGCTCGCCTCCTCGCGCATCAGCGTCCACTGCCCCACGGTCAGAAACGGTTGCTGGGCACATAGCATACAGCCGTGAAGAACCAGCCATGACACAATAGACAGCCGAAAACATGGATTCGTGACGGGAGCCCGCATAGTTTGGTGATTGTAGCGCGGCAGGAAGGTTGTGGGGAACAATCGCAGGATTGGGAACGTAGGACGTTCAGGGCCGGAAGCTCGATTATGTACGAGGTAAGTGCTCCCGTGGCGGTAGCCGAATTGGACAGGCTGGATTGGCTCCAGGACGGCCGGCATCCGCTCGATTGGAACGGTCCGGCCGATCGGATTTTCAGCGTATTTTCCGATCAGGAACGAAACAGGCCGATCATCGATCGCCTGGAGCGCATTGTGCGCCGTCATGGAAACCGTATCGCGGTCACGGATTCGGACACTTCCCTTTCCTTCGAGCAATTATGGGAGGGCCTTTCGGGCCTGGCGGAAGCTATTGCGGCGGATACCAGGCCCGGAGATCTCATCGGCATACTTCTGTCGCCATGTTCCATGTTTCCCCTCGCCATATTGGCTTGTCTCGCGGCCGGACGCCCCTTTGTTGCTCTGGATCCTCACTATCCGGGCCGCTGGTTGGGCCAAGTATTGGAGGATGCCCGGCCCGCTCTGATCATCACCCGAAAAGATATTCTCGGAGCCGTCGATTCCGGCTTGCCAACCGCGCGGGTGATCCATCTGAACCGTTTGCCCCCGGCGGCGCGAAAGGGCTGGCGGCCTGCCAAGCTTGGCCTGGACGACCCCGCCTGCGTGCTGTTTACATCCGGAAGCACCGGCCGGCCGAAGGGTATCGTCAATAGCCAGAGGAACCTACTGCAGCGCGTGGCGCAATCCATAAACGCGGCGCATATCAACATCGAAGACAAGCTTCTGACGCTGGCCTCGCTTTCGACTATCGTCGGCGTACGAGACACCCTGACAGCGCTGCTCGCGGGCGCCAGGATTCACGTTCTGGATCCCCAATCCGCCGGCGCGCGCGAGATTTCGAATATCGTCCGCGCGGAATCCATCTCCATCCTGTTCGCATTCCCTGCTCTCGTGAGGGCGTTGATGGCCTGCGGCGGTGAGCACGCCGGCGATTCTCTTCGACTGGTTCGCATCGGAGGAGACACCACATTGTGGACTGACGTGGATCTGCTGCGTGCCTGGCTCAGACCAGAAGCGGCCATCCAGTTGATTTATGCCGCCACGGAAGCGCCGATGATGCAGTGGTTCATCGACGATTCGTGCCGCGGTGACGAAGCGCGAATTCCCATCGGCTATCCGCTTCCGGGCAACCGTCTGGCGTTGATCGACGAAGATGGGCAGTGCACGCCGCCAGGTGAGGTGGGAGAGCTGGTTGTCGCCAGCCCTTACGTCGCGTTGGGACTTTGGGTGGATGGGCGCTGCACCCGAGGCGCCATGGAAAGCCATAGCGACACCGAGAGCACGCCTCCTAACCGGCTTTTCCGTACGGGAGATCTGGTGCGCCAAAGGGCTGACGGCATGCTAGAGCGGATCGGCCGGAAAGACCGGCAAGTCAAGATTCGGGGCGCGCGAGTTCACCTAGACGGCGTCGAAGCCGTCCTTCGCAGCCACCCATTGGTACGCGACGCCGCGGCGCTGGCGAGGCCGCGGATCGAATGGAACGGCGCTGACGGCGAGGTTAGCCTGGTGGCGTATGTGAGCCTTCGCGATCGGGCGCCTGTCGGGATAGTCGACCATCTGAGAGAGTTCATGCGCTCCGAACCCTCGTGCATGCGGCCGGGACGCTTCTATGTGATCCCCGAGATTCCCCGGCTTCCCGGTTCCAAGCCGGATCTCATCGCGCTACAGGCTCTGGACGAGTTCAACGTCCAAGAGGAACGCGCCGGTTTCGCCGCCGCGGCGATCGGTCTGGCGGGGGGCGATGGCATCGCGCGGACGGTGGCGCGAGTCTGGCAAGAAGTATTGCAAATGCCCGTTAGCGGTCCGGGGGACGATTTCTTTGACGCCGGGGGCGATTCGCTGAAAGCAGTCAAGTTTATACTCGGCCTGGAGCGGGCGCTCGGCCTGGAGCTTTCATTGACGCTGGTCACGGAGACGCCGCAGTTTGCCCGACTCTGCGAAGCCCTGCAAGAGCGTGGCAACACTCGATACGTACCGCTGGTGGCTCTGAAAACGGGCGACGGCTCGCCGCCGGTCTTCTTCATCCATGGTCTGGGCGGGAATGTCGCCGGGCTCTTGCCGATGGCCCGGCGAATGAACTACCCGGGAGCAGTGATCGGTATCCAGGCCCGTGGCTTGGCTGAAAAGAATCCGCCGCACGCAACCGTGGAGGCGATGGCTGCCGAATACCTGACGGCGATCAAGCAGAGGCAACCCGACGGTCCGTACAACGTGTGCGGTTATTCTTACGGTGGGATGGTAGCTTTCGAAATAGCGCGGCAACTTTGGGAGTCGGGAGACGAAGTGGCTCTGGTGGGCCTTTTCGATACCATGATGAGCCCGCTCAGATGGCCGTTACGCTCATGGCTCTCCATTATGAAAGATCGAGCGGCGCGTTGGAATAAGGGCGGCCGCGCTTGCCAAGGACTGCGAGGATTCTTCAAGTCCAAGCCCATTCGTGTTCTCAAGGTGGAAGCGAGCGCGCTGATCGCATCGGCGCGCTATCGGCCTGGGTTTTATCCGGGCGAACTCACGCTATTCACTCCGCGGGAGCGTGAACCCGGCTTCCCTTCTCTCCCGGCGATCTGGCGCCAACGTGCCGGCTCTCTATCCATTGTCGAAATCGCCGGTAGCCATTGGACGATGTTTTCGGCGCACCATGCCGAGAACTGCGCGGCAG
>Ga0335074_10009633_pt1 | contig 13490 bp, 14 predicted proteins | sample Lox_Sample_23_FD_206715 | JGI IMG/M metagenome (GOLD analysis project Ga0335074, IMG submission 206715) | Soil microbial communities from Loxahatchee National Wildlife Refuge, Florida, United States - Lox_Sample_2.3 | ecosystem: Environmental > Terrestrial > Soil > Wetlands | place: USA...
AAGCAGCCGCAATTCTCGCCCCTGCCGGTCGAAGAAGAAGTCGTGTCGATCTACACCGGCGTCAAAGGCTATCTCGACAAGATGCAGGTCGGCGACATCGGCCGCTTCGAGGACGAACTCCTGCGGCTGATGCGCGGCAAGCACAAGGATGTGCTCGACGCCATTCGCACCGGCAAGCAGCTGACGCCCGAGATCGAAGGCAAGCTCAAGACCGTCATCGACGAGTTCTCGAAGAGCTTTGCCTGATGCCGAGCTTAAAGTCCTTCCGCAACCGGATCGCGAGCGTCAAGGCGATCCGCAAGATCACCAAGGCGCAGCAGATGGTGGCGGCGTCGAAACTTCGGCGCGCGCACGAGGCGGCCGACGCCGCGCGGCCCTATGCGGAAAAGATGAATGCGGTGATCGCCAATCTCGCGGCGGGACTGAAAGGCAATCCGGACGCCTCGCCGTTCCTGGTCGGCACCGGCAGCGACAAGCGGCATCTCGTGATCGTTGCGACTGCCGATCGCGGCCTCTGCGGCAGCTTCAACACCAACATCGTGCGTCTGGCCAAGCAGCACATCGAGAGCCTTCTCCGCGACGGCAAAGATGTGAAGATCCTCTGCGTTGGCCGCAAGGGACGCGATCAGCTCCGCCGCCTGTACGGCAAGATGATCATCGACACGGTCGATTTCATGGGCGTGAAGCGCATCGGCTTCGCCAATGCGCTGCCCATCGGACGCCGCGTCATCCAGATGTTTCAGTCGGGCGAATTCGACGTGGCGACGCTTGTCTATTCGCGCTTCAGGTCCGTCATCAGCCAGGTGCCGACAGCGCAGCAGCTGATCCCCGTGTCGATTCCGGAGACGACCCCAGCCGGCGACATCGTCTACGAATACGAGCCCGACGAAGGCGAAATCCTCTCCGAGCTTCTGCCGCGCAACGTCACGGTGCAGATTTTTCGCGCACTGCTGGAAAACGTCGCCGGCGAATACGGCGCCAAGATGAGTGCGATGGATTCCGCCACGCGCAACGCCGGCGAAGTCATCGACAAGCTGACGCTGCAGTATAACCGCACGCGCCAGGCCATGATCACCAAGGAACTGATCGAAATCATTTCGGGCGCGGAAGCGCTCTGACGAGGGAGTACGGGTCCACCAATCGAGAAAGCGTCATTCGCCCGTGCCAGGCTGAAGAGTTGGCCGAGGGCGGCGAATGGGTTGGCGGGACAGGTTAGCGAGTTTGGCCGAATTCATTCGGCAGCTGTTCCGGCGAAAGCCGCGTTACGAGGCGCTCGAAGCGCCGGTGGCTGTCGAAGGAGCGGTCCGGTTTTACGAAGGCAGTCATGAACGGGGCGTCGTCATCGAGGCCGCCCCGCTCGAAACGGAAGTGAAAGAGAGCCGCGCCATGGACAAAGAGATGAGCAACAAGATCGGCCGCGTGACCCAAGTGATGGGCGCCGTCGTCGACGTGCAGTTTGAAGGCGAACTGCCGGAGATCATGAACGCGCTCGAGACGGACAACAACGGCAACCGGCTGGTGCTCGAAGTGGCGCAGCATCTGGGCGAGTCGACCGTGCGCACGGTGGCGATGGACGCAACGGAAGGTCTCGTGCGCGGCCAGCGCGTGAGCGATACCGGCAGCGCCATTTCGGTGCCCGTCGGCGACGGCACGCTCGGCCGCATCATGAATGTCATCGGCGAGCCGGTGGACGAAGCGGGCCCGATAAAGTTCTCGACGCGCCGTCCGATCCATGCGGAAGCACCTACCTTCGTCGAGCAGTCGACGGAGAGCCAGGTGCTCGTCACCGGCATCAAGGTCATCGACCTGCTGGCGCCCTACGCGCGCGGCGGCAAGATCGGCCTCTTCGGCGGCGCGGGCGTGGGCAAGACCGTGCTTATCCAGGAACTCATCAACAACGTCGCCAAGAAGCACGGCGGCTATTCCGTGTTCGCGGGCGTGGGCGAGCGCACGCGCGAAGGCAACGACCTCTATCACGAGATGATCGAGTCGGGCGTCAACAAAGATCCGAAAAAGGGTTCGACCGAAGGCTCGAAATGCGCGCTCGTCTACGGCCAGATGAACGAGCCGCCCGGCGCGCGCGCGCGTGTCGGTCTCTCGGGCCTGACGGTCGCCGAATATTTCCGCGACCAGGGCCAGGATGTGCTTTTCTTCGTCGACAACATCTTCCGCTTCACGCAGGCGGGCTCCGAAGTGTCGGCGCTGCTGGGCCGCATTCCTTCGGCCGTCGGTTATCAGCCGACGCTCGCGACCGACATGGGCGCGCTGCAGGAACGGATCACGTCGACCAACAAGGGGTCGATCACCTCAGTGCAGGCCATTTATGTGCCTGCCGACGACCTGACCGATCCGGCGCCGGCGACGTCGTTCGCCCACTTGGACGCGACGACGGTGTTGAACCGCGCGATCTCGGAAAAAGGCATCTATCCGGCCGTCGACCCGCTCGATTCCACCTCGCGCATTCTCGACCCGCGCGTCGTCGGTGAAGAGCACTATCAGGTCGCGCGCCAGGTTCAGCAGATCCTGCAACGCTACAAGTCGCTGCAGGACATCATTGCCATCCTGGGCATGGATGAGCTTTCCGAAGAGGACAAGCTGGTCGTGGCGCGTGCGCGCAAGATCGAACGCTTCCTGTCGCAGCCCTTCCACGTGGCCGAAGTGTTCACCGGCTTCCCCGGCATCTTCGTCGACTTGAAGGACACCGTGAAGAGCTTCGCGGCCGTTGTACGCGGCGAATACGATCACCTGCCGGAATCGGCGTTCTACATGGTCGGCACGATTGAAGACGCCGTCGCCAAGGCGCAGAAGCTCGCGGCGGAAGCGGCGTAGTCCATCATGGCCGACAAGATTGCCTTCGATCTCGTTTCGCCGGAGCGTCTTCTGCTCTCCGAGCAGGTGGACATGGTCACCGTGCCCGGGCGCGAAGGCGATTTCGGCGTGCTGGCGGGCCATGCGCCGGTCATCTCGTCGCTTCGTCCCGGCGTGATCGACGTGAAGGGCGATGGCGACGTGCGTTATTTCGTGCTGGGCGGCTTCGCGGAAGTGACGCCGCAGAAGCTGACGGTGCTGGCCGAAGACGTCCGCCCGCTGGCCGAAGTCGACGCGGCCGCGCTGGACCAGTGCATCCGCAATGCCGAGGAGGACATCCTTCACGCCAAGTCCGACTCCGACCGGGCCAAGGCGGTCGAATCGCTCGACCACCTTAAAATCCTCCGCGCCCACCTGTAGAAACCATAAAAAACAAAGACTTATCTGGTCCCATTTCGGCTCGGCAACAGCCTTTGCTATAAGGGCGTTTCTGATGGGCGGTCCAAGGACGGGGTAGCCATGGGTGCCGGAACGGTTTTTAGCGCTGGCTGGACGCTGGACGACGTCGACTGGTCGAAGTTCGACGCGTCGAAAGTCGACCCGGCCTTGCTCGCCACCATCAAAGGCGCCTCGCTGGTCGAGTACAACGCCCACGACTACGTCGAATACCTCACGCGCGTGTTCAAGGACGCCGGCAGCGAGACGCTGGCCGACATCGTCCGCTGGGGCGAAGAGGAAGTACAACACGGGCTTGCGCTTGGGCGCTGGGCCGAGATGGCCGATCCCGCCTTCAACTTCCGGTCGGCCTTTGCGCGCTTCCGCGCCGGCTACCGCCCGCCGCATTTCGCCAGCGACAGCGAGATCTCCATCCGCGGCAGCCGCCGCGGCGAGATGGTCGCACGCTGCGTCGTGGAGTCGGGCACCTCGTCCTTCTACAGCGCCATCCGCGACGCATCGGACGAGCCGGTGCTGAAGGAAGTGGCCGGCCGCATCGCCGCCGATGAATTCCGTCATTACAGGCTCTTCTTCGAGACTCTGCAGAAGCAGGATGAGCCCGACCTGCCTCTCTGGCGCAAGCTGATCGTGGCCGTGACGCGCGTGAACGAGTCCGACGACGACGAGCTCTCCTATGCCTATTACTGTGCCAACGTGCGGGAAACCGACGAAGCAAAGAGCCCCTATGACCGCGCGGAATACGCCCGCGCCTATCACGCCAAGGTCGTGACGCTCTACACGCGCCCGCACATCAACAAGCTCGTGCAGATGGTGGCGAAAGCCATCGGCGCCAATCCGCACAGCCGGATGACCAGCGCCGCCAGCATCTTCATGTGGCAGTTCCTCAAGATGCGCGCGGGCTACACCAAGCTCGCGGCGTAAGGCGCGATTTTCGGCTTCCTTTCGAAGGTGCGTTTGCGCCGTAACGCGCGTTCGTGTTCCGTCACCTATTGATCTGGATCATCGCCAACGTTCCCTGTTGGCCGAAGCTGGCATGCGATTTCACGCGGGGCCCAGCGGTTTCGATATAAAACGTATACGCGGCGCACGCCTAAAAGGGCGACGCCCGAACTTTTTCTTGGCCTGGAGGCGGACTACACGGTCGAGCGCAATTACAGCTATTCCTCGCCGCAACGTGTTTACGGCGGCGCGGCTTATGTCGCCTATCAGATTACGCCGAAGCTCGATTTCGGCTTCCGCACGGAATATCTGGCCGACCATGGCGGACTGTTCAGCGGCGTGACGCAGGATCTCAAGGAAGGAACACTCACGCTCGATTATCGTCCCGCGGGCGACGGCTTCCTCGTCGATCTCGAATATCGCCGCGACTGGTCGAACGTGCCTTATTTTCTGAGCTCTACGCTCAACGTGCTGGAGAAGGATCAGCCGACGCCGGGCGTCGGCCTCATATGGTGGTTCGGCCAGAAGCAGGGGGCGTGGTAAGATCACCGCGCGCGGCTGAGGACAGTTTAGGAGGTACGCGATGGGTATCGATTTCCGTTCGGCACTGTTCGGCGCGATCGCCGCCATCGTCGCGATCTGCGTGATCGCCGCGCTCTACCTTGCATTGGGCTTCTACGATGTCGGTGCGGACGCGCCGCATTGGGGCGTCACGCGGGCGGTCATCGGTTATGCCCGCGAGCGGTCGATCACCGTGCGCGCGCGCGATGTGATGGCGCCCTCGCTCAACGAGCCGGGTCGCGTCGCCGACGGCGCATCCGACTACGATGCGATGTGCACGGCGTGCCATCTGGCGCCGGGCATGAAAGAGAACGAGATGCGTCCCGGTCTCAATCCCAAGCCACCGAAGCTCGCCGTGATCCCCGCCCTGCCGCCCGCCGTGCAGTTCTGGGTCATCAAGCACGGCATCAAGATGAGCGGCATGCCGGCCTGGGGCAAAACCCATTCCGACGACGAGATCTGGAACATGGTCGCGTTCCTGCAGAAACTGCCGAAGCTCACGCCCGGCGAATACAAGATGCTCGTCGGCATCGCGGCCGGGCATCACGACCATGACAAGAAGATATGAGTTTCAAAATTTATTGTCATCCCCGCGAAGGCGGGGACCTAGTAGCGAGCGTCCGCGAGCGTAAGAGTCTTTCGGCGCGTGGACACACGCCAACTGGGTTCCCTTTCCCTCGCTCCGTTCGGCCGGGAATGACACTAAAATTCACAAACTCCGCTTCACCATCATCTGCTTGATTTCGCCGATGGCCTTCGCGGGGTTCAGACCCTTCGGGCAGGTGTTGGCGCAGTTCATGATCGTGTGGCAGCGATAGAGGCGGAACGGATCCTCGAGATTGTCGAGGCGCTCGCCCTTGGCTTCGTCGCGGCTGTCGGCCAGCCAGCGATAGGATTGCAGGAGCGCCGCCGGGCCCAGATAGCGGTCCTGGTTCCACCAGTAGGACGGGCACGACGTCGAGCAGCAGGCGCAGAGAATGCACTCGTAAAGTCCGTCGAGCTTGGCGCGGTCTTCCGGCGATTGTTTCCATTCGGTCTCGGGCGTTGCCGATTTGGTCTGCAGATAGGGCTCGATCGACGCATATTGCGCGTAGAAATTCGTCATGTCCGGCACGAGGTCCTTGACGACCGGCATGTGCGGCAAGGGATAGATCGACACCGAGCCTGAGATGTCCGAGATCGCCTTGGTGCAGGCGAGCGTATTGCCGCCGCCGATGTTCATGGCGCAGGAGCCGCACACACCTTCACGGCAGGAGCGGCGGAAGGTCAGCGTCGGATCGATCTCGTTCTTGATCTTGATGAGCGCGTCCAGGACCATCGGCCCGCAGCTGTCGAGGTCGACGCGGTAGATATCCATGCGCGGATTGGCGTCTTCGTCCGGGTTGTAACGATAGACTTTGAAGTCCTTCGTGCGCTTGGGCTTTTTGCCGTTGGCGGTGACCGGCGCGGGCCAGGCCTTGCCCTTCTTGACCTGACTGTTCTTGGGCAGATTGAACTGGACCATCGCTACCTCGGGAAAATCGCCTTGAATCCTGCATATCAAGCGGCGGCCAAAGGGGCAAATATCAAGAGGGGCAAACGCCAATCGGCCGCAAGGTTCTTTAGCCGTGCCCCACCTGCTCGAACGCCCAGGCGAGCGAGACGGGCTGCTCGCGCACCGCGCCGGAGATGACGATCTGCTCCGAGCGCCGCACGGCGTCGCCACCCAGATAGATGCTTTCCTCGATGCCCACGGGGCCGACATTGGCGTGGAAGCGCCAGCCCTCGCCCGTCGGCATCTTGAGCAGCACGTCGCCGCCCTGCGCGATGGAGCAGCGCAGATCGGGATGGATGTGAAAGCGCACGGCAAACGGAATGCCTTCGCGGCGGAGCTTCTCCTTCGGCGTAAGCGTATCGGTGCCCGTCAACAGATTGCCCGCAGGCGCCAGCGTGAGCGCGCGCGCGTGTTCGATGCCGAAGGCGTGCACATAGCCGTCATGGCGTCCGTCGATGCGCCAGCCGGCCTGCGTTTCCTGTCGCGATGTTTCCACCCTTGCAGGCCCGCCCATCAAACGCGGGCCCAGAAGATCACGCGCAAATCCGCGGGAAAGAATACTGGCCATGGACGTGTCCGCGATGGTGACGGTCGAGTGGGCCGCCGTGCCGCGCAGCGCGCCGTTCCATCGCAGCTGCCCCGGCGACGCGCTTCCGCAATTGACGACGATCCGCTGTGCCGCGGCGCTGAACTCGAAGGCCAGGCATCCCGCATGGGATTCGCAGGCAAAGGCGCCGGCCGGCGTGACGCCAACATCCATCAGTGCCAGCGTGCGTCCGGCGACGAGCCGCTGATAGGCCGAGTGCGGCGCGAAGACGAAAGGCTGACCGCGTACTTCGTCGCGCGCGAGAAGGCCCGCGATGGTCCGGGGATCGCATTCCTTGCCGCCATTGAACAGCGCCAGCGCGCCGTCGCCATGGCGGAAGAAACGGATCATCGGCGCCATGCGGTCGTGCGCGCTCAGGATCGTCTGCGGCACCTGATAGCCCACGGCCGACAGCGCATCCATCACCATCACGACGTGGCGGTAGCAATGCAGCAGCGTCTCCGGCGACCGGCTCATATGTCCGCCGTCCGGCAGGATCTGGCGCGCGAGCTGCGCTTCGAGACGTGTGAGGCCGGCGGAGAGACGCTTGGTGCTATCGTCGAGACAGAGGCCCGAGAGCGCGAGCGCCGAAGACGCCTCGAAGCGCGGCAGGCCTTCGGGCGCCTCGTCCACGTTGCGCGCCAGCTGCCGGCATTGCTCGCGCAGCGACACGAAGAGCTTCGAGCGCCACAGCATGTCGGAGTTCGACAACACGAAGCGGCCGTGCGCGAAGATCCTGATCAGCCGCCGTCCCATCACGTCCGGCGACCAGGCGGGCTCGGTGTATTTGCTGTAGCGCCTGACCCATTGCGACATCAGGTTGGTGGCGAGTTTCCTCGCAGCATCGCCGCCGGCAGCCGCCAGCGGCGGAAGCCAGTCGAACTCCAGCAGCGACAGCAACCACAGCCGCGACGGCGCGGGCTTGTCGAAAATCGATCCTTCGATCACTTCAACGCTGTCACCGCCGAAGCGGAAGCGTCCCCGCAACAAGGCATCGGCGTCTTCGAGCCGGCGGGGCAGAGCGTCGTAGGGATAGAAGATCACGCGGTCGGGCATCTTGCCCGCGAGAAGCCGCCGATAGAACCACGACCTGCGCCACAGCACGCGAAACGGCCGCAAGCCCCGCAGCAGAAGGACTTTCAGGAACTCCGGCAGGAGTGCCAAGGGCGGCAGCAGCCGCTTGGGGCCGTTCTCCGACACGTGTCAGCCGCGCAATCGCGCGATGTTGGCGGCATAGTGCGCCGGGCCGTCCTTGAAGACAGCCGTTCCCGCCACCAGCACATCGGCGCCCGCCGCGATCGCGCGCTTCGCCGTCTCCGGCGTGATGCCGCCGTCGACTTCCAGTGCAACCGCGCGGCCCGACTTCGCGATCCGCTCCGCCGCCGCTTCGATCTTCCTGAGCTGGCTTTCGATGAAAGATTGCCCTCCGAAACCGGGATTGACCGTCATGATGAGAACGAGATCGACCAGATCGAGCACGTTGTCGATTGCATCGATGGGTGTTCCCGGATTGAGCACGACGCCGGGTCTCTTGCCGTGACTGCGGATCAACTGAAGCGTGCGATGGATGTGCGGCCCGGCTTCGGGATGCACGGTGATTCCGTCAGCGCCGGCCTCCGCGAACGCTTCGATGTAAGGATCGACGGGCGCGATCATCAGGTGCACATCGAAGGGGATTCTCGCGTGCGGCCTGAGCGCCTTCACGATGGCGGGACCGATGGTGATGTTGGGCACGAAATGGCCGTCCATCACGTCGACATGGACGAAATCGGCGCCCGCGGCCTCGATCGCCTGCACCTCTTCGCCCAGCCGCGCGAAATCGGCGGAAAGGATCGAAGGCGCGACTCGGACGGGCTTGGACATGTCCGTTAAGTGCCGGATTCCCCTGGTGGTCGCAAGGCGAAGAACGGCCAATCCCCTACAATCAACGCAAGCCCGAACGGCACCAGCCAGATGAGCCGCGACTGATAGCGGTCGTGCGGATTGGAGAGCGCACCGCAGATGGCGGCGTTGCCGATCAGGGCCAGCAAAATGAACGCCAAGAACACACCGTTCCGTCTTTGTCTGCGGCGGAACGACAGCACGAGCGCAATGGCGAGCCCCGCGAGCGACAACCATGCAACCGTCAGGTGCACGAAATTGATCGGGCGGAAATCGATCTCGCCCTCCTGCTGGCGCGCCGAAAGATAGGCGTGCATCTGGTGCGGTATGAACCAGCTCAGCGGCTTCGAAAGGACCCATTCCTGCGGCTCGATCTGATCGCCCGTCTTGAACATCGTGAACTGGCGGAATGCATCGGCGAACGCCGATTCGATCTGCAGGCCCGGATAACGCTCGATGCTCGCCACGATGATTCGCGTCGACTCGGCGCTCGTGCCCGAGAACCGCCCCATCTCCATGAACGGGCTGCCCCTGCCCCACAGCCACTGGTCCGCCGTGCGCGGAAGTTCTTCTTTGTAGGCGCAAAGCTTGTAGTGCGACTGGGGACATGTGTCGTCGAGCAGCCGCATGACGATGCGATCCTGCAGCATGCGCGCGAAGATGAAGGCGGGGCCTGCGCGGCTGACGAAGAATTGCCCGGTGAGCTCGTAGTTGCTTGCGACGATCAAGGCGAGGCCGAGCACGAAGGCGGCGTAAGGCTCCGTCATGCGCGCCTTCGGCCACTCGCGCGCCTTCGTGAAGAACAGAACCGCACGGTAGACAGCGATGGCGACGGCAAGCCCCGCCACCAGCAGCAGATGCGACGGATGCACTGCGACTGCCAGTGTGGCGATCGCGAGCGTCAGCCACCTGCGCCAGCCGGGCGACGCGTGGAAGACGAGAAGGTAAGTCGCGAGAACGGCGATGGCCGCGAAGCTATCCGGCTCGATCTGCCCCACATACCAGGGAAGCCCCGTCAGCAGCACGAGGCCGAGACCCAGTCCGATCATCGTTGCGAGATTCATGCGCGGTGCGACCGCGCGCGCGGTCCCGACCATGACGAAGGCCATTGCCGCCGACTGCAGCCCTGCGATCAGCCAGAGGCTCTCACGCGCGCCGCCATAATCGAGGAACAGTGAGTAGACCGGCGAGCGTTCCGCCAGAAACACACGGCCCAGTCCTTCAAGCAGATACGCGCCCGTGTCGTAGAAGATGATGGGAAAGCCGTTCCACAGCGCCACGCCGAGCATAAGCGGGACGAGCGCCAGAATCGCCACTGCTTCGGCGCGGACGTCGATGAGCGGAAGGCTCGCGGCGCGCGCGAGCCATTCGGCTACGGCCGGCCTTGCATGCGATGCTGCGAGATTGCCCTGCATGGCGAAGAACCCAGTTCCGAAATGGATATAGCATCCTCTCGACGGCGCTTTGAACGCCGCGTGCACGAAGACGCGACAAAAGGGTCGGGACTCGCGGTTGACTTGAGGGGGCTCGCCCCTACACTCCGGCCCGGTTCGATTTTGGTGAATTCCATGGCGGAACAGGCCAAGGCCACGCGGGCACGCCCGCTGTCGCCGCATCTTCAAATCTATCGCTGGCCTGTGACGATGGCGACCTCGATCACCCATCGTGCCACCGGCATTGCCCTGGCGGTCGGCACCCTCGTTGTCGCCTGGTGGCTGATCGCGGCCGCGACCGGCGCAGACGCCTACGACACCTTTTCGATGTATGCGCGCTCACCGCTCGGCCTGCTGATTCTGTTCGGATTCGTGTGGTCGCTGTCGTTCCACCTCCTGAACGGCATCCGCCACCTCGCGTGGGACTCGGGTTTCGGATTCCAGGTCAAGACGGCGGAGCGGACGGGCGTCCTCGTCTGTGCGCTGTCGCTGATCGCCGCCGTGGGCATCTTCGCTTACGCGTTTGCCACCAGGGGAGTGCTGGCATGAGCGTGCGCACGCCGCTGGGCCGCGTCGAAGGCCTGGGCGCCGCCCATCGCGGCACGGAACATTTCATCAGCCAGCGCGTCACGGCCGTGGCGCTCGTTCCGCTGGCCATCTGGTTCCTCGTCTCCGCGTTGTCGCTGATCGGCGCGGACCGCAGCGACGCCGTCGCGTTTCTGGCCGAACCCGTGAATGCCGTCCTCATGGCGCTCTTCATCATCGCCGGGCTCATGCACATGGCGCTCGGCCTGCAGGTGGTGATCGAGGATTACGTCATCAGCGAAGGCGGCAAGGTGGCGCTGCTCGTGCTGAACAAGTTCTTCGCGTGGGTCGTGGGCGCCGCCTCGATCTTTGCGCTCCTCAAGATCGCGCTGTCGCGGTCGCTGTCGTAAGCATTCGGACAAGGTTTCATGACCGCCTACCCCATCATCGATCATACCTTCGACGTCGTCGTTGTCGGCGCGGGCGGCGCGGGGCTCCGAGCCACGCTGGAATCCGCAGCCCACGGCCTCAAGACCGCCTGCATCACCAAAGTCTTCCCCACCCGCAGCCACACGGTGGCAGCGCAAGGCGGCATCGCGGCGGCCCTCGGCAACATGGGCGAAGACGACTGGCGCTGGCACATGTACGACACCGTCAAAGGATCGGACTGGCTGGGCGACCAGGACGCCATCGAATATCTCTGCCGCAATGCGCCGGAAGCCGTCTACGAGCTCGAGCATTTCGGCGTGCCCTTCAGCCGCACGGAAGAAGGCAAGATATACCAGCGCGCCTTCGGCGGCATGACGTCCCACTACGGCGAAGGCATTGCGCAGCGCACCTGCGCCGCGGCCGATCGCACCGGCCACGCCATGCTGCACACGCTTTACGGGCAATGCGTGAAGCACGAAGTGAACTTCTTCATCGAGTATTTCGCACTCGATCTCATCATGGACGAAGGTGCGGTGCGCGGCGTGATGGCGTGGAATCTGGAGGACGGTTCGATCCACCGCTTCCGCGCCCACAAGGTGATCCTGGCCACCGGCGGCTACGGCCGCACCTACTTCACCTGCACCGGCGCGCATACCCAGACGGGCGACGGCAACGCCATGGTGCTGCGCGCAGGCCTGCCGCTGCAGGACATGGAATTCGTGCAGTTCCATCCGACCGGCATCTACGGCGCGGGCGTGCTCATCACCGAAGGCGTGCGCGGCGAAGGCGGGTATCTCACCAATTCCGAAGGTGAACGCTTCATGGAGCGCTATGCGCCCCATGCGAAGGATCTGGCCTCGCGCGACGTCGTCTCGCGCGCCATGACCATCGAAATACGCGAAGGCCGCGGCGTGGGCCCGCTGAAAGACCACATCAATCTCCATCTCTCGCATCTCGATCCCAAGATCATCCACGAGAGACTGCCGGGCATCTCCGAGTCCGCGCGCATCTTCGCGGGCGTCGACGTCACGAAGGAGCCGATCCCGGTTCTGCCGACCGTGCACTACAACATGGGCGGCATCCCCACGAGCTATATGGGCGAAGCCTTCACCCTCAAGAACGGCAATCCCGACACCATCGTGCCGGGCCTGATGGCCGTCGGCGAAGCGGCCTGCGTCTCCGTGCACGGCGCCAACCGCCTGGGCTCGAATTCGCTCATCGACCTCGTCGTCTTCGGGCGCGCGGTGGGCCTGCAATGCGCCAAGTCCATCGAACCCGGCCAGCGCCATGGCGATCTGCCCAAGGGCGCCGGCGACGACGCGCTCGCCCGCCTCGACCGCTTCCGCAACGCCAAGGGCTCGACGCCGACGGCGAAACTGCGCCTCGCCATGCAGAAAGCTATGCAGGAAGACGCGGCCGTCTTCCGGATGGGCGAGACGCTTCAGAACGGCAAGAACCGCATCGCCGAGATCTATCGCGCCGCGTCCGACATCGGCGTCTCCGACCGCTCGATGATCTGGAACAGCGATCTCGTCGAGACGCTCGAATTCGAGAACCTGATCCAGCAGGCGATCGTCACCGTCGAAGGCGCCATCAACCGCCAGGAAAGCCGCGGCGCCCATGCCCGCGAAGACTATGCCAAGCGCGATGACCAGAACTGGATGAAGCACACGCTCGCCTGGCTCGATCCCAGGACCGGCGTGGCGAAACTCGACTATCGCCCGGTGCACACCTACACGCTGACCAACGACGTCGAATACATCCCGCCGAAGGCGCGGGTGTATTGAGGCGGAAGATTTTCACCAAACGTTGCCGAAATGGGCCCGATCTGTAGCCTCACGGGCTTTGATCAGATCGTGCTAGGATTCCGCTATTCCTGAGAATTGCGGACGCCGCGGTGCGGGCTGCATTTGAAAAAGAATCGGAGAGGAATTGCTCCCTCTCCGAATCCTTCAGGCGACATTTTTCAGACGATTATTCGTCGCACTCCCAATGGCTCTCGAGCTTGCCGTCGTCGCCGCGGCGCCAGCGCATGTGGATGGGCCGGCGCTCGCTGTGGGCGTGCATCGTGAAGTCATCCTCCCGATCGCCGAGAACGAAGCGGAAGGGATACGCGACAATGTCGCGAAGGTTCTTGAAATCGAACATGGCGGCCATGGTTGCCTCCTGTTGGTCAAAGCGTTGAAGCCTTGGCCAGGAAGAGCTGCCGCTCCCGCTGTCGGCGCGTGCGCCGCGTTCGAGATTAGGTGTGTGCCTTCCTGACCGGAACAATGACCGGCGGCAGGCACGAGGACGGGATTCCGCCGCGGTTGCTGCCGACGGCCTTGGTACTGGCATG
>Ga0335074_10009634_pt1 | contig 13489 bp, 9 predicted proteins | sample Lox_Sample_23_FD_206715 | JGI IMG/M metagenome (GOLD analysis project Ga0335074, IMG submission 206715) | Soil microbial communities from Loxahatchee National Wildlife Refuge, Florida, United States - Lox_Sample_2.3 | ecosystem: Environmental > Terrestrial > Soil > Wetlands | place: USA: Florida...
ACATCCTCCATCCTATCAAACATCTTCGGTTACAGAAGACAAATCCCACCCATATGAAACACAAAGCTCCGTGGCTCGAGGATCCCAGATCCAGCTTCCCTGATGCCCTGTCTCCCTATTTTCTGTTGATTCAAGATTCCCTGCCCCAATCCCACAGTCATACGATCTGCTTCCCAGCCACTCCTGCATCCATACGTGATGGTGATGGAAGGATTTTATTGCTACCTGACAAAGCATTCATTAATTCATTCATTCATTCCTCGGTACTACTAAACAATTCATCAGATATCAACGCGAGTCCCGACAACACCTTCATTCCAGCCCAGCTTACCAACGATTCCAAGCTCAAGCCCAGGCCCAGGCCCAAGTACACCCCTAAATTAGCGCCACAAACGCAAAGCCATCTCCCATGCCCCCCGCCCTGCCATTCCCACAATCGCCAAAACATGTACCTTGCCCTTCCCCCTCTTTCCCCTTGCCCAACACCAATCTCCCCATCCTCCAAAACCAAACATCTCCCAGAATCGACCAGCCCACTGCTAGGTCCATTATCAAGATGGCGCCGAAAGCCCACTAGCAGTAACCACAAAAGCCGCCGCACTATCTGCATCCATGCCATAGGTCAAATGCGTCGTAAAGCCGCCCTCGCCCGTGCAGATGATGTCTTCCGCGTGGCAGATGGAGTCGACTTCGGAGGCCGGGATGGCGCCCACGGGCTGCAGGTGGTCTGGGTCGCCGAAAAGCACGACTGTGGAGGGAAGGAAGAAGGAAGGGGGGTTAGTTAGTGAGCTTGTTTTGGAGGGCTGACTGGGATTAGGGGGAAAAGGGGGGGGGGCAGGGGCTGGGAAGCTTACCTGCTACGATTTGGGCGGTGAGGACTGTGGATAGTTTTGCTGCTGCATTGTGGACGAGCTGGGCGCCTTGGCTGAGGGGATAGGAGAGACGCTTGTCAGCGGTACGCTCTTGCAGATAGACCTGGGTAGTTGTTGACTGTGGAAAAGGGATATATATATATACCTATATCCTGAAATCACGAGTTCTGTATCGGGGCATTTGGCGCTGGCTTGCTCGATCAGGCTCAGCATCTCGGCGCTGCCTGCTGGGTCGCCACCCTCGAGATATCTGTTATGTTTAGCTCCATCAGCGCTTGTCCAAGACTTTTCTCCTTTCCACTTCGCTTGCTTTTGTTCTTCTCACGGGAACTGCTTACCCAAGAACATCAGCGCTGTAATCGACGCCTTGGACGGTGACCTGGTCGGTGCCAAGATCGGAACGCAAGGCAGCAAAGAAAGGAGGACCAGCTACGTCGCCGACGTTACCAGGCTCATCGGTGCCACGGGCGAAGATCAGAGTAAGGGCTTTGCAGGGGTCGGTTGTGAGGCCGTTTTCAGTGGTTGAGTCTTGTCTGACGATGACGGGAGTTGGGGAGGAGAGAACAAGGAGGGGGACGAGGAGGAGAGAGAGGAGGCTGCTGGAGGTCTTCATGATTGCGAATGGGATTTGAGGGAAGAATTGAGGAAGCTGGAGATGCACTGAGCGATATGTGGTACATTTTGATGTGGTACGGTGAGAGGTTTATATGTTTTTTTGTGCATACTTGAGATACTGAGAATGATGATAAATCAAGAGTCTTTAAAGAGGTGCAGAGTTCCAGCGTAACACCATCCCGTCCCTCCATAACTTGAATCTGCGTCATGAGAAGGCTTATCTTCACGTGGAAGAAGAATGCTCGGGGATATTGAGCATATTGGGACAAGAGAAGGTCATACGGACAAAGTCATAAGGCTAAGAAGTCTGATAAGGAAAAGTACTGGATACTCGTCGCCTTGGGATTAACGGCGTCCAGGGGCGGCGTTGACAGCAGCCCATAAGGCTTGAGGCGAGGTGATAAGTAGCTTTCCGAATATAGTCACCAGCAAGATACAACATCGAATTGCTTTTTGTGATTGCTGACCCTGCATAGAAGCGTCCATTGGACTTTCATAGGCGTTAAAAGAATCGAAGATGTTCAAAGAACCGAGGTATTTATACAATGCTCCTGCTGAAAGAGTGTATTTCTCCGCATATCATGAAGACCTCCTACATAGATGTCGTAGCGAGGGGTATTCAGTGGACAGAAACGACGGCACTTTTGATTGAAACGCGGGGCGGTCCTAGCACCTGCCGTTCAGGGCTTATGTACCCCGCGATAACCGCAAAATTCCAAATGTTTTGGAATAGGAATATCACCACCCCCGCAAGAATTCCCATCATGTATAATTGAAAGCTTGTTCCGTTGCCCCTCTGAACGATATGCTGGCGATCAAATGTAACCTCAGCTGCTCCAAGTAGTCTTATGATTTGCTGGTACGAAAACTTTTTAGCTGGCTAAATTGTGACAAGTAATCTGCAATGTAAGAAGAATTTGGCTTCCGATTCTGATAAGAAGCCCATTCCCAAGCTTGTAGAAGATGGCAGGTGGTAGCAGAGGCTATAGATAAAGATAACTGCTTAATTTTGAGAGGAGAGCGGGATTCCATCACCAGACGGGAAACCTTGCAGCTCATATGGATTTGTAAATGGTGTGATCCAATGTCTTATGGAGCTCTATATGGTCTCATGCATCATCCTTAGACGACGACTGGTTGAATGCCCTTATGCGGAGGAATATTCTAGGTGGTCATAAAACTAGATCTCTTTTCGAAACGAGGCAGCCCGCGCCGACGAAGGATCCTGAAGACCTCATCGGCCTGCGAAATCAGTTTCTAGGTACCCCATACAACTTCGTCAGAATTGTTTGTTCCTTGCTCTTCAACGGAAGCCTCAATTTTCTCCTTCCAACCCCTAAATTTACCCGGTGCAAACTCCGGCATAGACCATAGCGCTTGTAACACGCTCCCTCTATCGCCTCTCCTCACCTTCAACTGCGCCTGATTTATTTCATTGACTATGCTGAGAGTTTCTTCATCAAATTCTAGGCCTGCTTGTTCCATCTCGTTCAACAGCTTCGAAACTCCAATAAAATCATCGTAGCGAACCCAGTAAATACGGAGCAGCTCATTGTAAAAGGCTGTTGAAGCTCCCAAGACATGAGAGACGATGCCGAGGGACTTGATGCGGGGTAGCATATTAAGTACGAGCGGAGAAGGCCTTGCAAATGAGCGATCGAATAGTCTCAGGCCGAGCAAGATGTGCGATGGATATAACGGTCCATAGATATTAAGATCCAATGGTTGATCAGTATCTGCAGGAGTTGTCACAGCATCTTTTGCCACTTTCGAAGCCTCCTTCTTTCTCTTCCGCCCTTGAGTCTTTGTACCCTCATCTAGGATCTTGGGCCTTTCTTCTAAACCGAGCTTGCCAACAAGTGCAAAAACCTCCGCCTCCATCACTTGCCAAAGCTCAATATCAGTCTTTGCATTGCGCATCAAGCTCTCCACTCTTTCACGTTCCGGTTGACGGACATTTTCCAACTCGTCTGCGTTGCTTATAATCTCTTCTTGTAAAGGCTCAGATCTCCCTGAAACCAAACCGAGAGCTCTAGCTGCTGCTGCACGAAGAGGTATTGGATATCGATCAACATCCGCTCTCAACTCCTCCGCAGTCTTGGATCCAAGCCGGCTGGCGATAGATTTGGTTTGGCGACTAGAAACAGTATTTGCTGCTTCACGCATTATAGACCTGGCTGACTCTTTTGCGTTCCTTGCTCGAACTGACTGCTTCATCAAAACGACAGCTTTATTGTTTGAGGGAGACGAACTCAGTGCCGCTTCGGCGCCTGCTGACTTGGAACGAGCCAAAATATCGGCAAAGATACGTTCGAAAGCGAGTCTTTCCGTATTAGTTATAGTAGATTCACGTACAGGGCGAGTAGTTTCTTCGGGCGACGCTTGCAGATCTTTCTGTTTGTCATTGAAGATGTTATCGTCTGCAAAAGGGTCTGACTCGTCTGAAAAATTTTCGCCATTATCGAAAGGAATCTCTCGAATTCTGGTGATAAAGGCTCTCTGCTCCTCATCCATGTCCATTACCCGTGAACCATCCTCCCAGGGAATTCCATCCCCGTCCCGTCCTTCTAACCTCTTCACCTCTCCGTTATGAAAGCTCGATGGCTTGTAAACTCGGTGGTTGGGCTTCGAAGAAATACCCACCTTACTTATTGATATACTTGAATCGTGAAGATACCGTCGAGTATGCGCCGGCGCAGATTGAACGGGCTGCAGCATAGCCTTTTGACAGTGTCGGACCCGTGACAAGGTTCTTGTTTGGTAGAGAAATGGCATTAATGTTCTGACCGGACCCGGTCGAATTGCAGTCCATACTGCCGTCGTTGAATAAGCCCCCAAACTGGTCATTATTAAAGAGTTCGAGGGAAGTTTCTCAATGTTGAGAGGAGGATCGTTGAAATTTGAAGAGTCTGTGCCTAGCAATAAATTTTACGGTGGCCCATGCGGTTCAATGGTGCAGAACTAAAGTGGAACGCGTCGAGAAGTCGCGCTCTGGCGCTTGACCTGGTCATGACTTTAACTATGGTAGCTGACTCCTAATCAACACTCAAAGCGGAGCAAGCAGCATGGCAAGAACGAAGAACGAAAAACCCGAGATGAGCGCCTTTGAGCGCAAACGATTGGAAAATATCGCCGCGAATCAAGCAATTCTTAAGGATTTGAGCACTGCGGCCGAGAAGATCATTCCTAAACCTGCTCCAAAGCCAGCCGCTCCACGCGCTCCACGCAAGAAAGTTGTCGTCCAGAAAGAGCCGATACGGCCATCTCGGACAAGTTCTCGAATCGCGGGTATAGAAGCAGACAGCGAAGTTGCAAAGCGGAAAGCAGAAGACGAATATGAGCTGGCGAAAGAGACAGCGAGGACCAAGAGACAGCGTGTTACAGGAGACCTGGACCTAAGCCAGATTGTTGTTGAGGGCAAGCAATGGAACAAGAGCGACAACTTCCTTTCTAGCGTTATGAGGGGGGCACAACCTTATGAGAGGACCTTTACAGAAGATGATATAAAGAAGACGACAGATAAAGGCTTGAAGGCTCTGAGGGAGAAGATGAGCGGGCTAGAATTGTATGAGACTTACACTCCTAATCGTAAGTTATCTCAATGATTACAAAGTAGTTTGCATTGACACAGTTCTCTAGAAATTAAGATCACCCCGGAAAGAGTATACTCAATGGGCTTCCATCCCACTGCCGATAGGCCTCTGATATTTGCCGGGGACAAGATGGGCAATCTCGGGTTGTTTGATGCTTCTCAAAACTCCCCAGAGGTCAAGGCCGATGAGGAAGAACCGGATGATCTTCCAGAGCCTGCAATCACAGCATTCAAGCTTCATTCGAGGACTATATCGTCTTTCTTATTCCCTGCAGATCCGAGTTTTCTCTACTCTGGATCATATGACTCGTCTATTCGGAAGTTGGATTTGCAAAAGGAGATTGCAGTTGAAGTTTATGCACCTGCGTCAATGGATGATGATGAGCCTATTTCTGGTATTGACATTCCATACACCGATCCTAATGTTATATACTTTTCGACTTTGAACGGCTCTTTTGGACGTCATGATATCAGGACTCCCTCGGAGACAGAGATATGGCAGCTATCAGAAAAGAAAATAGGCGGATTCTCCCTTCATCCACTTCAACCCCATCTCGTGGCTACGGCGTCTCTTGATCGTACGCTAAAGATATGGGATCTACGAAAGATTAATGGAAAAGGGGATGCACGACAACCAACTCTCCTGGGAGAGCACACTTCGCGCCTTTCCGTTTCACATGCAGCTTGGTCAGCGGCAGGTCACGTGGCGACTGCCTCCTATGACGATACGGTCAAGATCTACTCCTTCCCATCCGCTAGTAAATGGAAAGTCGGTCACCAGCTCGACGAAGCAGCAATGGAACCATCAGCAGTGATCAAACACAACAACCAAACCGGTCGATGGGTGACAATTCTTAAGGCACAGTGGCAGCAGAGGCCGGAAGATGGCATCCAAAAGTTTGTCATAGGAAATATGAATCGATTTGTGGACGTCTACACAAGCGAGGGCGAACAATTGGCACAGCTAGGTGGGGATGGTATTAGCGCGGTACCTGCTGTTGCTCAGTTTCATCCCACCAGAGACTGGGTAGCGGCTGGTACCGCAAGTGGGAAGCTCTGCCTGTGGATGTAACCAGTTTGGTACAGGAGCAGGATCCCGGATCGACCTTTGAATTGTCAAGAGATCCACATGCTTGAGTCCTAAGAGATCCGAGGTCATCTTTTGAGGCATATACCCGGTGGATACGGGATCAAGCTCCTCTCAGTTAGCATACATTACGACGGAATCCAGCAGCGAATTCCATGCAGTTAGGAGACGATGCAGGGGAGCACTACTACTGTACACCATCGGACATGCCATTCAGTGGTAGCACCTTTGCTCCATGCCCTTGAGTTCTGGGCAACTCCGGATCTACCCATAATAATTTATGAACATACCTTAATTCTGTATAGATATGCAATAGTCTCGTCACAGTGCAGCATTAAAATAAGCCTCATTAGAATCAGAAAACACTTTCAGAGCGGAGAGATTAACTGCCGACCCCGAACTCTTCCGGACACGTGATCTTTGGCGGCCCTCGCTTTCATCCGAAGGTGCGAGGATCCCAGTGACGACGTCACTCGGCCTTCTAACAAAGTTTTTTGATTACTGCACTGGGGCGTCAGATCCTATGAAAAAATCACTCATCACTCTCTGTTTAATTCTTTGGCCGGCCTTGCGAAACACGGTCTCTCCGCAAAGCTGTAGCCCGCAAACAGCCTCGGCGATAATCACAAGCTCTGTGAAAATGAAATAGAATTAAAATAAAAAGATACGGCCTCTAATTTTTATAAATTGACAAGAGAACCAACCAAGTAGGCTACTAATGTTGGGGCACATCTTAAGAGTTCTGAAACCGGCGAAGAGCATGTGATAGTCGCTTCGGTTGCCGTAGTTTTATTTTATCTAAATTGCAGGCAAGCTATCTGTTGAGATGCATCTGCAGACCGGCCTGTTGCGGATAGCCGGAATATCAACGGCCACCATGCCTCCAGAGGCAGATGCCAAGAAGCGCATAGGGAGGAAGTTGACCAAGAAGAGGAGAGAAGGTCATCAGGTCACCATGGAGATCCCCGAGAGATTTAAAGATGGCGACGATGCGGACGAGGACTGCACAGCTCCCACGGGCCAGAACATGTACATGAATCAGTCAGTCTTTGGGATGATCGCAGCAGCCGGGTCACAGGTCGACTTTAATGCCAGGTTTGACGGCCAGTCGAGCGAAGATGAAGATGCACAGGCGGATACCTCATCGCGTGAAGATGGTACCGAGACCGGCAACAAACCGCGTCCTGAACAGACCTCCGCTCCTTCGAAGCCCGAGAAACACCGCCGCAAGTTTTCAGAAAATAAGATTATCAGATCGCTGCCTCATCTTGGGAGGAAGAGTTCAAAATCTACAACGTCAACTCGGCGAACTGCCTCCCCACCCGCATCCGAATCCCCTTCGATCGAAGTAACTTCCACAATGTCGCGGGGCCCACCAGTCATGAGTCAAATGTTAGAGGCACAAGCGGAGTTGTCGTCTAGACCTAGCTTCGACATACCCCGGCGGTCAGAAGACCCAGAAAAATTAGACACACTGGAGGAGGCTGGGTCAAGCAGCTTGGCCATCCGGCTGATGGAGATCTTTGAATTTGATAAGCCGGAGGAGGTGATTGAAGGTCAGCATACCAAAAATCTAGACGGACGTCCGGGCTAACCGAGACAGAATACCCTTGCTGGCTATTGAAGAGTGTCTTGCTCCAGGGATACATGTACATTACAACCAAACACGTCTGTTTCTATGCATACCTTCCCAAGAAATCGGTCTGTCATTTTGGATCTTTGACACAGCTGTCACTAATGGCTTCTAGAATGTAGTGGCGAAGTCAGGATATCTTGCGAAACGTGGGCTCAAGAACCCGAAGTACAACCGGTATTGGTTCAAACTACAAGGAGACGTTTTATCTTATTACTCCGACCCATCAGATCTATACTTTCCAAAAGGCAACATCGATCTGCGTTACGGCATATCGGCTCATCTTGCGGACAAGGAGAAAGGGAAGGACAATACGTATTTCAGTGTCGTCACGCACCAAAGGAAGTTCCACTTCAAAGCAGATAGTGCCCCTAGTGCTAAAGAATGGGTCAAGTCTTTACAAAAGATAATCTTCCGGTCACACAACGATGGCGACAGTGTCAAGATCTCTCTACCCATAGAGAACATTATCGATATCGAAGACAGCCAAATGATTGAATTCGCCGAGACCTGCAAGATACGTGTTATTGATAATGACGAGACATATGCCATTGATGAGGTAAGCAACGTCGAGCGAGCTTCAGTTCGACTGCTAATTCTGGCAGTATTTCTTTTCTTTCTTCAACTTTGGCAAAGAAGCCCTCAATGTCCTCCGCATCCTGGTCGAAGATACAACGGCCAAACATATCCCTGAGGATCTCCTGAAACCATTCCATCAACTCAGCGGTGGCAGCAGCCGTAACTCGATTCATATGGGCCACGATCCTAAGCAACAAACCCCACCGTTAAGGATTGCAACACCAGTCCTAGGCGAACATGTCAAAGCCACTCTGTCACCCCTTCTCTCTCCGGGCTCAGGTACAGCGAGCTCACGGCCTAGTGGCGACTTCAGTGAAGGTCGCCGTAGCATGGACTTGAACACATCAAGAAGAAGCGTTGATCTCAGTAGGTTGAACATAGACGGTCCTGCGCGTAGTAGTAGTCAAACAAGGCGAAGCTTTAGCAGGAACCGCCGGGAAGAGAGACGAACTTCAGAGAAGCAAGATTCTTCTGACTCATATGTCCACTCCATGGAAGAACCAGGATCATCTGCCATCATTCAATCAGCAAGTGAAGAAACTCAAGGCTCAGCTAGTCAAATATTGCGAGGAAGCGAGGTCCTCTTTTCGCCAACTATACAGCGTTCGACATCGGCTTCACGCGCAAGAGATGCAGAACGAACTGCTGCAGCTCGAGTCGCCTCAGGATCGCCAATGCAAGGCGTTCCGGAGTGGGATAAGAGTCCATCGAAACCCCAAAATACAAATACTACGGGATCAATCGAAGGATCAATTGCTAGCCAGGTTGAGCCAGAATCTTATGCACCTACTCTTCAAAACCTTGTAAAGGCAGGCTCATACCCATTGCAACGTGCTGCAGGCTTTGCCGGCTACCTGAATCGACACTCAAAGCGCATGAGCAATATGCTGGCAACAGAGTCTATGGGTTATGTTGAGAAGGTTTCTGGAATGTGGAAGGGTGGCAAAAAGCACTATGATGAGCCTGCCAGTATGGATGATGAGGCAGGCGATGATGGAGATGGAACGAGTGCCAGTACTACCAGGGACCGGTTCCGTGATCATTTTGCCCTACCACTGACCGAAAAGTTGCACGCGACGTATTTTGGATATTTACATCGGGTACTGCCACTGTACGGGAAGATATATATCAGTGACCGCACGTTCTGCTTTCGGAGCCTCTTACCTGGTTCGCGGACTAAACTTGTCCTACCATTAAAAGATATTGAGAACGTGGACAAGGAAAAGGGGTTTCGCTTCGGCTACTCGGGACTAGTTATCGTTATCAGAGGCCACGAAGAGATATTTTTTGAGTTTGGTCGGCCAGATACACGTGATGATTGCGCAGTTACTCTTCTACAAAACTTGGAGACAATGCGTTACCTCAAAGAGTCTGGACTACTAAGTCTGGAAGAGAAAGAAAGCGCTGACAATGCAGTGGCAGAGCACAAAGCATTACAGCAAGCACGACAGGAAGGTTTTGTTGAACATGAGATGAAGATACCAAAGACTATCGAAGAGGTTCGGAATGAAGCACCGCCTATTCTTTTCGATGACCCCCGGGCCTCAATCCTAAATTTCAAGCCTACGGAATCTCTACGGATCACTTGCTTGACCATTGGTTCAAGAGGGGATGTGCAGCCTTACATTGCATTATGCAAAGGCCTAATAGCTGAAGGCCACAGGCCAAGAATCGCTACACATGCTGAATTCAGAGAATGGGTGGAGAGCCATGGCATCGAATTCGCCCCCGTTGAAGGCGATCCGGCAGAGTTGATGCGTCTTTGTGTCGAGAACGGCATGTTCACGTACTCTTTCTTAAAGGAAGCTTCTGCTACATTTCGTGTATGGATTGACGAGCTGCTAACCTCCTCATGGAAAGCTTGCCAAAATACAGACATCTTGATTGAGAGTCCGAGTGCTATGGGAGGTATACATATCGCCGAGGCTTTGGGAATACCTTATTTCCGAGCATTCACGATGCCATGGACACGTACTCGAGCATATCCTCATGCCTTTGCCGTCCCAGAACATAAGATGGGTGGAGCTTACAACTACATTACATACGTTATGTTTGAAAATTTCTTCTGGAAAGCCATTGCTGGACAAGTCAACCGATGGAGGAAGAAGGAACTGGGTTTGCCATCTACAAACTTAGAGAAGCTGCAGCTGAACAAAGTTCCCTTCCTATACAACTTTAGTCCGTCAGTGGTTGTTCCTCCTTTGGACTATAGCGACTGGATCAGAGTGACGGGCTATTGGTTCTTAGACGAAGGCAAGGACTGGCAGCCGCCGAAAGAACTTACCGACTTCATCAAGAAGGCCCGAGCAGACAACAAAAAGTTGGTTTATATCGGCTTCGGCTCAATCGTGGTGTCAGATTCAGCAGCTCTAACTAGGACGATTATAAAATCAGTACGAAAGGCGGATGTGAAGTGTATTCTTTCCAAAGGATGGTCTGATCGTCTCTATAAGAAAGGCGCGTCAGAGCCGGAGATTCCTCTCCCCGATGACATACTACAAATTAAGTCTGCTCCACATGACTGGTTATTCACCCAGATTGATGCTGCAGCTCATCACGGTGGTGCCGGCACGACAGGTGCGAGTCTTCGAGCCGGATTGCCTACTATTATCAAGCCTTTCTTCGGTGATCAATTCTTTTCTGCCTCCCGCGTCGAAGATCTGGGCGTAGGTATCTACCTGAGGAAATTGAACGTTAGTGTCTTCTCGCGCGCTCTATGGGAAGCTGTGCATAGCGAAAGAATAATCGTGAAAGCCAAAGTTTTGGGCGAGCAGATCAGAAAGGTAAATCCAGAATCCTAAGCCAGTTGACTTCGCTCATTTTATTATAGGAGGACGGAGTAGGCACTGCCATTCAGTGCATCTACCGGGATCTCGAATATGCTAAATCTCTAATCAAGAGAAAGGATGGAAAGGCACATGATGAAACTGTAGAAGATTCGGAGGAAAGCTGGACATTCATTGGAGATGATAACGATCCAGAGCTTATTAAACGCATATACGACGGGGATGCGATAATGCTGTCAGGTACACATGCGCGAAGCATTAATAGAGTCTCGCCAGGGTCGGCGACATTGGGTAATAGAGCTTTTTCGGGTGGGCGTGGCGTTCCAGCGATGAAGACATCAGATTGATGGATGGTCCTGGGTTATAAATTGGTGTTTGGTGCTGTTGTTATAATGATGGGATGACATTATGACTGTGTTTAAATTCCGGCAGGGTACATACTGCATGCTAGAAGCACGTGAGGGATACGAAGAGTCAATCTCTCTTCTTTTTTCATATGCACTGAATCAGCCAGCCAATACCAGATAAATCTGCTTGCTATATCTAAAAAAACGGGGCTTCTGAATCACGTGGGGGATGCACGCCCCACGAAACTACTAAAGTACCCTAGGTTAGTCATCAGCAAAGGGATGTAAGACTGGCCAATGATGTTGAAGTGAACCAAGCCCGGGCCATCGCTGCTCGCCAATTATAAATACCAGCGAGGCCGCTGTCTCTCAAATCCCATTGAAGCCACCTTCTTGCCTGAGGCTTACCTCAACTTTGAACTTTTGTTACCTTTCCCTTGGTGATCGGGGAGAATGCGCCTTGGAAGCCTAGAGCTCACATCCGGCCCCCTTTAAGTTCTTTTGTTCTGCTGACCTCAGGAGCTTCGAGACGCAGCTTAGAGCATCCTTTGCCCCGTAAATTCCGACTTAGCAAATGCATGCCGGAGCCTATCACACTGTGGCGCGCTTTCAACTCCACACCCACGCGACCATATCAAGAGCTTCCAAGACATTGGTATGTTATCCTCCCTTCTTCCCGATACGTCACCTTCTTCCTTGTCTTGACGCGCTGGAGCTTAGTGCGACGTATCTTCACATTCGCGTTCCTTGTCTATTCACCCATCTGCCCGCAAGTGCTCATTAAAATAGTCCGAGCAGACATTCCAATCACCTCACATGTCCCATAAGATCGGGCCACTACGATAACGATGGGGAAACAGATCAATCTCGGGAAGAAGCTCAAATACCCTATCACAATCACAAAACTACTCAAAAAGCCCGGCGAAGCTTTCCAGAAGCAAGATACGATCTTTCAATATACCTTCACCTGGTTCCAAGAGGTCGGCGACCCATTTGGTGAGACATGGCAGGAGAAACAAACAACTATTGCAGATTGGGACAGTCCTGCAGATGGCAAGTTATTGTACTGGAGAATACGTGAGGGCATGGTCATTGACAAAGATACCGTGTGCATGGAGATTGAAGAGACCTGTTCACATTCGGTGCAGTTCGCGGGACTATGCGCAATATGTGGGAAAGACATGAATGAGACCTCTTGGGCGAATGAGGGTACGGATGCGGATCGAGCAAACATAAACATGATTCATGACCAGGTCTTGCTGGCTGTAAGTAAGGAGAAAGCAAACAAAGCTGAAGAAGAATTACAACGACGGCTATTGAAGGATCGAAAATTATCCTTGGTTGTGGATTTGGACCAGACTATAATCCATGCCTGCATCGAGCCGACAGTCGGGGAATGGCAACGAGACCCTAACTCCCCAAATTATGAGGCAGTCAAGGACGTCAAGGCATTCCAGCTCGACGATGGACCTAAGGGCTTGACCTCGGGTTGCTGGTACTATATCAAGATGCGCCCGGGCCTGAAGGAGTTTTTGGCACATATTGCAGAGTTGTACGAGCTGCATGTTTACACCATGGGCACTAGGGCATACGCCCAAAATATCGCCAAGATCGTTGACCCTGAGCATAAGCTGTTCAATGATCGAATTATCAGCCGAGATGAGAATGGAAGCTTAACAGCAAAGACTTTGTCTCGATTATTTCCAGAGAATACCAAAATGGTGGTCATCATCGACGATCGTGCAGATGTCTGGCCGAAAAATCGCCCAAATCTCATCAAAGTTGTCCCATACGACTTCTTCGTTGGGATCGGAGATATAAATTCAAGCTTTCTTCCCAAGAGACAAGACGTACCCAAGACTCCTTCAATAAAGTTGCGCCTCCCAGAGAAAGCTGCGGAGAAGCTTAAGGGGAGCAATTCAGCTGGAGCGATAACTGCATTTGGCTACCAAATTTCGCCGGATGAAGAAGAGGACTC
>Ga0335074_10009635_pt1 | contig 13489 bp, 11 predicted proteins | sample Lox_Sample_23_FD_206715 | JGI IMG/M metagenome (GOLD analysis project Ga0335074, IMG submission 206715) | Soil microbial communities from Loxahatchee National Wildlife Refuge, Florida, United States - Lox_Sample_2.3 | ecosystem: Environmental > Terrestrial > Soil > Wetlands | place: USA...
ACCGGTGCCGGCACCAATACCGGACAGCCGGAAGTACATCTGCGTGATGACGACGGCGATGAACGGCGCGATGAGCGTGCCACCGATCACGGAACCCAGGAAGTGGCTCAGGAAATAGGGCAGCGCCGAGAAGACGAGCCCGAGCACGAGATCGACGGCGAACAGGATCAGGAACACCATGAGCAGGATGCCGAACACATTCCAGAAATGACTTTTGACGAGTTGCCAGCTCCGGCCGAACGAGTCGAACGGTCCAGCCCCTCCCAGCACGATGGCCGGCACGATCAGGCACCAGATGGTGAGCAGGAACAACCCGGGAATGATGAAGATGGCGAAACCGATGGTGATGGCAATCCCAGCCAGGATGGCGGCGACGGCGACGGACCCGATCAAGGGCACTGCGGCTTCGAGCGTTTGCCCGACGGACAAGTCGACTCTGCCGTCCCGGACATCCTGCACAGCCTTCACCAGCGCGGCTGTCAGAAGGAACTCAGCAACAAACGTCACCAGGCTGCTGAGCAGACCGCCGACGATTCCGCCGACCAGCGAGAGGGCCGCGGACACTATCGCGGCAATCAGGAAGACGACGAACGCAATCGTCAGCAGATGGCGGGCGTACGTCCGGTAGAGCTGCCACGACTCGCCCAGGACTCCAGTTAGCGGATTCATGGCCGGATCGTAGCGGGAGAAACTCGCACACACGGCGATAACGGCAACAACCGTCTGCGTTAGTTCGGCCTCCGCTGCGGCGCTAACAGCCGGGTGCGCGCGGTAGCTGCTTCACTGCCGGCGGCGCCCCGGCGCTCGCGTCAGTCCGGAAGGTTTGCCTCGATGGCCTCGACAAGCTCGGGCGCGTCGGGCGCCGTCATCGGCCGGAAGCGCGCGAGCACAGCACCATCCGGGCCGACGAGGAACTTCTCAAAGTTCCACTGGATGTCGCCGGCCTCACCTTCGGCGTCTGCCGTCGCGGTCAGCTCGGTGTAGATCGGGTGCCGCTGCGGGCCGTTGACATCGATCTTCTCGAACATGGGGAAGGTGACGCCGTACGTAGCCGAGCAGAACTCGGCGATCTCCTCGGCGCTGCCGGGCTCCTGCCCGCCGAACTGGTTGCAGGGGAAGCCGACCACCGCAAATCCCTGCTCGGCGAACCGCTCGTGCAGTTCCTCAAGGCCCGTGTACTGAGGGGTCAGCCCGCACTTAGAGGCGACGTTAACAATCAGCAGCGTCTTGCCGTCCAACTCGCCAAGCGAGGAGGGCTGACCGGCAAGGGTGTTCACAGGAATGTCGCGCAAGCTCACGTGGCAGGTCCTCACGCTCGAAGGAAGTGCTGCGCTCAGGCTATGCCGCAGCATGGTTCTCAACACTGCGGTCCGCGCAGATATGCCGACGCGGCTGGTGAATGCGCGACAGTTCGCGCCCTCAGTCCGCTGCCGCCCAAGCCTCGCCGACAACCTTCACGTGCGCGACTGGGTGCGGTGATCGTCAGCCTGCCCACTCGCATGGATCACGGCCAGCCACGGGGGCACCGCGCCGGCCCGGCCCACTCGAGCGCCTTCGGGCAGGCACGGACACCAAGTCAGCGTGGCGCACTCGCCCGCGGTCAGCACGGACGCCGAGTCAGCCACATGAAACGTGCTGACTAGGGCCATGCCTACCCGACGCGCGCGCCACCTCGGGCTCGGCAAACGGTCATAGCTCGCAAAGCGGGCGCGATCGGCACGGCTGCGCCCACGTTTCACGGATTCTGTCCGCAATACGCGGTAGTTTAGCCTATTTCGTGCGACCAAAATCCGTGAAATGTGCGGTGCGGCTCTCCACGCTCGGTTGTCTGCGGACGAGCGCTGAGCAAATGCGTTGTCAGCTTGCTCTTAGCTGATTACTCGTGCGAGACTAATCATGTGTCATCAATCAGGCTGTTCATCCTCGGTACGCTCGCCGCGAGCGGACCACTGCACGGGCACCAGATCAGGCAGCAGGCTCTCGCCGACCGCGCCGAGACCTACTCCGACGTCCAGGTGGGATCGGTCTACGGGGCGCTCAAACGGCTGGCCAGCGAGGACCTGATTCGCGAGTTGCGCACCGAGAAGGTCGGCAACCGGCCCGAGCGGACGGTCTACGAGATCACGCCCGAGGGGCGTCGCTCGCTGGCCGCGATCCACGACAAGGCCCTGCGTGAGCTGGATCGCCACCACGACCCGTTCGACCTGGCACTGACCCAGTCGCGCAGCATCCCCGAGGAAGAGCTCGAGCAGATCCTGCAGAACCGCATCGCCGCTCTCAGAGTCCAGCTGGACACGCAGCGCCATGCTGCCGAGCACGCCGACCCGTACGTGAACGAGGCCGAGCGGCTGATCATCCAGCACTTGGTCGCGCGGACCGAGGCGGAGATCCGCTGGCACACCGAGGTCGCCGCACGAGTGCCGAAAATCGCGGCCGACTTCGCCGAAGGTATCGGCGGACCCCAGCACCTGACGGACCCTGACCCGAAGGGAACCCCACGATGACCACACCCGACTCCGGGTCGGCAGGTCAGCCGACGCCGACGGTAGCCGACCGGCAGCCGGCACGCCCAGGGGCCGACGCAGCCACCGCCGCCGACCAAATCACCGCGCCCGGCCAGACCACCACGCCCGGCCAAGCCACCGCCCCGGACGGCCAAGCCACCGCCGCGGACGGCAACGGGTGGCGCGCCGTCGCGATCGTGCTCGTCGGCGCTTTCATGGCCCTGCTCGACACCACGATCGTCAACGTCGCGCTGCCGAGCATCCGGACCGGCCTGCACGCCTCTCCGGCCAGCCTGGAGTGGATCGTGTCAGGCTATGCGCTGTCCTACGGCCTGGCCCTGGTGCCCGGCGGTCGGGCAGGCGACCGGTTCGGGCACAAGAACCTGTTCCTCATCGGCCTCACCATCTTCACCCTTGCCAGCGTTGCGTGCGGCATCTCGCAGAGCCAGAGCGAGATCGTGGCGGCCCGAATCGTGCAAGGTGCGGGCGCGGGCCTGTTCTTCCCGGCGATCAGTGCGACGATCCAGCACTCGTTCACCGGGCCAGCGCGGTCCAAGGCGTTCGGCGTGCTCGGCGCCGTGATCGGGGTCTCGACCGCGATGGGCCCGCTGCTCGGCGGGCTAATCATCGCCGGGTTCGGCACGGCGGACGGGTGGCGCTGGGTGTTCCTGGTGAACCTGTTCATCGGCGCTGTCGCCATCCCGATGGCGGCCTGGCGGCTGCCTCGCGCCAGCACCCGCACCAGGCGCGGCTTCGACCCGGTCGGACTCGGCCTGCTCACCGCCGGACTGCTCCTGCTGCTGATCCCGCTCGTTGCGGGTCAGCAAGATGGCTGGCCGGTGTGGACCTGGATCTGCTTCGGCTGCTGCGTCGTGATGTTCGCGCTGCTCGCCGCCTGGGAGCTGCGCGAGGACAACCGCGGCGGCGACCCGCTGCTGAAGCCGAGCCTGCTTCGGCAGTCCTCATTCTCAGCGGGCGCCGTCTTCGCTATCGCATTTTTCGGCGGGTTCAGCAGCATCTTCTTCACGCTGTCGATCCTGTGGCAAGAAGGCCTGGCGCATTCCGCCCTCATCACCGGCCTGGTTATCGCCCCGTACTCGGTCGGCACCCTCACCGCCGCGGCCAACAGCGACAAGCTGTCCGCGCGTCTGGGCCGCCTCGTGCTGGTGCTCGGCTGCTCGCTGCTGCTCGTCGGCCTCGCGCTGGTTGTCCTCGTCATCCACCTGACCGAACCAGCCGTGAGCGGGTGGGACCTCGTCGGACCGCTGCTGCTGGCCGGCCTCGGTACCGGCATGACCATCGCGCCCAACCAGGATTTCGTACTAGCCACAGTGCCGCGGCGAGAGGCGGGCACGGCGGCCGGGATCCTCGGTACCTCGCAGCGCCTCGGCACTGCGATCGGCATCGCGATCATCGGCACGGTGCTGTTCGGCAGCTTGAAGTTCACGCCTGGCCCGCACGCCGTCGCGAGCGCGTTCACGCACAGCGCTCAGCTGGCGCTGCTCGCCAACCTGGGTTTCCTGATCGTCGCGCTGGCGCTGGTGCTGGCGCTCCCGCGCGAGATCCCAAACCATTAACTACCGGGAACGTCCGCGTCCGGCCGACTCACATCCGCCGGACGCGGACGGATGGGCTCCTTAGATCCCCCAAAGCGACCGGGTGAGCCGCTTGGCCAGGGCGCGACGGGCGAGCCATTCTCCGAGCCCGCGTCCGTCTTTACGCTTAGGCCTTAGATAGTCGCGGATAGTGCGGTGCGAGATGTAAAGGCTGCTCCGGATCTCCTCAATGTCATGGGTAGCGCCGCAATGACCGCAGCTAAAGAAAACGGCCTCCTGCGGGAAAGCCGAGTGTTTAGCCACGGCGCACGCCTCGCTCCTGGTGGGTGCGCGGCGCCTGCGCCATTCCAGGCGCCGCGCCGCCCACCGCGAAGGCGCCGACCGTGATCAGCACAACTGGGAGGATATGCCGCACTTATACTCCCTAGTCTATATAGGGTGAACTAATGCGACTTTAGGCACACGGGGGGCCATTCTGTCAAGGGGCAAGCTGAATGGCCACTTAACTCAACGACATGAATCCGGCGACAGGCTGCCTTCTCCTAGCGCACTGCGTCGGGCAACCGGGCGTTCCCGGTCTGGAACAGAAGACGGACCCAAGCGGCCGCCGGCTAGCTGACGGCCGCAGCCTCGGCGGGCTGCGTCGTGGCTGGCTGGCGCCATGGCGGCTGGCCGGAGTAACCGCGAGCGACCTGCGTGACGAACTGGTATACGGCGTCCTCGTCCGGGGAGAGCGGGCCGGGCATCGCATGTTCGGACGTCAGGCCGCGCTGGACGGACTCGCAGGCGCCCCAGTCCTGCCGGTTGGTGATGTCCCAGAACTCGACCGCGTAGCCCGGGTCGAAGCCCGGCTTGTCTCGTGCTTCAGGCGCGAACGCCCAGGTGCACTCGATAAGCGTGCGGTCGGCGGCCAGCGGCGTCAGCCGGTGCGTCATGACATAGTCGGGGTGAAGGCTGAGCAGCACGTTCGGGAAGATGTTGATGTAGATGACGGTGCGGAGCCCGGTCGCGTCCAGCCCGCGCAGCGGGACGCCGAGGCTGCTGCCATCCAACGACATGGTGTCCATGCCATCACGCAGATCCATCCATCCGCCGACCCACGGCCCGCTCGGCCGGTAGTTCTCACCGCTGCGCGGCGGGCTGACCCTGCACAGCTCGGGATGGATCATCGGGCAGTGGTAGCACTCGTGATAGTTCTCGGTGAGGATCTTCCAGTTCGCGGCGGCGTCGTAAGAATGGCGGCCCGCTATCACGAGCCGTTCTGGCTCGTAAGGCGCGACTAGCGCGTCGAGTTCGGCCAGCGCCGGCTCCATCGGCGTCGCCTTGCCCGAGCCGTCTACGAAGATCAGCCCGTGCCACTCGGTGACCGGCAGCCTGGTCAGGCCCCACTGCGACTCGTCGAAGCCCGGCGTGCCCTTGAAGCCCTTCGCGGTCTTGAGCCCGCCGTCCAGCTCGTAGGTCCAGGAGTGGTACGGGCACACGATCGACGGGCGCTGGGCAGAGCCGCCGCACGGCAGCAGCTCGTGGCCGCGATGCCTGCAGGTGTTCGCGAACGCGCGAAGGATTCCGTCATCATCGCGGCTGAGCAGGACGCTGCCTCCTCCGACGGGTACGGCCCGCTGGTCACCCGGATTGGCCAGCTCCGCCGAAAAGCCAACGCAGCTCCAGCCACCGTCGAAGAAGTGCTTCTGTTCCCAGGCAAAGACCGCCGGGTCGACGTAGGCAGCTCTCGGCAGCATGAGGCTTTGGCCGAACGGCCGCAGGGACTGGGCGAGGCCCGCCGGATCGATAGGCGCGACGGGGGCGACCGGCGCGACGGAAGGTACCGAAGCGATGGAAGATGCCGAAGCGACGGAGGTGACCGGGACGACGGAGGCGGACGCAATTTCTGACTGACTGACCATACAGTCAATTTTAAAGGTGCTGGCTGGGCATGTCCAGCGGCGAGAAGCGCGGTCTGCGCCATCGGCCAGGGAGTCAGCGCCCTCCGCCGAGCCCGGCCGGGCCGCCGCGGCCGGGCGGGCAGCCGCCGCTGGGCCGGCTGCGGCTCGCGATTGACATATAAATAAAAACTAATGAGAATTGCTGACGTGGCGGACCGCCCTGGACGGCCCAGGAAGCCGACCGGAACGACGCAGCCAGCCGACCGGTTCGCGGCACTGGCGGACGCTACCCGGCGCTACCTGCTGGAGCAGCTTGCGGGTAGCGACCTCGCGGTCGGCGAGCTCACGACCGGCCTGGACGTCAGCCAGGCCGCCGTCTCGCAGCACCTGCGGGTGCTGAGGGAGGCAGGCCTGGTCACCTCCCGGCAGGACGGCAGGAAGGTGTATTACCAGCTGCGGCCCGCCGGACTGACGGAGCTGCGCGATTGGCTCGATGAACTCGACCGATTCTGGCAGCGGCGGCTTGCTGCGCTTGGCGACTACCTGAGGCAGGACCCGGGATGAAGGCTGACATCGACCAGACAGTGCTGTACTCGCATCCGGTGGAGCAGGTCTGGGCGGCCCTGACGTCCAGCAGCGCGCTGACTGCGTGGCTGATGCCGAACGACTTCAAGCCAGTGGTCGGCCACCACTTCAGTCTCAGGACAAGGCCCGCGCCTGGTTTTGACGGCATCGTGCACTGCCAGGTTGTGGAGCTGGAGCCGCCCTCCCGGATGGTGTGGACCTGGGCGGGCGGCAACATCGATACGACCGTGACCTTCACCCTCGAGGCGGTCGACGGCGGCCGAACCCGGCTGCGCTTGCATCAGGGGGGCTTCCATGGCCTCGGCGCGCAGCTAACCCGCCACATCCTTGCTGGCGGATACCCGCGGATCCTCAAGCAGCTGTTGCCGGCCTACCTGGACCAGGCAACAAGCCCGGCGGTGCCCGTCCGGCCCGCTGATACCGACTGCGCCTCAGGCTGGCGCGCATACCTGGGCCTGATCCGCCGCTGGCGGCATGTCCCCAATCGTTGAGGAGAATCGGCATGGCTCTGTCCGGCATCGAGGTCATTTCCGTTCCGGTGAGCGACCAGGACGTCGCGAAGAAGTTCTACGCGGACACGCTTGGCTTCACCGTCGCCATGGACACCACCTTCGGCAATGACGGCGTGCGCTGGGTGATGCTCCGCCCGCCTGGCGGCGGGTCGGCAATCACGCTGGTCACCTGGTTCGACACGATGAGCCCCGGCTCGCAGCGCGGGACGGTGCTCGGGTGCGACGACATCGAGCAGACGGCGGCCGGTCTGCGGGCGGGCGGCCTGAGCTTCCACGAGGAGACGATCCAGGACGCACCCTGGGGCCGGTGGCTGACGTTCTCTGACCCCGACGGCAACGCCTGGGTACTGCAGCAAACCAACCGCTAGTTCGCGACTCGAGCGCAGCCGGCCACCGTGCGTCCGCGCCGGGAGCGTGGCCGGTTAACTCGCTTCTGACGCGCGCTGCTGCCCCGCCGACTCCCTCATCGTCGGGCGAGGAGCCGTTTGGGTGCGGGCGAAACGCCCGTACCAGGCGTGGAAGCCTGTGAAACGACGAGCGAGCCGGTGCGTAAGGCCGTGTCGCTGGTCTCGTGACTTTCTTTTACCGTTGCCGGCGTGTCTTTTACCGTTGCCGGGCGGGCGCACATCTCGTTCACAACGATCTGTCAGCTAATTCACAGCATGTATTCGGATTGGCGCCTGCCAGGTCTATGCTCGCATTGCGCGTGAAGATTCGCGATTTCATGACTTGTCACGGGGAGCACAGTGCACATCAACGTCCCTATCCGGGCTGCGTCAGCCGCGGTTCTCGCCGCAGGGGTCGCAATAGGCCTGCTGGCCGCGCCAGCGCAAGCCGCTACTAGTGCCTCTGCGGGCCGCGCCGCAAGCGCCAAGGCGGCGGCGAGCAACAAGGCAACAGCCTCCAGCCCGAGGAAGCTACCACTGACGGCCGCTCAGCTGCAGGCGGACCGCAAGCGGCAAGACGCGGCGCAGAGCGCCACGAGCTCGCTGACCGGCCTGGCGCGGACAGCAGCCGGCCACCCGCTCGGCGGTATCTGCGTCACCGCGTATGGCTCGGCGGGGGACAAGGCCGCGGTGACTGGCAGCGACGGCCGCTTCACGATCAGCGGGCTACGGGCGGGCAGGTACCAGGTCCGGTACCGGAGTTGCGACGGCGACACAGCGCATTACCTGCCGGAGTGGTATGGCGACGTGCTGCAGCGCGCCCAGTCTCGCACCGTTACCGTGTATGGCTCCAGCCTGGCACCTGTTCAGGCACTGCGCCCGGTGACGATGTATCCGGCGGATAGCAACCTCAGTGACCTGCCTGGCGCGGTGGTACCGCAACATAGCTCCGACGAGCTGGCCGGCGACCCGTTCGGCAAGCTGGCAACCGCCCCGTCGAGCCCTGCCAATCTGATGAAGTCGCTGGCAAGCCGCTATCTGCCGCGGGTCAGCCGGTCGGCAGACGGTAGCGGGCTCGGGCGGATCAGCGGAGTGGTGACCAGCCCGAACGGTCACGGCCTGAAGGGTATCTGCGTCGAAGTTGTCGGCCAGACCGAAGGCATCGTCACGGTCACTGGCAAGAACGGCGCGTACCACACACGCGGATTGCCGGCCGGTAAGTACGTGATGGCGTTCTACGCGGACTGCGGCAACACCGGCAACTGGCTGTTCCAGATCTACAAAGGCATCTACAACCCGGAGAAAACCCCGAAGGTCGTGAAGGTCAAGGCAGGCCGGACCACGGGGCACATCAGCGTCGTCATGAAAGATGGCGGCGAGATATCCGGCACCGTCACCGGTTCGGGCGGGCGGAAGCTGTCGAACATCTGCGTCTACCCCCTCACCAACGCGCTGTCTGGCTTGCTGGTCTTCAACGCGGTGTCGAGCCGAGGTGTTTACCACATCCGCAGCGTGCCGCCGGGCTCTTATCAGATCGGCTTCGCGTCGTGCGGGCTGTCCAACTGGGCTCCGACCCTCTGGCCAGACACTCAGAACTACAACGCGGCACCGTACATCCATGTGCACGGGACCAGGCACATCGGCAATATCGACGAGGTCATGCAGCCCGGCGGCATCATTACCGGCACTGTAACGGCGGCTACGAATCCGCCGACTCCGCTAGCGGGCATGTGTGTCGTCGCATACGAGAACAACGGCCTGGAGGATGTCGGGACTGCGGCATCGAGCGCGACCGGCAGCTATGAAATTTTCGGCCTGGCTCCCGGGTCGTATTCGGTTGGGTTCTCCCCCGGCTGCAACAACAACGGCAACTACGTCGGCGTGAATTACCCGAAGAACATCAACGTCGTTGGCGGCACGACAACGTCCGGAATAGACGGGGCGCTACCGCTCGGCGGGATTATCTCCGGGACGGTGACCAGCGCGGCGACCGGGAAGCCGGTCCGTGGCATCTGCGTGAGCATCAACACCGCCTTCGAAGGCTTCGAGGAGACAATCGGCTTCGAGACGACGAATTTCCGCGGGCGATACTCTGTCGACCAGCTGCCGGTAGGCACGTATCAGGTCCAGTTCGCCGGCGGCTGCGGGAACAGGGGCAGCTATGCACCACAGGGCTGGCCGGACACCAACCTGTTCGAGCCACAGAACATCGATGTCACTGCGGCCGGCGAGCTCGTGGCTGGCATTGGTGCTGCGCTTGCGCCGGGGCCAGTCATCAGCGGCACCGTTACCAGCACGTCCGGTAGCAAGCTCACCGGTATCTGCGTGCTCGTAGCGACGCCTGCTGGCGTGCTCTTCGATGTCGAGGAGACTTTCGATGGCCGGTACCAGGCGCCCAATCTGGCGCCCGGTACTTATCAGGTGTTTTTCGCTCCAGGCTGCGGCGACAATGCCGACCTCGTTGAAGAGGCTTTCAAATCCGAGGTCACCGGTACTGCGGACACGGTGTCAGTGATGAGCGGCACACTGAGCGGCATCGACGTTGCCATGCAGCCGGCCGGCAGCATCTCCGGTGTCATCAGGGCAGCCAGCGGGCACGCGGTGGAGTTCTCCTGCCTGATCCTCACTGGAGTCAGCGGGCGCGCCAAGTCGCTCCTCGGCGAGGTGCTGCTTTTCGGGAGTAAGTACCAGATCACCGGGCTTCCGCTCGGCGGGTACAAGGTAACCTTCGCGCCGAACTGCGTGGGCGGCGCGCTGCAGACACAGTGGTATAAGGACAAGCCGAGCCCGTCGGGCGCTCGCACGGTGCTGATTCGGGCCTTCCACAATAACCCGAATATCAGCAGTGACCTTATTGTTGGCGGCTCTATCGCCGGGCAGCTAACGAGCAGCGGCAACCCGGTGCGCAACATGTGCGTGTATGCGCAGAACGTCAAGCAGCTCCTCGACTCCGGCGGTGCCATTACCAACCGCAAGGGCGAGTACGACATCCATGGCCTGAACTCCGGGGTCTACGAGCTGGAACTGGAGCCGTGCGGGACCGGCTCCAACTCCCTGGCCGCGGAGGTGCTCCCGCAACTCGTGCACGTGACAGCGCCGCGACGCACTACCGGAGTCAAGATCACCGCAGTTCGAGGCGCGACTATCAGCGGGACGGTACAGGCCGGGACTCCCACGCCCACCGCCGAGGGAGCCGCAGGAGCCTGTGTCGAGGCCTTCGCTACTAACGGTGACGCCTACAACGCCTCAAACGCTGGCCTGAACGGCACCTTCAGCATTACCAACCTGCCGCCGGGCTCGTACCTCGTCTACGTCGGCGACCCGGATTGCAGCCTGAGCGAACCGAACCTGGCACCGCAGTGGTACCTGGGGAAGGCGAGCGAAAACACGGCGACACCGGTGTCGGTAGGCGTCGGAGGCAAGATCACGCTGTCCAGTTCCGTCACTCTCGTCGCCGACGGATCCATCAGCGGCACCGTGACCGGGCAGCACGGTGGCCCGCTGCGGGGCGTCTGCGTGGCAGCGACCTCAGCCGCGACCGGGCCGGTGTACTCGGTAACCGCCAGCACAGGCAGCTACTCCATCCCCGACCTGCCGGCCGGCAGCTACCGGGTGCAGTTCAGTTCGGGCTGCGGCGCCGGCGGGTACCGGACACAGTGGTGGAAGCAAAAGTCGACCAAGAAGTCGGCGACCGTCGTCACGGTCACTGCCGGGACCGCCACCACCGGGATCTCAGCACGGCTGCGGAAATAAGTTCCGTCAGATAGCACGAAGCAGGGCCTGCCGTTGCGTCGGCAGGCCCTGCTTTGTGCTTCCCCGCTATGTCACAGTTCCTGGCTGCGGGGACCGGATGGACAGAAAAATCTGCCTGTTCAGCTCAGCAAACTGGCGAGGCTAACCGTCTTTGTTATGTATGTCTTCGCTGCGCGTGGCCGCCCGGGCGGTAGCCGCAGTGAGCGCGAAGGCGACCAAAGAGGAGAGCAGCGCGTGAGAGACGCCGCACAAAGCCGTCACCGGTACAGGGGCCCGGCGACGGCGGCAGGCGTAGCCGAGCTTCTCAGCGAGTGCCAGGGCGAACAACGCCCGCTCACTCACGTCGCCGACGGCAACCAGTTGATCAGTGAGATCTACCGCACCCACGGGCTGAGCCTGGTCCGGTTGGCTCTCGTGCTCGTCGGCGATAAGCCCACTGCCGAGGACGTTGTGCAGGATGCGTTCATCGGCTTGTTCCGCGGCCTTGACCGGCTCTCGCACAACGACAAGGCGCTGGCGTACTTGCGGGTCAGCGTGGTCAACGGATGCCGGTCGGTCCACCGGGCACGGCGAGCCGCTTTACTGCGGCCAACCCACCACGAGCCGACCGTCTGGTCCGCTGAAGCGGCTGTTCTAGCCGACGAAGAAAGCCGTCTCACGCTGCAGGCGGTCTCGCGGCTGCCGGCGCGCGCACGCGAGGTAATCGCGCTGCGGTACTACCTCGATATGCCAGACGCCGAGATAGCCGCCACTCTCGGAGTTAGCCGGGGAACAGTGTCCTCGACAGCATCCCGAGCGCTTGCATCCCTAACCCACGCTCTGCGGGAGCAGCTGTGAGCGCGATCGAAGATCTCCTTCGGAAGGCGTATGCCGACGCGGCACAGACCGTGACGCCCGCCGACATCGCGCCGGAGTTGCCCGCGCTCGGCGTCCGTGCTGAGCGAGCACAGCACAGCCCGCGGCGGCTGACGATCTCACTGCTAGCGCCCATCGCCACAGCCGTCGTTGTGGTCGTTGCCGCCGTTGCCATTTCCCGGCTGGCGTCGCGTCCGGATATCGCGCCCCCAGCACCCGGTCCGACCAGCAGCGCCACCGCGTCCACCGGCCAGCAGACGCCACCACCATTTTTCGCCGCACTCTCTCAATCCGGAAAGAGCATCCAGATCCTCAGCGCGTCGACCGGCAGGCTACTCGCGAGACTTGCTCCGTCGGCCAAGGGCCAGTTCTTCAGCGGGGTCGCCGCGACTGGCAAGGACGGCAGGACTCTGCTGGTCGCAGTGGAGTGGGGTGGCTGCAAGACGCGCTTCTTCAAGTCGGTGCTGAGCGCCGCCGGCAAGCCCGGCGCTCTCCACCCGGCCGGCATCCCGGTTATTGACGGAATCCTCCCGGACAGCACATTCACGGCCACGCCTGACGGCTCGGCTGTCGCTTTCGCCGATTACTTCTGCGACGGGAGCGGGAGCCTAGTGGTTGACCATCCGCGTACCGGCAGGTTGGTCAGCTGGGCTACGGACGCCGGCGATCGGTTCGTCAGCATCTCGCTGAGCGCGGACGGCAGCGCGGTCGGCATCAGTGGGTACGAATACGCCGGACTGGGGCCTGGCGCGGAACCGGGAACGTCGAGCACACGCCAGTCGCCGGTGGCGGCCGTCTTGCGATCTAGCCCTCAGGAGCCCGTTCTTGACGGCCAAGGGGTCGTTGTGCGGCAGTACAGCGTGGTCAGGCTCAGCCCCGATGACAAGACGCTTTACGTCTGCGCCAAACAGGGTGACCAAGACCGGCTCGATGCGTACAACGTGGCGACCAAGAAGTTGCAGCGCGTGGTCAGTAGCTGGGCCAGCAGCACCGGCAATTGCGTTTTCACGCTGGATCCCGCGGGTCAGTACGCGCTCATTGCGGAGGCGGACGGGCACGTGTCGCGGTTGAACCTCGGAACCGGCAAGCTCACGCCGTTGCTGGCGGCAGGCTTCTCGTTCTCGAGCCTCCTAACCTGGTGACTTGCCCCAGGGACGCTGACCAACGACCAGCGAACAGCCCCCGCGCCGGGGTCCGGAGGTCGCTGGGAAGCTGACCCGCAGGATCAGCGAACACCGCCGCGCCGCGGGGGTCCGGGGGGTCGTCCCCCGGGAAAACACTGCGGGCCACCGGGAAAGCTGACCCGAAGGCCAGCGAACACGGGGGCCCGCTCGTGGAGGTGGCGGGAATCGAACCCGCGTCCTTCAGTACATCACCAGGGCTTCTCCGGGTGCAGCCTGCTGTGCTTTTCTCAGCCCCGGCAGTCACGCAGGCTAGCTGCCGACGGGCTCAGTC
>Ga0335074_10009637_pt1 | contig 13488 bp, 6 predicted proteins | sample Lox_Sample_23_FD_206715 | JGI IMG/M metagenome (GOLD analysis project Ga0335074, IMG submission 206715) | Soil microbial communities from Loxahatchee National Wildlife Refuge, Florida, United States - Lox_Sample_2.3 | ecosystem: Environmental > Terrestrial > Soil > Wetlands | place: USA: Florida...
CCATCATGATCGTGGTATTCGCGGCGTTTACGTTCGGCAGCTTCCTGGTCATCAAGATGCTCGGATTTACGTTGGCCATAGCCGTGTTGATCGACGCAACGATCGTTCGCATTGTGATTGGACCTGCGCTTCTTCGCGTTGCCGGAGATTGGAACTGGTGGCCTGCAGGGCTCCCGACCACGCGCCGCACACCCGTGATCGCCGGCGGCGAATGATGCAAAATCCGCAGGGCCAAAAACTCTGTGCATTCCATTTCCCAAGGATGCTAGAGCAGGGACTCAAAGGGCCGTCCCCTGCTCCAGACCTCATCCCCGCCGCAAAGAGTGAAACAACCGCTGCTAATGCCAACCTAATTTGTCTCAACCAAGGGGCTCACCCCAACGGCGTGTGCATTCTTTAATTTCAAATCATGGCGCAACTCCAACCCGGAATCGCCTTCCTACCGTGAAGAGCAGCCTTTTTCGAAACTTGAAGTGGATCGGACCTTGCTGCTCAGCCAAGATTACTTGGAGTGCGACACGAACCTTGGGTTGAGGTGGAAGACCTCCTTGTACGGCTCGACCGGGTAGCCCCGTGCTTTCCAGGCCGCCAACCCGCCTTTGAGGAACTTGATCCGGAAAAAACCTAGAGTGACGGCGCGACGCAGCACCATTCGGCTGGTTTTGTCGCTTGGGCAGGTGCAGTAAACAACCGCGTCTTTTTCTTTTGGGATCAGTGTCGGACTCGCCAGCACTTCATCCGGGTCGATCCGTTCAGCCTTAGGAATCATCTCCGGATACGCTAACAGGTCCAGTGGCTGGCGAACATCAAAGAGAAGCAACCCTTGATCTGAGGCCAACAAGGCGTGGAGTTCCTCCGCCGTGATGCTATGCTGCTCCATCTCGCGTTGGGCCCTTCGGCGTTTCAAGAGAACGATTAGCGATATCCCAAACGCCACAACACCGACAACAACCAGAGTCAATAACATCGCTGTGTTCCTCGCGTACTCACCAATATCAGATTCTGTTCGGCGGCGGGAAGATGCAGCGGCCAGGATGACCCACTGACTTGCTCCCTAAGCAGGGAGCAGAAGGCGAGGCACAGTCCCAGCCGTTAGATGAGGTCCATCCCACCTGGATATCCAACTGCCGGAACAAATGCCGGATATAGATAGGGTTTACGGCGCAATGTGCTCATTCGAAGAGCTCGTCTTTGGAAAATCGGCCGGAGACGCTAGTTGGTCCATTTTCAACCGCTGGACATACCATCGCTGGAAAGGAACTAAGATCCACTTTCGTCTGCGACGAGCCGCTGCATCCCACATTTCTATGGCTTGCAACCTGTGCTCACGACTCCAGTGAGGACGGGCAACCGTGCCAGTTTATTAGCGGCAAGAACTGTGTTGAAAGCAACGAGATCCTGTTCGTTCAAATGCCGCCAGTTCGCGAGATCATTGTCGAGGGCCTCGCAACTTTGTTGCGCTGCCGACTGAACGGTGTCTGCCGGACGCATGTCGGCGCTCTCCACGCTAAATATGATCCGGGCCAGGTCGCGGTTCACGGGTCCAAATCCCGGAGCGCGCTTCGTCCCTTTGTCAATCGCATCGATCTTCTTTTCGAAGTTATCGACCGCATCCTTTGTCTCTTTGGTTTCAGACTGCTTCAGAGCGTCCGTACGCTGGGCTAGAGCTTTACGCAAAGCTGCGACCTGATAAAAAGCATCTGAACTCGTCTTCATTCCCCGAGTGATTTGCTGCGCCAGATCGAGTTGATCAGCCAGATCGGCGGGCGAGGCATGAACTCGCGGATCGAGTTCCACCGTGAGAGGCTGCCGCAACGTCTGACCGCCAACTCGTAGTTCGACGTTGTACTTGCCGGGCAACACCAGCGGTCCGCGAGGTTGCAGGCGAGGCGTGAGGCCGGGCACGGCGTGATCGGCCAGGGTGTATTCGGTGTACTCCAGCAGTTTGCCGTAGTACCCGTACGGAAGTGAAAGAGGAGCCGGATACCGCAGATTCCACACAAAGCGATTAACGCCTGCAGCCTTGGACAGAGTGTCCTCCGGTGCAAACCAATAGCTGGGAGCATTGGCCGGAAGATACGCGGCCGGCTTTGTATCGCTGAAAAATCGCGCCACCTCGGCGCCTTTCCCATCGTAGATCGCCAGCGTCATGTCGTCCGTTGGCGGCGTCTTCAGATAGTAGTAGAGGATCGCTCCGTCGGGTGGGTTCTTCCCGGCTGGAGTTTCGATTGGGTAGGGAGTGTCCTGATAATCATCCCACCGCACACGCGTCGCCGGTGCAGGCACGAAGAGGTTGACTTCGGCAGCGGCGATTTGTGGACTGATTTCGCGGAGAGGGGTAATGTCGTCGAGAACCCAGAGGCTGCGTCCGAAGGTCGAGATCACCAAGTCGTTATCATGTACCTGGAGATCGGTGATGGGTGTTGCGGGGAGATTCAGAGAAAGCGGCTGCCAGTGGTCGCCGCGGTTCCACGAGATGTATACGCCGGTATCGGTACCGGCAAAGAGCAGGCCCTTCCGTTTGGAATCTTCGCGCACCACGCGGACCATTTCGCGTTCCGGAAAACCGTTGACGATTTTCTGCCAAGTCTTGCCGTAGTCATCGGTGCGAAGCACATTCGGAGGAGTGGACTCTCGCGTTGCCCCGACCGTTAAGTAAGCCGTCGCCGGGTCGTGATGTGAGGCTTCGACGTAGAGAATCCGGCTGGGTTCGGTCAACCCGGGAGGAGAAACGTTTTGCCAATTCTTCCCACCGTCGCGGGTAACTTGAACCAGCCGGTTGCTCGTGCCAGCCCAGATTACGCCAGACTGCATGGTTGATGGTGACAGAGCGGTGATGGCCGGAGGACCGGGCTTGTCCGGATCGGGCTTCTCCGGTTCCTCTTGCTCGCCATAACCGGTAAGGTCAGGACTGATCTCCCGCCAGCTTCGTCCGCCATCGACCGTCTTGAGCACAAACTGCATGCCTAAATAGAGTGTGGACGGATCCTGGGGCGAGAAGACCAAAGGCGGCATTTGGGAAGCGCGATATTTCTTGCCGCGTTCGAAGACGGTCGCAATTTGGCCGGTGGACTGGTCGCGACGAACCACCGTGCCGTACCATCCTCCGCTATACACAAGGTTTGGATGCCGCGGGTCGGGAGCTATGAACGAGTACTCGAAACCACCTGTCGAATACCAATCCTGCAAAAGGATCTCGCCATAGTCGCTACGACTGAGCACGGCCGCGGTGCCACTGTCCTGCTGGGCCGCATAAACGCGATAGGGAAACAAACTGTCGGTGGACACGTGATAGAACTGCCCCGTCGGCTGGTTGTACCAGGAACTCCAGGTTTTGCCGCCGTCGACAGTAACGATCGCTCCCTGATCCACACCAAAAATCATGCGTGCCGGATTCCGCGGGTCGATCCACGCCACGTGGAAATCGTCGCCACTCGGAGCTCCCGCGAAGGCTTCGAAGGTCTTACCGCCGTCGATGGAGCGGTACATAGAGGTCTGCGATACATACAACACGTCGGGATTCCGGGTGTCGACAAAAACGCGACTGAAATATTCATCGCCAGTCACGCGCGGATCTTTGGTGGACTGTTGCCACGTTGCGCCTCCGTCATCAGAGCGGAAGAATCCCTGCTCCATGATTGCATACAAGCGGCGTCCGCCGGTTCCGGGTGCGACCGCGATGCCAAGCCTGCCGCGCGCCTTCACAGGGAGACCAGTACCAACAAGAGGAGTCCAGGTCGAACCGACATCTGCGGACTTAACAATGTCGGAGGTAGCTTCCTTCGCGGAATCACCGGAGCCGGATGCGGGGCGATAGATCACCGCGTACAACGTGTCGGGATCGTCGGGATCAGAACATAGGTCGACAACGCCGATCGAGTCTTCGGCAGAGAACACTTTCGTCCAAACCTTGCCGCCGTCGACTGTTCGAAAAATTCCGCGGTTGTCGGTTTTCGCAGTCGCCGGAAGTGGCCGCCAAAGTATTCCGAAGCCAATTGAGTTCCCGCCGACCACGGCGACGTCGGGATTTCTTGGATCAACGATGACTGCCTGGATGTAAGGCACGTCCTCGAGCCCAACGTTCTTCCATGTATCGCCTGCGTCGGTCGAGCGATAGACACCTTTGCCCCGCGTCTGTTCTCCGGTTCCGACATAGAGAACGTTGGAATCGGACGGAGCAATCGCAAGCGCGCCGATGGATGCGACTCGCTCCTTGTCGAAAATCGGGAACCAGGTTTGTCCTCCGTCGGTAGTTTTCCAGACGCCACCTCCGGGCGTGCCGAAATAATAGGTATTCGGGTCAGCCGCGCCTGCGACGGCGGTAACGCGCCCGGCGCGAAACGGGCCGATTGACCGCCACTGCATGCCGGAAAGAAGTTTGCCGTCGATTGGTTCCTGGCTCGAAAGATTGGCAGGCATAACGGCGATCGAGGCGATGAGTGCAAGAAAAAGCCGGAGGTGTCTTCCGCGCAGGACAGGTTTCATTTGGCTTCCCAATTTCTGACCGCGACCAGACTGGGTCGCATCGTGGTCACGTTCAGCCCGAACTACGCTACCACAAATTTAATTCACGCTCTTGCAGGTCGAATAGCGGAAGCCGACGAACTGGCTGGCGGTGCTGAAAACGCATAGTTCGGAGTAACTAAGCGACCGCGAAAAAGACGGCAACGATCTACAGTGATTGAATTTGAGAAGATTCAGTCGTCGTTCAACCGCGCTAGCGCGCGCCATACGGACGCGCGGAGAAAACACATTACATTGTTTCTTGCGAAATCGGGGAATGAATTTTCAACCGGCGCAACGATCGTGGGTTCTCGATTTCGATACGCCGACGGGGACATCCCCAAATTCCGGATTGCTGACAGCATGCCCCGTGCCAATCGTTTTGCTCCGATCGGCAGGAGACCACGATCAGGAAACGTTGTACTGCTCATAGCGAGTCGGATAGGGAAACAGCAAGACGTTCTTGCGCGCGGTCAATCTATGCGCTATGGTGCGTCTTTCCAGGTGGGCACACACAAACAATGGACAAGCCGTCACGCACATTCTGGCAAATCTGGAACATGAGCTTCGGATTTCTCGGCATACAGTTTGGCTGGGGGCTGCAGATGGCAAACATGAGCGCCATCTACGAATATTTGGGCGCTCGGGCGGATCAGATTCCGATTCTGTGGTTGGCCGCGCCACTGACTGGACTCATCGTGCAGCCGATCATCGGTCAAGCTAGCGATCGCACCTGGGGACGGCTGGGCCGGCGACGCCCATATTTTCTGGCCGGCGCGATCCTGAGTTCGGCGGCATTGATTCTGATGCCGCGCAGTTCCGCGCTATGGATGGCTGCGGGATTGCTCTGGGTGCTCGATGCGTCAATCAACATCAGTATGGAGCCTTTTCGGGCCTTTGTGGCCGACCTGCTGCCGGAGTCGCAACGCACGTTCGGATTCGCGATGCAGAGCTTGTTCATTGGGTTGGGCGCGGTGATTGCTTCGGCCTTGCCCTATCTGCTGACCAATGTTTTTCATCTCGGCGGCTCACATGACGGGGTGATTCCGTTCACCGTCCGGCTTTCATTCCGCATTGGCGCTCTCGCTTTTCTGGGCGCGGTGGTATGGACGATTGTGACAACGAGGGAGTACCCGCCAGACGATCTCGCCGAGTTCGAAAAGCAGAAGGCCGAGCAGCGCGGACTCCTGGCCGGTGCTCGCGAAATTCTTGGCTCGATCGCTGAAATGCCGCGCACCATGCGCCAACTGGCGTGGGTGCAGATCTGTACCTGGCTGGGATTGTTTTGCATGTGGTTGTACTTTCCGGTTGCCGTCGCGCGAAACATTTTTGCTGCGACCGAAACAACTTCGCCGCGGTACACAGCCGGCGTGGAATGGGCCGGCATCTGCTTTGGAATGTATTCGCTGGTGTGTTTCGTCTTTTCCTTCGTTCTACCCGTGATGGCGCGCCGGCTTGGCCGCAAGCGTACCCACATTTTCTGCCTGATTTGCGGCGGATTGGGACTGCTCGCCGTCGCGCTCATTCACGACAAGTTCTTGCTGCTGGTTTCGATGACAGGAGTAGGGATCGCGTGGGCGAGCACGCTGGCGATGCCATACTCGATCCTTGCGGGATCGCTGCCGCCGGCGAAGACGGGCGTCTACATGGGGATTTTCAATTTCTTCATTGTGATTCCGGAAATCACCGCGTCACTGTTCTTCGGATGGGTGATGGCACACGTGCTGAATAACAACCGTCTCGCCGCTGTGGTAGCCGGCGGCGTGTTCTTTCTACTCGCTGCTGCGCTGATGCCCCGAGTGGAAGACTCGCAAGACCCGCGGGCGACGAAGGTTGCACGTGAAACTGAGGTAGCTGCCGGAGTCTGATTTATAAGCGATGGCAGGGCTCCGGCATCTCATCGCAGGCGCAGCGTGACCAGTTCGCTTTCGATCGGCACGCCACGGGCGATCTTCACGTGCAAGAGGGCTTCGAAGGGTTTCATCTGGATTGCTGAGCCGGGAATCTGGCGCAGAACTTTTTGAACCGACTCAGGCTGCGAGGCGAACTCGACCGCACCCTCCGTGCCAAACGTCGTAGTCCCGGCGAGAATCATCACAAAACGCTCCGGAGACACTCCCGGCACAAGTCCGACCACAGCATAGTCCTCTAGCAACGGCGCGTCCGACGGACTCGCCATGTAGCTGCCCGCTTCCCCGGACTTGGGATGCTTGTTAACGACTTCCAGATCGCCCTTCCGCGGACCGGAAGTCGCCCGCTGAAAAACGAATTCCTGCGTGCTGGGGATATCCAGAAGCGAAAGGTTCTCTGACGGCGATCCCACGAAAATCAGATTCGTGTTGCGGGCATCATCGAGTGTAAACAGGCTGCCACGCTTTACGCGAACGTGGCGTCCCATGCCGGCGAAAACTTCGTCGAGCGCATGGATGGCGAGCACTTCGCCAACCCCGGTGTAGTGGTCATAGACCCTCGCCTTGCCGTCTTCGCGCGAGTTGTAATAACGCATCCCTGTTTCGGGACGCCCCACGAATGCGGCGTTGCTATAAATGACCCACGGCTGCTCGCTTCCGGAAGTGAATGGACGCCAGAACTCCGCCAGCGGCCCGCTTACAGGTCTTGTTTCCCGAATGCTCGAGACCGATGCGTCCGGACGATTGCGCCCGCGGAGCAAAATTGCGAGAGCGACAAGCAAGATGAGCAGGCATACCGTTAGAGTCGTGATCGCGAAGCGTCCCCGCGTCGGCACATTTGGAACGGGGACGGTCGGGACCGATTCCGGGTGAGGTGGGGTTGCCTCCGGATGCAAAGTGCTTGGGCGAGTCTCGAAGACTAGGTGGTAGCTCCCTTTGGGCACTTTTACCAGAACCGGATCGTTCGCACCTTCACTGGCGTAGTATTCGGCGAGTTTGACGCGCAGGCGTCCAGCCTGCACACGAATGCTTGAATCCGATTGCGGATCAAAATCGTTGCGGCCGAAGACTTCCGTCGCGATTTGATATTCCTTTAACGGCGCATCCGGATCTTCCAGCGACTTTTTGGCGAGATACTGCAGCAGCTTGCAGAGAGCTTCAGAACCACGCAGGCTATGACTTTTAATAATTCGATCTATTTGTTGGAAGAAAAGCTGCGAGCCGGGGACGAGTGTGCGTGTCACAGTCATTTAACAACGAGGTAACGCGGAACGCTATCGTCTTGCAATAGCGGCATTTTACTACGGTAACTGTATAAAACCTACTGAAACTACCTGCGCAAAGCTATTTGCACTACAACGTGCAGCGTTACCTTACGAGCAGGGACCCCGTGCGTCCCAGAAATGAAATTGCTCCACGTCTCCCGCACGCGGTTTCCTGCCTCGAGTCCGGCTGTCATCAAGAAAATCAGTGGCCGGGAATAAAAGGGCGTAACCGGCCGGACCACCCTAAACCGGAGGACATTATGAAAAGTAAGTTCATGCTGGCAGTGATTCTCGTATTAGGAATGGGCGTGATGCTGCTGGCGCAGACTGATACCGCGCGCGTGATCGGCACCATCACCGACGCCACCGGCGCCGTGATCCCCGGCGCCACGGTCACCGTCACCGATCCGGCCACCGGACGCGTCCTGAGCACCAAAACCAGCGATGCGGGCCAGTACGCTGTGAGTGCACTCCCGATTGGGAAATATCATATTGAAGTAAAGCAAGAAGGTTTCAAGACGGCTTTCGCGAACGTTTCTCTGGACGTTTCTCAGGTCCTGGAAGTCAGTCTGAAATTGGAAACGGGTGCGACCTCGACCACGGTTGAGGTTTCCAGCGAAGTGCCGATCGTCGATACGGCGACTTCAAGCGCTGGCGAAGTCATTCAGGGACGCCAAGTTGTCGATCTTCCCCTCAATGGCCGCAACTTCACCACTCTCGCTCTGTTGACTCCGGGCGTGAGCCGCGGCGCTTATGCCAATAACGCCAGCGGCATCGGCCCAGGCGGAAGCGGGTTAAACCCCGCAGCCGAAACTTGGCGCAACTACGATTCAGGTGCAGCTGCGCTAGCGGTAAACGGCCTGCGACCTCAGGCTGACAATTACCTTATGGACGGTATCGACAACAACGAGTCCTTGGTGAACACGATCGTGATCTTCCCGGCGATTGAAGACATTCAAGAATTCAAGACTACCACCAGCGTTACCCCGGCGGAGTTTGGACGCGCGGGAGGCGCGGTCGTGCAGGTGGCCACCAAATCCGGCACCAACCAGATACATGGCGCCGCGTATTGGTTCAACCGTTCAAAAATCGGTGCCGCCGATGTGTTTCAATACACTGCAGAACCCCAGTGTACTTCTCTCGGCGAGACAAACTGTGTGCCCACTCCCGAGCTGAGCCGGAACCAGTTTGGCGTAGCCCTGGGTGGACCGCTCTGGAAGAACAAGCTGTTCGCCTTCGTCGATTACCAGGGTTGGCGCCAAAATGTTCCGAATGGCATTGACGCCACTCGCGTGCCCACGGCTCTGATGCGCACCGGCAATTTCACCGAGTTGCTCAGCGCGGCCGGAACAGCAACGGCGACGACCGTGCCGATTCAGGGAATCTGCCCCAACCTTTACACAACAGGCTCGACCCCCACTCTTCTGCCCCAATTTGCCGCAGGCAACGGATATGTCTATAACCCTCAGACCTGTCTGCCCTTCGGCTGGACCGGCGGGGTCAACTCTTCGCAAGCGGGCAACACCGCCCTCAATATCATTCCGGCTGGCAACCAGATTCAGCCTGCCTTGAAATATCTGAACTTGTTTCCGCTTCCGAATGTCGCGGCTGCGAACGTAGCCACCAACGACATTAACTTCTTCGGACCGCAAAACAACGCCGTCTATGAGAACGACTACGATGCGCGTCTGGATTACGTTTTGTCGTCTAAAGACAGCCTCTTCGCGCGCTACAGCCTGGGCACGGATTTCCTGAATGGCACGCAAGTGCTGAAGGACTCCGATCATTACCTGCCCTCCGGCGGCGGCACGAACCCGTCTCATCCGCGACAGGTTGCGGTTGGTTACACCCACGTCTTCAGCGGGACGGTAATCAACGAATTTCACTATGGCTATGATCGGGATCTCTCCGGTTACCAACAACCCAACGGCAGCGTTCCGACGGCAGCCAACATTGGGATCCTCAACGCCAACACCTCTCCACTACTGGGCGGTATGCCCATTATCGGCGGCTGGTATGGGAACCTGAGTTATATCGGTGACGGCGGCCCGTATCTGATTGTCGAACCGACCAACCAGTTCAGCGATGCGGTGAGCTGGATTAAAGGAAAGCATACCTTCAAGTTTGGCACCAGCATCATTCATCGCGACGTAAATTGGGACCAGGGGAATAACGCCAAAGGTTACTACTGGATCGACGACGGCAACTATGGCGGGTATCCCGCCCCCACTTCGGGCCACGGAACGTTTACTGGGTACGAGACGTCTGAGCTGCTTGCCGGCTTCATGGGCGCCTACTCGCAGGGCGCATTCAGCGGCTACTTTCAGACCCGCAGCTGGGAAAACGGCTTCTTCGCGCAAGATGACTGGAAGCTGACCCCTAAGCTCATGTTGAACCTCGGCCTGCGCTACGACATCCTCAGCTGGCCCTCGGAAGCCAGCGACCACATGTCCAATTTCAATCCTGCAACCGGCGAACTGGTGGAGGCTGGAACCGCAGGTTTCCCCAAGGCTTTGATCAACACGCCCCATGATGATTGGGGTCCGCGTATCGGCGTTGCCTACGACCTGCGCGGCGATGGCAAGACCGTCATTCGCGGCGGCTACGGCTTGTTCTACTACCTGGACCGCGGCGGCGTTGGCAATGAACTTTCCAACAATCCCGACTTCAACGGGACTCAGACGTACTATTCTTGTCCTACCGCGACGACCTGCGGAACCGGCTACCGGTTTACGTTCACCGGAACTGCGGCTCCCGGAGCCACCGATCCCAGTACCGCAACTGGGCCGTTTCCGTCGAAAATGGGAATCGCCCCGAATGCGGTGAACAACACCGACAACGTGATTTACTACCCTGAAAACAGTCCGAACTCCCGCATCCACGAATGGAACCTACAGGTCGAGCGTGCCTTGGACAGCCACACCGCCCTGGACGTCGCATACGTGGGAACAAAGATGCAAAATCTCGCCACTGCGTTCAACGCCAACCAAACGGTCCCTGGTACCGGCGTCAATGGAGTCCCCGGTGCAAGCTGGTTTCCGGTCGGCGGTGCTGTCAACCCGAATGGCGTCGGCGCCATCAATGCGTATGAGATGATCGGCAGTGGAAGCTACAACGGTCTGCAGGCAAAGCTGAATCGTCGATTGGGCAGCGGACTTCAATTCACTGCGGCTTATACCTGGTCGCACACTCTGGATAACTCCGCCTCGGCATTCGCCGCCAGCAGCGGCGGCGGCATCATGGTGGGCACAGATGCGAGTGGTACACCCAATGGAAAGCCACTGCTGCAGTATGAGCGCGGCAACTCGGAGATGGATCAGCGCCAGCTCTTTGCCTTCAGTTCTCTCTATGAGCTGCCTTTCGGGCGCGGAAAAACTTTCGGCCAGAACATGCCGAAAGCTCTCGACTATGCCTTAGGCGGCTGGCAGTGGAACAACGTGATCCAGCTCGCCACCGGCACGCCACTGGACATCACGGGTGCGGGGAGTCCCAATGGTGGCCGCCCCGATTACCACGGTGGATGCAAAACCGGCGCCTCATGGCATGTCTGGATCAGTTGCTCAGCGGGCGCGTTCACCGCTCCCGCCGCCGGAGTACCTGGCGATCTGACCCGCAACTTTTTCCCCGGGCCGGGAACCCATACTTGGGACACCTCGATGGTGAAAAACATCAACATCACGGAACGAGTCGTAACTCAGCTCCGCGCGCAGGTCTACAACCTGACCAACACGCCGCAGTTCCAGAACCCGGACCAAAACTACAACGACACCGGCAACACCGGCTTCGGCACGCTGCTCAACGCTCGGATCGCCCCCTCGAATCGTGAACTCGAATTCGCGGTCCGGGTATCGTTTTAGCCTCCCGATCAGAGCCGAGAGGTTATCGACTTCTCGGCTCTGTTTTTTGCGTTATGTCGATTACCTCCTCGGCCTGAATCGACTGGTCGAGACCGATGACCATGAAAAGACCTGGGCTCTCGCTGTCGATACGTGTGGTGTCGCTGCTCGCGCTCTGTATTGCGGCGAGAGCGCAGGCGCCGATCGTAAGAAAAATCGAACCACCGAACTGGTGGGTGAATTACACGCCCGAAGTCACGCTATTGTTGACCGGCGAAAATCTCAGCGGCATTCAGGTTGGGACGGAGAGCGCAGGCGTCACGGTTCTCGATTCGAGTTCTTCGTCGAACGGACATTATCTCTTCCTTCATCTGCGCCTTGGCTCGAATCTGCATGCGGGAAATATCGCGCTTGATCTTTCTTCCGCGAGTGGATCGACAAAGGTCAATCTTCCGGTCACACTCCGCGCCGATCCGCGCGCGCATTTTCAGGGATTTTCCCGCGACGACGTGATCTATCTCATCATGCCAGATCGTTTCGCCGACGGCGATCCGTCGAATGATCAGCCGACGGGCTCCAATGGAGTTTATGACCGCAACAAGCCGATGGCCTATCACGGCGGCGATCTCCGCGGAATCCGCACCCACTTGCCTTACCTGCACGGCCTCGGCGTAACCACGCTCTGGCTCACTCCAGTCTGGAAGAACACCGATTCGGACTATCACGGCTATCACGTCGTCGACTTTTATGCACTCGATCCGCACATGGGCACGATGGCCGAGTATCAGGCGCTTGTGCAAGATGCGCATAAACTTGGCATGAAAGTGCTGATCGATTACGTCGCCAATCACACCGGGCCGAATCATCCCTGGGCCAACGATCCTCCAACCTCGACATGGTTTCACGGTTCACCGGCGCATCATTTGCAGCCTTCTTATTCTTTTGCCGGCATCGTCGATCCGCATGCGCCGCCGCGTGAATATCGCAACACACTGGAAGGATGGTTTGCAGGCAAGTTGCCTGACTTGAATCCCGATGATCCGCCGCTAGGGACGTATCTTGCCCAAAATGCTCTGTGGTGGACGGAAATGGCCCAACTCGACGGCTTCCGTCTTGACACGTTCCCCTACTCGTCTCGCGCGTTCTGGAAAAATTGGCACGAGAACGTGCACCGGGTCTATCCCGATATTAACGATGTCGGCGAAGTCGCCGATTCTGATCCGACCATCACGTCTTTTTACGAAGGCGTGCAATTTGACGGCATCGATACCGGATTGGCCACCGTCTTCGATTTCCCACTCTGCAAAGCGCTGCGCGACGTCGTGATTCATGGTGCCCCGATGCAGGAGATCGTGGAGGTTCTCCGCCAGGATCATCTGTATGCCCATCCGGAAATGCTCGTGACGTTTTTAGGAAATCATGACGATCGGCGATTTGTCAGCGAAGAAGGAAGCAGCGCAGCGAAATTGAAAGCGGCATTCTCGTTATTGCTCACCCTGCGCGGGATCCCGCAGATTTATTCTGGAGACGAAATCGCTATGCCGGGCGGCGACGATCCCGACAATCGGCGCGATTTCCCTGGCGGATTCCCTGGAGATTCGCAAAATGCCTTCACAGCGGCAGGCCGCTCGCCCCAGCAGCAGGACGTTTTTACCCACGTTCAGACGCTGCTCGCACTTCGCAGAGAACACCCAGCCCTGCGAACCGGCAAGCAGTGGCACATTGCGTGGGACGAGACTTACTACGCGTTCGTGCGCGAATCGCCGCAGGAGAAATTATTGATTGTCTACAACAATTCCACAAATCCGCGCGCGCTTGAGATTCCGATCGGAGATACTCCGCTCGAAGGCGCGCATCATCTCCAGACGGTCCTTGGAAGCAGCACTCCAGTCTTGGAGAGAGATACGCTGCGGCTCTCGGTCGCTGCGCAAAGCGTTGCCATCTTCCGTGTAGAGTAACGGCATCGCCAAGTAT
>Ga0335074_10009638_pt1 | contig 13487 bp, 9 predicted proteins | sample Lox_Sample_23_FD_206715 | JGI IMG/M metagenome (GOLD analysis project Ga0335074, IMG submission 206715) | Soil microbial communities from Loxahatchee National Wildlife Refuge, Florida, United States - Lox_Sample_2.3 | ecosystem: Environmental > Terrestrial > Soil > Wetlands | place: USA: Florida...
CGCGATGTCCAGTTCGGCAAGGCGCCACAGCAGGCTGTCCTCGCGACGCATGTCCGGCACCAGCAGATCGGCGGTCGGCTGCCCCCGCCAGGTGTAGTCGGGATCTTTGATGTGGATACGGTTCATGCCGGTGTCCACCAGCACGAGCGAGTCGTCATCAAGGCGTATCAAGAACGCGGGCACCGGGATGTGGATTCGCTTGCCGTCAGCCACTCCGGGAGCGACGACCTCGTAGTTACAACAGCAGCCGCCAAGCGGCAGTATGTACAGCTGCATCGTCGGTCTCCTGCCGGGAGTGCCGTCGTGTCCTTGATGCCCAGGGCTGCCGGGATCCCCCACGCGCCGCTGTCTCGGTCGGCGAGTCCAGGGTTCTGGACAACCCGGCCCAATGCTGCCACGCCGCAGAACGTGCTTCTCGAGCGCCCCACAGCTAGCTGGGTGACTCGACTGCCAGGCCGTAGGCTTGCGCGGCGGCCGTGAGCCTGATGTCGTAGGCGATCATCACACCCAGGTCCTGGCCGATCTCGAGAGCAGAGGCCAGGTGAATGGCGTCAAGCGTCCGCAGTTCGCCAGGCTCCAGATCGGCGGCCCGGTCGAGCAGAGGTCCAGGCGCTGGCTCGCGGCGGGGGCATATGATCTGTTCTGGTGTGATTGAGCAGGGCGTGGCTTTGTGGCTTACGGGGGCCCCGGCGCCATCCCTTGGTGAGGAATCTTCGGCCAGTGGCCATGGAAATAAGCAATCTGCCGACGAGGGTCTCGGCGTTCATCGGGCGTGAGGATGAGCTGACCGCGGTGCGCGCCCTGGTAGCGGGGTCGCGGCTGGTGACACTGACGGGTGCCGGCGGGGCGGGCAAGACGCGGCTGGCGCTGGAGGTGGCGGGGCTGCTGGACGGCACCGACGACGGGGCGTGGTTCGCTGATCTTGGCCCGCTCGCGGATCCGGAACTGGTCGCGGTGACCGTGGCGGACCTGCTGGGGGTGCGGCTGGAGCCGGAGCGCCCGGTGCCGGAGGCAGTGGCGGCGGCGGTGGGCGACCGGCGGCTGCTGCTGGTGCTGGACAACTGCGAGCACGTGATCGGGGCGTGCGCAAAGCTGGCCGATACGCTGCTGCGGGGCTGCCCGGGGATTGTGTTGCTGGCGACCAGCCGCGAGCCGCTGGGGATTGACGGCGAGCGGGTGTACCGGGTGCCATCGCTGGGCGTCCCGGCCGAGAACGCCGACGGGGCGGAGATCCGGGGCAGCGAGGCGGCGCGGCTGCTGGCCGACCGGGCCGCGGCGCAGGGGGTGAGGCTGGGCGAGGACGAGCAGTCCGCCAGGGTGGCCGCGCGCATCTGCCGGCGGCTGGACGGGATCCCGCTGGCGATCGAGCTGGCCGCCGCCCGGCTGCGGGTATTGTCGGCCGACGATCTGGAGGCGCGCCTGGATGAGCGGTTCGAGCTGCTGACTGGCGGGTCGCGGGCCGGACTGCCCCGGCAGCGGACGCTGCGGGCGACGGTGGACTGGTCCTGGGATCTGCTGACCGAGCCCGAGCAGTTGGTGCTGGCGCGGCTGTCGGTCTTCGCCGGAGGCTTCGGGCTGCCCGCGGCCGAGGCGGTCGCGGGCAGCCCGGACACACCCGCCGCCGAGGTGCCGGGGCACCTGGCCGGGCTGGTGGACAAGAGCCTGGTGCAGTTCGGGGATGCCGGCGCCGGACCGGGTCGGTACCGGCTGCTGGAGACCGTCCGTCAGTACGCCGCCGGGCGGCTCGAGGCGCTCGGACCGCAGACCGCAGACCCCGCCCGGATCGCGCACCGTGACCACTACGTGGCGCTGGCCGAGGAGGCTGCCCCGCACCTGGAGGCGGCCGGCCAGGCCGAGTGGCTGGACCGGCTCGATGCCGAGCTGGGCAACCTGCGCGCCGCGCTCGCGGTCAGCCTGGCCCAGGCCGATCCCGAGCCGGGCCTGCGGCTGGCCACCGCGCTGCGGATGTACTGGAGTATGCGCGGGCATGCAGCCGAAGGCACCGACGCCCTGCGAGCCCTGCTCGACGTGCCGGCCGTCCCGGAAGCGTCGCTGGCCCGCGGCCGGGCGCTGTCCGCTGCGGCCGCGCTGCTCACGACGACCGGCGGTTTCGCCACCGCCGCCGAGTACTGCCGCGAAGCACTGGTCATCGCCCGCGCGGCCGGCGATGACCACCTGGCCGCTGATGTGATGTTCGCGCAGTCCCGGGTCCTACGGCATCAGGGGCAGCCCCGTGCCGCGTTCGAGCTCGGCGGGTCGGCGCTGAGCCTGGCCCGCCGCCTCGGGGAGCCCCTCCTGATCGCCCGCTTGCTCTCCGTCCGTGAGGGGGTCGCCGAAGCCGAGGGGGATCTCGCGAGCGGGGCCCGCGATGCGGCCGAAGCACTCCGGCTGTTCCGCGGGGTCGGTGACCGGCTCCAGATGGGGCACATGCTCTGTAACCTCGGCTACAACAAGCTGCTGGCCGGCGACCTGGAAGCCGCCCGCGGTCACCTGGCCGAGTCACTCGATATCGCCCGCCAACAGGGCGACCGCTCCGTCATCGCCGTGGTGACGTTCAACCTTGGGCTGGCCGAGTACATCGGCGGCGCGCTGGACACCGCCGACGCCCTGTTCGCCGAGTCGCTTGACCTGGCCCGGCGCACGGGGAAGAGACCGTATGTCGTCTACGCGCTACTCGGCCTGGCGATGGCCGGCCGCGACCGTGCCGACCCGGGCTGGTCCGCCCGGCTGCACGGTGCGGCCGGGCGAATCCTGGCCGACCTGGGCCGTGTGCTGGAGCCATTGGAAGCACGGCTGGCCGGACAGGACCGCGAGCGGCTGCGGGCCGAGATGGGCGACGAGAAATTCGAGGCCGAATACGCCGTTGGCCGCGCCCTCGACGAGGCACAGGCAGTGGCCGAGACCGGGCGCACCGGCGCAGCGGCCGGGCCGGCGCGGGTGCCGTCCGCCGGACCGGGCCAGGGCGTCGCCCCGCTGACGCCCCGCGAAACGGACGTACTCAGGCTCGTCGCAGAGGGGCTCAGCAACTCCGGCATCGCCCGGCAGCTCGTCCTCAGCGAGCACACGGTCCATCACCACCTGGCCAGCATCCTTCGCAAACTCGGCGTTCCCTCCCGCGCCGCCGCCACGGTCTGGGCGGTGCGCGCCGGGCTGGTGTGAAACGCTGTCTCGCCGCCGGCAATCACACCAACGGTGTGATTGCCGGGTCACCCTGCCCGTCCGCAAGCTGAGACCGCTCGCGTCTGCGGCGGCGAGCCGCACGGTCGACGTTACCCGAGGGCGAAGGAGCCCGGCCTGATGACAGACACCCGGCAAACCGTCGACCCGCTCGCGGTCGTGTACCGGCTCCGCGACGCGGTCAATGCTCATGATCTCGACGCGCTGGTTGATTGTTTTGACCGGGAGTTTCACAGCCAGCTTCCGACCTTCCCCGATGCCTCGTTCGTGGGCAACGAGAACGTGCGCCGTAACTGGGAGATGATCTTCACATCAGTGCCTGACATCGCCGCAGAGATCGTCCGCTCGACGACCGCCAGCACAAACACGGTCTGGGCGGAATGGCAGCAGGAGGGCACGCAACGGGACGGCCGTTCTCACCTGGCGCGCGGAATCGTCATCTTCACGATCGCCGACGGACGGATCGCCTCGAACCGCTTCTACGTGCATCCGGTACGCAGCGGCCCGCCCAACGTCCTCGACGAGTGAACCGGCCAGTTCAGCGCCAGCGGGGTCTGGGGTCCGGACCTTTACGTGCGGCGAATCGCTCACATGCGCTGCGCCGTGAATCTAGCCCGTTCGGGCGATGCGGCAGTGCCGTGCCGTCATTACCTTGGGTCACGTGGGCAGCTTCGTAGCTACTGCGGACCGTCAGTGGGCCGGCCGGCGACGCGCCGGCCGGGACCCTGCCGGGCTGGTGGCACGTCCCGGGCTGTTCGGGAGGCTGGCCGGGGAAGCCCGGGTGACAGTGGTGTCGGCGCCGCCGGGGAGCGGCAAGACGGCCCTGCTTCGGTCCTGGGTCAGCCACGCGGGCCTGGCCGAGCGCGTGGGCTGGGTGGCGGCCGGGCGAGATGAACGCGATCCGCAGCGGTTCTGGGTTTCCGTGCTGGACGCGCTGCGCGGGACAGCACCGGGCGCAGCGCTGGTGCAGGCGTTGTCGGCGGCTCCGGACCTGAACGGCTGGGCGATCGCAGAACGGCTGCTGTCGGATCTGGCGCCGTTGCAGGAGCGGGTGTGGCTGGTCGTTGATGATGCGCATGAGCTGGACGCGGAGGCGCTTCAGCAGCTGGAGCTGCTGATCATGCGAGGCCCGGCGGGGCTGCGGTTCGTGCTGGCGTCGCGGCATGGTGTGCGGCTGGGGTTGCACCGGCTGCGGCTGGAGGGGGAGCTGGAAGAGATCCGGCCGGCTGATCTGCGGTTCAGCGTGGCTGAGGCGCGGGAGTTGTTCGACGGGGCGGGGCTGGAACTGCCCGAGACGGCGCTGATGAGCCTGGTCGCGCGGACTGAGGGCTGGGCGGCAGGGCTGCGGCTGGCTGCGCTGTCGCTGGCCGGCTATCCCGACCCGGGACGGTTCGCGATGGAGTTCTCGGGCAGCGAGCGGACGGTGGCCGAATACCTGCTCGCCGAAGTGCTGGACCGGCAGAGCGAAGAGGTCAGGCGGCTGCTGCTGCGGACCTCCATCCTGGAGGTGGTGAGCGGGGAACTGGCGGACCTCCTGACCGGCGACCAGGGCGGTGAGCGGATACTGCACGACCTGGAAGACGCGAACGCGTTCGTGACGTCGCTGAACCCGGCGCGGTCGTCGTTCCGGTATCAGAAGATGTTCGCCGAGATGCTTCAGCTGGAGCTGCGGCGCACCGCGCCGGAGCAGGTCACCGCGCTGCACCGGGCGGCAAGCGGCTGGTTCGCCAGTCACGGGCATCCGGTGGAGGCGGTCCGGCATGCGCAGTCGGCTCAGGAGTGGGCGCTGGCCGCCCGGCTGCTGGCCGACCATTGGCCCGCGCTTCATCTCGACGGCCAGGATGCCACCGTGCATGAGCTGCTCGCCGGGTTCCCGCCCGGCGCGGCCGATGCCGAGCTCGCGGCGCTGATCGCGGCGGACGAAGTGGCGCATGGGTCACTGGAGACGGCCGAGCGGTACCTGGAACTGGCGGAACACGGGCTGACCTCGGCGGATGGCAGGGCGGGCCAGGCCCGGCTGCTCATGGGGATCGTCCGGCTGCTGCTGGCCCGTCAGCGCGGGGACTTGCCCGCAGAGGCGCAGGAAGCGCAGCGGCTGCAGGCCATGGCCCAGACCCCGGAGGCCACGCAGACCGCCTTGGGGGAGGAACTGCGGGCGCTGGCACTGATCAGCCTCTGCCACGCCCAAAGCTGGGCAGCCAGGTGCGACCTGGCCGAGCACCCGGTGCGGGGAATCGAACTGGCGCGGCGGATCCGGCGGCCGTACCTGGAGTTCACCGGCTTGGCCTACCAGGCGGCGGTCGAAGCTTCGCGGTCCATGCCCAGCGCGCTCGAGCACGCCCGGCAGGCGATCGCCCTGGCCGAACGGCATGGCTGGAGCGACCAGACGGCGGCCGGGGTCGCCTGCACGGCACTGGCCGGGGCGCTGGCCTGGCAGGGCAGCCTGGACGAGGCAGAGTGGTGGCTGCGCCGCGCGGAGCGGGCGATCCGGCCCGACACCCAGGTCGTGGGGGCGCTGGCGGTTCAGTACATCCGCGGCCAGATGATGCTGGCCCGCGGCCGGGACCAGGAGGCGCTGGCCGCGTTCCGTGCTGCGGAGCGGCTCGCCGGGCAGATGGCCGCTCCGCATCCGTTCGCCCGGTCGGTGTCTGCCTGGCTCGTGCAGACCCTGGCCCGTCTCGGTGAGACCCAGCAGGCCGGGGAGATCCTCGCCGGGTTCAGCGAGCGGGAACGCCAATGCGGGACCGTGCGCGTCACCACCGCGATGCTGCGGCTCGCCCTGAGCGATCCGCGCGGCGCGGTGGCCGTGCTCGCCCCCGTGCTGGACGGCTCGGTGGGGGTGGGGTGGCCGCCGTGGCTGGTCGATGCGTTCCTGCTGGAAGCTGTGGCCCGCGAGGCCCTCGGCGACGATGGTGCCGCGGCCCGGGCACTGGAACGCGCGCTGGAGGAGGCGGAGACCGGCGGCGTGCTGCTGTGGTTCGTGCTGCACCCGGTACAGGGCATGCTGGATCGCCATGCCGCCCAGTTCCGCACCGCCCATGCCGCCGTGATCGACCAGATCCACGGCCTGCTGGCCCTGAACGACCCAGCGTCCGCCGCGGGGCCGCTGGCGCCCGCCGAGCCGGTCAGCGACGGCGAGCTGCGAGTGCTGCGCTACCTGCCGACCAGCCTGACCGCACCCGAGATCGCCAGCGAACTATCGGTGTCGCGCAATACGGTCAAGACCCACATGCGCAACCTGTATGCCAAGCTTGGCACTCACCGCCGGACCGAGACCGTCACCCGTGCCCGCGAACTCGGCCTGCTCGCACCGGGCGGTCACCGGTTCGGGAAGAACGGGCCGCAGGCGCCGCGCTTGACCGCCAGAAGTCAGGACAGGCCAGCGGAGCAGCAGGTCAGGCGGCCTGTACGGAAGCTGACCGTGGCTGTACGCGACGGTGGCCGCCTGGCCGCCCCCGGGCACGGGCGCATACCGGACCGGGCGAGGTTCTCCCCCCGCGTTTAAAGGGATCTCCCCCACCCCGGCCGCCATGGCCATGGGCCTGAGAAACGGCAACTCCGGGCCCGGTCTTCGATCAGCCGGCTTGGTGACACTCATTGTGTGATTGCCGCCTCACCCCGTCCGTCCGGACAATGACGTCGACCTGATCCACCGCGATACAGCCTTGCCTTGGGAGTGGCATTCGTGACGAGCGGCCTGAACGCCTTGCTGGACGCACCATGAGCCTAGGTTCGTTTTTTGGTGTCGTGTCGACGGTTGATTTCGCCTTGCTTGGCCTGTGGTGGGTGACCGTCCAGACCCGTGCCGACCTGCGCAGCCATCGTTCAATGGCTAGCCGAATGGCGTATGTGGTTTCTCTGCAGTTCATCGTGCCAGGCACGGCTTCGCTGCTGGCTCAGGCAGACCCGGCCGTGACGGCCGTGTGGCGGGTCTCCTTCGCTGTCGCCGGCGTAACCGGCGTCACGGCCATCGTGCTGCTGGTTCCGGCGCTGGCCGCTTCGGGCCAACTGGCCGTGGTGAGATCCCTGCGATTCGGCGCCATACCTCTGTACGCGCTGATGACGTTTATCGCGGTCTTCCGCCTTCCCGCCGCCACGGTGAGCGCCCTGCAGGTGGAAGCCATCCTCTTCTGCCTCGTGGTCTTTCTCAGCACGCAGGTCGCCTGGGCCGCGGCCATGTCCACCGATTCGGCGGCGAAGACAGATGCAGGCCACGGCCGTCCCGATCGTCCGCCGGTAGAGGGACCTGCTCCCCGTTCCTGATAGAACCTGATGACCTGACAGCAAACCTGGGCCCGGCGGGCCGCCAGGCGCCCCCGGGGCCGGGTGGCTCGAAATCGCCTACCCGGCCCCGGGGCGCAGATCCTGTGCCTGAAGACTCCGGTCCTTTACGAAGCCGGCGGCGTGTAACGGAAGCTGGGGTTGGTTACGTCGGCAAACTGGTTGTGACCGACGACGGTGATGTCGCTGTTGAATGCGACACCATTAACATTGTCGAAGATTACGTTGTTCGAGACGACAATCGAGGTTGGCACCGCGACCGAGAGCAGCATGACCCCGGTGGTGGGCATTACGCCGGTGTCGGCGTCACCGGCCAGGTTGTTCCGCCCGAACCAGTTCCCGGTCACGACAATGCCGCTGGAGTCCTGCAGAGGTGCATGGCTGTGCAGGACGAAGCCGCCGTTCCCGTTGCCGCTCGCGCTGTTGCCGGCAAAGAGGTTGTCGTACGAGCCGGTCCCCGGATACGGCGCGGCGTCGAGCAGCCCGGCGCCGCCGTTACCGTTCGAGACATTGTGCACGACCGTGTTGTCATACACCCCGGCCAGGCTGGGCTGGGGCTGGCCGGCGTCCGGGCCGGTCGTCGCCACGGCACGAGCGTCGTGACCAGGCAGAGTGATCCCGCAGTCGAAAGCGTTGTCCGAGGAATCGTTGAAGGCGATCAGGTTGTGCGCCGCAGGACCGACCGAGATCCCGAAGCCGCCGTCGCTGACGAGGATGCCCCCCACGTTGTGGGAGACGTAGTTGCCGATCACCTTTGACCAGCTGACACCAAGAAGATGGATACCCTCGCCGCAGTCGTCGGCGTCCGTGAGCGAACTGGGGCAGGCCGACAAGGCCGGGAGGCTCGTGTTATAGGCCAGGTCGTTGTGGACGACGACATTGCCGGCGATCGTCACGTGCGAGATGTTGGCCGGAGCCGAGGTTGGCCCGGCAGGCCAGGAACTCGGCACGGGCTCGGCCAAGATGCCCTCCAGGTTGGCATTCTCCACGGTGAGCCCCGTGACCGACACCCCGCTCGCCTGGATACGGATGCCGTTGGCGTTGCCTGCGGCGTTGATGACCGTGCGGGCGGCCGGCCCGGCGGATGTGATCTTGAGGCCAGTAAGGCGCGCGTTGATGATGTTGGCGTTGCCAGACTCGGGGTAGGTGCCCGGGTCGATAACGATCTTGTCGTCCGGGCTGGCCTTAGTGAGGGCGTAACCGAGTGTCTGGCACGGGCTCGACTGGCAGTTGCCGCTGTCGGAGCCTGTGGTGGCCACAGTGAGGGTGTCGCGTGACACCTGCGCCGTGGCCGGTGAGCTGCCCGTCCGAGCGGCGGTGGCGGCCATCGCCGGCACCGCCAGCGCGACCGTCGCCGCGAACGCCACCGCGCCGCTCAGCATCGACCGGGCCAACGCATGATGCATCAAAGTCTCCTTCATTCATTCCCGGATGGTCTGCCCAGTGAGGTTGCAGCGAACTGGGCAGACCCTAGTCAGCCGGACGGAGAGGTGACTGGGCATCACACAGTTGGTGTGATTCGCTGGCGCTAGACCGTCGCGTGCTCGCCATAGGCGCCTTCCTGGAGCCTGCGGATGTGCGCGATGAGGGCGAGGAGAACGTCGCGGCAGGACGCGCGAACGCGCGCGTCGCAGATGACGACGGGGATATGCGGGTCGAGGTCAAGGGCGCCGCGCACCTCTTCGGGGTGGAAGCGGGGGGCGTCGTCGAAGGCGTTGACCGCGACGATGAAGGGAGCCTGGCGAAACTCGAAGTAATCGATGGCGGTGAAGCAGTCGGCCAGGCGGCGAGTGTCGGCCAGGATGACGACGCCGGTGGCGCCGTAGCTGAGCTCGTCCCACATGAACCAGAAGCGCTCCTGGCCAGGGGTGCCGAAGAGATAGAGGACGAACTCCTCGTCGATGGTGATACGTCCGAAGTCAAGGGCCACGGTGGTCGTCTGCTTGCCCGGGACGCCGGCCAGCCGTTCGGCCGCGGCTCCCTGCTCGCTGATGACCTCCTCGGTGTGCAGCGACTTGATCTCGGTGACGGCGCGAACCATGGTGGTTTTGCCGACGCCGTAACCGCCTGCGACGAGGAGCTTGACGGCCACGGGGGCCATAGCGCCGTCTGGTTCAGAGCCGTCGTAGGCCATCTTCGATTCTCCTGAGGGCACGCGCATCGAGAAGTCCGGTGCGGGAAGCGGGCGGGCGGATGGTGACGAGACCGAATTCGCGCAGGTCGGCAAGGATGACGCGGACCACGCCAAGCGGGATGCGGAGGTCGGCGGCGAGTTCCGCGACCGAACGCGGCTCGCCGCACATAGCCAGGACGTTATGGTGCTCGGGCTCTAGGTCGACCGGGGTAACGGGAACGCGCCGAGCGGTGACCATGGCAATGAGGTCAAAGAAATTCCCGGAGGGCCTGGTGCGGCCTCCCACGTACGCGTAGGGCCGGATAATGGGACCGGCGGCATCATCCGCCCATCGGCCTGGCGCCGGACCCGGTTGGCTCATGCCATTCCGCCGCCAAACACGGCCCGGCGGGGACCTGGCATGTGACCGGCCATGCGCCGGGCGATGAGCGTGATCTCGTACACGATGACGCCGAGTTTGGCTTCCGCGCCGGCCACCGCCGCTATGCAACCGTCAGGGCCGACGGCGGCGATGAACAGGAACTTGCCTGTCATCTCCACAATGATGTGACGGGTCTGGCCGCCGCCGAGGCTGGCGGCGGACCCCCGGGCCAGGCTGTGGAACCCCGCGGCGATGGCGGCAAGCCGTTCAGCCTCCTCCCGGTTCAGGGACGAAGAGGAACCGACGGCCAGCCCGTCTCGGGACAGCATCACGACCTTCTCAATCTCCGGGACCCGCCCGGTCAGGTCGTCAAGCATCCAGGTCATGTCGAAGCTGGTAGTCATTTGTCGCCCGTGCTCCTAACGCTGGCCGGCCCCTTCCATGGGGGACGGCCAGCACCGCGCGGGTCACTGTGGCTGTCCCGGTGCTCCTCGCGGCGGCCCGGGACGAGGGCTTCGCGGTTCCCGCGATCCATGCCGCGCTGAATATCGGCGAACGCGGCCCGGATCTCCTCCTCCGACGCCTCGCCCGGCGGCCTGAGCCGGGCGGCAACACCCGCAGGGGGCCCGACCTGCGGCGGCCTCCCGCGAAGATGCGGGGGCAGATTGGCCTGGCGGACACGCTTCGGGAGCTGGAACTGCGGCCCGGCCGGCAGGCCCGTGCCGCCGGCCTCGCGGACCTCGGGGTCGCGTGAGACGTGCTTGCCGGTCATGCCAGCTGCGCGGACACCGTCGCGGGAGGCGTGCCGGCCGGTCAGCGAAGCCAGGCGGCTGGCGTCACGGCCGGCCTGGTCAGTGGCGGGGACACGGCCGGCCGCGGATGCCAGCTGACGGGCAGCGGGCGCCGCCGGTACGGCACCCGGCACCTGGCCACCGCCGGGCTCCTCGGAGGTAATGAGGCTGGCCGGGACGAAGACGATCGCGGTCGTCCCGCCGTAAGGAGAGTCCCGGAGGGTGATGCCGATGCTATGGCGCTGCGCGAGGCGGGCGGCGACGTAGAGGCCAAGCTGTTCGCTCTGCGCCGGGTTGAAGGGCGGCGGATCGGCCAGGACCGCGTTCAGGTGGGCGGCCATGCTCGCGGGAATGCCGAAGCCGCGGTCCTCGATCTCCACGGCGAAGCCCTTGACGACTTCGCTCCCGGAGACGCGGACCGGGTAGTCGGGGGGAGAGTAGGCGGCGGCGTTCTCGGCCAGCTCGGCGATCAGGTGTATGAGATCCGCAGCCGCGTAGCCCTGTACGGCGGCGCGACTGGAGCAGGCCACGCGAATGCGAGCGTAATCAACGACCTCGGCCACGGAGCCGCGTATCACGTCAACCATGGGGACCGGATCGGTCCAGGTGCGGCTGGGGTGATCACCGGCCAGGACCAGCAGGCCCTCGGCGTTGCGGCGCATCCGGGTGGCGAGGTGGTCGAGCTGGAAGAGCCGCTCAAGCTCTTCCGGTTTCTCGGCACTCCGTTCGAGAGTGTCCAGGAGGGACAGTTGCTGATGCACGAGCGACTGACTCCGCAAGGCGAGGTTCCGGAAGATGATGGTGACCCCGCTGCGGAGCCGGGACTGCTCGGCGCCGGCCTCGATCGCGGCGCGCTGCACCGTGTTGAACGCCTGCCGGACCTGGCCGATCTCGTCGTCGTCGACGGGCATGGGCGGCGCCGCGGTTTCTACGGCAACGTCCTCCCCCGATGTGAGCCGGGCCATCACCTGCGGCAGCCGCTTCCTGGCCAGCTCGAGTGCCTCCCTGCGCAGCGCGGCGAGCCCGTTGACGATGCCCCGCCCAATCCAGATGGATAGCCCGATTGAGGCGATGATCGCCGCCAGGCCGACGCCGGCCGTCACGTAAAGGCGCTGGTTGATCGGGCCGGCGCTCGCGTGCAGCGCGTCCGCGAGGCGCTGGCCGACCGAGAAGCCCGCCAGCGCTAACCCCAGCGCCACCCCCTGGGCCGCCCGCCCGTAGACGACGGCGGAGACCCCGGTCTTTCCCCGTGGCCCGTTGATTACCTGCGCGTTCAGTTCGCTCAGTTCCGCGGCCTGCCGGGAGTGGGCCGTCTGCTCAAACGAGGCCCGGTATGCCGGATCGAGATCTGGCAGCGCCTCGGCGAGCAGGCCCTGGTACTCGCCCGTGAGCATCGCGAACTGGGCCCGGTCTGCTGCGGGGAATGAGCCGGCGGCGGAGTCCGCGGTAACCAGGGCCTGCGCCTGCAGCAGTGCGTCCTCAGCCTCGGCGATCCGCAGCACAGCCGACGACTGAGTGACCAGCTGTACGTCCGGCATCTGCAGGAACGACGCCTCGATCGCCCGGTAACCCGCCACGATCACCGCCGTGTAGTCCTGCTCCGCAGCCGTCCGGCTCACCGACTTCGACGACACCCGAGCCCGCAATGCCGGCAGTCCTCCCGCCTTCTGCAGCATCGCCGAGATCGCCGAGCGCACCGCGGGATCTTCATCCGGCGTGATCGTCGCCACCCTGCTCCGCACCGTCGAAAATGCCGCCGTGGTCTGGTTGTCCTGCGCCGACAGCGCCGCCGCTGACCGCTGGGTGGGCAGGGCCAGGAACACCGCCGCCGCGAGCCTCTCCTGCTGCACCTGCGCTATGAACAGCCCGGTCGGGTCGGCGATCGAGTCCCGCACCGCCGTCGATCGCGCCAGTGCGATCGCGTTGCTGGCCGCCGCCAAGGATGCGTAAACGTACAGTGCCATGAGCGACACCAGCGGCGTCAGCACCAGAAAGAAAGTCCTGGCCCGGATGGAGCGGTAACGGAAGCGCATTGAACCGCCTGAGAGCTGGTTGGCATTGGCCACAGGCGCCGCATCGACATCGCCGGTCAGCCACGTCGACAGGTACGGCCAGCGCTTGGTGGCTCGTTATTTCGAGCAGCGCCAAGCCTCCGGGCGGTCAGGGTGACGGGGCAATCACCCTTTGGGGTGATTCCACGACCAGCCGCGGGCCAACCGGATTGGCCGGCCGGCCCGGGGCTGGGCTAATACCGGAGCGCCGCCGCGCCGCGATCGCCGCGGCGGCGGAGGCGCCAGGCACGCTCGCCGACCAGCGACAGGGCCGCGGGGAGCAGGACGCCGCGGACCACCGTCGCGTCGATCAGGACGGCGGCGGCCATGCCGACGCCGAGCACCTTCAGCTCGATAAACGGCAGCGTGAGGAAGATCGAGAAGACCGCCACCATGATCAGCGCGGCGCTGGTGACCACGCCGGCGCTGGAGGCGATGCCTCCGGTGATCGCCTCCCGCGGCGATGCGCCCCGGGTCCGGTGCTCGCGGATGCGGCTCAGGATGAATACGTGGTAGTCCATGCTGATCCCGAACAGGAGCACGAACTGCAGCAGCGGGACCCACCAGGTGATCCCGCCGAAGGCGGTGTAGCCGAGCAGCCCTTGCAGCCGCCCGTCCTGGAAGATCAGCGTGATCAGCCCGTAGGCCGCCGCCACCGACAGCAGGTTCAGCACGATCGACACGGCCGGGAT
>Ga0335074_10009639_pt1 | contig 13487 bp, 9 predicted proteins | sample Lox_Sample_23_FD_206715 | JGI IMG/M metagenome (GOLD analysis project Ga0335074, IMG submission 206715) | Soil microbial communities from Loxahatchee National Wildlife Refuge, Florida, United States - Lox_Sample_2.3 | ecosystem: Environmental > Terrestrial > Soil > Wetlands | place: USA: Florida...
CCCGATCGGGATCGCGGTCGTGCTGGCCGCGCCGCGGGTGCTCGGCGAGACACGGGGTCAGCGCGGCCGGTTCGACCTGCCCGGCGCGATCCTCGGCGCCGGCGGGCTGGCCGCGCTCGTCTACGGCCTGTCGAACGCGGCCACCAGCCCGGACGGCATCTCTCACTGGGGCGACGCCAAGGTCGTTGCCTCCCTGGCCGCGGCCGCCGTCCTGCTCACCGTGTTCGTGCTTACCGAGATGCGGAGCACGAACGCGCTCCTGCCGATGCGGCTGCTCGCCAGCCGGGACCGGTCGGGCGCGTACCTGATCATGCTGTGCGCCGGCACCGCGCTGTTCGGGATGTTCTTCTTCCTGACCCTGTTCATGCAGGCGGTATGGGGTTACAGCGCGCTGCGGACAGGCGTGGCCTACCTGCCGATGATGGCCTCCATCATGGCCATGTCCGGCGCTAGCGTCCAGCTGGTCCCCCGGATCGGGGCCCGGCCGCTGCTGCTCGCCGGGTCGGTAACCGCGGCGGGCGGGATGTTCTGGCTGTCCCGGATCAGCGAAAACAGTCACTACACCGACGGCCTGCTCGGCCCGACCATGGTCGCCGGGGCGGGTCTGGGCATGCTGTTCATGCCGCTATCGGTGACCGCGCTGTCCCGGGTCCGGGCGGACGTCGCCGGGGTGGCCTCCAGCCTGCTCAACACCGGTCAGCAGATCGGCGGCTCCATCGGACTGGCCGTGCTCGGCACGGTGGCCTGGACTTCGGTCGCCAACAACATCCGTAGCCAGGCGGCCGCCGCGGCACGCACAGCGGCCAAGTCAGGGCACCCGGTGCGGCCGGCCGCCGCCGGACGGCCGTCGGCCGCCATCTACCAGCACGCGCTGGCCACCGGGTTCGCCCGCGGATTCGAGGTGGCAGCGGCGATCTTGCTCGTCGCCCTGATCGTCGCCATCACCGCCATCCGGGTCCGGCGCGCCGACCTCGACGGCATGCAGGAGCCGGTGAGCACGTGAGCGGATATGCCGCGGCAACCGGGGTGCCGGACCGGCACCCCGGCGCCGATCCGGGACCGCATGCGCGGCGCGGTGAACAGCCGACTGGTCGCCATCATCCGCGAAACGGACAGCAGGAGGAGAAAGTCATGCAGGAAGTCTCAACCGAAACCAGCCGCACGGTCGTGGCAAGTTTTTTCTGCGCCCTGCGGGCAGGGGACATGGACGCATTGCGGGCCGCCTTCGCGCCGGATGCAACCTGGATCCTGCGCGGCGGCCTTCCGGCTTCGGGGACGTGGACGGGCCCGGACGGAATCCTGGATGGGTTCTTTCCCCGGATATTCGGCCGCCTCGACCCGGAGGTGCCCGTGGTACAAGACGTTCACCGGATCATTGCCGATGGCGAGTATGCCGTCGCTGAATGGACCACCCACGCCCGGACCCGCGACGGCCGCCGTTACGAGAGTGACTATGCCGGCGTCTTCCGGATCGTCAACGGGCAGCTCGCAGCGGTCACCGAATACCTCGACACCGCCTATGCCCAGCGGGTCCTGTTCGGCAGCTGACACAAGCCAATCTCCTTGCGCTTCGGCCAAGCGGCGTGGCCGAGTTCGGAATTGGGCCGAACGGACCGGGCTTGACGAGCCCGGCGCCTGTGAGTGTCAGCCGGTGAGCGCCATGGCGGGGCCAGCACGTTGGGAGATCCGCGTCGACGAGGTCCTCGGCCGACGCTGGGCCAGACGGTCATCTCCGGCGAGGTCATCGATCAAGCAGCCCTTTACGGGCTGCTGAACCGGATCAGCGGGCTGGCCGAATTGCCCGGGGCCGCGCTACTGCTGGTGACCGGGGGACCTGACCTGCGGCGCCGAGCTCCTGGCAGGCGGACGGCTGCCTAGCCGATCAGGTCCCTGCTCGCTCCCGCTCACACGTGTTTGAGCCCGGCGTGCTCGCTAGCGGACCCGGTAGAGCTCGTACTCGACTCGCTTAGGCCCGGCCAGCCGCCCGCGTCCGATGAACAGGCTCTGCGTGAGCCAGTCGTAGGTGTCGTTGCTGACGTCGAACTGGGGCGTCATGTACATGTACTGGCCGCCGTACGTGGTCTCCCGGCCGCTCGCCAGGGCCCGGGCGAACTCCTCGTTCCCGCGGATCAAGGCGGCGTCGTAGCGCATGAGGATCAGCGTCCCGTCACCGGTAAGGAACTGTGTTCGCTGGTCCTGGCGGCGGATGCCGTTGCTGTCGACCCGGATCCAGTCGGTTCCCGGCATGGCCAGGCTCGCCGTGATCCGAGGCCCGGCGAGTGCGGCTTCCGCGATCTTCCAGCACAACCGGGCCGGAGATCCGGTGGTGGGCCCCAGCGGCCCCTCGATCCGCTCGGCGAACGTCATCTCGTACTCGAGGTCAATCACCTTGATGCGGCCTCACGTCAGCGAAGCGCGGCGAGCCGTCTTCGCACGCGACCCGGGCGCCGTTGGCCGTGAAGCTGATGGCGTGATACCAGCCCGCGAGCATCATCAGGTCAAGCAACTGCTCTTCGCTGAACAGCAGAGCCAGCCGGTGCCACAGGTCCTCGCCGATGTCAGCGGAGTCGTGCAGGGCATCGGCCGCTTCAATGAGGAGCCGGTCACGCTCATCGGCCCAGCACGGATCGCTCGCGCCGCCGTGCGTGAGGGAGGTGATCTGCGCGCCGGACAGGCCCGCCCGATCGGCGAAGAACGCCACATGCACTCCCCACTCGTACTCGCACCCGCAGCGGGCGCACGTCCGGTCGATGACGATCTCGCGGTCACGCATCGACAGCGAGAGCCGTCTGCTGAGCTCGTAGCTCCCCCAGCCGCTCATCGCGGCAGTCATCGGAAGGTTCCGCACGAAGGTCCGGAACAGCAAGATCGGCGGCACGCCGGACGGCATCATCGCTTCGAGCCGCTCGGCGACCTGGGGTGGATACGGCGGACAGACGGGATCGACGCGAGTCGTCATCGAAATCCTCCTGTTTCTGATTCAGAAACACCTGAACAAGGTAACGTTTCTGATACCGAAACGCAAGGGAGTTTCCATGGCAGCACGGCTACCGCGTCCCGGCAAGCCCGTCCGCGGATCGGCAACAGGGCGGCCGCTAATGGCGGCGATGGACCTGCTCGGGCGGCGCTGGGCCCTGCGGATCCTGTGGGAGCTGCGCGCCGAGCCGCTCGGAGCCCGGGCCCTGCAGGCCCGGTGCGACCAGATGTCGTCCAGCGTGCTGTACGAGCGGCTGGAAGAACTCACGGCTGCAGGCCTGCTGGCCCGTGACGAGGCCGGCGCCTACCTGCTTACCGATCTGGGAACGGCGCTCGCGCCAGCGCTCGAATCCCTCGACTCCTGGGCGCGACGCTGGGCAGAGGTTCTCCAGGAGACGGACCGCACGGCGTAGCGCATCCCGCAAGAAGACCCCCGGCCGGGGGAGCCGCCCGGCCCGAAGGTGAGGATATTGACGCCGGGCTTCATCACACGGTCTCCGCCGTGCGGCCCACCGCGAGCACGGCCAGCAGGACGAACCCGGCGAACCAGGCCAGGACGATCCCGGCCGACGCGGCGGACACGGTGCCCTTGCCGATCAGGTCCGTGCCGATCCGGGTGATCTGATAGGTGGGCAGCGCCTGCCCGATCCTTTGCATCCAGCTGCCCTGCGCGAACCACAGGCTGGAGATCTCGATCTCCCTCGGCCGGTAGCCGACGTCGAGCAGCGCGTACAGGGTGCGGTCGGCATCAGCCGACTGGATCCGCACCAGGTCGTGCGGGATCTCCAGGCGGACCAGCGAGGGCAGCCCCCGCAGGATGCCCTCGTCGGCCCGGCCCAGGCGGAAGGAGATCCGCTTGGCCACCTCGGCGTTCATCGCCGTCCAGAACGCCTGCCGGGTCTCCACGTCCATCGCGCCGGAGCTCCAGCGACAGCCGGTCGACCGCCCGGACCTTTCGTATACCTTGCTGACCTCTTCGAACGAAACAACAGGTCCCGATCTCATCGTGCGTACCCTCCTCCGCGTCGCCCCTGGCCAGGAAGGTACGCCGCGGCGGCGCAGCGGCCGTCACCCGAAAGTGGACAGCTCAGGTGGAATCTTCGGCGGCACCGGTGGAATGGGGGTGCGCGTCAGGGAAGCAGGCCCAGCTCACGTGCTCGCGCGACGGCCTCGGTGCGGTTGCCCGCGCCGAGCTTGCCCAGGATGTGGCCGACATGCTTCTTGACGGTGTCGAGGGGCACCACGAGCTCGCGGGCGATGCCCTGATTCGACCGGCCCGCCGCCATCATCCCCAGCACCTGCAGCTCGCGGCTGGTCAGCGGATCGATGATGCCGGACTGGCCGGGATCATCCGCTGGCTGCCCGGAGGCAAACGCCCGTTGCAGCCGGGCCAGGTAACCGAGCGGTATGCCGGCGGCCGGCTGGCCGGTGCGCTGGACCGCGATGAGCCGGCCGAGCAGCACGGCCATCGGCGGGCCCTCGTCGGCGAAAACTCGCACGTAGCCCTGCGGGCTGCCGAGCGCGAGCGCCGCGGCCAGCGCCGCGATCGCGCCGGTTTCGTCGCCGGTGGCGGCCAGCGCCAGCGCCCGCAGCGCGCCGGTCTCGATGAGACTGCCGGTGCGGTCCTGGGCTTCCGCCGCGGCGTGCAGCCGGTCCAGCAGGGCCAGCGCCTGTCCGGGGCGGTCCTGGGCGAGCAGGATCCGGGCCAGCACCAGGTACCCGGGCTCGCGTGGGTAGCGTGGCTCGTCGTCCGGGCCGAGGCCGCTCTCCTGCGGGAACCGGGCCGCCGCGGCTAGGTCGCCCTGGGCCAGCAGCAACCGGGCCCGCTGGGCGGGGATCGGGTTGAGCAGGCCCGGCGGACCTGGTGAGGCCTGTTCGGCCTCGGTGATCGCCTCCAGGGCCCCGGCCGGATCACCGCTGACCTGCCGGATCATCGCCAAAGTGGCCAGGCCGCCGGCCAGCGGGGGAGTGTAGACGAACTGGCGGCATAGTGCGATGCCCTCGGTGGCGTACCGCAGGGCGCTGTCGAGTTCGTTCCGCTGGTAGGCAACATCGGCTAGGCCCACGTAGCCCGGTCCGGCGGCTGGCGGCGCCCGGTCGGCGGTGACGAGGACATCCAGGGCCCGCTCACAAGTCCGCGCGGCTGCGTCCAGGCGGCCCTGGGCCTGCCGGAGCAGCGCCAGTGAATAGTACCCCCACGCGGTGTGGGTGAGCTGGCCGATCTCGCGCCAGCCGGTGACGCTGGACGCGAAGGCGCGTTCGGCCTCGGTGAGCCGGCCGCGCAGCCACTCCGCCATGGCCAGGAATCCGTGCACGACGGCGCTCAGCATCCGTTCTTCCGGTTTGCTGTCGGCGAGGGCCTGCGCGGCGAACGCGGCGGTAACCTCGGCGTCGCCGTGAAGCTGGGCGAGATAGCTGCGAATGAGCGTGGTCGCGGCCGGGACATTGATCAGGTGGCTGGCCGCGGCACCGGCCGTCGGTTCGAACGGTTCATCGCTCCAGTCGGGCGGTGCGTGCTCTACCGCGTCAAGCAGCGGTTCCACGACCTCCAGGTGGCCGCTGGTGGCGGCCATGAAGGCCTGCGCCAGTAGCAAGCGCGGCCGGGACCTGACCACCTCGGCAGGCAGGGCCGACAGCCACCGGTGGATGGTCGCGGCCTCGCCGCGGATGTTGTAGACCACGTCGAAGTGCTGCTCGATGATCCGGGCCGCCCACAGCATGTCGCCGGCGGCGACCGCGTGGCCGATGGCGTCATCGGCCAGCCCAAATCGCTCGGACCACGCCGCGGCGTTGCGGTGCAGCTGCGGCACGCGGCCGGGATGTTCGGCCTGCAGGCGGGCGCGCAGCAGGTCGGCGAACAGGTGATGGTAGCGCCACCAGCCGCGCACCTCATCCAGCGGGATCACGAACAGGCCCGCCCGTTCCGCCTCCTCGAGCAGCGCCTGGCTGCCCTCGCGGCCCGTGACGGCGTCGCACGCGGGGCCGCTGAGCCGGTCCAGCACCGACGTCTCGAGCAGGAATACCCGCAGCTGCTCGCCCTGCCGCTCGAGCACCTCTTCGGCCAGGTAGTCCAGGACATACCGGTGGCTCCCGGTGAACGCGGCCACGAAAGCGGCCGGGTCGTCCTGGCCGCGCAGTGACAGCGCGGCCAGCTGCAATCCGGCGGCCCAGCCCTCGGTCCTGGCCGCCAGCGCCGCCACCGACGCATCCGGGAGGGCGGACACCGCATGCTGGAGCAACTCCGCTGCCTCCGCCGGCCTGAACCGCAAGTCGGCCTCGCGTATCTCGGTCAGCTGGCCGCGCGCTCGCAGCCGGGCCAGCCTCAGCGGCGGATCACTGCGGCTCGCCAGCACCACGCACAGCCCGGCTGGCCGGTGCTCGACCAGGAACGCCAGCGACTCGCGCACCTGATCGGAGCCGATCACGTGGTAATCGTCAAGGACGAGTACGGCGTCATCTGCGGCCAGATCATTGATCAGCGCCGTGACCAGGCCCTGGAACGACGACGGCGCGGGCGGTCCGAGCAGCGGAGCCAGCCGTTCGCCGATTCCGGGGTGGGCCCCGTCGAGCGCGGCCACCGCGTGGCGCCAGAACCGGGCCGGGTCGTTATCCCCCGCGTCCAGCGAAAGCCAGGCGACCGGGCGTCTGCAGCCCCGGGCCCAGTCCGCCAGCAGCACCGTCTTGCCGTATCCGGCTGGGGCGCAGACCAGGATCACACCCCTCGCCAGACCCTCGTCGAGCTGTGCGGTCAACCGGAGCCGCGGTACCAGGCCCGGGCGCGGCCTCGGGATGTGCAACTTGGTGGCCAGCAGGAAATGCCGCTCGGATGGGGCCGCCACGAGCTGCTCGGTCATGGTTAGCCTGCTCTGCGCCTCCGGTCACGACAGCATGCCCCTTGATCACTTCCCGGGGGACCGTGACGCAAACGGACGGGAAGTAGTGCCCGGTGCCGCCGCGAAAGATTCCACCCCGGCAGGCACTTTCGGGTGACGCTCTGCCCCGGCCCGGCTCCCTAGCGTGCTGAGCAAGAGGACGGCGCGCGAGGAAGGTGCAGATGACCGTGGCCGAGGTCGGAATTGACCCGAACGGGCCGGGCTCGACGAACCCGTCAACCGTGAGCGTGACCCGGTGAGCGCCATGGCCGGGCCAGCGTGCTATGAGATCCGCGTCGACGGGGTCCTGGATCGTTGCTGGACCGCCTGGTTCGGGGGCCTGGCGGTCCATAGCGACGGCCGCGAGACGGTCATTTCGGGCGAGATAGCCGATCAGGCGGCCCTGCACGGGCTGCTGGACCGGATCGGCGATCTCGGGCTGGTCCTGACCTTGGTGCGCCGGCTCGAACCGGGATAACCGGTGGCGGACTGTTGACGCTGACCAGCACCGGCCAGGGCTCCGGGCTGGATGGCCTGGTTCGACGCGAACGGCGTCGACCGAAGGTGTGCTGGTCGGAGGGTCTTTGCCGGTGTGATGGTCGGCACTAGAGTGACCCTAGGACCTGGATCGTGCGATGGCTGGCTCCGGCAGGACAGAGCCGGCTGCTGGAACACCACCGAGAAGTTCACCGATGGCTGAGATGGCGGCAGGCGCTCACGTAGACAGATCCCGGCTCGGGCGGGATGACCTGCTGGCGACCAAACTGCACGTGCCACGCCCGCAGTCCGGGCTGGTCGCGCGTCCCCGGCTTGCGGCCCAACTCGACCAAGGGCTGAAACGCGGGTTGGTGCTGGTGGCCGCGCCTGCTGGTTACGGCAAATCGGTCCTTCTGTCGGGCTGGGTGCTGGGCCAGGCTCAGCCTGTGGCCTGGCTGTCGCTCGATGAGGGGGATAACGATGCGGTCCGGTTCTGGCGTCATGTGCTAGCTGCTGTCGACATGGTGCGCCCGGGCGTGGCCGACCGGGTGGGCCCGCTGGGCGGGCCGCCGCCGCCACCGACCCACGACGCATTGGTCAGTGCCCTGATCAATGAGGTCGTGGCGGAACCGGACCAGCCAGACGTGCTTCTGGTCCTCGACGACTACCACCTGATCAGTTCGGATAGCGTGCACGCGTCGGTCAGGTTCCTGCTTGAGCACCGGCCGCCCCAGCTGCGCATCGTGCTGCTCGGCCGGTCAGATCCGCCGCTGGGTTTGGCCCGGTACCGGGTCCGCGGAGAGCTGGGTGAGGTGCGGGCCGCTGATCTCCGGTTCACCGCGGAGGAGGCGGCGGAACTGCTCCGCCAGGTCTCGGCCGACATCGACGTCTCGGTGGCGACGGCATTGGCCGAACGGACCGAAGGCTGGGCGGCCGGGCTGCAGCTGGCCGCCCTGTCGCTGCGCAGCCAGCCCGATATGGCCCGCTTCGTGGCCGCGTTCACCGGCAGTCACAGGTTCGTCCTTGACTACCTGACGGAGGAGGTCCTCGAACGGCAGCGCCCTGAACTCCGGGACTTCCTCCTGGAGACGTCGGTGCTTGAGCGCCTCAGCGGTTCGCTGTGCGACGCCGTTACCCAGCGCGACGACAGTCAGAACCTGCTTGAAGAGGCGGACCGGTCAGGGCTGTTCGTCATCCAGCTCGACGACGTACGCGGCTGGTGGCGCTATCACCACCTGTTTGCCGATCTTCTGCGGGCCAGGCTGGATCCGCAGCGGGGCCGGCGTCTGCACCGCAACGCAGCGGCGTGGTACCAGCAGCGCGTGCTGCCCGACGAGGCGGTCCGGCATGCCCTGGCCGCGGGCGAGCCGGAGTGGGCGGCGCGGCTGGTCGAACAGCACTTCGACTCGGTGTTCAACCTGCGGGGCGAACAGGCCACCATCCAGAGCTGGCTCCCGGCCCTGCCCGCGGACCTGGTCCGCTCCCGTCCCCGGCTGCTGCTGGCCCAGGCACAGATGGCGAGCATGCGCGGTGATCTGGCAGTGGTGGAGCCCCTGCTGGATGCCGCTGAGCAGGTGATCGGCCAGGCCGACCAGGAGCCGTTCGAGCCGAGCGTGGGACCTGAGGGCAGCCTCCTGGTGAACGCCAGGGCCATGCTGGCGCTGCAGCGAAGCTACGCGGCCCAGCTGCGGGGTGACGCTGAAGCCACCGCCGCCCTGACCCACGAAGCCAGGAAGTACCTGAATCAGAACGAGTTGATGCTCGCATCGGCCGTTCAGGGCTTCCTGGCCATGACCGAGTGGCTGCGCGGTCGGCTGGCCGCGGCCGAGGAGGCCTTCGAGTCGAGCATCGGCTGGTGGCGCCGGGAGGGTCAGGTCACCACCACGGCCTGGGGGTACTACTGCATAGCCCGCCTGCAGCGAGGCCAGGGACGGCTCGATGCCGCGGCCCAGACGTGCGAGCAGGCTCTGGAAGCGGCGGGCCAGCCGGGGCAGCGGCTGCGGCCGGCCGCCGGGCCCGCGCTCATCGGCCTGGCCGAGGTTGCCTACCAGCACGGCAACCTTGGCCCGGCGCTGGATGACGTAACCCGGGGGATAACGCTGTGCCGTCAGTTTGTGCACACTCCGCCGCTCGCTGCCGGGCTGATGGTACTGGCCTGGATCCGCCACGCGTCTGGCGACCAGGCCGGAGCCGACGATGCCATCACGGAAGCGGAGTCGTTTTCCCCGGGCCCGGCCGGGTTGCTGAATCCGGTGCCGGCGCAGCGCGCGCGGCTGCTGCTGGCCCAAGGTAAGACGGACCGGGTGGCGCGATGGGCCGCTGACTGCGGGCTCGGACCGGACGACCCGATCGAGTACCCTCGCGAGCCGGGCCACCTGGTCCTGGCCAGGCTGCTCACGCAGGATCACCCCGAACAGGCGCTGGCCTTGCTCGACCGTCTGGAGGCCGCCGCAGCAACCCAGCGCCGCACCGGAAGCCTCATCGAGATTCACGCCCTGCGTGCCCTGGCCCTGGCCGCCGCCGGTCAGGACGCGCGCGCTACGGCCGCCTTGACCACGGCGCTCCAGCTCGGCTGGCCCCAGAGATTTGTACGAGTCTTCGCCGACGAGGGACCGCCGATGGCCGCGCTGCTGAGCCGGCTGGTCGCGGCCCAGCGGTCCGACCAGTCCGCCGCCGGGATACCGCTCGGCTTCCTGACCCGGGTCGTGCGCGCTTGCGGAGCACCGGCGGCACAGGCCGATTCCGGGCCGCGCCCGGCAAGAGTGCCAGGACTAGTCGAATCGCTTACCGCTCGCGAGCTGGAGATCCTGCGGCTGCTCGCCGCTGGCCGGCCAAACCAGGCCATCGCGGAAGAACTGTTCGTCACCCTCGACACCGTCAAGAAGCACGTCACCCACGTGCTGAGCAAGATCGGCGCCGCTAACCGCACCGAAGCCGTAGCCCGCGCCCGGGAACTAGGCCTCCTTCCCTGACCGACGCGCGCGGGTTCAGCGGCCGACAGCCCTGGGCGGCCCATGGCCCGTTCGGAAAACGTGTTGCTCGTCCTGGATACAGTAGACAACGTGACGCGACCGCAGGACGCTCTGCTCGGCGAGGGGGAGACACCCCGCGCGCGGTGAGCCCGCGCGTCCTTCCCCCATGACCCCCGGCCTGGTGCGCTTCCTCGTGCGCGGCCGGTGCGGTGACGCGGCGGGACGCAGTTCCTGTTCCTGCGATCCGCTCGGAGTCAAGTCCGTTGTTCACACATTCGCTGCTGCCCGCGCGCGCCCGGAAGCGCTGCGCGCATTACCTGTTCGCCGCCGGCTTGTTCGCCATCCTCGGCTTCCACGTCGGCGTCTGGGCCGTCCAGCTCGCGTGGCTGTCGGCCGGCCTGGGCCTGGACCCGGCGGCTCTTGGCGCCGCCATCACGGTCGCCGCCGCAGCCGGCCTGGTCACCTTGTTCGCCGGCGGGCGGCTGGCCGACCGGGTGGGCCGGCGTCCGGTCCTGGTGATCGGCTTTGCCGGTACCGGGACCGCGTTCGTGCTGCTGGCCCTGGCCAGCAGCATCGCCACCCTGATCCCCGCTGTCCTGCTCTACGGGCTGTCGATCAGCTTCGTCGACCTGGGCGCCAACACCGTCGGCTCGTCTTACGAGCAGGCCTACGCGGTCACGGCTATGACCGGCCTGCACGCCTGGTTCAGCGCGGGCGCGCTCATCGGCGCGATCGGCAGCGCCGCCGCCCTCGCCGCCGGGGTGAGCTACCGCGGCGTCTATCTCGCCCTCGCCATCGTCATGGCGGCCGGGCTGGCGGCTGCGCTGTTCGCGGCCATCCCCGCGCCGCCTTCATCATCAGCCCGCTCACCATTGGCCTGCTCGCCCAGGCCACGAACCTGCGGTTCGCGCTGGCCCTGCTGGTCGTGACGAGCCTGGCCATCGCGAGTCTCGCGACCCGATGGCCGACGGCATCGATCCCGCCCGGCTGAGGCGCTGCCGACGATGCCGGCCGGTGCGATGAGACCGCCGCGCCGTGCGGGTCATACCACCGTCCGTTCGGTCAAAAGACATTCATTCCGAACGGACGGTGATTCGCCCGCCGCACACGCACGGGCCCGGCGGGTTCACGGCGCGGGCGGCCGTCATGATCCGTGGACATCGGTCGGCTCGCCCGCGCCGCCGGGATTCGAATCACCGGTGACGGCCCTGATCAAGAAAACTGGCCGCCCCGGGTCGCCGGCGGCTGTTTGGAGCTGAAGAGCTCGGGGAAGGGGAAATCGGTCCGGCCTGGGCAATGGAATGGCCGGATCATGGCGGCGCCGGGGTGAAGCGGCAGGCCGGCTCGCGATGGTTCCTTCAGCGGCGATGCGGAGGATCGCGGAGGCGCAGAACAGTGCAGGTCACCGATGGTTGATTCGCCGGTGGCGGCCCCGGAGCAGGATGTCTTGCTGGCGACCAAGCTGCACTTCCCGGGGCCGCGGCCGGACCTGGTAGCGCGGCAGCGGCTGACGGCACGCCTGGATGAGGGCCTGGCGGGGGGGCTGGTGCTGGTCTGCGCTCCGGCCGGGTACGGCAAGACGGTGCTGCTGGCGGACTGGGCCCGGCGCGCCGGGCACCCGGTCGCGTGGCTCTCGCTGGACGCGGGAGACAACGACCCGGCCCGGTTCTGGCGCCACGCGGTGGCCGCGCTGGACCGGGCCCGCCCCGGGACCGGCGAACGCGTCGCCCCGCTGCTCGGGCCGCCCGCCCCGTCGTCGTTCCAGGGCCTGGTCACAGCGCTGATCAACGACCTGGCCGGAGAGGAGGAGGCCCGGCTCGTCCTCGACGATTACCACGTGATCCGCTCGCCGCAGGTGCACGAGTCGCTCGCGTTCCTGGCCGAGCACCGGCCGACTGGAATAGGCGTGGTGCTGGCCAGCCGCAGCGACCCGCCGCTGCCGCTGGCGCGGCTGCGGGCCCGCGGCCAGCTGACCGAGATACGCGAGACGGAACTGCGGTTCACCCCCGCAGAGGCCGCCGAGCTGCTCCAGCACGCGGCATCGGCTCTCCCGCATGCGTCGGTGGCGGCACTGACGGCCCGGACCGAGGGCTGGGCGGCCGGGCTGCAGCTGGCCGCACTGTCCCTGCGCGGACACGATGATGCCGCCGCTTTCGTGGCCGCGTTTACCGGCAGCCACCGCTACGTCCTGGACTACCTGGCCGAAGAGGTACTCGAGCAGCAAAACCAGCAGCTGCGCTCCTTCCTGCTGGAGACGTCGGTCCTCGAGCGACTCAGCGGCCCGCTGTGCGACGCCGTCACCGGCCGCGAGGGCAGCCAGGCGCTGCTAGAGCAGGCCGAGCGGGCGGGCCTGTTCCTAATCCCGCTAGATGAGGTGCGCGGCTGGTGGCGCTATCACCACCTGTTCGCCGACCTGCTCCGCGCCCGCCTGCAGGAAAAGCACCCCGGCCGCATAGCACAGCTGCACCGCAACGCCGCGGCCTGGTACGCCGGGCACGGGCTGGCCGATGACGCCATCGGCCATGCGGCCGCCGCCGGCGAGATGCTCTGGGCGGCCCGGATCACCGAGCAGCACTACGACATGGTCTACAACATCCGCGGCGAGGCCGCGACGATCCACCGATGGATGTCGGCCCTCCCCGCCGACGTGGTCAGGTCCCGCCCCCGGCTGCTGCTGGCGCAGGCCCTCATGGCCGCCACCAGCGGCCACATCGGCGCCGTGGAACCGCTCCTGAACGCAGTTGAGTGCGCGCCCCAGGGCTGGGCCGATGAGCGGTTCGAGCCGACGGCTGGTGTCGCGGCCAGCCACCTGATCAATGTCCCGGCCACGACCACGCTCATTCGCGGCTATCTGGCCCAGCTCCACGGCGATGCCGAGGCCACGGCCGTGTTCGCCGCGCAGGCCCTGGCCCAGAGCCAACCAGACGAACGGATGCTGAGCGCCACTGCGCACGGGTTCCTGGCCGTGGCCGAATGGCTGCGTGGCCGGCTCACCGAGGCCGAACGCGCCTTCGCGTCCAGCGTCACGGGGTGGCGCGAGGCCGGACAGCTGACCCACGCCGCATGGGGATATTACTCACTGGCCCTGCTCCGGCGCGCCCAGGGGCGCCTTGACGCGGCCGCCCTGACCTGCCAGCGCGCGCTGGACATCCTCGTCACCACCGGCCGACCGCCGCCAGCCGCCGGACCC
>Ga0335074_10009640_pt1 | contig 13486 bp, 14 predicted proteins | sample Lox_Sample_23_FD_206715 | JGI IMG/M metagenome (GOLD analysis project Ga0335074, IMG submission 206715) | Soil microbial communities from Loxahatchee National Wildlife Refuge, Florida, United States - Lox_Sample_2.3 | ecosystem: Environmental > Terrestrial > Soil > Wetlands | place: USA...
CCGGACGCCCTCGGCCTGCAGGATCCGCGAGCGCTTGTTGCCCTCGGCGACCAGGATCGCGCTGCGCTTCTCGCCGTCCGCACGGAGCACCGCGGCCCGGCGCTGGCGTTCGGCGGCGGTCTGCTCCTCCATCGCGGTCTTGACGGGGCCGACCGGGTCGACCTCCTTGATCTCGACCGCGTCGACGCGCACGCCCCACTTGTCGGTCGACTCGTCCAGGATGTCGCGGAGCCGGGTGTTGATCCGCTCGCGGTTGTAGAGCACCTCGTCCAGCTCCATGTCACCGATGATCGACCGGAGCGTGGTCTGGGCGAGGGCGACGGTCGCGATGTGGTAGTTCTGTACCTGGAAGATCGCCTTCGGCGCGTCGACGACCTTGATGTAGATGATCGCGTCGACGTTGGTCGGCGAGTTGTCCTTGGTGATGACCTCCTGGCGAGGGACCTCGAGCACCTGCGTCCGCAGGTCGATTTTCAGGACCTGCGCGAGCGGGCTCACGAAATTCAGACCCGGGTTGACCATCCGTTTGTAGGATCCGAGCAAGGTGACGATGCCTTGCTGGTACGGCTGGATTTGGTACATCATCCTCGTGAGGATGATCAGCAGGATCACGACGGCTAGAATCGAAATGACGATGATTCCCGTATAGTCGGTCACGGCTACCTCGAAGCGGCGGGGTCGATGGGTTGCACGGTCACCGATACGCCCTCACCGTGAATGATGCGAACCCGGGTTCCAACGGGGATGGGGACGTAGGACCGAGCGGACCAGATTTCAGAGTTAACCTTGACCTTCCCCCGGATCGTGTCCGGCGTGACGGGGGCGATCACGATGGCTTCCGAGCCGACCAGACCTGCGCTGGTTGTGCTCATCGGGCGATGGATGGGCGCCACCCAACGGTAGTAGGGAATCTGAGCAACGGCGCCGACCAGGGCCGCCATAATGATCAGGATGGGACCGACGTAGCTGTCCAACAGGACATTCGGGAGAAGTAGGTAGAGAATGCCGGCCATCAGGAAGATAGACCCAGGTATCAGCAGTAGCGCGCCCGGATGAATGAGTTCGAAGGCGAAGAGCGCAATTCCGATCACGACCAGCGTGATGCCAATGGCGTCGTTGACAACCATGGACCGGTAACAGCGATGTCGGATACCGAGATAAGTTCCGCGTCGGCTCCCGCGCCGGAGCGCACGCTCAACGGATGTAATTCTGCGTGCTGTCGAGGTCGAACCGGCGGACGACCTTGATCCGCTGGCCGTCCCCGCCCGGGGCGTACGCGAGGAACGGGTACAGCCGCCACAGGTCGCCCTCGGCCATCCGGGTGGCGGGGTGGTCCGGGCCGAACGCGGCCCGAGTGACCCGAGCGGTCACCTTCCGTACGGCCCCCTCGTCGAGGTAGCCGAGCGAGTGCAGGTACTCGTGCGCGAGGATCACGTAGACGAAGCTGTTGAGCTCGAGCGGCGAGGTCGCATTCGCCCGCATCATCTGGACGAGTCCCTCGTTGAGGACGATCAGGTTGCCGGTGACCTGCCAGTACGCGCCGATCGACGGCGGTAGGTTCGAGAGCCCCAGGCCGAGGCCCGGCCGCTCGAGTCCGAGTTCCCGGTGGACCGCGTCCCGGACGACCCGGAAGACCGCGTCGTAGTCCGCGGTTCGGTCGAGCACGTGCTCGAACCCGGGGCGGGGCACGGGGCCCGACCCGGCGGGGGCCGGGCCCGGCGCGGGACCCTCCGTGGACACGAGGCCGACCAGCGTCATCGCGGGAACTAGCGCCGCGCGGGCGGATATACCCCCGGTGGCGTCGGCGTCACCGGATAACCCCCGTCGCCGTCCCAGAGCCTATGAGAGAACGGGGTCATCGACATCCGATGGCCCGCGACGAGGAGCTCGTCTTTCCCAGCCGCCGCGAGCGGTGGGAGGACCGGCGGAAGGAGGGGTCGCACCGCAAGCTCCTCGACGAGTTCTTCGACCGTTCGACGCTGTTGGCCGTCTCCCGGTTGGTCAGCCAGGGACTGGTCGACTCCGTCGACTTTCCGGTGGCGGTGGGGAAGGAAGGCGGGGTGTTCCGGGCGACCCGCGGCGGGGAGTTCCGCGCGGTGAAGGTGTACCGCATCGGCAACACGACGTTCCGCCACCTGCCGGCGTACGCGCTGGAGGAGCTCCGGGAGCAGACCAGCATTCGCAACTACGGCGGGCTGATCCTGGGATGGACCCGACGCGAGCACACTATTCTCGGGCGCCTCACAGACGCCGGCGTGCGGGTGCCCCGCCCGTACGGGCACCTGCGGAACGTCCTCGTCATGGAGTTCATCGGGGACGAGCGGGGGGCCGCCCCGAAGCTGAAAGACTCGGTGGTGGAGGACCCCGCCGAGGTGTACGAACAGCTCGTCGGACAGATCCGGAAGATGCTGCTCGGCGCGAAGCTGGTGCACGGGGACCTATCGCCGTACAACACTCTGTACTGGGACGAGCATCTCGTGCTGATCGATGTGGCCCAGGCGGTCCGATGGGACCACCCCCAGGCCCGCGAGCTGCTGGAGCGGGATGTCACGAACTACGCCAAATTCCTCGGTCGGCTCGGCTACGACGTGGAGCCGGAAGAGTTCCTGCGCGCGGTCGGGGCGGACCGGATGAAGGTCTCCCCGGCCGCGGGGTGAGCATGCCGGTGCTGTTCGCGCGCATTCCCGAGGACCGGGTCGCCGTGCTGATCGGCGCCGGCGGGCGGACGCGGCGCGACGTCGCGGCGCGAACCGGCACCGAGATCGAGATCGACGCCGACGAGGGGGAGGTCCGCATCACCGGGCCCGACGACGACCCCGACGGAGCGTTGAAGGCCCGCGACATCGCGCTCGCGATCGGTCGCGGCTTCTCGCCAGAACGGGCGATGCGCCTGTTGAAGGACCGCACGTATCTCGGGATCCTGGACATCAAGTTCACGACCGGCAAGCACGAGAAGGCCGCCCTGCGACGGATCCGGGCGCGGGTGATCGGGACGCGCGGGCGCGCCCGGTCCCGCATCGAGGAACTGTCCGGTTGTTCGATGAGCGTCTACGGGTCGACCGTGGCGCTGATCGGCGACGAGGACCAGCTCGAGCGCGGCACCCGCGCGGTCGAGCTCTTGCTGAAGGGGAGCGAGCACTCGACCGTCTTCCATCTTCTCGCCCGCATGCGGCGGGACTCGGCGCTCGGCGAGCTCGACGCTTCGCCCGGGACGGACGCCGCGGAGTAGCCCGTGGGCAAGACGGCGGTCCTGGACCCCCCGACGCTCTCGTGGGCCCGTGGGGTGTTCGCCGACTACTACCGGACCGCGCCGGTCCGGCCGCCCGAGCGCATCGCGCGGCGCGAGTTCGCCGCGTTCCCCTTCGCCACCGAGACGTTGATGCGGCGCCACGCGACCCTTCCGACGCCGGCGGACCTCGCGGGGTTCCTCGCGCGCGAGACGCCCCGGCACGTGTACTACTCCTCGGCGTACTATCGGCGACCGGCCGAGCCGACGATGGCCGCGAAGGAGTGGCTCGGCGCCGACCTGATCTTCGACCTCGACTCGGACCATCTGCGCGGGGCGGAGTCGCTCGACTACCCCGCGCAGCTCGACCTGGTCAAGCGGCGACTGATCCGCCTGGTCGACGACTTCCTGTTCGGCGACTTCGGGGTCGACCCGGCCACGACGGAGATCGTCTTCTCGGGGGGACGGGGCTACCACGTCCACGTCCGTGAGGACCGGTTCCTCCCGCTGACGAGCCCCGAGCGGCGCGAGCTGGTCGACTACGTCATCGGGACCGGCGTCGACCCGATGCGGGCCGTGCGGGTGGCGCGCGAGAGCGAGGCCGTCGCCGCGGACGACGAAGCGACGGCCGACGAGGCGCCCGCGGTCGGGAGGGGACGACCGTCGCGGGGCACTCGCTCCCTGGTGCCGCCCGACGCGCCCGGATGGGCGGGCCGCACGACCCGGTCGATCCTCGAGGTGTTGAAGCGGTGGGAGACCCAGGGCCGGGCCGACGCCGAGAAGGAGATGGTCGCCTTCGGGATCCCGCCGAAGAAGGCCCGGCAGTGGGCGCGGCTGCTGGTCGACGACCGCGGGGCGGAGAAGATCCGCCGGGGGCTTTCCCTCGACGTCTTCCGCAACGACCTCCCCGACGAGCTGCTCGAGGCGATCGCGCGCGGGGCGTCCGTCGAGGTGCAGGGGGAGACGGACGCGCCCGTGACGACGGACATCCACCGGTTGATCCGCCTTCCGGGCTCCCTCCACGGCGGGACCGGCTTCCGGGTCGTTCCGCTCGGCCGGGACGCGGTCGAGTCGTTCGACCCGTTCCGTGACGCGCTCGCGGCACCGGTCGACGGCGCGAGCACCCGGGTCCGGTTCACCGCCGACGTGCACTATCCGTTCCCCGGCGGCGGCCTGCGCGGCCGCGCCGGGTCGGTCGACGACGTGCCTACGCCGGAGGCGGTGTTCCTGCTGCTGCGGCAGGAGGCGGAGCTTCCGCCTTCACCGACATGACGAGCCGACCGACCCGCTCGATCGCGGCCTCGATCTTGTCGCCGGCCTTGAGCTTGCGGCTCTCGTTGCCGAACTCGAACCCCGGAACGCCGCCGAGGGACCCGAGGGAGAGCACGTCGCCCGGCTCGAGGGTGATCCCCGTCGAGAGGTGGGCGATGATCTGCGGCAGCCGGAAGACATAGTCGGTCGTCGCGCCGGCCTGGCGGACCGTGCCGTTCACCTTGAGCTCCATCTGCAGCGGGTAGACGTCCCCGACCTCCTCCTTCGGAACGACCCACGGACCGACGCCCATCGTGGAGTCGAACCCCTTCCCCATCACCCAGTCGACGGGGCTGCCCGACGGATACTGGAGGTCGCGGTACCCCATGTCGAGCGCGACCGTGTACCCCGCCACGTGCTCCATCGCCGCCTCCGCGGAGATGTGCTTGCCCTGCTTGCCGATCACGGCCGCGAGCTCGAGCTCGACGTCCGGGAACTGGCCCGCGGGGTTGAGCACGAGCGGCTCGCTCGGGCCGACGAGGCTGTTGAAGAAGCGCGTGAAGCAGTACGGCTGCGTCGGGAGCGGCTTGCCCTGCTCCGCGAGGTGGCTCTTCGAGTTCGACGCGAGACAGTAGATCTTGGCGCCGCGGACGATCGGCGCGAGGAGCTTGACGCCCTCCTCGGCCTTGAACAGGTAGCGGGCGCCGGTCGCGGCGCGCGGGGTCCAGCCCATCTTGCGGCGCCGCTCGATGTAGTCGAGGATCTTCTTGGTGACCTCGACCGAGTCCGCGCCGCCGCGGAAGAACTGCTGCATGTCGCGGAAACGGCTGGGGTCGGCGCCCTTGACCGGGTTCACGCCGTAGTAGTCCCGGCAGGCCGTGTCGAGGTCGATGAACTCGTTCGCGTCGGTGATCATGCCGAAGTGGAACTGGTCGGAGAGCGTGAAGTGCACGAGCTTCACGAGGACGCCTCGGCGGCGGGGAGGCGCCCTGGCGGATAACGGGTTCGAATCATTTCGGCACGAACGTCGCGAGGTACCCGTCGCCGAGCCGCTCGAGCGCGACCAGACGAAGCCCGACGGCCTCCCGCTCGCTCGGCGTCTCGGGACCGCTCGCCACGGTGGGCGCGGTTCGGCCGCCGATGACGACGGGCGCATGGTAGACGGTGCAGCGGTCGAACAGTCGCCCCCGGAACACCGAGGCCAGGATCTCGGAGCCCCCCTCGACCATCATCCGGCGGATCCCGCGGTCGAACAGCCGCTCGAAGAGGAGGGCGAGGTCGACCTCGTCGCGGCCCGCCACGATCACCTCGACGTGGTCCGGGAACTTGCGGGTGCATCGCTCCGAGGTGCCCACGATGGTCGGGGTGCCCGGCTCGAGCACCCGCGCGGTCTCGGGGATCCGCCCGGTCGCGTCGACGACGACCCGCGTGGGGGACGTGCCGGGCGGTCGGCCGAGCAGGTCCCAATGGACGCGCAACGACGGGTCGTCGAGCACGATCGTGCCGACGCCGACGAGGATCGCATCCGCGACGCTGCGCATCTCCTGGACCCGCTGGAGGTCCTCGCGCGAGGAGAGTCGCGCCCGGCGCCCACCGGCGTAGGCGATGCGCCCGTCCTCGGAGGTCGCGTAGTTGACCCAGACCTCGGGACGCCGGACCCCGGCCGCGCCGGCGGCGCTCATCGGCCCGGCCGGAGGCGCTCGACCTCGGCGGTGACCTCCGCGGTCGATTCACCGAGCGTTGCGAGGTCGCTCAGGTTGATCGCGACGTTCGCGAGCGCCCCCTCGGTCGCGGCCCGGAACAAGGCGAGCGCCGTCGTGAGGTCGCTCCCAAGCGCGGCCTTCGTGCGGCTGCGCACCGACTCGAGCTGCACCGACAGCTCCTGGCCGAGGCGGGCGGTCTCGAGCGGCACTGCAACGGCCCCGTGGAGCGCCGTACGGTACGCGGCCTCGGCGTCCCGGTCGCCCGGATGCTCCTTGCGCCGTCGGCGGGCGGCGCGGACGGCCTCGTACGAGGCCGAGTCCTCGGTGACGAGCGCGTGCATGCGGGCACGGCCGGCCCGCAGCGCGGCCTGCGCGGCCCCGAGCTCCTCGACCGGCTTCGCCGGGTCGATCGAGTAGGCGAGCACCATCTCTCCCAGGGCCGCGCCGAGCGCCCCCGCGAGCGCGGAGGCGCTCCCGCCCCCGGGCGTGGGCGTTCTCGCCGCGAGACGGTCCGTGAACGACGTGAGGCTCTCCTCCTTCGGACGCCCGGCGTCGATCGACCGGACCTTTCGCTCCAGCACGGCGGCCCGGTCGAAGTGCCGCAGCAGCAGGTAATGTTCCGCCGCGTCGAACAGTGCGTCCTCGGGGACCAGCCCGACGATCTCCGACTCGTCCACCCCGACCCCGTGCCCTTCGGCCTCCCGCCGCACCGCGTCGAACGCACGGTGCACCGGCGTGACCCGGTAGTCCGTGAGGTTCATCGAGACCTGCGCCTGGTGCCGTTCGGGGATGTCGAAGCCGAGCGCCTTCACCTCCGGCAGACCGCCGTCCCGACCCCGCACCGCCTTGGCGATCTTCTTCGCGATCGCGACGTCGGGCGTCGTGAGATAAACGTTGTAGGCGATCAGCACCGGCCGCGCACCGATCGCGACCGCGCCGGCGGTCGGGTGGACTCGGGACGGCCCGAAATCGGGGGCGCGCGTCGGGTCGGCGACGATCGCATCGCGCAGGCCCTCGAACTGCCCTTCCCGCACCTTCGCGAGGTCCGCTCGTTCCGGTCGACGGGCGGCCGCGGCGTAGAGGTAGACCGGGATACCGAGCTCGCGGGCGACCCGCTCGCCCAGCCGCTCGGCGAGCCGCACCGCGTCGGCCATCGTCGCCGCGCCCAGGGGAACGAACGGGACCACGTCGGTCGCGCCCATGCGCGGGTGCTCGCCCCGGTGCTGGGTCAGGTCGATCGTGGACGTGGCGATCGTCATCATCGCCATCACGGCGGTGAGCAGCGGTTCGCCGTCACCGACCAGGCTGATCACGCACCGGTGGTGCGCGGGATCGCGCTCGACGTCGAGCACTGTCACGCCCGGCACGCCGCGGGCGGCCGCGGCGATCCGCTCAACCTTCTCGGCGTCCCGGCCCTCAGAGAAGTTCGGTACGCACTCGAACGGCGTCACTCGGAGGAGCCTCCGAACGTCTCGAGCAGCGTCTGGTGCCCGCGCGCCTCGCTCGGACTGGCCGACACGCGGGGCCGTTGGCGGGCGCGGGCGACCGCGGCCTTGACTCGCATCTCCGAGAACCCGTGACCCTGGATGAGTAGCCGGTCGATCGCTTCCTCGTTGACCGGTCCGAACACCGGCGGAGGCACCTCCGTCGACACCGGGTGCCGGAAGATCTCGGCGACCTCCCCGGCTTCGGTCGGATCGAGGCCGACCTTCCGCATGGTCGCCTCGAACCCGAGGTGCTCCTGCACCGCCCGGAGCGCCTTCTTGGGTCCGTAGCCCACCGCGCCCTCGTTGAAGTCGGTCCCCACGATCACCCCGAGTGTGATCAGTTCGTCCCCGGTGATCCCGAGTTGGGACAGGAGCGCCTCGCGGTCGATGAACTGCGCGCCGCCCGAGCCGGTACGGCTGCGGGCCGCGAGACCGCGCACGAGGCGGGGGGCCCCGAACAGCAGCGTGTCGTAGTCCTCCGACGCACTGGCCCACACGGTCGACCGGGCCGCCATCACGGCCGCCTGCGCTTCGCCCTCGCCCGGGGCGGCGACGACGGGCACGCCGAGCGCGCCGAGCAGCTCGGTGAGCTCCTCGACCATCGGGCGAGTGAGGTGCGAGGTCTGCGCGGCCTTGCGGCGAGCGGTCTCGAGGTCGCCTGCGGCGAGCGCCTCCTGGTACTGCGCTTCGGCCTTCTCCTTCACCGCGATACGACGGCGGATTGTGCCGGCCTTTCGCTCCGGGGGCCGTCCGTCGAACACCCATACCGGCAGCACCCCCTCCCGGAGGAGCGCGGTGGTCCGGTAGAACACGCCCATGAGGTGGGACGTCACGTGGCCGTTCGGGTCGCAGAACAGCTGCCCGTCGCGCTGTCGGATCGTGGCGAGGAACTGGTACACCGCGTTGAAGCCGTCCACGGCCAGCGTCCGACCGGCGAGGGCGTCCCACGGCAGCTCCTGCGGCGTGACGAGGTCCCGTATCGGAAGCCCCACGAACCGTTCCGACGGGCGGGGAGTACTTGTCGTTTCGTGGACGGTGCACGAGGTGTAATGTACGGGTCCGCCCCACCCCGACCGGGCGCGACCATGGCCGCGGAGTTCTCTTGGAGGGACGACGAGGGCGTCGACCAGCCGCTAACGCCGGGCGCGACCCTGCTGTCGGCGTTCCCCAGCGCGGGCCTGGCGACGATCATCGCGGCCCATTACATGGTGCGGGCCCTCAAGCTCCCCCGGACCGGCCGGTTCGACTCGCCCGACCTGGCGCCCGTCGCCGTGGTGCAGGGCGGGGAGGTCCACCCCACGATCCGCGTCTACGGGCGGCCGGATGTCGGGCTGGTGGTCTCCGAATTTCCGCCGACGCCCTCCCAGGCGACCGGGATCGCCCGCGCGATCCTCGACAATGCGGAGCGGCGCCAAGCCCGGGCCGTCATCTGCCTCGAAGGCGTCGTGCCGCATCCGGAAGGGGACGACGACGCGAGCTCCTCGGTTCCGGACGACGCTCCCGAGCAGGTCTGGGTGACGTTCTCGCGCAAGGACCCCGCGTTCCGGGCGCCGTTCGAGGCGGCGAGGGCGCGGCTCCTGGAGGAAGGGGTCATCGGAGGGGTCTCGGGCGCGATGCTCGTTCAGGGGATCGGGCGACGGGTCCCGGTCGCCGCGCTCCTGGTCAGCTCCCGGGTCGCCGACGGACTCCCGGACCACCGCGCCGGCGCGGCCCTGATCGAGGCGCTGGACCGGCTGATGCCCGAGCTCAAGATCGACACCGGTCCCCTGCGGGCCCAGGCCGAGCAGATCGAGAAGGCGCTGCGGGCCGTGATGAAGTCCCACCCGACCGGTGGGGAGGCGCCGACCGGCCCGGCCGAGCAGCCGCCGTCGCCCGAGATGTACCGCTGAGCGCGGCTCAGGTGAAGCTGTCGGTGTACGTCAGCAGGTAGAACGCGCCGGCGATCATCGCCGCGAAGGCGGCGAAGATCGCGATCGGGTTCGACGCGAACCAGATCACCGACGCGGCGATCGCCACCGCGGGAGCGATCAGGAGCACGATGACCGTGAACCAGCGGCCGTCCATCGCCCCTTCCCGGAGCCGTGACCCCACTTAACGGTGGGGGCGCGGTGCGGCGGTCGCCTACGGCGCCGGGGGCGGCTGTGCCTCGGCGTCGACCTCGAAGGTCAGCTCCGCCTCGGCGGCCGGGAGGATCGGCGGGAGTTCCGCCGGACTCTCGGGCGGGGGCGGCACCACCTCGAGCGCCGGGATCTCCGGAGCGGTCGCGTGCGCGACCATCTCGGCGGCCCGGGTGAACTGGATCGCCTCGATCATCGACTCGACCGGGGTCACGAAGGAGGACTCGATGTGGTCGGTCAGAAGCTTCGCCCAGTGGCGCGGAACGCCCGCGAAGGTGAGCGACACGGTGGAGTGGACCAGAGTCTCGTTGTCGAGGACGGTGAGGCGCGCCTGGCCGCGCTCGTGGCGCTCGACGTAGGAGTTGACCAGCTGGAGTCGGCCGATCGCCCGGTCCGCGAGCGCCCGTCGGTCGCCCTCGCACCGGAACGGCTTGATCACGAAGGCGCTGACGACCTCGGCGTTGCGGCACGCGACGTCCAGCACGTGGGGGAACGCCCCGCTGCCGGCGCCGCCGCCGAGACTGCCCACCAGGATCACGAAGGTTGCGCCACGGAAGACCCGCTCCAGCGCGGGCTCGGCCGCCCGGGCGAGGACTCCGCCCACGACCGGCGAGCCGCCGGTGTCGATCTCGGCGCCGGAGTCCGGTCCGAGGTAGATGCGCCGGTCGAACTCGGAATGTCCCTGGACGCTGGGGTCGCAGTTGATCGCGACCGTCTCCAGGTGGCGAATGTGCTGCGAGGCGACCTGGCCGGCGACGCGGATCGCGCCCCCGCCGATGGCGACCAGTACGAATCGGACGTCCTGTCCGAGCCGCAGTGGATTCGGCCATGCCTCGCCGAGTCCGTCGACGGACCCGGTCACGGTCTCTAGATCGCTCGCGCTTCGCCCGGCCTCGTAGTTTACCACAACCTCCCCCCGCCGCGTCCGAACGTCCCGTCCTTCTACCGACCGACGACCCCCTTGCGCTCCAGGTCCTTCGCGCTCTCCTGGAGTGCCCCCGCTTGGGCCCGAGTTTCGACCGCCTCTCGCACCGAATCGCGGGCTCGCAGGGCGAGCTCGCGGACCTTGAGCTCGGTCTCGCCGTGCCGGACGATCGCGGCGAGGAGGTCCCTCACCGGTTGTCCGTTCGCGACGTGCCGGGCGTAGGTCTCGAAGACGGCGTACTCGTCGGGTCTCAGGCGCACGGGGACCTCGATGAAGCCCTCGGCGTCCACGGGGGGCGTCGGCGCGGCCGACAGGGCCCGGGATTGGAGGAACGCGTGCAGCGCCGACCGCATCAGCTCCGACCGGCTTCCGAACTCGCCGCTCAGCACGAACGAGTCGACCAGTCGCAGCTCCTTGCGGTTGCACCGAAGGGCGATGCGCGCGTCCTCTGACTCCTCCCGAACGACCACCGGCTCCTGAGCAGGAACCGGCGCGCGCTTGGGATCCTTGTCGAACACAGCCACGCAAGGGGATGCAAATATCTGATACTTAAACAGGAGCACCGCGTATCGGAGGCAAACTCCGCCCGCGCGATTCGGAAGGTTTCTCTGACGTGTCGAACAATTTTTTCGTGCGGTCGAACGCAGGCGCGTCGCGGAGTCCGGTCAGTATAACCTCGTTTTTTTTCGCGCGATGCGCGCTAGGAACCGCGCGCCGGGGTCGGAGCCCTGCGCACCGCGGCGGGGGGACGCCCGCGGGCGACGACGGTGTGGGCGTCGAGGTACGCGGCGAACAGCAGGAAGTAGGAGATGAAGAGGTAGGACGCCAGGTAGTCGATCGGCGACAGCAACTGGTCGATGGTCAGCGAGCGCGATCCGATCGCCGCCAGGATCGCGGGCAGGTCGCCGGCGAGGACGCGCCCGATGTAGGCCGACACGGCGAGCGCCCAGAGGGCCGACGCGACCAGCACTACGCGGCTCGGCGTCCGGACCAGGTGGAAAACAAGGTAGGCGTAGGTGACGAACGTTCCGAGTACGAGCGACGCGAGGGCCGCACCGAACAGCACCTCGGCCCAGAGCGGCGTCCCGATCGACGGGTAGTAGGCGAGCACTCCGACCTCGGCGACCGCTATGACGCCGCCCGCGAGGCTGGCACCGAAGATCTGGTTGGTGCGCGCCGCGCGCGCCCGGTGCAGCTCGTTCCACTCGTGACGGCCCAGGAACAGGAACAGCAGTCCCAGCAGGGTGACCACGCTCGTGACCAGGAAGACGAGGCTCGTCCCCGGGAGGAACGCCCCGCTGGACATCAGCGAGTACGCCTCCCCGGCGCCTTCGATCACGAATCCGAGGGAGAGGATCGTCAGGCTGATCCTCAGGTTCGTGGTCATCGCTCGACTCCCAGCGACCCCGGTCCGACGACCGGGTCCCGGCGTTCGTAGGGAGCCGTTCGTGCGTTATCTATCCTTGTCCCGGCGGGTCGCACCCGCGAGCGCCGACCCCTACGCGGACGATCGCGGCAGCGGTTTCCCGCAGTTCGCGCACGTGGTCCGTACCGGCAGGTTGGTCGCCCCACACGACGGGCAGACCTTCCGGCCCTGGATCGACCGTTTCGGGTCGGTCGGGGGTACGTAGAACGCGGTCGACTCGAGCTCGCTCGCCTCGGCCGCACGGCGACGGCTGAGCACGAGGAGTCCGACCACCGCGGCAATAGCAATCCCGATCCCGAGGATGATCCAGGTCGAGTACCCGGTCAGGGGGCCGGGCGGCGTGGTGAGCGTCAGCGCACGGAGGTGCGTCGTGTTCGTCGCACCGAGTCGGTCGGTCACCACGAGCGTCGGGCGCATCGTGCCGGTCGCGCCGTAGGTGTGCTGCACGCTGGGACCGTACCCGGTCGCGCCGTCGCCGAACGACCAGGTGTAGTTGTACGGCGCACCGCCGCCGCCGGAGGCAGTCGCGGCAAAGCTCAGGGAGCTTCCGGTGTGGCCAGCACCGGACGGAGCACTAACGGTGGCGCTGACGTAACTGACCGACACCGCGACGGTCGACTCGGCGGTTGCGCCGTTCGAGTCGGTCACGAGCAGTTGCGCGACCTCGGATCCGGGCTGCGAGAAGGCGTGCGTTACGGTCCGACCGGTCGCCGTGGCTCCACCCGGGAAGGTCCACGAGTACTGGGAGTACGTTCCGGATCCGTTGGCCGGCGCTGCGGAGAACGTGAGGGCGGTACCCGGGGCGGCTGCGCTGGAAGAGGATCGAGCCGCGGTCGAAAGCGTCGGGCTCACGACGAGCGGGAACGCCGGCGCCAGCGACGCGCCTGTGCCGTCCGTGACCTCGCAGGCCGGGGCGTAGTCCGCGGCCGTTCCGAACGAATGGGAGGTGTTGCCGATGATCGAGGTGGAGCCATCGCCGAACGACCACGTCACCGCGCGCGGCAGGGTGCCGCCGAGCGCGTAACAGGTGAATCCGGTCGACTGGCCCACATCGGCCGACGTCCGGTTCAGACTCGCGGCGACCACGAGGGTCGGGTTGACCTGGACGTCCGCCGCGCCCGTTTGGGTGGTGGGCTCGGCGTCGGTGACCTTGCACGTTACGGTAACGAGGCCGGTCGGGCCGAGCGTGGCGGCTTGTGTCGCGTTGCCCGCAACGTAGCCGGCGCCGGTACCGAACTGCCACGAGAAGGCGAACGGGGACTCGCCGCCTGCGGGCGTACAGGTGAAGAGGTCCGGCTGCCCGAGATCGATGGCGGACCGCTGCGCGAAAACGGTAACCGACAGGGTCAAC
>Ga0335074_10009641_pt1 | contig 13485 bp, 12 predicted proteins | sample Lox_Sample_23_FD_206715 | JGI IMG/M metagenome (GOLD analysis project Ga0335074, IMG submission 206715) | Soil microbial communities from Loxahatchee National Wildlife Refuge, Florida, United States - Lox_Sample_2.3 | ecosystem: Environmental > Terrestrial > Soil > Wetlands | place: USA...
CTCCTCACGCAGGTCAAACGCGACACCAAGCCACTAGAGGCCGCGCTTGACGCAATGATCGAACTGGTCGCACGACTCAGCGACAGCAGCTCGTAGCGTCCTGCGCCAGGCCCGATTCCGGCGGGATGAAACGTCGACGCAGATCATGCCGCCGGTGACACCGGCGCTCGATCGCGCAAAAGCGCTCCTCGAAGACTTCGGCACGCTCTGGCAGGCAGAGCAGGACCCGGTCGAGCGTCGCAAGCTGATCGCCACGCTCTTTGAGCAGATTTGGCAAAAGGACGGGGGGATCGTGGCCGTCAAACCCCGGTCGGCCTTCGCCCGCTACCTCACGACCGTGGAGGAGGCGCGGTCAAACGCCCAAAAGCCGGCCTGAATAGCGAGGCAACAAAGGCGGGAGCGACGGGACTCGAACCCGCGACCTCTGCCGTGACAGGGCAGCGCTCTAACCTGCTGAGCTACGCCCCCGCGGTTGCGTCGGAACGCCCGGGGACCTTCCGCATCCCTGCAGTATGCCAAGGCCCGAAGCGCTGCACGGGATCGCCGCGAGCGACGCCCCCCCCCCGAAGCTGTCGATGACCCGCAGCCCCGCCCCGCAGCCCCGCCGCGCGGCCCGTCCCCCGGGCCGGCTCCGCGCCCGCCCCGAAACTGGCCGGGCGGCCAGTCCGTCGGCTAGGCTCTTGCGATGGCCCTGGTCGGCCCTCGTCCGCTGCTCGGATCGAGCCCGTTCGCGGTGCTGATCGAGGACCTGCGCGAGGAGCGCGCGGCCACCGTGCCGTTCCCGCCGGGGGAGACGCGCTTCTCGCTGGCGCGCACGCGGCGCTTCGCCGCGGAGCCGCTGGCGGTGCTGCTCGAGGGCTACGAGCGCTTCGGGCCGGTGTTCACGCTGCGGCTGTTCCACACCAACGTCGTGTTCGTGCTGGGGCCCGAGGCGAACCACTATGTGACCGTCTCGCACGCCGCCAACTTCACCTGGCGCGACTCGCACTTCCGCGACCTGATCGGCCTGGTGGGCGACGGGCTGCTGACGATCGACGGCGACTTCCACCGCGACTCGCGCAGGATCATGCTGCCGGCCTTCCACCGCGAGCACCTGGTCGCGTCGGTCGATGTGATCGTCGCCGAGACAGAGCGCGCGCTCGCGCAGCTCGCGCCGGGGGCGCGCGTGGACCTGTGCGTGTGGACCCGCCGCCTGGCGCTGCGCGTGGCCATGCGCGCGCTGTTCGGCCTCGACCCCGACGGCCCCCAGGCGCGCGCGATCGACGCCGCCGGGCTGTTCGAACGGGCGCTGTCCTTCTACGCGACCGAGTACCTGCTGCGCATCCTGCGCGGGCGCTTCTCGCCGTGGGCGCGCATGCAGCGCGCGGCGCGCCAGCTCGACACGCTGATCTACGCCGAGATCTCCCGCCGGCGCGCCACCGGCGAGCGCGGGCGGGACATCCTCAGCCTGCTGCTCGACGCGCACGACGAGGACGGCAACGCGCTCAGCGACCTGCAGGTCCGCGACGAGGTCATGACGCTGATGTTCGCCGGCCACGACACCACCACCTCGACCGTGTCGTTCATGTTCTACGAGCTCGCCCGCCATCCGCACATCGGCGAGCGGCTGGTGGCCGAGCAGGACGAGCTGCTCGCCGGCGGGCGACCGACCGCCTCCCAGCTCATCGGCGGCGAGCTGGAGCAGCTGGAGATGACGCTCGAGGAGACGCTGCGCAAGTACCCGCCCGCCTGGGTCGGCCCGCGGCGCTCGATCGAGCCGTTCGAGCTGCACGGCCTGACCGTGCCCGGGCGCGCGTTCGTCAACTACAGCTCCTGGGCCTCCCACCACCTGCCCGACGTGTTCGAGGAGCCCGAGCAGTTCCGCCCCGAGCGCTTCGCGCCGCAGGCGCGCGCGGCGCTGCCCCGCGGCGCCTACGTCCCCTTCGGCGGCGGCTCGCGCACGTGCATCGGCATGCGCTTCGGCCAGCTGGAGGTGCGCGCGATCGCCACCCTGATCCTCTCCCGCTGCACGCTCTCGCTGCCCGCCGACTTCCAGCTGAGCATCCGCCAGATGCCCACCATCAGCCCGCGCGCGGGCCTGCCCATGCTCGTGCGCCCGCGCGCCGGCGCACGCGCGGCCACGCTGCCCGCCGCCGCCTGAGCGACGACCCGCCGGGTCCACGCTGCCCGCCGCGGCGCCCGCGCGCGGGCGCGCCTCAGCGCAGCCTCGCGCCGATGCTCAGCCGGTAGCGCAGCGGCTGCTCGCCCTGCACGCTCGCGCCCACGCCCGTGATGTACACGTGCGGGTCCGAGAACAGCGTCAGGCGCAGCCCTTCCACGAGGAAGCCCACCGGATGCGCGACCAGGCGGCCTTCGCTGGCCTGCGCGACCGCGTCGACTGAGGCGTCGATGCCGAACAGGCCGCCGCTGGCGCGCACTTCCACCTCGCCGCCTGCGCTGCGCAGCAGGCGCACTTCCAGGCCCGCCGGCAGCGCCGCCCTGACGTCCGCTTCGCTCGCGCTCGCCTCGCCGCGCAGCGCGTCGCCGCGCTTGCTGAAGGTGACGTCGCTCAGCCGCAGCGAGCCCAGCTGCACGCTCTGCGCGCTCGCGTCGATGCGCGCGCTGCTGCGCCCTTCCCACAGCAGCTTGGCGGCCTGCGCGGGGCTCAGCGCCAGGCGTTCCGCGCGCACGCGCACCGAGTCCACGCTGCCCCACAGCAGCTTCACCGCCGGCCACGCGCTCACGCTGACGCTCTGCACCCGCCCGTAGCGGCCGATGCGCGAGGAGATCACGCCGGCGGCGATGCGCGGCAGCACGAGCTGCGCGAGCGCCAGCGCGAGCAGCGCCGCGCCGGCGACCCACGCCGCCAGCCGCCGCCTGCCCGTTTCGCCGCCTCCGCGCCGCATCTCCCGCCAAGCTTCGCAGGGGACGCGGCGCGGTCCGGCAGTCGGGCCCCGGCCCCAGGGACCAGTCGAGGCCCAGCCCCCGGGGCGTTGCGCCTAGCCCAGCCCGTTGGCCACCAGGAACTGGTGCGCGACGCTCTCGGGCGACTGCTTGTCGATGCTGACCGCCGCGTTCATCCGCTGGATCGCCGGGAGCGTGAGCAGCGAGCTGACCTTGTTGACCGTCAGCCCGAAGAACTCGCCCTCGTCGCGCAGCGCGCTGTACCTGAGCACGGGCGCGACGTTCTGGAAGCCGAACACGTGCTTGGGGTCGGACAGCAGCTTGAACTTGCCGCTCAGCAGTTGCCCGTCGGTGCTGAACACGTTCTGCACGTCTACCTGGCCGCTTTCGAGCGCCTTGTAGGACAGTTCGATGGCGATCGGCTTGAACGTGGGCGCCACGCCGTATTCCTGCTTGAGCCCCAGCAGCCCCTCGAAGCGCGTCGCGAATTCGGGCGGCGCGCCGAGCGTCAGCGACTTGCCCAGCGGCGCCAGGTCGGCGATGCTGCGCAGGTGGTGGGCGCTCGCGTAGCTGGGCAGCGTGGCCAGCGCGTCGGAGTCGTAGAAGGGGGTGGGCGGGAGCATCGTGAGGCCGTGTTTTTCGACGTACGCCCGCGCCTGCTCGTAGGCGGCGCGCGAGCTCGCCGGCTGCTTGGTCTGTCCCGCGATCGTCGACAGCAGCGTGCCCGTGTACTCGGGATACATGTCGATCTGGCCCGCCAAGAGCGCCTTGTAGATGATCTCCGTGGAGCCGATGTTTTCCTCGAGCCTGACCTTGAAGCCCTCGCCCTCCAGGGCCTGCGCGTAGAGCTGGCCGAGGATGTTCTCCTCGGTGAAGTTCTTGTCGCCGATCACGATCGGCGGCTTGTTCGCGCCCGGCCCGTTCGCCGCGGGGGCGGGCAGGCTGGCCGCGGTCCCCGTGGCGGCCGCCGTGGGCGTCGAGCTGCTCGACGTCGGGCTCTTGCTGCTGCTGCCGCACGCCGCCAGGCCCACGCCCAGCGCGAGCAGCGCCAGCGCGAGCAGCGCGCTCCTGGTAGCGGAACTCGACCTGCGCCATCTGCCTACCGCCATCTGCCGCCTCCTGATAATCATTTTATTGATTTTATTTATAATAAATTGTCGTTTACGCGGTGGCCACGCCACGCTCGAGCACGCCCGCGGGCTCGCGCTCGGACAGCCGCAGACCGCGCGGGGTGAGCGCCCGCTGCAGCAGCGTCAGCGCGCCCTCCACCGCCAGCGCGAGCGCCGCCACGCAGATCGCGGCGCCGAGCACGCCCGAGAAGCGGTAGCTGGTCTCGTTGGCGATCGGGTCGCCCAGCGTGCCGCTGAAGCCAGCCAGCGAGGCGATCGTGGTGGTGCTGATCACGAACACCGCCGCCGTGCGGATGCCCGCGAACAGCAGCGGCGCCGACAGCGGCAGCTCCACGCGCGCGAGCACCTGCCAGCCGCTCATGCCCATCCCCCGCGCCGCGTCCACCAGCTCGCCGTCCACCCCGTCGACGCCCAGGTAGGCGTTCGTGACGATCGGCGGCACCGCCAGGATCACCAGCGCGAGCTCCACCACCGTCAGCCCCAGCCCGAGGAAGGCGTCGCCGATCGCCAGCACCGCCAGGCTGGGCAGCGCGCGACCGATGTTGCCGAGGTTGATCGCCAGGAAGGAGCCGCGGTGCACGTGCCCCAGCCACGCGCCCAGCGGCGCCGCGATCGCCACCGAGATCGCCACGCCGATCGCGCCCACCTTCAGCGTCTCCAACGCCAGGTGCGACAGGCTCGGCAGCGCCGGGCCGCCCGCCACGGCGCCGTTGCGCGCGATGAAGCGAAAGGCTTCCACGAATTCGTGCACGCGCGCGCCCTGGCCTCAGCTCGCCCGCGCCCGCGCCCACGGCGTGAGCAGCCGCTGGCCCAAGACGAGCAGCCCGTCGGCGAGCAGCGCCAGCCCGATCGCCAGGCCGCCCGCGGCGATCAGCTCGGTCTTGAACGGGCCCTCGCCGAGCGCCGTGTGGATCGGCACGCCCAGGCCGCGGTCGTAGACCACGTACACGATCGTCGCCAGCGCGATGATCGTCACGATCGCGATGCGCAGCCCCGCCACGATCGCCGGCAGCGCCAGCGGCAGCTCCACCCGCAACAGCGTTTGCGTGCGCGACATGCCCGTGCCCTCCGCCGCGTCGAGCACCTCCGCGGGCACCGAGCGCAGGCCCGCGAGGATGTTGCGGAACAGGATCAGCAGCGTGTAGGAGACGAGCGCGATCTCCGCCGAGAACACGTTCAGGCCGACCGGCGCCGCCAGCAGCTCGAACAGCGCCAGGCCGGGGATCGTGTACAGGATCGTCGTCACGATCGTCGTCGGACGCTCCAGCCAGCCGTAGCGGTGCGCGGCCAGCGCCAGCGCCATCGAGATCGCGAAGCCGATCGCCACCGCCGCCAGCGCCAGCACGACGTGCTCGCGCAGCGCCGGCCACAGCACCGGCCCCCAGTTGTGCTGCACCCAGCGCCAGCAGAACAGGCGGTTGTCGATTTCGCAGCTGGAGCTCTGCGCGGCGTAGTCGGGGATCACCGGGCCGGCCGCGGCGGTCACGGGCGCGCTCATCGGGCGCTCGCCTTCGCGCGCGAACGCCACAGGGGCCGCGCGTACGCGCCCAGCGCGCTCATACCGCCGCCGCCTCCGCGGACAGCAGGCGCTCGATCAGCTCCAGCGTCAGCAGGCCTTCCACGTGGCCGTCCCCGTCCACCACCGCCAGCGGCCTGCCCTCCTCGCCGAGCAGCGTCGCGAGCGCGTCGCGCACGGAGGTCTCGCGCCCCACGCGCACCATCCCGTCGGTGTGCGGCGCGCCCGCCAGCCAGTCCTCGGCGTGGCCGTTGGGCTCGATCAGCTGCAGCTCGCCCAGCGTCGTCAGCGCCAGGCGCTTGAGGCTGCGGTCGGCGCCGACGAACTGCGCCACGAAGCCGTCCGCGGGGCGCATCAGGATCTCGCGCGGCGTGTCGTACTGGGCGAGCACGCCGCCCTCGCGCAGGATCGCGATGCGGTCGCCCATCTTGATCGCCTCGTCGATGTCGTGCGTGACGAACACGATCGTCTTGCGCACCTGGCGCTGCAGGCGCAGGAACTCGTCCTGCAGGCGCGCGCGGTTGATCGGGTCGATCGCGCCGAACGGCTCGTCCATCAGCATCAGCGGCGGGTCCGCCGCCAGCGCGCGCGCCACGCCCACGCGCTGGCGCTGCCCGCCCGACAGCTGCGCGGGGTAGCGCCCGTCCATCTCCCCCGCGTCCAGGCCGATCAGCTCCAGCAGCTCGTGCACGCGCGCGCGGATGCGCCGCTTGGGCCAGCCCAGCAGGCGGGGGACGGTGGCGATGTTCTCGCCCACCGTCTGGTGGGGGAACAGGCCGATCTGCTGGATCACGTAGCCGATCTCGCGGCGCAGCGCGCGCGGGTCGCGCGCCAGCACGCTGCGCCCGCCCAGCAGGATGTCGCCGGCGCTGATCGGGATCATGCGGTTGATCAGGCGCATCGCCGTCGTCTTGCCCGAGCCCGACGGGCCCACCAGCACGCACACCTCGCCCGCGGGCACCGTCAGCGACAGCCCCCTGATCGCCGGCTCGCGCTGCCCGGGGTAGCGCTTGCTGACCTCGCGCAGCTCCAGCTCGGCGGCCTGCGCGAACGCCGACGGCCCCTCGCTATGGGCGGTGTCTGCAGCTTTCAACAGGAGTTCCCGGCCGGGTGCCCAGATCCTAGCCCACGCGCCGGGCTCGCTAGCCTTGAGTCGCCGTTCTCGGAGGGCGCGTAGCTCAGCTGGCCAGAGCGCCTCGCTTACACCGAGGGGGTCGCCCGTTCGAGTCGGGCCGCGCCCATCCTCCGCAGACGCCCGCCCGGCCCCGGGCACCGTGCCCACTTCCCAACCGCCTCCCGCCCAGCCGCAGATGACCGACGAGTCCCCCATCCGCATCGCCGTGATCGGCTCGGGCCCCGCCGGCTTCTACGCGGCGGGGCACCTGCTGAAGCAGTCCTCCGAGCGCGTGCAGGTGGACATGCTCGAGCGCCTGCCCACGCCGTGGGGCCTCGTGCGCTCGGGCGTGGCCCCGGACCACCCCAAGATCAAGTCGGTCACGCGCATCTACGAGAAGACCGCCGCGCACCCGCGCTTTCGCTACTTCGGCAACGTCACCTTCGGCGAGCACATCTCGCGCGAGGAGCTGCGCGCGCGCTACCACGCGATCGTCTACGCCACCGGCTCGCCCGCCGACCGCCCGCTGGGGATCCCCGGCGAACAGCTGCCCGGCTCGCACGCGGCGACCGAGTTCGTGGGCTGGTACAACGGCCATCCCGACCACACCGAGCTGGAGCTCGACCTGACCACCCCGGCACACAGCCCGGAGGGCCGGGTCGGTGGCGGCGCCCCGGCCGAGCGCGCGGTGGTGATCGGAAACGGCAACGTCGCGCTCGACGTGGCGCGCATGCTCGTGCTCGACCCCTCCGAGCTGGCGCCCACCGACACCGCCGACCACGCGCTGGCGGTGCTCGCCGACAGCCACGTGCGCGAGGTGCTCGTGATCGGCCGGCGCGGGCCCGCGCAGGCGGCCTTCACCAACCCCGAGCTGCTCGAGCTGGGGGAGCTCGCGGACGCGGACGTGATCGTCGATCGCGACGAGCTCGAGCGCGCGCTGGCCGTCCACGACGCCGGCGCCGAGGCGGACGCGACGGCGCGCCGCAACGTCGAGATCCTGCGCTCCTACGCCGCGCGCGAGCCCGCCGGCCGGCGCAAGCGCATCGTGCTGCGCTTCCTGCTCTCGCCCGTCGCCTTCCTGCCCGACGCGCACGGGCGCCTGGGGGCCGTCGAGCTGGTGCGCAACGAGCTCGTCCCCGCCGCCGGCGGGGGCCTGCGCGCACAGGCCACCGGCGAGCGCGAGACGATCGCCGCCGGCCTGGCCTTCCGCGCGATCGGCTACCGCGGCGTGCCTCTCCCTGGCGTCCCCTTCGACGAGCGCAACGCCGTCATCGCCAACCGGGCCGGGCGCGTGCTCGACCCCGACAGCGGCGCGCCGATGCCCGGCGAGTACGTGGTCGGCTGGATCAAGCGCGGCCCCACCGGCGTGATCGGCACGAACAAGAAGGACGCCCAGGAGACCGTCGACGCGCTGCTGTCCGACCTCGAGCCGGCGGTCGCCGGCGACGGCGGCGCGCCCGCGCCAGCGACCCCCGCGCACGTGCCCGACGATCCCGACCCCGCCGCAATCGAGCGCCTGCTGCGCGAGCGCCAGCCCGAGCTCGTCACCTACGCGGGCTGGGAGGCGATCGATCGCCACGAGCGCTCGCTCGGCCAGGCCGCGGGCCGCCCGCGCGTCAAGCTCACGCAGATCGAGGAGATGCTGCGCATCGCCGCCGCCGAAGCGCCGTAGGGCTGCCGCGGCCGCGGGGGCGCGGTCTGCCGCGGCCGACGCGCCCGGTCTGCCGCGGCCGAGGCGCCACGGGTCCGCCGCGGCCGAGGCGCCGCACGTCTGCCGCGGCTGAGGCGCCGCGGGTCTGCGACAACCGACGCGCCCCCGGTCTGCCAAACTGTCGGCCGGCAGGGCCCCGTTAGCTCATCTGGTAGAGCGCCGGACTTTTAATCCGGTGGGGCGGGTTCGAGTCCCGCACGGGGCATTCCGGAAGGGCCTGCAAAACACCGCATTCTGCAGCCCCTCGCGACGCGGCGCGCACAACTTGGTACCAGCTTGGTACCGAGAGGCCCGAAACGGATGGCCGACGACGGCGAACTCGTCCGCCCAAACGACAAGTCCGTTTCGTACGGGCTCCCTGATACGCCAGAGCAGCCCTGCCCACGATCTGTGGGCAGGGCTCCGGTGCCCGTAGGACCCTCAGCCCTCCGACTCGCGCACGCGAAGCTCCGCGTAGGGCGCCGTCACGATGTCGAGCGTGCGTCCATCGTGATCGACGATCTCGACGAACCCCTCGCGTGGGAACGTCTCCACCAGCGTGCCCGTGGTTCCCGCGGGCCAGCGCCCGATGTCGGCGGCCAGCTCGACCCTCGCCAGCACACTCTCGGCAGTGGGGATTGTCGGGCTTTGGGTTCTCATGGGATCGATTGTCGCACTCGAAGGCCGATTGCTCAACGCAGCGGTCAAAGATCAACGTAGGCGGTCACCAAGCGCGGGGGACCATCTGGCGGCACCAGCCAGCCCGTGAGGACATCATGGCGCTGACCGTTCAGCCCCTGTATCGGCACGACGACCGTGCAGCGAAAGCCGTACCGCGTGGGCACGATGGCCGATATGGGCGCGTCGAGCACCCCTGCAAGGATCGCGTCCTGGAGATAGCGCCAATCCGACGCCGCGATCCCCAGCGCCGACCGGAACACTCGTGCCTTGTGACGCCCATCCCCATGGGCAGCATCGAGCAGATAGTCCTCCAGCTTCTGGCGTGGCACGATCGCTCGCGCCGCGTCGGGGAGCGGTGAGCCAACGGCGGGCGGCACCGCGCGAGTATAGGAAGCCGTCGCTCAGAGACGATCGGCCGGAGTCGCGTATTTGGTACCGACCTTGGTCCCTGGTACCGAGAAAGTCCGGCGGGTTGGGGCGAAGGCCGACTGACCTGCGACGACAATCTGGCCGAGACCCCGAGAATTGCGAATCCGGCGGGTACCGGATCGCGAATCCGGCGGGTTGCGGCCCTCAACTTGGTCCCCAACTTGGTCCCGAAATGAGCATTTCTGAGGTCACCTGAGCACATCTCGCGTCCCGCGTTTGCGGGGATTTTGCCCTGACGTGACCCGCTTTGGTCCCACTTTTAATCCGGTGGGGCGGGTTCGAGTCCCGCACGGGGCATTGCACGACGGTGAATCGCGCGCCCTGATCGCACCCAGGAGGTCGGTGGTTCGAGTCCCCCAGCTCCATAGGACGCGCATGTGTGAGTATTTTCGGATGGACGCTGAGGAGCGCTTGCGGCGCGCCCGCTTGGCCGCACAGCGGTTGACGCCGGCGACGGCATGTTCGAGCGCGGAGGAGGCGGCGCGTGCCGTGATCGGTGTGCAGGCACAGGATTTGCGTGCTGCCGCGCTCGCGTTGCGCTCACGTGTGCCAGGCCTTACCCGCGGCGCGCTGCGTGCCGCGGCGCTGGTGCGTACGTGGACGGTCCGTGGGACCGTGCACCTGATCGCGGCGTCCGATCTGCCGTGGTTGCATGCGCTGTTGGCCGAGCGCAACGCCCGTGTGTTCGGCGCGCGCTTTGAGCGTTTCGGGATCGTCGAGGAGATCAACGCGATGCGCGGGGATGTCGTCGAGCTGTGCGCTGAGCGGCCCCGCGACCGGGCGTCGCTGTTGCGCGCCCTGGTTGAGCGTGGCCACCCGTCGCTGGAACAGGGTCCGGTCAACACATTCGTCCCGTGGCTCTCGACACAGGGACTGATCGTCACCGACAGCGAAGGGCTGCTGCACGCGACCGACGCGCCGCCGGCCGTCGACCACGACGAGGCGCTCGCGATCCTCGGCGCTCGATACCGCGCGGGCTACGGTCCCTGCGACGCCACCGACCTCGCGAAGTGGTCCTCGCTGCCGATCACGCAGGCACGCCGGGCGCTCGACGCCGCTCGCTCGCCGGGCGCAGCCGACGAATGGCCGCTGGATGACCCGCCACCCGGTTTGCTGCTCAGCGCGTTTGACACGCTCATGCTCGGCTATCGCACCCGGGCACCGTTTGTTGCGGCCGAGCACGATCATCACATCCTCAAGGGCGGTGGGATGCTCAAACCCGTCGTGCTCAGCGACGGGGTCGCGACCGGCACCTGGTCGATCAAAAAGGGCCGTCCCGAGCCATCATGGTTCGACCGGCCCGCACTTGACGCCGCGCTCGCGAGCGAGGTCGCCGACATCGAGCGCTTCCTCCACGGCGCTTGACGCGCGCACGGCATCGCCACTAGCATTGCCCGCCAGCACGCTCGACCGACGCCGACCCCGGAGCTCCATGCGCGACCCGCGAAGCGGAGCACAGACAGGCAAGCCCCGCCCGACCGGCAGCCTGACGTTCGGTCGACCGCTCCGTAGGCGCAGCCTGCGCCGCCTCGCGGCCCAGCGGGCGGCGCGGCTGGTGGCGGTCGCGCTGCCAGCGTCCGCGCTGCTCGCCTGCGTGCTGCCCGCGGGCGCGGGCGCCAGCTCCGTGACCGTGTCGGTCACGCACGTCACGTTCCCCGGGCCGGGGATCTACAGGTGGCCGAGGGAAGGCGAAGCGGAGCCGAGCGGGGCCATCTTCGAATTCCGGATCGAAGCCGCGAGCGCTCCCGGCGGCGACGGCGCCACCGGCGAAGGCCACACCGCGCCCGGCGGGGAGGGCGCCAGCATCTACTACGAGCTCGAACACCCCGAACACCCGCCGGCCAAACTCACCGTCATCATCGGACGCCCCGGCGCGCGCGGCGCCGTCAACACGATCGCCGAAGGGGGCCCGCCCGGCGGAGGCAACGGGCGCGACGGCGGCGGCGGGGGCGGAGGCTACGCGGCGGTATGCGAAGGCGAACAGTTCCCTCCCAGCTTCTCCAGCTGCTACTTCGTGCTCGGCGGCGGCGGCGGCGGGGGCGGCGCCGCCTCGGTCTCCGGCCAGCCGGCCGGCGCGGGAGCCGGCGGCTTCTTCGACTTCGCCGACGCCCTCAACGGACTCGAAGGCTTCCCCGTCGAAGCGCAGGCCGCCGGGGGCAAGGGCGGCGAAGCGCGCAGCGGCGGCGCGGGCGGCCGCGGCTCGAGCCGCGCGGGCGAAAGCGGCGGCGAAGGTCAGGGCCGCAGCGGGAACACCGCTGGGCAGGGCGGCGGCGGCGGCGCGGCCGTCAGCGGCGCGGGCGGCGGCGGAGGGGGCGGCGGCTGCGAAGGCGGCGGCGGAGGCGGCGGCGGCGGATACAACGGCGACGACTACGGCGGCGGCGGAGGCGGGGCCGGCGGCAGCTCCTGCCGGCTGGAACTTGGCGAGCCCACCGACAGCCTGCCGTCGCTCGCGCCCTATCCCGCGTCCGCCTCGGAAGCGAGCACCGGCTCGGTCTCCTTCACGATCGAGGCCTTCCCGCTCGGGCTCGCCGCGGGCTCGTTGACCTCCACGTCATCGCCCGGTCTGGCGCTGGGCTCGAGCTCGTTCGTGAGCTCCGCGGGCGCCGCGCAGGCGGCCTCCGGCGGCGGCGGCGTGATGGTGCCGCTCAGCTGCCAGGGGCCGGCCGGCTCCAGCTGCCAGATGACGGTCGCGCTCTCCACCGTGGAGACGCTCGAGAAGGGCAAGGTCGTGGCGCTCGCCGCCACGGCGCCGGCGCGGGCGCGGGCGGCCCGGCGCGCGCGCACCAGCAGGCGCTCGATCGCTGTGGGCCGCGCGACCGTCACGCTCCTGCCCGCCGAGACGCAGAGCGTTGCCGTGATGCTCGACGCGCGCGGTCGCGCGCTGCTGCGCAAGCGCCACAGCCTGCCGGTCTCCGTGCAGGTGAGCGCCGCGCTGGCGAGCGGCAGGAGCGTCGCGGTGAGCACGCAGAAGGTCTCGCTGCGTGCGCGCTGAGATGCGCCCACGCGGCCTCTGGCCCGCGCGCCCACGCGGCCGCTCGCCGGCGTGCCTGCCCTGGCCGGCGCGCCCGCGTGGCCTCGCGCCGGCGCGCGCCCTCGCGCTCGCCCTCGCGCTCGCTGGCCTGGCCGGCGCGATCGCGGCGCCGCGCGCGCGGGCGGACTGGTCGTTTCCCCAGGCTGGCCAGCTCAACCCATCCGGCAGCTCGGTCACGAGCTTCGCCGCCGCCGGCGTCGGCGGCGCCCCCTACGTGGCCTGGGAGGGCGAAGAAGGGCTGATCGTCGAGCGCTGGAACGCCAGCTCCTGGGAACGGGTGGGCAGCGCCGTGGGAAGCGACGTCGAAAGCGTCGCGCCCGCGCTCGCGGGCATCGGCGCGATCCCCTATGTGGCCGACGTCGAACACGGGGCGATCCACGTGTACGAGCTCAGCGCCGGCGCGTGGGATGCGGTCGGGAGCGCGCTCGGCTCCGAAGCGCCGAGCCAGCCCAGCCTCGCGGACGTGGGCGGCGAGCCGTGCGTGGCCTTCAAGCAGGGCAGCGACGGCGTGGGGACGAAGATCTACGTCTACTGCCTCTCCGGCGGCAGCTGGGCCTTGCAGGGGGCCGCGCTGCAGGCGAACGCCGGAGGCTATGCCGGATACCCGACGCTGATCGCCGACGGCTCGGTCCCGCTCGTCGCCTGGGACGAAGGGCCCGAATACCAGATCGACGAACAGGTGAAGCTCTACGCCGCCGAGCTGCACGCGGGCTCCTGGACGCGCCAGGGCCCGCTCAACGTGGGCGAAGGCGCCAGCGTCACGACGCCGTTCTTCGCCGAAGAAACCGCGCCCGCGCTGGTCCTCGACGGCTCCACGCCCTACCTCGCCTTCGCCGAGGAAGGCGGCGGCTCGCCGCCGAGCTGGATCAACGCCTACGTGGAGTCCTTCGACGGCTCGCAGTGGTCGCAGGCGGGCGCGGCGCTGGGCGCGCTCGCCTCGGGCGAGAGCGCGAAGATGCCCGCGCTCGGTCTTTACGAAGGCGAGCCGCTCGTCCTCAGCCGCGACGGGCT
>Ga0335074_10009642_pt1 | contig 13484 bp, 9 predicted proteins | sample Lox_Sample_23_FD_206715 | JGI IMG/M metagenome (GOLD analysis project Ga0335074, IMG submission 206715) | Soil microbial communities from Loxahatchee National Wildlife Refuge, Florida, United States - Lox_Sample_2.3 | ecosystem: Environmental > Terrestrial > Soil > Wetlands | place: USA: Florida...
CGCGTTGCCCGAGCCGAAGGCGAGTCTGATCTTCCGAGCGGCGGCGGATACCGAGCTGTACGTGAGCTACGGCGTCGGCTTCCACAGCGACGACCTGCGCGGCGTGAACCAGGCCAGAATTGCAGGGGTTCCGGGTGCCCCGCTCATCGCCAAGCAGACCGGCGAGGAGGTCGGTGTGCGCCAGGACTTCTTCGATCACAAGATCGCGACGACCTTGGCCCTCTACGACCTCGATGCGCAGTCGGAGACGACCTACAATCCGGACATCGGCCAGGACACTGCCGGACCGGGCAGCCACCGCACCGGCTTCGAGGTCAATATCACCTATCAGATGCTGCGGTGGCTCGAGCTCTATGGCAGCTACTCGGGCGACCGCGCCCGCTACACGAGCCCCTACGACGACGGCACCGGCCATCTGGGCGAATACCTGCCGAATGCGCCCTTCGCGACGGGTCAGCTCAATCTGTACGTGACCAACCTCGGCCCGTGGAGCGGGGGTCTGGAGTATCGGTACCTCAGCGGCTTCCCGCTATCCTCCGGGCCGTGCGCCGACTCGGCGGTGAGCGCCGATTTTGGACATGGCCTGACCTGCGCCAGCGCGCCGACCGCGAAGGGCATGGTGTTCGGTTCCGGCTATGGGGAATGGAATGGCGATGTCCACTACGCCTTCGGCCGGGGTTGGAGCGCGACGCTCGGGGTGTACAACATCCTCGACAAGAAGGCGAATACCATGGAGTACTGGTATGTCGATCGGCTGCCCGGGGAGCCCTCCTACGGGGAAGCCGACGTTCACTTTCATCCCATGGAACCCACCACGGCGCGCGTGACGATCGCGAAGATGTTCCTGTGATGACCGAGCAGCCACCCACCGGGTGAATCGCGTTACGCGCGCCGCCCGATCAAGGCTTCCGTCTCGATCACCTCGGTCACTCGTCCGTCGCTCGCGTGCGCGGCCATGACGTCTCGCACGCGCTCCGCGAGCTCCCCGGCCTTCGAGCCCAGCCGCCCCGGTGCGGTACTCGACAGGGAGAACGCGCGCTCGACGAACACCTCGACCGGCGTCGCACGCCGCTCGATGACGCCGATGCGCTCGAGACGGTTGAAGGGCGAGTCGAGCAGCACCGATTCGTGCGCGGGCCAGTGCGGCGACTTGCGCTCGGCGCGTCCCGCATCGTCGGCTTGGTAGCGCTCGAGGAGCTCGCGGTACGGCTCGCGCCAGGCGTTCTCCCGAGTGTCCGTGTGGCGATCGGCGAAGAGGGCGACCGCCCCCGCGGGCTCGATGCGCGCATCGAGCGACTCGAGCGTGCGGGCGCGATCCATCCAGTGGAACGCGCGACCCATCGTCGCCAACCGGAAGAGGCCCAGCTGCGCGCCCAGATCGTGCGAGCTTCCCCGCAGGAAGTGGACGCGGACGCCGGCCCGCTCGGCGTGCTGCACACCGGCCTCAAGCATGGCCGGCTCCGGATCGATGGCCACGACTTCGGCGACGAGCGGTGCGAACGCGACGGCGAGCGGCCCCGGCCCGCAGCCGAGGTCCATCACGCGGTGAGCGTGGGTCAGGCCGCAGAGGAGCGCGACGCGCTCGATGAGCCGCGCCGAATACGCCGGACGCCCCGCAAGGTAGTGGGGCGCCGCGGACCAGAAGCGATGGAGAGGCGAGGTCTCGGAGGGCATCATGGCAAGCCGCGGCGTATGGCGTGGGTGTCGGCGTCGGGTGTCGGCGTCGGGTGACGGCGCATGTCGCACGACACGTGCCGGGTCCCAGACCCTACAATGCTAACCATGTCGACCCCCGCAGCGGAATCGCAGGGACCTTCGATCTCGAGCCGCGCGTCGAGCCCCGATGCGCTTCTGGTGCGGGCCCTCGGCGTTCGCCAGCTCGGCGCGGCGATCTTCAACTACACGGTGGGGAGCGGGATCTTCGCGCTGCCCGCGCTCGCCGTGGCGCGTCTCGACGGCGCGGCGCCGCTCGCGTATCTCGCCTGTGCGCTCGTCATGGCCTGCGTCGTGCTGTGCTTCGCCGAGGCGGGCAGCCGCGTGTCGCTCACCGGCGGGGCGTACGTCTACGTCGAGGTCGCGCTGGGTCCGCTCGTCGGTTTCATCGCCGGCGTGATGCTGCTCTTCACCGGGCTCACGGCCGGGGCGGCCGTGACGGTGGCATTTGCCGACTCGGTGAGCGCCTTCTTCACGGCGCGACCGGCCTGGCTGCCCGTGCTGCTGATGGTCGGTGTCATCGTGGTGCTCGCGTGGATCAACGTGCGGGGCGTGCGCGGCAGCGCACGCACGGTCGAAGTCATCACCGTCGCGAAGCTCGTGCCGCTCATCCTCTTCGTGCTCATCGGCGCGGCCTTCGTGAAGCCCGCGCACTTCGCCTGGACCGCGGTGCCGCCCGTCGCGAGCGTTCTCGGCACGGCCGGCATCGTGATCTTCGCCTTCTCCGGAATCGAGTCGGCGCTCACGCCGAGCGGGGAGGTCTATGCGCCGGCCCGGACCGTTCCGCGCGCGTCGATCCTCGCGCTGGGCGCGGCGACGGTGCTCTACCTCGCCGTGCAATGGGTGGCGCTCGGCATCCGGGGGCAGGCGCTCGCACGCGCCGGCGTCACGCCGCTCGCGGACGCGGCGAGTGCGTTTGCGGGCGCGACCGGACACAGTGTCATGCTCGCCGCCGCCAGCGTGTCGATGCTCGGCTACCTGAGCGGCAACCTCCTCGCCGTGCCGCGGTCGCTCTTTGCCTTTGCGCGCGACGGGTTCCTGCCGGGTGCGCTGAGCGCGGTGCACACTCGCTACCACACGCCCTATGTGGCGATCGTCAGCTACGCGGTCATCATCCTCGCGCTCGCCCTTTCGGGTACGTTCCAGCAACTCGCCGTCTACTCCAATCTCACGGCGTTCGTGCTTTACATCCTCTCCGCGATCGGCGTCTGGGTACTGCGTCGCCGCGACATACGGACGGCGGGCGAGCCGTTCGTGCTGCCCGGCGGTCCCATCATCCCGCTCGCAGCCTGCGTCTTGAGCGCAGGACTGATGGTCGAGACGGCGGGACTGCGCGAGATCGTCGGTTTGGCGCTCGCGGCCGCCGTCGCGGTGGTGCTCTATGGCGTGCGCGCGTACCGTCGCCGGTGACTGCGCGTGGGGTCACTGCGGCGGCGGGCGCGCGTCGCTACATCCGGGTCGTGCTGCGACACATCCAGCTGCGGCGCGCAGGCCGCAGCATTCTGCGCGATATCGACTGGACGATCTGTCCGGGCGAGCGCTGGGTCCTCGTGGGAGCGAACGGCGCGGGCAAGACGCAGCTGCTGAAGCTCGTGGCCGGCAGTGTCTGGCCGACGCCGACCGGCCGCGAGCGGCGGCGCTACCTCTGGCGCGGCGAGCCGCGCGAGACGCCTTTCGAGGTGCAGGATGAGATTGCCTACGTGGGATCGGAGCGTCAGGATCGATACGAGCGTTACGGTTGGAATCACACCGTCGAGCAGATCGTGGGGACGGGACTCTATCGCACGGACATACCGCTCAGGACGCTCACAGCTCGGGACCGGCGAACGATCGGGGCGCTGCTTGACCGGCTCGCGCTGCGGGCGCTCTCCGGACGCCGGTTTCTCACGCTGTCGTATGGTGAGCGGCGCCTGGCGCTGCTTGCCCGGGCGCTCGCGGCGCGGCCGAAGCTGTTGCTCCTCGATGAGCTGCTGCTGGGTCTCGATCCCGTGAATCACTCGGCCGTGCTGCGCGCACTCGCTCGCATGCGTCGCAGGCGGCTGCCGTGGGTACTGGCGACGCATCATCGCGACGAGATTCCGGCGAGCACGACGCATGCGCTCGTGCTGCGGCGCGGGCGGATCGCCTATCGCGGCCCCGTCGCGCGCGCGCGCCTCGAGCGATGGCTCGACCCGCCGGTCCCGCGGCGTCGGCGAGCGCGACCGCCCCGCGCGGAGCCGCGCCCCGCAGCCCCGCTCATTCGCCTGACGCACGCCTGCGTGTTTCTCGAGGGGCAGCGCGTGCTGCACGATCTGTCGCTCGAGATTGCGCGCGGCCAGTGCTGGATCGTTCACGGACCGAATGGGTCCGGCAAGTCGAGCCTGCTGCGCACGCTTTACGGTGATCACGCCGTCGCGGCGGGCGGGCGCATCGAGCGCACGGGCGTCCCGCTCGGCGTCCCCCTCGAGGTGTTCAAGCGGACCGTCGGCCTCGTCGCACCGCATCTGCACCCCCCGCACACCGGTGGGAGCTCGAGCGTGCTCGAGCTCGTTGAATCGGGACGGTACGCCAGCATCGGGCTGGTCGAGCCCTCGCGTCGCGTGGACCGGCGTGCGGCGCGCCGTGCGCTCGACCAGTTCGGGCTCGGAGCGCTCGCCGCGCGTCCGGCGCGCGAGCTGTCCTACGGGCAGCTGCGGCGCGCGCTGTTCGCGCGCGCGTGGATCAACCGGCCGGAGCTCCTGCTGCTCGATGAGCCGTTCGCAGGCGTTGATGCGCCGACGCGCCACACGCTGCTCGAGGCGCTGGCAGGGCTCGCGCAAGACGGCACCGCCATCGTAATGGCCACGCATCACCGGCACGAGTGGCCGCGCTGCACGACGCACGAGCTCGAGCTCTGCGCGGGGCGGAGCCGCTACCGCGGTCCGGTCCGCAGCACCCGAACGGCGGACGCGCGCGCGGCGCGCCGCGCACCCCTGACGGGCCCGCGCCGCGCACCCCTGACGGGCCCGCGCCGCGCACCCCTGACGGGCCCGCGCGCCGGGTCGATCGGGCGGCCGTGAACTCGCCGCTCCGAATCCTGTTCTTCGTGTCGGTCGTCGACGTACTGGGCTTCGGCGTGCTCATCCCGCTCATTCCCTACATGGGCGAGCGATTCGGCGCACAGCCCCAGACGATCACCGCGATACTCGGCAGCTACTCGCTCTGCCAGTTTCTGGCAGCGCCCCTGTGGGGTCGGCTCAGCGATCGCTTCGGGCGCCGTGCGATTCTGATGTCGAGTCTCGGCGGGGCGTGCCTCTCGTACCTCATCCTCGCGTTCACCAGCGGACTCGGCGCGCTGCTGCTCTCGCGGATGCTCGCCGGCTTCATGGCGGGGAACCTCGCCGCGGCATTCGCATACGCCTCCGATGTGAGCACCCCGGCCGAGCGCGCCAAGTCGATGGGACTCGTCGGCGCCGCGATCGGCACCGGCTTCATGGTCGGCATCCCGATCGGCGGCGTGCTCGCCGGTAACAATGCCGCGAGCGCCAATTTCGTGCGCCCCGCGCTCGTCTCCGTGGGCTTGAGTCTGCTCGCGATCCTGCTCGTGAAATTCAGGCTGCCCGAGAGTCGCGCGGTCCAGGCGCGGTCCGCGCGGCGCGCGCCGGGCCCGCGGGCGCTGCGGCTGCTGCTCGAGCGTCCGGCGCTGCGCTCCGTGGCGGGCGCGGCCCTGCTCGTGACCTGTGCGCAGGGGATCCTCGAGTCGATCTTCGTCATCTGGGCGTTCGGCCGGTTCCAGGCCGGACCGAGAACGGTCGGGCTCGCGCTCTTCGGCGTTGCCCTGCTGACGGTGCTGATGCAGGGCGGCTTCGTGCGCACGCTCGCGCCGCGACTCGGCGAGGCGCTCCTCGGGAGTCTCGGGGCGGGCGCCTATGCGTGCGGCCTCGCGCTCGTTGCCGTCGCGGGCACGAGTCTGCCCCTCGTCGGAGCCGGTCTCGCGCTCGCCGGTCTCGGGATGGGCGCGTTCACGCCCAGCGCATCCGCGCTCGCCTCCCGGCAATCGAACGATGACGACCGCGGGGCCGTCATGGGGACGTATCAGGCGAGCACGAGCCTCGCGCGCGTGATCGGACCCTTCGCATCGGGCTACATCTACGCGCTCGCAGGTCCGAACGCCCCTTTCTGGACGGCGGCCTGCCTTGCCCTGCCGGCGATCTGGCTCCTGAAGTCGACGGCGGCTACCGCGTCATCTCGGTCTCGAAGATCGACACCGCTTGACCGATGATCCACACACCGTCGAGTGAGCCGTCGCGAAACTCGAGCTCCACGTCGACGCGGCCGGGGCGGTTCATGTAGTGCCCCTGGGCGCCCGAGAACGCGGCGCGCGCGCCTGCGCGCGCGAGCAGCTCGTAATGTGCGAGATACGCCCCGAGCAGTCCGTGCGCGTTCCCGCTCACCGGATCCTCCTGGATGCCGAGCGCCGGGCAGAACATGCGCGACTCCGTCAGACAGTCTTGCGCCTGCGGCGCGAGCGTGAATACGAAGTATCCCGCCGCGCCGATCTGCGCCGAGAGCGTCGTGAGCCGCGCGAAGTCCGGTTTCAACTGCTTGAGCTGCTCGTGACTGCGCACGGCGACCATCAACCGGGTGCTGCCCGAGCCGATAATCCGCAGCGGCAGGCGCAGATCGAGATCGTCGGAGGCGAGTGCCAGGGAGTCGAGGACGGCGAGGCGCTCACGCTCGTTGAGCTCGCGGCCGAGCGGCGGGCAGCTCTGGCGGACCGCAATGCGCCGTTCGACACCTGTGCCGCGAATCTCGACCGCGACGATGCCGGCCCGCGACTTCTGCCGTCGGCGGTCGGTCGGCCCGCCCCCGCGCGAGAGCACGTAGTGCGCAGCGACGGTCGCGTGGCCGACGAAACCCACCTCGGTGCGTGGTGTGAAGAAGCGCGCGCGGACGTCGTGGTCGGGCGCGTCGGGGGAGAGAATGAACGCCGTGTCCGCATTGTTGAGCTCGCGAGCGATGGCGAGCATTTGCGCATCCTCGAGCCCGTCGGCGTTGAGCACCACACCGGCAGGGTTGCCCGTGAAGCGCTCGTGGGTGAAGGCGTCGACCTGATGAATCTGTATCCTGCGCGTCATCGCCTCACGTCCCCGGAACCGCGCATGCGCCCATTCTACCGGAGGTGTATTCTATGGATATCGGAGTCGAAGTCAGCCTTTATCCCCTCGCGGAGGACTTCGGTCCCCGCATCAAGGCATTCCTCGCGCGCCTGCACGCCGCGGGCCGCTTGAAGGTCGTGACGACCAGCCTCAGCACGCAGGTCTTCGGCTCCTTCGAGGACGTGCTCCCGACGATCGAACGCGCGATGCGCGCGACGTTCGACGAGGCGGACAAGGCGGTTTTCATCGTGAAGGTCTTCGGTCCGCTCGCCCCGGCCGAGCCGTGAGCGCACCGACGCTGGCGCTCGAGATCGGAGCGCGGCAAACTAGCGACTTTTTGAGCGCCGAAGGGGTCCGGAGCGAGTGCATGCCGTTGCTGCGAGTCGTTGATCGAGACGGGATCGAACACGAGGTCGATGCCAAGGCGGGCCTGAAGCTCATGGAGACTCTGCGCGAGCTCGACTACGGCGTGGCGGCCATCTGCGGCGGCATGTGCTCGTGCGCGACGTGCCACGTCTATGTCGATCCCGACTGGCTGGAGCGGCTTCCGGCGGCCATGTCCGACGAGCGCGAGCTGCTCACCGAGCTCGCGCACCACGAGCGCAATTCGCGCCTGTCGTGTCAGATCGAGTTCACGAGCGCTCTCGCCGGACTCAAAGTGACGATCGCGCCGGACGAGTGACGTCCGGGCAGGGCCCGCATCACGCGCCAACCATGGGCTGGCTGCTCGCTATCTTCGTCGTCGCAGGGGCTGCGATTCTGCTGCGCATCTACTTCCACGTGCGCAAGCTCCGTACGCCCGAGAACGATGATTGGGACGCCAAGCAGATCACCTACCTGCGCTCCCACGGATCGGACCCGTTCCAATCTCACGAGGTCGATTTCTTCTTCGGCCTGCCGAACGAGCCGGCATGCCAGGCGGTGCGCCAGCAGCTCGAGCTCGAGGGATTCGCCGTGGACGCGAAGCCCGTGCCCGAGGCGGTGGATCAGGTGTTCAGCCTCCACGCCCGCAAGCAGATGCGGCTGTCCGTGCCGGATATGCAGGCGTTGACGCGCCGCTTCGGTGAGCTCGCGCGGCTCAACGGCGGCCGTTACGACGGCTGGACCGCGGGCGTGGTGCCCAAGCCGGCGGGCGACGATCGCTGATGGCTCGGCGGCGGGTCACGTCCCTGTAACCTCTCAGTAGCCTCTCAGCGCTTCTCGGTCTGGCGCTTGACGGCCTCGGCGGCGGCGGCGATGGCCGCAGGATCGCCGAGGTAGCGGCTGCCGCGCGGCTGCAGCGCTGCATCGAGCTCGTAGAGCCGTGGAACGCCCGTCGGGATGTTGAGCTCGATGATGTCGGATTCGGAGACGTCATCGAGCATCTTCACGAGCGCCCGCAAGCTGTTGCCATGCGCCACGACGAGCACATTGCGGCCCGCGAGCAGCTGCGGTGCGATCCGTTCGCGCCAGTACGGCAGCACTCGGCCGAGCGTATCTTTCAGGGACTCGGTCGACGGCAGCAGGGCCGGGTCGACATCGGCGTAACGCGGATCGAATCGCGGGTGACGCTCGTCGTCGGAGGCGAGCGGCGGCGGCGGCACATCGTAGCTGCGCCGCCAGATCTGCACCTGCGCCTCGCCGTGGCGCTCGGCCGTTTGCAGCTTGTTGAGCCCCTGCAGAGCGCCGTAGTGGCGCTCGTTCAGCCGCCACGATCGCTCGACGGGAAGCCACATCCGGTCCATCTCGTCGAGCATGATCCAGAGCGTGCGGATGGCGCGCTTCAGCACGGAGGTGTGCGCCACATCGGGGGCGAGTCGCTCGGCGAGCAGCTGACGCCCGGCGCTGCGCGCCTCGGCGCGGCCGGCGTCCGACAGGTCCACGTCGGTCCATCCGGTGAACAGGTTCTCGAGGTTCCAGATGCTCTGGCCGTGGCGCACGAGGATGAGCTTGCCGATCATGGGATGATTCTGTCTCAATCCGCGAGCTTGCGCACGGACTCGAGCCCCACGGAGAGCGTCGCGAAGTCCGCGGCGCCGGCGGCGCGCATATCCGCGACGACCCGCTGCCAGCGATCGAGCTTCGCGCCGGATGATGCCGCCCAGGCGGACACGCGCTCGGGCACGCTCCCGGAGCGTCGCTCGGCGAGCACCTGCGCGGCGATCGCCCGGTGGGCGGTGTAGATCCCGTAGCGCAGCTCCATCCGCGCGCTCGCTTGCCAGGTGCCCTCGACGGGCAGGTGCTCGACCTGATCGCGCAGCCAGTCGATGCTCACTCGAGCGCCCAGCTCGAAGTACACGTGTGCGGCATCGACCACCGACGCCCGCCGGGCCGTCGCGAGCTCGACGATGTCGAGCGCGGAGTTGAGGGCATCGAGGCTCGCGACCCGCTCGGCGAGCTCCGCGGGAACGCCGGCCTCGGTGAACTCGCGCCGCGCGGCCTCGAAGCGCTCGCGCCACACGCCAGTCAGGCTCCCCGCGACGTGCGCCGCGAGCTCCCGGACGCCACCGCGCAGCTCCGCGACCGCCCGGTCGATCTGCGGCTCGCCCGGCCGCGCGAGCATCCGATAGGTCATGTGGCGCAGCAGCCGGCTCGTCTCGTACATCATCGAGTACTGCAGCGTCGCCGGGATGCGATTGTCGAGCGCCTCGATCCGCGCCCACAGAGCGCGCATGTCGAAGATCTCGCGCGCCGCGGTGTAGGCCCGCGCGATGCGCGCGGGCTCGGCGCCCGTGTCCTCCTGAGCGCGCGAGACGAACACCGGGCCCATGCGATTGATGAGACTGTTGGTGGTCGCGGTGACGATGATCTCGCGACGCAGACGGTGGTGCGGGATCACCTTGGCGAAGCGGCGGCGCAGCGCGCGCGGGAAATACCGCTCGAGCTCGTGCGACAGGTACGGGTCTTCGGGTACGTCGGAGGAGAGGAGGTGGTGGCTCAGCCAGATCTTGCCGTAGGCGAGCACCACGGCGAGCTCGGGGCGCGTGAGGCCCAGGGCGCGCTTGTGCCGCTCCGCGAGCTCCTCGTCGTCGGGCAGGAACTCGAGTGCGCGGTTCAAGTCGCCGGAGCGCTCGAGCGAGCGAATGAGATGCTGATACTCGGCGAGACGCGTCGCGCAATGCAGCTCGAGCGTGCTCAGCGCCTGGCTCTGCAGATAGTTGTTGCGCAGCACGAGCTCGGCCACATCGTCGGTCATGCTCGCGAGCAGCCGGTTGCGCGCCGCATCGCGGAGCCGGCCCGCCTGCACCTGCGGATTGAGGAGGATCTTGATGTTGACCTCGACATCCGAGGTATTGACGCCCGCGGAGTTGTCGATGAAATCGGTGTTGAGCCGGCCGCCGCGCAGCGCGTACTCGATGCGGCCGCGCTGGGACAGTCCGAGATTGCCGCCCTCGCCGACCACCCGCGCACCGAGCTCGGCTCCATTCACGCGCACCGAGTCGTTGGCGCGGTCGCCGATATCGAGGTGCGACTCGCTCGCGGCCTTCACGTACGTGCCGATGCCGCCGCTCCAGAGCAGATCGACGCGCATTCGCAGGATGGCCCGGATCAGCTCCTGGGGCGTCGCCGACGGGGACGAAAGCGCGAGCATGCCCTGCACCTCGCGCGAGAGCACGATGCTCTTGGCCGAGCGCGGGTGGACAGCGCCGCCACGCGAGAGCTTGCGACGGTCGTAATCGTCCCACGAGGAGCGCGGCAGCGCGAACAGCCGCGCGCGCTCGGCGAACGAAAGCCGCGCATCGGGCGCGGGATCGAGAAAGATGTGCTGATGATTGAAGGCGGCCTTGAGCAGAATGTGGCGCGAGAGCAGCATGCCGTTGCCGAACACATCACCGGACATGTCGCCGATTCCGATGACCGTGAAGTCGCTTCGCTGGGTGTCGACACCGAGCTCGCGGAAGTGCCGCTTGACGCATTCCCAGGCGCCGCGGGCCGTGATGCCCATCCGCTTGTGGTCGTAACCCGCCGAGCCGCCGGAGGCGAACGCATCGTCGAGCCAAAAGCCGTAGTCGCGCGCGATCGCATTGGCGATATCCGAGAACGACGCGGTGCCCTTGTCCGCCGCGACCACGAGGTACGCATCCGGGCCATCGCGGCGCACGAGGAGCGGCGGCGGAACGAGCTGCCGCGCGACGATGTTGTCGGTGAGGTCGAGCAGGCCCCGCATGAAGGTCTCATAGCACTCGATCACTTCGCGCTGCAGCTCTCCCGCGGCGGCCGGCGGCCGCTTCACGACGAACCCGCCCTTGGCGCCCATCGGGACGATCACGGTGTTCTTGACGTTCTGCGCCTTCATGAGGCCGAGGATCTCGGTGCGGAAGTCCTCGCGGCGGTCCGACCAGCGGATGCCGCCGCGGGCGACGTACGCCATGCGCAGGTGAATCGCCTCGACGCGCGGACTGTAGACGAAGATCTCGAACTTCGGGCGTGGCAGAGGGAGGTCGGGAATCTGCTGCGGATCGAGCTTGAGCGCGAGATAGCGCTTGGGATGCCCGTCCGCGTCGAGCTGATAGAAGTTGGTGCGGATGCTCGCCGCGATGGCGTTGAGGTAGGCGCGCAGGATCCGATCCTCGTCGAGGCTCTTGACCCCATCGAGCGCGCGTCGGATGGCGGCCACGAGCCGCTCCGATTGGCGACGCGCCCGCGGGGGCGCGTGCGGGTCGAGCCGCAGTGCGAACAGCCGCAAGAGGCTGCGCGCGATGGCCGGATTGGCCGCGAGCGCGCGCTCCATGTACGCCTGGCTGAAGGTGATCCCCGTCTGCAGCAGGTATCGACAGTAGGCGCGCAGCACGACGATCTCGCGAGTCCCGAGGCCGGCGCCAAGCAGCAATCGATTGAAACCGTCGTTCTCGACATCGCCGATCCACACGGCGAGGAAGCCCTCGCGGAACAGCGGATCGATGCGCTCGATATCGATGCGCGCGCCGTCGCGATGCTCGAGCTCGAAATCCTGGATCCAGGCGGCGCTCGCCTGCGACCAGGCGAGCTCGTAGGGTCGCTCCGCGATCACCCGCAGGCCGAAGTTCTCCATCATCGGGAGGATGTCCGAGATCGGTACGGGGTCGCCGAGCTTCACGACCTTCAGGTGCACCCGCTCGAGCTTCTGCCGCGCCGGCCGATGGAGGCTCAGCCGCAGCTGTCGCGGCTCGCGCTCGAGCGCGGCGAGATCGGCGATGTCGTCGAGCGTGGCGCGCGGCTCGACATCGTCGGTGTAGGCGGCCGGGAAGATGCGCGTGTAGCGCTTGGCCGCAGCGAGCGCCGCGGCCTCGTCCATCCGCTGCGCGAGCTCGCCGCGCAGGCGGTCCGCCCAGGTCGTCGCGGCGCCGGCGATCGCGCGTTCGACTCGCGCGATCTCGAAGCCACGCCGCGCGGCAGGGTCGGTGCGTACCACGACGTGCAGCCGGGCAAGCGTCGACTGCGACAATTGCACCTCGGACTCGACGTCGTGTCCGCCGAGCTCGGTGCGCAGAATCGCCTCGATGCGCCCGCGCACGTCGGTGTTGTAGCGATCGCGTGGGACGTACACCAGGCACGAATAGAACCGCTCGAACGGGTCGCGTCGCACGAACAGCCGCACGAGTGCCCGCTCGTACAGATTCACGGTGCCGCGCACGAGATGCACCAGCTCGGCGGCCGTCGCCTGGAACAGCTCGTCTCGCGGGAACGTCTCGAGCGCATGCAGCACGGCCTTGGCGTCGTGACTGTCCGCCGCGAGCCCGAAGCGCCGCGTGACCTCCGTGACCTTCTCGCTCAAGACGGGAATCTCGCGCGGGCTGCGGTCGTAGACGGACGAGGTCCACAGCCCGAGGAAGCGATGCTCACCGGTCACCTCGCCTGCGACCCCGAAGGTCTTGATCCCGACGTAGTCGAGATAGGCGGCGCGGTGCACGGTCGCGATGGAGTTCGCCTTCGTGATGGTGAGCACGTTCGGCGCGCGCGCGCGCGCGCGCAGCTCGCCTCTCAACGCCTTGGACGCGGGCAGCGGCACGCCCGCGCGCGGCGCGCGGAGGATTCCGAGTCCCGAGGCTCTGCGGGGCGCGAGCACATCGAGACCTCGCCCGCGTCTCAATCGGTAGTAGCGGTAGCCGAGGAAGGTGAAGTGGTTGTCGTTCATCCACTCGAGGAGCGACTTGGCGAGGCGCGCCTCGCGGCGCGGCACCGGGACATGCTCGAGCGCGCCCGCCACGACCTCGGCGCGCGCCCGCATGAGTTGCCAATCGGTGACGGCGGCGCGAACGTCGGCGAGGGTCGCGAGCAGCCGGCGCTCGAGCTGTACGAGGCGTTGCGGGTCGAGCTGCCGGTCGATCTCGAGCAGCTGCCAGGATTCCCGGCGCCTGTCTCGCGCCCCCGCAAGCTCCGCGCTCGTGAGCGTCCCGCGCCGATCGCGCTCGACGGTGAGCACCGGATGCACGATCAGGTGCACGCCGATCGAGGCCCTGCTGAACACGATGCCGAGCGAGTCCACGAGGAAGGGCATGTCGCCCGTCACGACCAGCACGAGCGTGTGCGGCGAGGTGAAGCCCTCGCGTTCGATGCTCGGCGAGAACACTCGCACCAGCGGGCGGTTGCGCGGGCGAACGCGACCGAACCGCAGATGCTCGAGCGCGGCGGCCGCGAGATAGTGCGGATCGCGCACCCCCAGGTCTTCCTCCGCGAGCCCGTGAAAGTACGCGC
>Ga0335074_10009643_pt1 | contig 13484 bp, 10 predicted proteins | sample Lox_Sample_23_FD_206715 | JGI IMG/M metagenome (GOLD analysis project Ga0335074, IMG submission 206715) | Soil microbial communities from Loxahatchee National Wildlife Refuge, Florida, United States - Lox_Sample_2.3 | ecosystem: Environmental > Terrestrial > Soil > Wetlands | place: USA...
TGGAACAAGAGATCGGCGTCAATATTTGCCGCAAACCGAAATTCGGCACATTAGAGCAGTTGTGGCCTCAGTTCAAACGCTGGCGCTAAGAACAAACACCCCGATTACCTCGAAACGGTCGTAGGGGTGGATGATCCCGACCGAAGCGTTGCGGAATTCCAGGGCCCTTTCACGACAGGGAGATTCCCGTGGTTGGCGATTCAATCGCGATGAAATTCATAGGCACCGGGCCAAGTCCCGCATGCCAGGCTGAACTCCGCCTTGCCGCTCCTTCCAGCCCGCTGTAGCATCAAAGACTTAGCATTCATACTGCGAACCGCAATCCCAGGAGATCCCTATGGCGACCGATACCTTCACTGCCCCTGCCACGCTCAGCGATACCCAAACGCACGTCTTCAAAAACTTCATTGATGGCGACTGGGTCGAGTCCTCGACCGGAGAGACGTTTGAAAACCGCAATCCCGCCGACACTCGCGATCTCGTCGGCATCTTCCAGAAATCGAATAAAGACGATGTCAATGCTGCCGTCCAAGCCGCCAAACGCGCTTTCGCCAAGTGGCGCCTTGTGCCTGCCCCGCGCCGCGCCGAGATGGTTTTCCGAGCCGCCGAAATCCTGATCGAGCGCAAAGAGGACTACGCCCGTGACATGACCCGCGAAATGGGCAAGGTTCTGGCCGAGACTCGTGGCGACGTGCAGGAAGCCATCGATGCCGGCTACTACAATGCCGGCGAAGGCCGCCGCCTGTTCGGTCCCACCGTGCCGTCTGAAATGCCCAACAAATTCGCCATGGCTGTGCGCCAGCCCATCGGCGTCTGCGGCATGATCACTCCCTGGAACTTTCCCATGGCGATTTCGTCATGGAAGCTTCTGCCCGCGGTGGTTTGCGGAAATACTTGCGTCATCAAGCCGGCACAGGATACTCCGCTCTCGACTTTCAATCTCGTTCGCGCCCTCAGTGATGCCGGCCTGCCCAAGGGGGTCATCAATATTGTCACCGGATACGGCCCCGAGGTGGGCACTCCGCTGGCCGAGCATCCGGACGTCCGCGCTATCTCACTTACCGGTTCGTCTGCCGTTGGACGCATCGTCGGCGGAATCGCGGCGAACAGTTTCAAGCATTGCTCGCTTGAACTCGGCGGCAAGAATCCGATGATCGTCCTCGATGACGCGAATCTCGAACTCGCCATCGAAGGCGCGCTCTGGGGCGCGTTCGGCACGACCGGACAGCGCTGCACCGCGACCAGCCGCATCATTGTGCAGAAGGGCGTGTATCGCAATTTCTACGAACGCCTCGTCGAGCGAGCCAAGAAACTGAAAGTCGGCAACGGTCTTGATGAAACCGTGCAGATGGGCCCGGCGGTCAATGAGAAACAACTCCAAACCGATCTGGGTTACGTCGAGATCGGCAAGAACGAAGGCGCGAAAATGATCTGCGGCGGCAATCGCCTCGATAAAGGCGACTACGCTCACGGATTTTTCATGGAGCCGACCGTGTTCATCGATGTCGATCCCAAGATGCGCATCGCGCAGGAAGAAATTTTTGGCCCCGTAGTATCGATCATCCCTTGCGACGGCATGGACGACGCCATCGAAATCGCCAACGGCATCGAGTACGGACTATCGTCGGCCATCTACACCAAAGACGTGAACAAAGCGTTCACTGCAATGCGCGATCTGTACGCCGGAATCACTTACATCAACGCGCCTACCATCGGAGCCGAAGTGCATCTGCCCTTTGGAGGCACGAAGGCCACCGGCAACGGCCATCGCGAAGGTGGCATCGGCGCCGTCGATTTCTACACGGAGTGGAAGTCTGTGTACATCGACTTCTCCGACAAGCTGCAGAAAGCGCAGATCGATCGGGAAGATTAATTCGTCACCACGGAGACACGGAGCCACAGAGATTGAAGCAAATCTTTTCTCCCTCTCTCTGCGTCTCCGTGGTGGATGCTCTTTCAGGCTGATTTTCTCTGCGCTCTCTGCGTCCTCGGCGGTAAAATTCCACTATGCCGCTCACTCAGCTCCACGAGATCGTCGCCGCTTCCCGGCTTCATAACGTCCGCTACGCCATCCGCGACTTGGCCTGCGTCGCCGATGAAGTCACCGCCCAGGGACACAAAGTTCTCCCACTCAACGTCGGCGATCCGCTTGTCTTCGATTTTCAGACACCGCCGCACATCGTCGAAGCCGTTCACAAAGCCATGCGCGACGGCAAGAACGGATACGCCCCATCTAGCGGGATTCCTCAGGCGCTCGAAGCTATTCGCGGAGAAGCGGCGCGGAAGGGCATTACCACGGTGCGCGATGTGTTCGTGACCTCCGGCGTCAGCGAGACCGTCGATCTCTGCCTCGCCGCGCTGGTGAACGAAGGTGAAGATGTGCTCACGCCCAAGCCCGACTATCCGCTGTACTCGGCGGTGCTTTGCAAATTGGGCATTGGCCTGAACACTTATGATTTGAACGAAGACGACGGTTGGCAGCCCGAACTGGCCGACATCAAGCGCAAACTGACGCCGCACACGCGCGGCATCGTGCTGATCAATCCCAACAATCCCACCGGCTCGCTCTGCACGCGAGAAATGCTCGAGCAAGTCGCAGCACTCGCGCGGCGCCACAACCTGATCGTGTTCTCCGATGAAATCTACGACAAACTCATACTCGATTCCGATTCTCACGGAAACGATACTCCGCACATCGCCTTCGCCGCTGTCGCGCCCGAAGTGCCCTGCGTGACTTTCGGAGGCATGTCGAAAAACTATCTCGTCCCGGGATGGCGCATCGGATGGGGCATCGTCTCTGGCGACGCCGCCGCGGTCAAGACTTACACCGAAGGCGTGAATCGCCTGCTGCGGGCTCGCCTGTGCGCGAATCATCCCGAGCAATACGCCATTAAGCCCGCGCTCGAAGGCCCGCAGGATCATCTCATCGAAGTAAAGCGCAAGCTGCGCTCCCGCCGCGACCTTACGCAAAAATGGTGCGAGTCGACGACGCGCGTGAGCTGCGTGGCGCCGCGAGGGGCGTTCTACGCCTTCCCGCGCATCGATCTTCCCGACGGCGAAACAGACGAAGTCTTCGTGAAGGAACTGATTCGCCAGAAACACGTCATGGTCGTGCACGGCTCCGGCTTCGGACAGAAGCCCGGCACGCAGCACTTCCGCATCGTCTTCCTGCCGAATGAGCAGACGCTGACCAAGGCGTACGCAGGGATCGCAGAGTTCATTCGCGAAAGGTACGGAGAGGCGTGAGAAGCATGCAGTCCTCGCCAGCGCCCGGCGTTCTCCTGCTCCTGGCGCTCCTCGCCAGCTCCGCTCGGGATAACGCCCACGTGTTCGATTTAAGTTGACCCGCCTGGCTTCCTTCTCTTTTGCTGCCGCATCGAAGCTATGTCTTTTCTAAAGAAGGAGTCGGCAATGAAACGAGCACTTTCCAATTTGCGTGATGCGGCGGGCACCGGAGCGTTGGTCCTGATGGCCGGCGGACTGGTTTTCGGCAGTTATTTCTTTTTCACTTCGCTTCCGGACATCAAACGCTACCTCAAGATCAGCACGATGTAGGCGCCGGGCGTCTCCCTAGCGACCGCTGAACACGCCGCACTGCCTTGCGATTAAACTCACCACCAGGGAGCACGGAGCCACCCAGAGAAAACAGCAATGATTTCTTCTGTGTCTCCGTGTCTGCCGTGGCAAGGACTTTGACTTTCCTCTGCGTTCCAATCTTCCTCGGTTGTAGATTTTGACTCTTGCCTGACCTTCCCCTTTCTCCAGGAATCTGCTTAAATCGGTTGAAGCGCAACTGCGGGGCGTTCGGCGTGTTCTTGCCCGTGTCGAAAACAATTTGACGCTGGGTGTTCGGCAAGACTTGAGTTCTTCGGAAACGTGGTCGATATCCATTCGCACATCCTGCCGGAAGTGGACGACGGTCCCAAATCGTGGGACGCCTGCGTGGCCATGTGCCGCGCGGCCGCGGCTGATGGCATCACTCACATGGTGGCAACGCCTCATGCCAATGACCGCTACCACTACGATCGAGAATATGTGTCGGGATTACTCGAGCACTTGCAGCAACTGGTCGGAGACGCGCTCAAGTTAATTCCGGGTTGCGACTTCCATTTTTCTTACGAGAACCTGCAAGACGCGCTGGCCAATCCCACGCGCTACGTCATCGGCAGCACGCGCTACCTGCTGGTCGAGTTCTCGAACTATGGCGTGCCGCAATCGACCACTGACTCCCTGATGAAGCTGGGCGACGTCGGGCTGACGCCGATCATCACGCATCCTGAGCGCAACCCGATTCTGCGGGAGAGCCCGCAGCGCGTGCTCGAATGGGCCGAGCAGGGCGTGGTGGTGCAGATGACCGGTTCGGCTCTGACCGGATTCTGGGGCGAACGCACGCTGCAGGCAGCCGAGTGGCTGCTGGAGCGCCAGGCGGTGCACGTGCTCGCCAGCGACGCACACGACACCGAGAGGCGCGTGGCCAATCTTTCTGAGGCGCGCGATGCCGCCGCCGAAATCTGCGGCGACGAGATCGCCGATGCCCTCGTGACCGGTAATCCTACAGCGATCATCAATAACGAGCCGCTGCCATACTTCCCGCGGCCGGTCGCCACCAGCTACAAGAAAAACGGATAACTTCACCACAAAGACACAGAGGCAGGAAGAAGACGTTTTTTCTGTGACTCATTAGCGAGGAGTTAGCGCTCCCCGTTGATCTGCGTTTTGCGGGGCATTTTCCTCTGGGACTCGGTGCCTCCGTGGTGCTGGGCTACCGGGGAGCTGCCTCTCTTCTGGAATGCCCTTTGCCGTAGTTCTTCTGGCCGCCAATGCAGCTTTGAGTGTCGGATGACGGCAATGATCGTTGCTGATTTTCGGCTCTCCTGCGGGCAGTTAAATCGATTTAACTTCCGTATTTATCTTTATTATTATCAATAACTTAAACAGAATCTTTTACACAGTACATCAAGCTCGCAAACGCCGAGAGTGCACGTACTTAGCGGAGGTTGCACCATTTTGTGTGCAGCCTTGGATTTTCACCCCCTTGACAAAGACGAGTTGCGGAAAGACCCCTACTTTTGCGGCTGGGAAGGATCGCTGCCGGCAGGCGCAGAATTCGGCGCCGCCGTGCTGCTTGCTGGAGTTGGCAACTGCGAGGAGGTGGGTATCGCCTCAGACTTCGTTTGCGAAGCCGTTTCGGACTTGGGCGCGTCCGGCACGGTGGTCATGGCGCTGTCAGGATTGAGCAGATGATCTTTGCTGGGGCCGAGGCCTAGCTTGATCAGGGCGCGCGAGTCAGGAACTTCTTTGGTCTGCCAGCCATGATCGCCCTGATAGCGGCGCATGGCGTCTTCGCTGGCCTGATCCCACGTGCCCGTCGGCTCTCCGGTCAGATAATGCTCGCGGATGAGCGCCTCCTGAATGGACTCGGCGCGCTCGGAATCGATCTTCTGCTGCCCCCGTGGGCGCTTCGATTTGCTCCGCCGTGCCGATGCTTTCAGCCCGCTTGAACTTCGACGCGATGATGCCCGATGGCTTGCTGTTCCGTGAGATGACGTCCCATGCGATGCAGCCGATGGCGACGCCCCATTGCGCGTTGATTTCGTGGTACTCGCGTGTGTACCGGCTTTGTGGGTCGTCGACGGTTGCGCTGCGGGCTTATGCGCGCTCGTCGACTTCGTGCCGCCAGTCGAATGATGGGTGGTCGCCGTTTTCTTCTTTGCCGATGGCGTGCTAGAAGTCTGCGTCGCTGCCGCAAATGGGACACACGCCAGCGCCAGCAGGACGCTCAAACAGACCCATCGGATTTTGCAAACGCGCAGATTCATTTTGAAAAAACAAAGGCCCAACCAGAAACCGGCAGTTCATCATCCGCCATGGGAGGATACAACGCCAGTTCCCGTTGGGCCTTGATCTGTGGTTACGGGAGTGTTCCCGCCTTAAAGATGGTTCCGTCCTGTTTGGTGGTTCCGCGCTGGCGAACCAGAAGAACGACATCTTGACCGCTCTTCAAGGTTGACTCAATGCGCCGGAAATCCTCCTCGCTGTTGACGGGCTGCTTGTTGATCTCAAGGATGATGTCGCCACGAGCCAGATCGATATCTTCGGCGAACGAGCCGGGCTTCACATCCTGCACGATGACGCCCTTGCCGGACGGAATGTCGAGCCGGTCCGCCATCTCCGGCGTCACGGCGCGAACGGTGACGCCCATCCTGCTCTGCTTGGGAGCGTTGGCCTCATCGTTCTCCTGATCGTCGCCCAGCCGCGCGGCAAAGAGCTTGGCGCGGTCGGCAACGATAACGGTCGCGTCCTGGGGCTTGCCGTTTCGCACGAAGCCAAGCGTGACCTTCGATCCGGGCTTGCGCGAAGCGATGTCGCTGACCAGTTCCGATCCCTTAGTCACTTTCTGTCCGTCGACCGTGGTGATGGTGTCGCCGACTTTCAATCCGGCCTGATCGGCGGGGCTGCCGGGAACGACGCTGGAAATCGTGACGCCCGTTCCGGTGCCGTAAACCCGGGTGATGGCGGGATTCTCCACCGCGTCAAACATGATGCCGATGGATCCGCGCTCGACCCGATGTTCGGGACCAGTGAGCTGGTTGTAGACGTTGACCACGGTCTTCGACGGCAATGCGAAGCCGATTCCCGCATAAGCGTTGGTCTCGCTCAGGATGGCAGTATTGATTCCGATGACCTCGCCGTCCATGTTGACCAGAGGTCCTCCGGAGTTGCCCGGGTTGATGGCGGCATCGGTCTGAATAAAGCTTTGGAATTGCCGGTTGGGAACGATATCGCGGCCAGTGGCGGAGACGATTCCCGCGGTCACGGTTCCGATCTGACCGAAGGGACTGCCAATGGCCAGCACCCAATCGCCCACCTGCATGCCATCAGAATTGCCCATTTTCGCGAACGGCAACGCGTGATCCACATCCACTTTGATCACAGCTAAATCGGTTTCCTGATCGCTGCCGATGACCTTGGCTTCATGCTGCACGCCTGGCGGATCGTCCTGGAAGCGCACGCGAATACGATCGGCCTTCTCGACGACGTGACGATTGGTGATGATGTAACCCTTGGCATCGACCACTACGCCGGAGCCCAGCGAGCGTTCACGGATCGGACCGCTATCCGGACCGAGCTGTCCTCCGGGACCACCCCCGAAGAAGTGGTTAAAGAAATCGTCCATGCCACCGCCGCCGCCGTTATCGTCGCCGTTGTCGTCATCGTCGCCCTGACCGCGGCGCCGATGAATTCCCTTGATCGTCGATTCGGTATTGATGTTGACGACGCTCGGCTCCAGCTGTTTGGCGATCTGCGAAAAAGTGTTCGACAGCGTCTTGGGATTGGGTAGGGTAAGCGGCGAGGGATCACCGCTTTTGCTCTGGCCTTCTTTGCCCTTGACCCCGTAAGAGATAACGGTGCCGATCAGAATGCCGACCGACAGCGTGAGCAGAATGCTGAGGGTGTAGACCCAGCGATGATCTTTCATGCGCATCCAGAACGCGCGCGAATCCATAAGTTGACTTTCCTCCGGAAACTGTTAGGCCCCTACTAGTATACCCATTTGCACCCGATGGCTGGAGTACGTTGAGGCAGGAAAATACCCGCATCGGGTGTTGGAATGTTAGACGCAGAAAGAGGGCAAATCGTTTGACCAAATGGCCTGACCCCACCCGGCTGAATTGTAAAAGTTGGTCAGCATACGCTTTGGAGAACTTCCTAATTTCTGCTTCTTATTTCGCTTCGTAGACCGTTTTCCCGCCGACTACCGTGCGCAGGACTTTCGTCCCTAGCAATTTCTCCGGAGATACCGCCGTCACGTCGCGATCCAGGACGACGAAATCCGCGAGCATGCCGGGCTGGAGCTTTCCCTTTTCTTTCTCTTCGAATTCAGCGAAGGCTGCGCCGGTCGTGTAGGCGGCGATGGCCTGATCCATGGTGATGCGCTGCTCGGGAAAAAATTCCTGTTTGCCATTCTCGCTGCGCCGAGTCACGGCGGCGTAGAGTCCGCGAAACGGATTGACCGGTTCGACGTTGTAGTCGGTGCCGAAAGCGAGCGGAACGCCTTTATTCAGCATCGCGGCCCAGGCATAGCAATAGGCGGCGCGCTTGGCTCCGACGCGGGCCTCGGCCCAGCGCATGTCGCTGAGCACATGGCTGGGCTGCATGGAAGCGATAACTTTGAGTTGCTTAAACTCGTTGACCTCGTTGGGCGGAGTGCACTGCGCGTGTTCGACGCGCAGGCGATAATCGTCACCCCCGTTGGCCGCTTTGACGCCCGCTTCTTTCGCTGCTTTCTCGGCACCGGCAAAGGCATCGAGGGCCATCTGCACACCTTTGTCCCCGATGGCGTGGAATCCAACTTGAAATCCGGCGAGCACCCGCTCCTTGGTCATGGCGTTGAGCTTGTCGGCTTCATAGCGCGGCAGGCCGGAAGTTTTCGGATCGTCCGTGTACGGCTCGAACAGTGCGGCAGTGTGCCCGCCGAGAGAACCATCCATGAAACCCTTCAACATGCCGGTGTGCAGCATGAGATCGGATTGCGGATGCGAGGCGCGCTCTTTTTCCAGTTCGTCGACCGAATCGTTGAAGGTCAGCCATTCGCTGATGCGGGCGGTGAGCTTGCCGTCTTTTTCGATCTCTTCAAGGATCTGAAAATTTTCATATCCAGGCGAGTAATCCTGCGCTGAAGTCACGCCGTTCTGCGCCAAGTCGGCGAGCGCGACTTCGAAAGCGTGGCGGCGCTTGTCATGATCGGGCGGAGGAATCACGGCATCGACTGCGCTTTGCGCGGTATCGCGCAGAATGCCGGTCGGCTCGCCGTTTTCGTTGCGATCGATCGCGCCACCCTGCGGATCGCGGCTGGCTATCGTAATGCTGGCCAACTGCAGAGCGCGCGTGTTGGCGACGGCGATGTGGCCATCGACGCGACTGAGAAACACCGGATGGCCGCTTGAAACTTCGTCGAGATCCCAGCGGCTGGGCAGGGCTTTCACTGGCCACAAGCTTTCATCCCAGCCACCGCCGACGACCCATTCGCCGGGTTTGGCCTCCTGCACTTTGGCAGACAAGCGCTGGCGCAACTCGTCGAGGGTCTTGCATCCTTCAAGATCGACTCCCAAGCGCTGCATGCCGCCATCGAAAAGATGCAGGTGAGCGTCGTTGAATCCGGGCATGAGGAAGTGACCGCCGAGATCGATGACTTGCGTTTCGGGGCCTTTGTACTTTTTTAGATCGAGAGTCTTGCCGACGGCGAGAATACGATCACCGCGTACGGCGATGGCTTCCTCGCGATCGACGGAGGCAAAGGGCGAATTCGCAGGAACGCCGGTATAGATGTTGGCGTGAACGAAGAGAAGATCGGCTTTGAGAGCAGGATTGGCGGGAGTTTGGGCGAGCGACAGCACGGCTGTTAGGACGAGGGCAATCGCGATCCACGCGAGATCCGTCGCTCCACGTGAAAAACGGCTACGCTCGGGATGACGCAAATCATTTCCACTCATTAAAACAAATCCAGAATTAGAATTCATTCTCCTACCCCCGCGAGCGCGAGCATGGTCAGCAGAATGCGCTTGAGGCCGAGTTCGCGCCCGTTGGAATCAAACCACTCCTGCAAAGTATGTGCCCCGCCGCCGGATCCTCCGCCGCCGATGGCGATGGCCTCGAGCCCGAGCGAGAGCGGAATGTTCGCGTCGGTCGAGGCGCGTTGCACCTGAGCAGCATTGTTCAGTTGCGTGTCGACGGCGCGCACCACGTGCATGATCTTCGCGCCCGGCGGCAATTCTCCGGCAGGACGGCTGCCGATCACCACAACTTCGCAGTTCACGCCCGACGGACGTTTTTGCGCGGGCGAGCGCATCTCGGCGGTCAACGTCTCTTCTTCAACCGCGCGATTGAGCGCGAGGCGGAGCGATTGTTCGAGCCGTTCCATTTCCGTCATGGAGGTCGAACGAATATCGACCTTCATCGATGCAGACTCGGGAATGGAATTCACCGACGTGCCGCCGCGAATCACGCCGATGTTGAACGTCGTCTTGGGCGAATTCGGGACCGGGGTCGCGGCGAACGTTTCGATCGCCTTGGCGAGGATCACGATGGGATTGGGGGCGCCGAAATCGCTCCAGGAATGTCCGCCGGGACCGCGCACGATGACTTCGAAGCGCCGGCTGCCAAGAGCTTCGGCGACAATCGTGTCGGCGCCCGCGCCGTCGAGTACAAGCGTGTACGCGATCGAATCCTTCCAGCGCGGCGTGGAAAAAATATGGCGCATGCCGCGCAGGTCGCCTTCGCCCTCTTCGCCCACGTTGCCGATAAAAACAAACGGCAGGGCGTGGCGCAAGCGCACCGAACGTAGCAACGAAGCAATGGCCAGCAACGCGGCCACACCCGCGCCATTGTCAGAGACGCCCGGGCCATAGATGCGGCTTCCCTGCTGGCGAATGTTCAGAGGCGTATTCGCCGGAAAAACAGTATCGATGTGGGCGCTCAGCGCGACGTAGCGGCGTCCGAAGCCGGGATGCGTGCCGAAAACGTTGCCCACATCATCAATGCGAACGTCATCGAGTCCCACTTCGCGAAAGCGCTCGGCCAGCCACTCACCGCGGGCGGATTCGCCAAAGGGCGGCGCGGGAATGCGGGCCATCTCCATTTGCCATTGCGTGAGTTGCGGCTCCTGGGTGCGAAACCAGTTGAACGCCGAGCGAATCTCGGGCGATGCCGCCAGGCGCGTAATCTCCTGCTGGATTTCCTGTTTCGCGCCAGAGTCGGCGGCAGACGATTTGCCGGACAAAAAATCAGGCGAGTCTGTGCGCGCGTTCGGGCCCATAGGAGATATTCGTCAGTTTACAACGCATGGGAAGCGGCCGGGGATTGGCGAAGGCGGGACGTCTACGGAATTCCCGCAGTTGTTATCCTGAGCGCAGCGTCAGCTTTTTTCGCGAAGCCTCTCCTTTGCTCAGGATGACAGGAGAGTGAATGCCGTACCGGCTTTCTGTTCGACAACCGAGACCAGCTCGCGCGTGGCGGGAACGTCGATTCCATGTTTCTGCGCGCCGCGCAGGATCGGCCCGGCAATGGCGTCGAGTTCCGGCGGTTTGCCCTGCTCCACATCCTTCTGCATGGAGCTGCGCATGTTGCCGGGCAACTTCATGACGCCGGCGATCAGGGCGTTCGCGTCAATCTTTGCGCCCTCGGCGGTTGCGACGGCTGTGGCTTCGCGAATAACGGCGAGGCCGACATCGCGCCAATGCGGATCTGCCAGGATGTCCGCCGTCCCAAGCCCGGAAGCCGTGGTAGTAAGCGCGAAGGCGGCGAGAAAGACCAGCTTGCTCCACATGAGCGTCGGCTCGTCGTCGACGAAACGGCATTCGAAACCGATGCGCTGAAGACGGTCCAGCGTATCGGCAAGCAGCGGACGGCCGGTCGACAACACGTTCAGGCGAGCAAATGAAGAGCGATGGATGATGTGTCCGGGCGCGACACGCTCGGATTCGACCGCGATCGTGGCGGGAATGACTTTTTCCGGCCCATACTTCGAGCGTAGAAGAGCTAAGTGGTCGACGCCATTCAGCAAGGGGACGATGGCGCGCACGGATTCGGGATGAGTCAACGCGGCCAGTGCGGGCTCAAGTTGCGTGGCCTTCATCGTGAGCCAGAGAACGTCGGCGGGCGGAACTTCGGCGGCGACAGGAAGGTTGGCTTGGAAATTGCCGAAGGGGCTTTCCAGCTGCAAAGTTCTCGGATAAGACGCGAGCGCTTCACGGCGCACGACGAGCGAGACCGATGCTCCTGTGCGCGCGAGCGAGGTGGCGATGAGGCCTCCGATGCCACCCACGCCGAGAATGGCGTGATGAAGTTGTGTGGTCATGATGGGTCAGTTTACAACGTGGATTCGCTGCTGAGGTATCAGTGAAAATGGTAGGGATGCTTCGACTACGCGGCGACTTCGCTTCGCTCGTCACGGCTGCGCTCAGCATGACAAGGGGTCAGCTCTTGGCGCCGGCGTGCACGCATTCGAGGATCTCTTCCTCGGTGAGCGTGTGGTCGCTTTGTTTGGCGCGCTGGTAGATGCGGTCAACGATCTCATCGTTTGCGGGAATTTTGCGGCGTTCCAACCAGAACAGCACGTTGGATTTTCCGCTCATCGGGCCGATGTCGATGACCTGATCCATGCCGAAGATGTGCGAAGGCACGCCGGAGTAGACAGTGTTGGCGAGGATGACGTCGTTTTTGTGATACGCCTTGATGATCGCGGCGGCATGCACGCCGGTTGCGGTACGGAAGGCGTCATCTCCAACGACGGGATAATTTTTCGGAATCGGCACGCCGGTGGCGCGCGAAACCGTTTCACAGTATTGCTTCAGCTTGGTCAGGTCTTGCTGATCCCAGGGCGCGATGCCCATGAGTTTCAAATTGACCAGCATCTGATCGATCTGCGTATTGCCGACGCGCTCACCGAGGCCGATGGCGCAGCCGTGCACGGAATTTGCGCCGGCGATGATCGCAGCCATCGAGTTCGCAATGGCCAGTCCGCGGTCGCTGTGACCGTGCCAGTCGACACGAACTTTTTCGCCGGAGGGCTTCACTACTTCTTCCATTACAAAACGCACGAGCGCAAGCACGCCCATAGGCGTGGCGTGGCCGGCGGTATCGCAGATGCAGATGGCGCGGGCGCCGCACGAGATGGCCGTCGAGTACAGGCGCTTCACGGTTTGCGGATCGCAGCGGCTGGTGTCTTCGGTGACGTACATCGAATCGAGGCCGAGCGAGACTGCATACTTGATGGCTTTCTCGGTGGTCTGCAGGAGGAAGTCGTCGGTCCACCCTTCGGTGAAGCGGCGGATGGGGCTCGATCCGATGAAAGTTGCGGCTTCGATGGGCAGGCCGGTTTTCTGCGTGATTTCGGCAATCGGGCGAATATCGTTTTCGTGGGTGCGCGCCGCGCAGTTGGCGCGAATCTTCATCTTGTTGGCGACGATTTCGCGGGCCAGCGCGGTAACGGCTTCGACCGCGCGCGGACCGGCGCCGGGCAGGCCGAGATCGAGCGAGTCGATGCCCAGCGCCTCCATGAGATGAAGGATTTCAACTTTCTCCGCGATCGAGGGGTCGCGCACCGACGGCGACTGCAGGCCGTCGCGCAGGCTCTCGTCGTTGAGCATCACCGCGCCGGGCGGCTTGAGTCCCGGCGGATGATTCTTGTTCCAGTCGTAGATGAGATCGGAAGTGTTCATGGGTGAGTCCCGACTCTCGAGCTGCGAGCAGCGAGCGCAACTCCGCGATGTAGCAGTGAATTTTCGTTTACCCCCAGAACATACGAAACATCAAAGGCAGCGATTAATTAGATCTCGCGATTCACAGATCGGTCTCGCAGCTCGCTACTTTTTTTCTTCTTTCGGCGGCAGCGTCAGGCCGAAGACGGAAATCATGCCCTTGCCGGCCACGTTGACCTTCGATTCTCCGGGCGTGGGCAGATAAAGCGCCTTGCAATTCTCGCA
>Ga0335074_10009644_pt1 | contig 13483 bp, 10 predicted proteins | sample Lox_Sample_23_FD_206715 | JGI IMG/M metagenome (GOLD analysis project Ga0335074, IMG submission 206715) | Soil microbial communities from Loxahatchee National Wildlife Refuge, Florida, United States - Lox_Sample_2.3 | ecosystem: Environmental > Terrestrial > Soil > Wetlands | place: USA...
TCGACGGCCCGCGCGGTAGCTTCATAGTAGTCCGCCCATAGCCGCCGCACCTCGGCCACCTCATCGGGCGTCATTGCCCCATCCATGGCCATCCGAGCATCGTCCCGATCTAGGTTCCCCGAAATCCGACCCATTCGACCCATAGAACCTCACTTTGCGGGGTCTTGGATTTGTCGATACGACCCGAAGGGCGCATCGGGCCCTGCACTGAGCGGTGTTTCCTTTTTCCTTACTGCCGCGCAACGACGCATTATTTCCTCGAGAAGGGCATCGTGGTGACAAACCGTCACCGCGAACAACCACCCGAGGTAGCAGGCGACCAGCGCAAGCGAGATCAGGATGACCACGGCCCTCCCCGAGCTATCCTCTGCCCTCAACTCGACCCCGAGCTGCCGCGAGTCTATGCCTTGTCCGGCCATCCGGAACGGGGGGACAGCGGTGATTTACTGCCCAGTTAAAGCTTCAGGAGAGCCAGGACAGCCGCCCGGCGTCGCCTGGGCTGTTTGGTCGCTGCCCACGGCTTGGCCGGCGCGCAGTTGCGTGCGAAGGCACCCCTGAACACAGGCCCACTCCCCATGGCGGCCCGCTGAGTACCCATGGTCCAGGTTCAACGGCCTGCGGACTGTGAAGTGCGGTAAATCGAATTTCACAGTTCCCTCAGCAGCGAATCTCGCCGGACAGATTATGAGAAATCTTGCCCAGAATCTGTGGCCTACGACGCTCAGTGTGACACGGCATCCGGTGCAGGTGAGCTCATGCAGACGCCGATAGGGTCCGCTTCACTCGTGCCCCCACTCGCGGGCGTCGGCATCCTAGTGCTGGCGCTTGCCTTGCCGGCTACCCGTCTCTTCCGTCAGCGCCATCGCCTGCAGCGGCATGTGCAGACTCTGACGAGATACCGCCACCGTGTCGCGCGCATGCGGCGCGAGCAACGCATGACTGAGCTCGGCGCGGTAGAGGAGTATTGGGCTCGAGTGCGTGGCGCGACCGCGCCAGTGCTGGTCGCAACCCCCGCCGGAACCATTGTCGCAGCCTCTCCTGGCGTTGCGGAGATGTTTGGCTACTCCGGCGAAGAGGCACTCAAGCGCGTTCCGATCACTGAGCTTTACGTCAATCCCGCAGATCGGAGGCAGTACGTCAGCCCGACGCTGCGGGACAAGGGACAGATTCGCAGCGCCGAGTTTCGAATGAAACGCTGCGACCACACCGAAATTCGTGTCCTCGCCAACGTTCGCTTGGTCTCGATGAGCGACGGGGCAACCTATCACGAGGGCGTCCTGACCGACATCACCGCGCTGCGTGAGGCCGTCGAGCAACGCCAGCAGCTGGAGGCACAACTCCACCTTGCGCGCAAGCTCGAGTTGATCGGTCAGCTGGCCTCCGGCATCGCCCATGAGATCAACACGCCACTGCAGTTCATTGGCGACAACGCCGTATTCCTCAAGTCTGCTTTCGACAAGCTCACGGGTTCTCTCGAATCGAGTGCCCGCGGCCCTGGCGAAGCTAGCGTATCGGCTCTCGCAGCCCTCCGGGGTCTGCTCAATGACGTCTCAGATGCGTTCCGGGACACCTTCGAGGGCATTCAGCGCGTCCGCGAGACGGTCCAGGCCATGAAGGAATTCGCCCATCCGGGTGACCTCGAGATCGCATCGACCGACCTCAATCAGGCGATCCGGACGACGCTCATCGTGGCGCGGAACGAGTACAAGCATGCCGCCAACGTGAAAACCGTCTTCGGCGACATACCGCCCGTGGACTGCCGGAGAGCCGAGATCAACAAGGTGCTGCTGAACCTCATCGTCAACGCGGCTCATGCGATCGAGGCGGCTGGCAAGCCGGGCCACGGCACGATCACGATCACCAGCACCACCGAGGGAGAGCACGTCCGGATCGATGTCGCGGACACCGGCTGCGGCATCCCAGCGGCCGTGATGCCGCGCATCTTCGACCCATTCTTCACCACCAAAGCCGTCGGCAAGGGCTCGGGGCAGGGACTTGCGATCGCTCGGACCATCATCGAATCACACGGCGGTGAGCTCTCGGTGTCGAGCACAGTGGGCCAAGGAGCGACATTCACGATCAAGTTGCCCGCGGCTACGGTCGCCCAGGACGCCCGGGCCTCGGAAGCCCCAAACGTCGATGCGTTAATCGGTTGAGGAAACATCCATGAGCGAGTCCAAATTCAAGATCCTGTGCGTTGATGACGAGCCGCGCGTACTCGATTCCCTCAGGAGGCATCTGCAGGAGCGCTACGAGGTGCTGACGGCAGCGAGCGGTGCCGAGGGGCTCGACGTCCTGAAGCAGCACCGGGACCTGGCGGTCGTGGTTTCCGACATGCGCATGCCGGAGATGGACGGTGCAACCTTCCTGCGACACACGCGCGCCGTACGCCCCTCGGCCGTGCGGCTGCTACTCACCGGCCAGGCTGACATGGCGGCGGCGATCAAGGCGATCAACGAGGGGCAGATCTTTCGATTCCTGACGAAGCCCTGCGCCCCCGATCAGTTCATGAGCATGATCGCGGAGGCCATTCGCCAGTACGAGCTGGTGGTCGCCGAGCGGCTCCTGTTGCAGCGCACCCTGGTGGGCGCGATCAAGGCGCTGACGGACATTATGACCCTCGTCAGTCCTGCCATTGTGGGCCGTGCGCAACGCCTCAAGCGGCGCGTGTCCGCTCTGGCGACGGAGCTGAAACTCGAGGACCGCTGGCAGGTTGAGACCGCCGCGCTTCTGTCGCATCTGGGGCAAGTCTCCCTGCCCGACTCGCTGACATGCAAGATCTCCCACGGCGAAGAACTCGATCACGACGAGGTGCAGCGCTTTCGCGAAGCCACACATGCGGCCAATCGCCTAATCAATCATGTGCCACGTCTCGAAGCCGTCAGCGCCATCCTCAACGCGCTCACCGAGCCTGATGTCGGTCCGGACCCCTACATCCCGGCACCTGCGGATCCCAATCATGTCGAAGTGCTTCGGCTCGCGATGGAAACAGAGCGGCTCGAGGCACAAGGGCTTCGAGGAGAGGCCATCCTGGAGACTCTAGAGGCCTCACAGGACTACTCCCCTGGATTGCTCTCGGCCCTGCGCGCTACACAGTTCGAGCAGAGCGAGGTTCTGACGCGAGCCGAGATCCACATCTCGGCCTTGGCGGTGGGAATGGTCCTGGATGAGGATGTCATGACCCACAAACGAGTCCTGATCGCTCCGCGAGGCTGCGAGCTGACCCCGAACTTCATCGAGCACCTCCGCCACTTTAGTAAGCAGCTTGCAAAGGCCACGATCGCGGTCTTGTGCACTTCGGACGGCGGCGCGGACGATGAGCAGGCTCCCCGAACCGTCCGCAGGGTGCCGGCATCGTGAGGCTTCCGTTCCGGAGGGCATTCCTGCGCGGGACCACACGCCCCTCCACAGGCGGGCGTGACGATTTGCATCACGCCGTGATCGGCGCGGCCGTAGTGCTTGCGGCTCTCGCGAGTTGGGCGATCGCAGGCGCCCACGGCCTCCTCTCCGGCGCTTCGCGGATCGCAATTTACGTGCTTGCCAACCTCATCCTCGCCTTCGACGCGATCGATCTCATCGTGCGCATGTGGCTGAAGCGGCTGCATGGTGCCGCCTCACCGGGACCGTCCTTCGGTCTTGGCCTTCACGAGATCTCCAATGCCGAGCGCACGGTATCGATGCGCCCCTACGCCGTTGTCGCCTCGCTTTATAACGAAGCAGACGACCTCGATCGGTTTATCACAACGCTCGAGCCGTTCAAAGATCGGGCATGGGTGATCGATGATGCCTCGACCGACAGCACCTTCCTGCGGTTGCGCCGCATGGGTTTCAACTGTATCCGCGGGACGGTGAATCGCAACAAGCCTGGAGCACTCCGCGAATTGCTGAGACTGCTGCCGGCCGAGATCGAGACCGTCGTGGTTCTGGATCCTGACGTGCGCTGGGCCGCGTCGCGGGGAACGGAGCGCGGCGTGCTCGAGACCCTCATCAGCGACCTGCAACGAAGCGGCGCCGCGGCGTTCACGCCCCGCGTGCGAGTAGCAGGCGGGAGATGGTGGGCGGATTGCCAGGCGCTCGAATACGAGCTCTCCTGTGGTATCGGGCGCAAGAGCCTCAGGGACCTGAGCTCCAACTCTGGGGTGTCCATCTACCGCCGCACAGCGCTCGAAGCCGCCTTGAGTCGCCACAGCCTGTCCATCTATGCCGAGGATCTGGAGAACTCGCTCCTGCTCCTCGCCTCGGGGCAACAGATCTACTACGACGATCGCTTGACCCTCGAGACCACAGCCAAAGACACCTGGCGCGCCCTCTTCTCCCAGCGAGTGGGCTGGGCGTTCGGTTGCGCACGGCTGTTTGTCGAACGTTGGCCGGCGCTTTTGGCCATTGCTCGCCGCAGCCCCCTCGGAGCATATCAGTACCTGTTCTATCTCGGTTTCAACGGAATCGCACTCTTACCTCTCAAGCTCGTTTCGATCGCGATTCTCACAACAAGCATGCTGAGGGCGATCGATGACCTGCTAATGCTGAACCTCGTCCAAGCGCACTCCTGGAACGAGCCGCTGCTGTTCGTGCTCTGGTACTGCAAGTCCCTGCTCATCCTGCTCTGTGCGTGCTTCGTAGCGTTGCCGGGCGGTGAACGTGGCCGTCATCTCGCGACGCTGCCGTCCTATTGCGCGTATGCCTTGATGCAGTACATCCCCATCACGGTCGGATATCTGAATTTCATTTCGCTCAAGACTTTCGGTCGCCGTCTTTATGCCGACCACTACCGCGACGGTTCCGCGTTCACCGCGCGTTCGGCGCGCGTGCTCGTCCCGCAGAAGAGCTGACGGTCAGGACCGTGCCTAGTGTCATACACAGCCGCGGAACGCTCCTGGGTGCGCCGGTCGCCTGCGGAATGGCCATTCTCGCTGTAGCCGTCGGCTTCCGGGGCGAGAATACCGCCGCAATTCCCGGACGGACCGCGACAGTGGATCTGGTCGTTGTCAGCTGGCACGACGCAGGACCTGGAACCCTCCGCGACGCGATTCTGGCGGCCGACCGGCTCACGAGCCCGGCCCACATCGTTGTCAAGAGCAAGCGCGTGATCCTCGAGTCCCGGTTGCCTGCGCTGCTCAATCCGCACGGGGTCCAGCTCGATGCGACACCGGACGCCGGCACGATCGATGCCGACCATCAAGCCGCCGGCCCCACGCTCGAGATCGACAGTCCCCATGCAACTCTCCGAGGTCTGCGTGTCATCAACGCGCACGTGTGCGGGGTCATGGTCAACGCCCCCGGCGCACAGATCGAGTCGCTCACGGTGAATGACTCGAAGATCGGCATCATGGTCAACGCCAATAGTCCTGGCACCAGCATCCGCGCGACTCTCCTCGAGCGTGACGAGACGGGGATGCTCGTCGAAGCCGGAGCTCGGGACGTCTCGCTCGTGCGCGACATCTTTGTACTCAACACCCGCGCCGGCTTGTGGTTCGTGGGTGCCGCCGAGGCTCAAAGTGCCGACTCTGGTCGTCACGGCGACACGAAGGCGCGGATCCAGGTCCTGGAAGGAGTATTCGAGAAGAACGCCACGGGCGCAGTCCTGGCCAATCGACTGGCTGTTTTTGAGAAGGATCGATTCATCGCCAACCGAGCTGCCGTGACGATCCTAGGCGGTGCCGCGCGAGTCGAAGACAGCGAAATCCGCGGGTCCAGCGGCGCCGCGATTTCCGTGACTTCTGGCCGCTCCGTGGTGCTCGCTCGCAACGTGCTGATCGATAATGCAGCGGCGGCACTCATGATTCGCGATAGCGAGATCCTCATTGAGGGTAACACCTTCAGACACAACGGTCTGGGCATCGTTTCGATCGGCAGCCGCGCCTCATTCACACCCGTCATCAGGGACAATCTGATCACCCAGACGAGCGCCGATGCCATCACGCTCATCGGTGGGGCGTCGCTGTTGCAGCACAACCAGATCCTGCAGAACCGGGGCGCGGGCCTGCGCCCCCTCGATCTGGTGCGAGGAGACACCCGACTCAAGGTGGCGCCGCGTCTGGATGCCAACGTGTTCCGCGGAAATGGTGTGGACGTGGTGCAGACCAGCGTCTACAGACTGTCGGGCACCCTATGACTGCAGGCAAGGGGGGAAACGACGAGACGGGCGCCATAGAGGAGTTGCGCCGTCACAAGGTGATGTTCGACAACACTTGGACGCTCGCCACCTTGCTGGCCAGCGTTCTCGCGGTGTCGTGCTGGTACTTCGGCATTGCGCAGCTCAACCTCGGGCCCGTCATCTGGGTTCTTGCGACCCTCGCAATCCTCCACTCCGCGCTCAACTCGCAGGTGCGGCGCGCGCGATCCCTCGCAGGTGTTCGGCGCCTTGCGCTGTCGTCGCAATTGCTCGGGACGCTGTGCATGGCGATCGCCTGGCACCTCTTCGGTGGTATTCAGCAGCCGCTCTTTCCGCTCTTCATCGTTCTGCCCCTGTTGACCGGGACGCTCGTGCTGGGTTTCTGGCAGCAACAAATCGCAATCTCGGCGGTACTCGCCGTACTTGCCTCCGGGTTACTGCTTTCCGCGGATACGAACTCCTTCATCCAGGAACGATACGGAATCAGCATTCTCTCAGCGCATGCCTTGCCGAGCTGGGTCCCCCGAAGTCGTGTCCTCTTTCCCGACATGAGCACCTCGCCCGCCTATGACCTGCTTCTCGCGGCCATGGTCGGCGTGGTCTGCGTCGCTGTGAGCACGACGGTACGCAGCCTCGTCGCTCTCTGCCGGCGCGACGCTGCCTGCGTGGCCTCGCTACAGGATGAGGTCGGCCGGCTGCAGCGAGCCGTCGAGCAATTCGTGCGTTGTGCCCCGGCGTCGATGCTGGTCGCCTCCAGCACCGGGCGCATCATGTTTGCCAGCGATCGCCTCGTGAAGTCCTTCGGTCTCAGCGACGCTTCTGGAGGATTTCTTCTTGATTCAATCGACTTCAAACATCCGGACGTCATCAAGAGGGTCATGACCGGCGGAGGTGAGGAAATCCAACCCGCAAACGTGCGGGGTCAAGAGCGCATTCTTCGCGTCCAGGGAGAAATGATGGATTTCGGCCCCTCCAGAGTGACCGTGTTGAGCATCGAGAGCTGTGAAGAGCTGTGCTGGCGAGGCGAAGCGGACGCCGTGGAGGGGCCGATGTTCGCGATCGCTCCAAACGGTCGTTTGATGTACTTGAACCGGTCTGCATTGACGGTGTTCGGAGCCGAGGCGGAAGGGGCGATGGCGACGACGATCTTCGACACCGGTCTTTCGGCGTGGTGGGACATCGCGCCCCTGGAAGATGCGCGGCGCATCCTGAATTACCGCGACCGCAGCTATCTCGCCAGCATTCGGCGCACTCGCATTGCGAACAGCCTCGCAGAAGTGTCGTTCGTGCATTTGAACGAGCGCAGACAGGCCGATGTGGCCTCGGCAGCTTGAGCCGGCACGGAACGATGCCACGAGTCATTCATCCCGCGGTCCGTGCGCTCCCCGGGTTGGTGCCGCTTGCATTCGTCGCCCTCATCGCCCTCACTCTGGGAACCCTGCTCGTAAGGCTTCGCTACCAGCTAGAGGTCGTCCGCGAGAAGCAGCACGTGCACGAATTGCTCGACTCCCTGAACGCCGAGGTTGGCGCACAGCTCAATGCAGGTGAACGGGCGGTCGCTTCCGATCCGCCGAGCTCGATCGGTCGCTGGCGTCCCTGGCGTCTGAGCGCCAGCGGCTATGGTGTCGCAAACGGTCCTGCTCCGCCCATCGTTGAAACCGCGCTGCAGCATGCCCTCCTCTCACGGTCAGCAGTGAGCGGCGGGACGATCCTGCTGGGGCCGTTCTCCACGGACGATGCGCGCAATGCCCTGGTCCTCGCGAGAGCGGTGCCCCGTGCCAAGGGTCCGCCCGAATGGCTGGGAGAATGGCAATACCTTGACGACATCATGTCGCCCGCGCGGGTCGCGAACCTCGTCCGCCACGGATATCGGCTGCAACTCTACGATGCCTCGGAGGCGACCGTCCTTTACCAGAGCGATGACGGCGATCTCGATGCCCCTGTAGCGCTCGCGGTGCGCCTCGCCGGAACGTCGCTGCAGTTCCGCGCCGCACCGCGCTCCGGATGGTCGGTGCCGCTGCGAGTATTCAGCTCCTCCCTCCTGGTGTTGATCACGATGACGCTGTGGCTAGCGTACGAGATGCGTCGCAGCCGGGCGCTGCAGCGCGCCGCCGCAGAGCTCGAAAGCACCGAGGATCGCCGAAAGCAGCTCAGTGTCCAGTACGGCAGTGCGCTGGAGAGCCTCGCCGCACTCGAGTCGCGTTTGCAAATCGTCAGCATGTACGACACCGCGACCGGACTTCCTAATCGCAGCGCTCTGGTTCGCAGAATCGAGGCAACTCTTGATTCCATCCGCCATTCGCGGCAGGGAACTCTGCGCGTGATTGCCATTGGGTTCGATCACATGCCGCACATCGGGAGTTCCTTCGGTGCCGAATTCGCATCGCGGGTCCTGCTGATCGCAGCCGAGCGCATGGAATTCCTGCTGCCCTCCAAGGATCTCCTGTTTCGCAGCGGCGACTACCAGCTGGCCGTCGTGCTGCCCGATGTCACTCAGGAGCAGTTGGAATCGCTCATCGAGAGGCTTCTCGAGGAGACCGACTCCCCGATCGCCGTGGGTAGCCACACGTTCCTGCTGCATCCGCGCCTCGGCATCGCGGAGACCTCCTCGGTCTACGACTACGCCGAAACGCTGCTGGACCATGCGAACGCCGCGCTCGATGCAATCACACAGGAAGCCGCGCATCGATGGAACCGGTTCGATTCGACGGCCCCCACCGAATCGATCGGCCGGTTGCAGCTGGAGGCGGATCTCGATCGTGCGTTCCGCGAGAACCAGTTCGCGCTTGAGTACGAGCCTTTCATCGTCGCCGCGAGTAATCAGGTCGCAGGATTCGAGGCACTGATCCGCTGGGATCATCCGACCGAGGGTCGCTTGCCCCCGGGCAGATTCCTCGCGATCGCACTCCAAGCCCGAATGTCCCATCGGCTGAATGCCTGGGTCCTGCGGGAAGCCGCGCGACAGGCGTCACTCTGGCGGCACGCTGGCCATCACGATCTCTTCGTCAACTTCAATCTGACGGCGGACGCCTTTTTGCAGCCGGAGCTCGCAGACCAAATCGGCGCCGCGCTCGTGGAGTTCGACCTGCCGGCAAATCAATTGGTCATCGAACTCACCGAGGCCACCCTCGTTCAGGACATTCGAGCGACCACTCGCACCCTGCAGCGGCTGTCGGAGCTCGGAGTCGGCGTGTGGCTCGATGATTTCGGCACCGGCTATTCGTCACTCAGCTACCTGCGCACGCTTCCACTCAAAGGGGTGAAGATCGACCGCTCGTTCATCGAGCGCATCGAGATCGACTCGCGCGACTTTGGATTCGTCAAGGCTCTGATCGATCTCATCAGCTATCTCGGAATGCAATCGATCGCCGAGGGCATCGAGACTTTTGCGCAATACGAGCTTCTGAACCTCACGAGCTGCGAGCTTTACCAAGGACACCATTTCGCCCGCAGCATGTCGGCCGTCGCCGCGGAAAGCTGGATGACCGAGCGAGCCGGGCACTCCCAGCAGCGAGTGAGTGCATGAGGGACCGCGCAACGCAGACCCGGCAGTGCGAGTGCGAGACGATGGCTGCTTCGCAGCCTGTGGGGCCTCGCGATCGGGGCGTGGGTAGCCCGGGCGCACTGCATTGGCTTCCCGCCGGGAAGACGGCCGCGGTGTGCTTCAGCGTCGACGATATTCACCCGGCCACCTCACAGGATAGCTACGAGGCGGGGGGAGATCTCGCCGCAGGAGGGCTCGGTCGGCTTTCGAGGCTTCAGATGCGTCATCCTTACCTCAAGGCCACGCTCTGCGTCACCCCCGACTGGCGGCTGAACTCGCTCGTGCCCAGGGCCGGATTGCTGCGCCACCTGCCCTGGGTGCGGCGGCGGGCCCACTGGACTCGATTGCGCCCGTCCGGGCATTTTCGCATCGATCGATACCCCGAGTTCGTCTCGTATCTCAACTCACTCGAGCGCTGCGAGATTGTGCTGCACGGCCTCTCCCACGCGCACGCAGGCCCACAGATCGCGGTGGAATTTCAGGACGAATCCGAGCAGGAGTGTATCGGCATCGTCCAACGCGGCCTCGATATCTTCCACGCCGCAAGAATCCGGTTCGTCCCTGGATTCGTGCCTCCGGCATGGAATGCCCCGCCTGCTCTGATCGCAGCGCTCGACCGGCTGGAATTCCAGTTCCTGGCTTCGGCACGCGACGTCCTCACTCCCGTGTCGCCGCACGCCGTCGCGAACATGAGTGGACTCAAGGCCGTGTCGCTCATCTACCCGCAGATGGTCGGTACTCACGAACTCGTGCACCTGAGCTGCAACTTCCAGGCTACCTCTTCGGCCGATCGCGCACTTCAGATCCTGAGTCTGGGAGGCGTTCTTCACGTCAAGGCGCACATCTTTAAGTCCGCTGGCAATTACCTCATGCTCGATGGGCTGGACGAACTCTACTGCAACTATCTCGATCTCCTGTTCACCCAGTTGCACAGAAGTTTTGGCTCGCGCCTCTGGTGGGCGCATCTGTCGGAGGTCGCGACACGAATGCGTGGCGGGGTGTGATTCGTTCCATGACTGCGCCCGTCCTTTCCGTTCAGGTGAACCCGCAGTGGCTCGACGCGGCAAGCTATCTTGCCTTGCTGAATCGGGCATTTCCGGGACAATGGAGCCGTGCGGCCTACGACTGGTACATCGCGCGACGTTTCGCAGGCGTTGGAAGCGACATTCTAGTGCTGACCGAAGGCAGGCGGGTTCTTGCTGGATTGGCGCTTTGTCATCGAGAGGCAATCGTCGGATCGAGCAATCGAATCCGCGTCCGTGTTATCTGCGCCGCAGCCACGCTTCCCGCTGAACGGGGCCGCGGTCACTATGGTCGGCTACTGACCGCTGCCCGCGAGCGCTGCATCGAGGAGGACTACGTCGCACTGCTTGCCTTCGTCACTCGCGACAACATCAGCACTAGGGGCTTGCTCAACCGGCGCGCACATGCGATCCCGAGCTTTTATCTGACCTCCGTCCACCGACGACCCTGGAACCCAAGTCGTCTTGTGAGCTCTCCGGACGCACGATGGACCCCACTTGCGGCCGACAGGCACGTGCGGCTCGATGCGCGCGAGCCCAATCTTGCACACGACGGCGGCGCCTCGGCAGGTGCATCTTGCGCCCCGCACGCTCGCTTCCACTACGAGTGCGCCGACGACTGGAGGCGGCAGTTCATTGATCGACCCAGTCACGTGCGGGCTATTCACCTGGCCCATGACTGCACTGCCCTGATAGAGACCGTCGGCTCAACAGACAGGCTCCAGTGGCTCGGATGTCCCCGCGACAAGGCCTGCCACTCCGTAGCTACGCTCGCAAAGGCGAGCGCGGCGGCGGGTCGCGAGTTTTTCATGTACACCCTCGATCCGGTACTCGCCGTGGCGGCAAACCGCGCGCGACTCAGGACACGACCCGGCTATTTCATTCTCTGGACTACGGGGCCGCACCCGCGTCAATGGAACACCCTCGTCAACGCATCCTGGCAGTTGCAATCCGGTGACCGCGTCTAGCGGCGAGCACTTCCCCCCCTTGTCCACGCTCAGCGGAGGCCCCACGCGGGACGTATCTATTATGTAAGATCTCCGTTGGCGTTTCCACCGCGACGCTGCACAATGATGTCGCTTGCTGGTTCCGAAAGAACTCACACTATAGCGTCGCAGCGTTACGCAGCACGACCTGCCGCCCGTTCGTCGCTACGCCCTCACGCCACGCCGGGGAGAACCTAGCGATGTATAGCCAATCGAACTGCATCCTGAGCATTGATCCGGTGAGCGGTACTCTCGGCCTGCCCGAGGCAACAACCGACGAGTTCGTAGTCGCAGATTGGCACTCGATGCCGAGGGTGTTGTTCGTCGACGATGAATGGGAGGTCGTCAATGCTTTGAGGCGCGCATTTCTGCAATGCCCGTACCGCATTCACACCACGACATCCCCCGAGCTCGCTCTCCGGATGTTTCGCGACGAGCCGTTCGACGTGATCGTTGCCGATGAGCTGATGCCGGATATGCTCGGCTCGCAGCTCCTTAGCATCATCGCCCGCGAATTTCCCGCTTCGGGGCGCATCCTCCTCACGGGTCATGGCACAGTCGAGGCAGCCGCGAGGGCGGTGAACGACGCGCGCATCGTTCGCCTCCTCCTAAAACCGTGTCCGGTGGAGAAGCTACAGGAGGCTATCGAGGCCGCACTGAAATCCACGCCTTCAGCTGCGAGCACACGGCCGCACAAACGGCGCATCTTCCTCGTCAGCCGTTCGGCAGCTGACCATACGAGTACCGAGACGCACGAACGTGTGGGTGCCGGCACGGCACGTCCAAGCGCACTTCCTTCCGCGGAACCCGATGCGCGTTCCGATTCTGTGAAGGCCGGATGGTCCGCAAACGAGCTCGTCCTGCAAGCGCAGAGGGTTGTTGGCTTGCAAGACGAGAGTCTGTTGGGCTACGAGATCTCCGTGCGGCTCCAGGCGGCGAGCGGCAAGGTCCACACCATAGGCAACTTCATCTCATCGGCGCAACACGATGTGCCGCTCGCCTGCGTTGACCGCTGGATCATTCGACACGTCATCGAGTCGATTCAGCCCCATCAGCAGATTCTGGCGCAGCGTGGCTTGACGATGTCACTAAACATCGCCGCCGGCTCGTTCCACGACGCGAACTTTGTCCGTTTCCTGAACGCGGAGCTGACTACAGGACGATTATCAACGCGCTTCTTCGTAGAAATCAGGGAATCAGCGCTCGTGAAGGCGATAGGGAGCGACGAAGATTTTCTCGCGCGCCTTTCTGAGATGCGCTGTCTCACAAGCAGCGCGCGGCTGTGTATTGACGGGGTGAGCGGGTCACTGTGGAAACTGGCACCGTTGAAGACGTTGCCCGTCGCGATGGCAAAGATCGACAGCAGATTCGTTTGCGACATCCTCACGAACCGTCAATCGGAGGCGCTCGTCCGAGCCGCCGTCGAGTGGGGCGAACGAATGGGAGCACAAGTCGTCGCAACAGGCATCGACAGCGTTGCAATCGCGGAGCGGCTGCACCACCTGGGTATCCGGTATGGTCAGGGAAGCGCCATCGGCCGCACCGAGTCTCTTCTGTCAACGCTAGCAGGGCTGTATTACTGAGCCGCCCTGATCGCACATAGCCGGTGGAGGGGCGACGGAGCTTCGAATTGGATTACTCCAGAGTCTATCCGCGCGCTACGCAACCCGGGTGGGACGCGTATCTCCCCTACTAGGGCCTGTTAACACTCGCGCACGGCCTCGATGACGAGCGCGAAGTAGATGAAGGCAATGAATACAAGGTCGAGCTTGTCGAAGCGACTGAAGATGCGCCGAAAGCCCTTGAGGCGTCTGAACAG
>Ga0335074_10009646_pt1 | contig 13482 bp, 7 predicted proteins | sample Lox_Sample_23_FD_206715 | JGI IMG/M metagenome (GOLD analysis project Ga0335074, IMG submission 206715) | Soil microbial communities from Loxahatchee National Wildlife Refuge, Florida, United States - Lox_Sample_2.3 | ecosystem: Environmental > Terrestrial > Soil > Wetlands | place: USA: Florida...
GAATGATCATTAATCGTGAGAAGTTCCTGGGAGTGGAGGGAGTCCTGCAGAATCAGGACAATGTGATTTCCATCAAGGCTGCGCGGGTGATGCCCATTGCGATTACCGCAGCGCGCACACAATCACATGATTTTTGTTAAGGCGATGCTCTTCAGAGATGCCAGAGCTTAGAATTGGGATCGGGGCCGATAGCACGCTCGGTCATCGTTGCCAATTAGCTGTAGCAAACGTTGTTTGACAAGTCTATCATTGGGCGATAGACACGCTTCAGTGAGGCTGTTTGAGACACATCCGAAAGGTGATCGCGGCCATTGGACCGGAAAACCGGCGGTGACCAAAGAAATCCGAAACGAAGAAGGTGGGCGAGGTGGTGCTGCCCTTCATGGCAGTCCCGCGTCTCGCCCATCTTCCCCCAAGAAACAACTGAGTGTTTGGGCATGCCACTCACGCCGCTCGGGGCCTCTGGTACTAGCCTAACAAGCATTCGGAATGGCTCAACTAGGCTCCGGCCCTGTTTTAACGCGGCAATTCCGAGCACTCGGCCTACGAACGGGCCGGGTGCTCGGCTCCGCAAATCGCTTTCACAGGCGATCCGGCAGATTTAGGGGGCGAAGCCAACGTGAGCGATTGCCGAGAGAACTTCTCGGTAGATAGTGGACAGAGCAATTCCGCGAAGTGTCCTGAGAAGGAACCCAAGGTTCTCACAACCTCAAAATCATCCACACGGGATCGGCGGAGTCTCTCTTGGATAGCAGAGATCGAATGCCTCAGATCTCAGCCCACTGGTTTCAAGCCACAAGACTCCCATGATGCTCACGCTCCTGTTTGAGCACCCGCGCCACCCCGGGGTTCGTTGTGGAAGTCCTCTGTTCCCTGAGGCTGTCGCAGGCGCAAAATTGCCCACATGACCCTACCGTATCCCGGGGGAGGATTTCTCTCTTGCATGGTATCTTCGTAACATTTACACTATTGGGCTTTTATGATTTTATTACCAAAGGATGGGCTTAACCCAAGTTTGAAAAACTAAAATCCTGCAATATCGAGGAGGATATCCATGGCAAGTGGAAAACGACTCAGCAGAACCTCAGGGACCTCACCTTCAAAGAGAATCCGCGTAACCTACATCGTGCCGGAAGCCGTCGACCAAAATATCGAGGCCTATTCGCAACGAGAAGGCTTGATGAAGAACCACGTCGTGACACAGGCTCTGGAAAAATTCCTCGAAGCACAATCCCTCCAACCCCACAGAACACCGAAGATAAGTATTACCTACTGACAGCCTTTTCCCGAAACGCAAGCCTCCCGGGCTCCGGCGGACGTGTGTCTGCCGGAGCTTTTTGTTGGATCAGAACTGTTAATCAGGTCTATCCGAATTTTGAAGTTGTGGAGTGTACCAGTTTACTGGTAGTAGAGTGTCCAGGGAAGGGCAGCCGAGCATTCCCGAATCGTGAAAGGAGACTTTGCCAATGTTCGTGGAGGACATCTTTGACTCGATTCACGAAGCTGTAACGACTGCCGCGGAGGAGATCGCGGACACCGTTCTGCCTCCTTACGGCGAGTGCGATGATGAGGACGAAGAAGAAGACTGATTCGGCATGGCGCTTACCCGGCGCACCCTAATGGGTGCGCCGGGCATGTTCAGGGGCACGGTATTCAGCGGACGGGGAGAGGTGATCCTGGATGTGCAAGAAAAATGAACCGGACGACGGCGCAAATCTGCGCGGCTGGCGATATGCCGCGTTTCTGCTTTACCGATTAGATGAGGCACGAAAGAAGGGAGGGATCGTATCTGCCGTTCCCGCCCTTGAAGCACTCAATTCGGAGTCACCGAAAAGGCTCCTTTCAAGCAGAGGTCCGAGGGACACCAAGAAAAATCATAATGGATCAGAAGGATAGATCGCGGGCCAAAGGATGACGATCACAAGGACTGAGGAGCTGAGGGAAACGCGGCAGCCATCGCAGTGAACACAACCGACCGGGCACGTTCGGTCAGCTTCGAAGACTTTTGCTAAGGACCAGGCTCGCCTGACCCTGACCAATGTCGTCGGCGATCGCAATGTGCATCGAGGTTGACGGGCTTCATTCATTCACGGGCCGCTCTTCGTCCTCAGTGGATAGGCAGACCACCTGATTTCAAACCAGGGGAACGAATTTGACGACCTCCAGACTCAGCTTTTAGCCTATCGCGCCGAATATTGCCCCACCAGAGTGATCTCCATGATGATCGCCTAAGCGAGAAGGCGGCCGTTGCTTGGTTTCCTGAGCAGCATGCGTCCCCGATGAAGGTAGTAGTGGCCGATGCTTCTGCTGCAAACGTTTCAGATACAGATCAGTATTCTTAGCTATCCAAGCAACCAAGAATAAGGCGTTGACACTCTGATTACGTCTGCTATTCAGGCCGCTCATTTTTCTTTCTGACATACTATGTGGCACGCGGCGTTCTTGAGCCGTGTGTAATCCGAAACGTTTCTTCGTACTGACTGCGGGCATCCGCGAGGGATCACGCTTGAGCTTTCTCATCGTGTGAGCGAAGTGTATTCGTGTGCCGAACGGAGGGGATATGATTCGCAAGGTCTGTGTGTTGTTGTTTGCCTTGGCGCTGTGGCAGGGTGCCTTCAGCAAGCCCGCAGGAGCTCAGGCGGGCTCCAATTGCGTCTGGCAGTTCGGTCTGGGGAGTTGGGAAGGAATTCCATTTGGTTGGTACGATTGTAACGATGTCGGCTACGAAGCCGCAGTAAGTTGCTATGTACAAGCATATCTCTGCGCTCCGGTTGCAGGCCCTGCAGAGAACCCCCACAAACAGTGTGCTACTCCAACTAATCCTGTTTGCTCAAGTCCTATCTCCTTGCTCACGGGAGATACATACATCGAGGAGACGGACATAAGGATTCCCGGCCTGTCGGGGGGCCTGACGCTGCAGAGAACGTGGAATAGCATGTGGCCCGCGACGCAGACTGCGTATCAAATAGGTCCGTTCGGCCCAAACTGGACGTCGAATTTCGGAGAACAGATCTTCTTGGGTGCCGACCACTATATAAAATACGAGCGTGGCGACGGTAGTTTCTGGTCCTTCGGCTACAGCAGCTACGACACTTGGAGGGTAGCAGCCCCCGCGAATAATACAGCCACGTTGGTGCAGGGTTCGAGCAACTGGACGCTCACATTCCCCAACGGCGAGCAGAGGATCTTCAGCATAGCCACGGGCAAGCTTCTTGAAATCATCGATCGGAACGGCAACACGACGCAACTATCGTACGATTCATCGAATCGTCTCATCACGGTCACCGATCCTGCCTCACGCCATCTCTACTTCAGCTACGGGAGCAGCACCTATCTAGTGGCAACCGTGACCTCCGATTTTGGCGAATCTGTGTCCTATTCCTACGACAGTCAGGGACGGCTGAGTCAAGTTACAGAACCGGACGGGTCGACACTATCGTTTCAATACGATGCCAATTCCTTCATCTCGGCCGTCTTGGATTCAAACGGCAAGATTCTCGAAGCACACACCTACGACAGCAGCGGGCGAGGCCTGACCGCGTCACGGGCCAATGGCGTTGATGCTGTCACTTTGTCGTACGGCACCGACTAAGTTCTCGTTGCCAATTCAGAATGCGTCGAATCTGGCCGAAGTGTGAATGCCATTTTCAGATCGCCACGAAGGTTGCGACTTGACCCGCAGGATCAGGACTAGGAGGGAATTTTGCGATGCGATCCGCCGCTTGGAAATTGACTCTACTTCCTGTGGTCCTGCTCGTCTTCTTGCTGCCAGGTGCTGCCCGGACCGGAGCCCAGACATGGTCAAACGATTATGCGTACCGGGCACCCATCACGATCAACCATGCACAAGTTCCCAACACTGACCAGACGAACTTCCCGGTCTTGATTGCGGGGACTTACTCGTATTTGGCCACCGTTAGCAACGGCGGCTCTGTCACCAGCCCAAGCGGATACGATATCATTTTCACTTCTGACGCCAATGGCACGAACGTCCTGCCTTTCGAACAAGAAAGCTACAATCCCTCGAACGGCACCATAGGTTATTGGGTCCAAATCCCCACGGTTTCCCACACGTCCGATACGGTCTTTTACATGTTTTACGGGAATGGGGCGGTGACCACGGATCAATCAAACAAGCAGGGCGTCTGGGATAGCCACTACCTCGGCGTTTGGCATTTGCCGGACGGGACGACCTTGACCGCCAAGGATTCGACGAGCAACGGCAAGAACGGGACAATAAACGGCGCGTTGGCAATCACGGGACAAATCGATGGGGCGGCGAGCTTCAACGGGAGCTCGAGCGACATTGATATTCCGGCCTACGGTAGCAGCGTGAGTGCCTTTACGATCTCGACCTGGATTTACCTGAACGCTACGCCGAGCACCTATACGGGAATCGTTTTTTCGCGCGACCCGTCAGAGCCCGTCGGCATGGACTTCTACAACGGCACTGCCAACCTCGATTACATATGGAACAACGGTTCAAGCCAAACTTGGGGGTGGAACAGCGGCATCTCTGTTCCCTTGAACCAGTGGGCATATGCAACAATCGCGATCAGTTCCGCTCAGACAGTCGCAACCGTTTGTTCGAATGGCGCCTGCAATTCAGCCACGAATGCGGTGGCCAATGTGTCGCAAACCTTGAATACAGATTTCCTGTTCGGCAACGACAACTGCTGCAGTTACAACCGATGGCTGAATGGGAATCTTGACGAGGTTCGAATCTCAAACATCGCTCGATCATCCGATTGGACCGCCACGGAATACAACAACCAAAGCAGCCCCTCCACTTTCTATACCATCGGGCCGGCGGCCAGCGGTGGAGCCGGGGGAACGACCAATCCCAGCATCATAAGCCTCTCCCCCACGTCGGGCCCTGTCGGAATCACCATTGCGATAAACGGAACGAACTTCGGCGCAACTCAGGGGCCGAGCACCGTGACCTTTAACGGCTTGCAGGCAAGTCCGACGGTTTGGAGCGCATCGCAGATCCTCGTGCCGGTTCCCGCTGGCGCGGAATCCGGGGGCGTCGTCGTTACGGTCTTGGGGGTCGCGACAAACGCCGTGAATTTCACGGTGACATCAGGACCAGGGATTACCAGTCTCTCGCCAGCGTCCGGAACGGTCGGGTCGACGGTATTTGTCGGGGGAGTCAATTTCGACGCTGCCCAGGGAGGCAGCACCGTTACGTTTAACGGTACGAATGCGACTGTCACAAGCTGGAGTAATACGCTCATTACGGCACTCGTTCCTTCTCAAGCGACCTCGGGCAACGTGTCCGTGACCGTTGGTGGTCAGACCTCGAACACGATACCCTTCACCGTGTCCCCGCTCCCTGTGGGTTGGTCGGACACAGACGTGGGCACGGTTGGCATTGCCGGTAGCGCGACATATGCGAACGGCGTGTTCACGATCAAGGGGTCCGGCACGGGACTCTCTGGGACGGCAGACGGGATGCACTTCGTATATCAGCCGCTGTCGGGCAACGGATCGATTGTCGCTCGGGTGGTAAGCAGCACAGGCGGGCAAGCGGCCGTCATGATCCGGGAGACGCTGAACGCGAACGCGGCGGATGCATTTGCATCGTACCAGTCGTCCTACATTTATTTCTTCGACCGGGCAAGCACCGGAGCCAACACTGGCAGCTGGGGCGATTTGAGTCACGGATTGCCATATTGGATAGAGGTAGCGCGAAGCGGGACCGCATTCAGCGTTTATGCCTCGCTGGACGGAGTGAACTGGGTGCAGATCGGGTCGACTGAAACGGTCACCATGGCCCAGAACGTGTACATAGGCCTCGCGGTGAGTAGCGACAGCAATTCGAGCCTGGCCACCGCTACGTTCGACAACGTTTCGATCAATTCGAGTGCGGCTCCGAGCCCGGTGATAACGAGTCTGTCGGCAACTACGGGGACCGTTGGCAGCCAAGTGGTTGTTTCGGGTTCTGGGTTTGGCGCTTCCCAAGGAAGTAGTCTTGTGACACTGAACGGCAGTCCGGTGACAATAAACGCATGGAGTGTCGCTGACATCGCCATCACGATCCCAAGTGGGGCCACATCGGGTCCGATCGTGGTTTCTGTTGCCCCGAACATGAACGACAGCAATCCGGTTGCGTTCGAGGTGACGGCGTCACCCCTCCCCACGTCTTGGTTGGATCAGGATGTGGGTCCAACAGGCTTGGCAGGAAGCTCCACGTATGCCAACGGAACGTTCACCGTGAGCGGAGCGGGAGAGCATCTGGCAGCTAGCGACCAGTTGCATTTTGTATACCAGCCGTTGTCCGGAGATGGCACGATCGTAGCGCGGATCGTGAGTGTTCAGGGAAGTTCGACAGAAGCGGGAGTAATGATCCGGGAAACACTCAGTCCGACCGCTGCGGGCGCCTACGTCTTCTACGACTCCTATATGTATTTCGATTACCGAACGAGTACGGGGGGGAGCTGGAACAACAACGGCGACATGGTCATTCCAGGTCTTCCTTATTGGGTCGAGCTCGTGCGCGCCGGGAATACACTTACCGCATATACATCACTCGACGGCTTGTACTGGACCCAGTTGGAATCGAGCGAGACCGTCACCATGGCGCAGAACGTGTACATAGGCCTCGCGGTGAGCAGCGGAAGCAATTCAAGTTTGGCCACGGCCACGTTCGACAGCGTGTCGATCAATTCGGCCGCCAGCCCGGCTCCCGTGATCACCGGCCTTTCCGCCACGACCGGACCGATCGGCAGCCAGGTGGTTGTCTCGGGCTCGGGCTTTGGCGCGTCGATCAGTACCAGCGCCGTGCTGTTGAACAACGTCCCGGTCACCATAGATTCTTGGAGCGATACATCGATCATAGTGACGATCCCATCCGGCGCGACTTCGGGCCTCCTGATGGTGGCCGTAGCGCCCAGCATGAACTGCACCAATGGATTCGGCTTCTCGGTGACGAGCCAAGCCCTGCCGACCCCATGGCTCGATCAGGACGTGGGCCCCGTCGGCGTCGTGGGCAGCGCGAGCTACGCAAGCGGAACGTTTACCGACAACGCTTCGGGAACGGGAATGAACGGCAGCACGGATGGATTCCACTTCATCTATCAGCCGTTGTCGGGCGATGGATCGATTGTGGCAAGACTGGTGAGCCTGCAGAACGGATACGCTCCCGAGACGGGGATAATGATCCGCGCAAGCCTTGATCCGAGCGCGCCGGCTGCTTGCGTCTTCCTTGACGGAACTAATCTGACCTACTACTACAGGACGAGCGAGGGATCGACCTGGGCCGGCTCATCCAGCTACGGCATTTCTGGCCTCCCTTATTGGGTTCGGCTCGTGCGCACCGGCAACGTTTTCACTGCCTATCTGTCCGCGGACGGGGTGAATTGGACGCAATATAATTGGACGAGCCAAACGATCACGATGGGGCAGAACGTGTACATTGGCCTCGTAGCCGCCACCCAAAGCAATTCCAATCCGAGTCTTACCACGGCCACTTTCGATAACGTTTCCGTCACGGACGGCACGACCCCGTTTGTCACCGGCGTTTTGCCGGTCCTCGGAGGATTCGGAACATCGGTGACCATCGCGGGATCCAACTTTGGCCCGACGCAGGGAACCAGCACGGTCTCTTTCAACGGCACGAATGCGACCTCAATCACAAGCTGGGGCAACAGTCAAATCGTCGCCATCCTGCCCATCGGCGCTACAAGCGGTCCGGTTAACGTCACCGTAAACTCGATTAACGGGATCTCCAGCGCGTCGTTCACGGTCATCAATCCCGTCATCACGAGTGTCACACCTCCGGCCGCACCTGTGGGAGGCCTTATCACCATAAACGGCTCGGGTTTCAGTACATTCAACGGGAGCAACAGCCAAGTCCAGTTCAATGGAGCCTCGCCCGTCCTGAACGGCTCGTATCCGTGGACCGACACCAGCGTTACGGTTCCGGTGCCGACTGGGGCAACGAGCGGGAATCTCACTCTGATCGAGGACGGTGTCTCAAGCAACAGTGTCTCGTTTACGGTGCTGGAACCACTCACCGTCGCCTCCGTGTCCCCGACATCTGGTGCGGTCGGCTCGACAGTCACGATAACTGGAACCGGGTTCGGCGGCACGCAAAGCGACAGCGTCGTGACGTTCGATGGCGTCACGGCCCCGGGTATCGTCAGTTGGAGCGACACCTCGATCACAGTGGCGGTGCCAGCGGGTGCTTCGACTGGTCCGGTAACCGTCCAAGTGGCCGACGTCACTGCCGATGGGCCAACCTTCGAGGTTACCTCAGGCGTGCAGCTGACCGATTCGCTCGGCAACCAATCGAGTTACAGCGCTCTGATCGACGGTGGCATGTGGTACGTGTCGAGCGCGCAGGGCTCGGGCTGCTCCAGCTGCACGTTGCGGGGGAACATCACGTACCAATACGATTCGTTGGGAAACGTGCTCTCGACAACGGACGAACTTGGCAACGTCACCTCCCAGACCTACGACGCCAACGACAACGTCACGTCGGTCACCCAACCCGCAGTTTCAGGCGGTACACCGACAACTGCCTATTCCTACAACAGCTTTGGCGAAGTGTTGACGACGACCGATCCGCTGGGTCACGTCACCACGAACACGTACGATTCGCATGGAAACCTGACCTCAGTTACGTCTCCACCGCCAGGTGGCGGGGCATCGCTGAGCGAAACTCAGTTTGCTTATAACTCGTTGGGCGAACTGACCCAGATCACCGATCCGCTCGGCCATGTGACCACCATGACGTACACCACGGCGGGCCTGATCGCGAGCATTACCGACCCGCAGAGCAACGTCACAACCTATGGCTACGACTCTCGCGGCAATCGCACGAGCGTCACTGATGCGCTAAACCACACGACCACGTTTGCCTACGACGCAGGGAACCGGCTGACCCAGATCACGTACCCGGACAGCACGACCGCGAGCTTCACCTACGACTATCGCGGGCGGCGGACTACGGCAACCGACCAGAACGGCAAGACCACAACCTATGCGTACGATGATGCCGACCGGCTCACGAGCGTCACTGACGCGGCGAACAACGTCACGCAATACGCCTACGACACGGAGAATAACCTGCTCAGCATCACGGACGCCAATGGTCACGTAACTAACTTCACGTATGACGCCTTCGGCCGCGTTACCCAGACCAATTTCCCGTCGTCGCATTCCGAAACCTACGCCTACGATGCGGACAACAACCTCACCAGCAAGACGGATCGCAACGGAAACACGATCCAGTATGTTTACGACGCGCTGAACCGGCTCACGCAAAAGAACTACCCGGACTCGACCAGCGTCGAATACACCTACGATCTCGTGGGCAAGATTCTGTCCGTAAACGATCCCACGGGAACCTACGGTTTTGCCTACGACAACATGGGGCGGCTGATCGGGACGACCACGCAATACTCGTTCCTGACCGGCGCACTGAGCAATTCCTACACCTACGACGCCGCGTCGAACCGCACGGGCTACACCGCGCCGGATGGCAGCACGAACACCTATAGCTACGACACGCTGAACCGGCTGACCACGCTCGCGAACTCCTGGGCGGGGTCGTTCGGCTTCAGCTACGACGTGCTGAGCCGCCGCACGCAGATGACGCGACCCAACGGCGTCTCCACAAGCTACACCTACGACAATCTGTCGCGACTGCTCTCGGTGCTGCACCAGCTGTCCGGGAGTACCATTGACGGCGCGGTATATACCGTGGATTCTGCCGGGAACCGCACGTCGAAGGCGGACGAGCTGGCAAACGTGACGACGAACTACGGCTACGACGCGGTCTACGAACTCCTGCAGGCCACGCAGGGGTCCACGACCACGGAGAGCTACAGCTACGACCCGGTAGGCAATCGCCTGAGTTCACTCGGCGTGTCGTCATACACCGTGAATTCCTCGAACGAGCTGACTGGAACCTCGAACGCCAGCTACACCCACGATTACAACGGCAATACAACGAGCAAGACCGACTCGACGGGGACCACGAACTACAGTTGGGACTATGAGAACCGCTTGACGAGCGTCACGCTCCCGAACTCGGGCGGCACGGTAACGTTCAAGTACGATCCCTTCGGACGACGCATCGAGAAAATCTCGCCGACCACGACAAGCATTTTTGTCTACGATGGCGACAATCTGGTCGAGACGGTGAACGGCAGCGGCGCCACTGTGGCGCGTTATGCAGCCGGGCAGAACATCGACGAGCAGCTGGCGATGCAGCGCGGCGGAACCGTCGATTACTACGAACAGGATGGGCTTAACTCTGTCACATCACTGAGTGCTTCCAATGGCTCGCTTGCCCAGAGCTACACCTACGATTCGTTCGGAAATCAGACTGCATCCTCCGGCTCGCTCACGAACTTCTTCCGGTATACGGCCCGTGAATTCGACACGGAAACGAACCTCTACTACAACCGCGCGAGATACTACGACCCGACAGCGGGAAGATTCTTAAGCGAGGACCCTTTGGGCTTCGCTATCGAAAACAACTTCTACAGGTACGTCGGGAATGATGTCATGAATTTCGATGATCCGTCTGGCCTTTCTCCGCTCTTCGGTCCGGACGATGTCGCCCGACGCCCATGCACACCGGGAGAGTTGGCACGTTGTGAAGCGATGTGCGGTGACAGGGGAGTACAGCATTGCTACATACCGATGCACAGGACAGTAATAGGCCTGACGAGGAAGGGAAAACCACGATGGGGCTGGGAGGATTCTACCGGTCCAATGGACTGTTCATGCAATGAGGATCCAAACGAGCCCGACTGCGAAAAGAAACGGGAGCATGCTCCAGAGCCCGACGCGCCGGGTTCTCCCGATTGGTCTCCTAATTGGAACAACGTGGCAGCCGGAGCGGCGACAGTGGCCATAGTGGGCGGCGTAGTGGTCACCGCAATCGTATGCCCGGAGTGTTTGGTCGTTGCGGGTACCGTGGCGGCGGTGGCACCGTAGGATTGTACGTGAATGGGTTGACATCCTGTTGGGGAGAAGTGAATGCTCTTTGAGGCACGTGAGTTAAGGGCTTGTGGCGAGCCAGTCTCGCCGGACGAACTCCGGCACGGCGAGGTGTACTTTAGCGTTCTCTTCCTTGATGATGACGGATTCGTTCCAGTTCTCGAGCCAAAGGTCTTTATCGGGCGTGATCTTGAACCTGGGGATGTGGGCAAGGCCTACTTCCAAGATTTTCGCTCCTACCGGCGCGGGGTTCGGTATGAATCTGCGACGGAGGGCGACGACGCAGTCTTTGAGGTTGGCGTGCAGAACTACATTTTCGAATATGCTCGTGCACTCGATGTTTTGATGTACTGTGAGTTGTTGCGTCGCAAAGCGTCGGGCGGCAAGCAATCACCAGATCGGTAGCCGTCGGCTTTCTCGGTATGAAGGAAACAGGAACAGTGTTCCCCCTTCAGCGGCATCGAGAACTGACAGCGGCGATGCGGCCACGTTGCCGAAAAACTCGCGTCTGGGGTTCAACGTCCGAAAACGTGCACTCTTCTAGGGCAATCGGGCCGCTAAGGATAGAACTGCTGTGGGGATGCGAGGAGTCTAGCGAAAAAACTGCCGTCGGGTCAGGAGTTACGTTCAAGTACGATCCCTTCGGCAGGCGCATCGAGAAAATCTCCCCCACCACGACCAGCATTTTTTCCTACGATGGCAACAACCTAGTGGAAACTGTAAATGCAAGCGGCGGAGTGGTGGCTCGGTACGCCCTGGGGCAAAATCTCGACCAGCCTCTGGCGATGGAACGTGGGTCCGCCGTAGATTACTACGAGCAAGATGGACTCGGCTCAATTACGTCGCTGACAGCATCCAACGGCTCGGTCACGCAGAGCTACACCTACGATTCGTTCGGGAACACCGTGAACTCGTCCGGTTCTGTCACAAACTTTCTCCGCTATGCTGGACCCGAATTCGACACGGAGACCAATCTCTATTACAACCGGGCGCGCTATTTCGACCCGACAGCTGGAAGGTTCCTGAGCGAAGATCGAATTGGATTTCGAGGCGGAATCAATTTTTACGCGTATGTGGAGAATAATCCAATTCTGCTTACCGACCCGACTGGTTTGATTCATCCAGCGTGGAATGAACCGCCCTATGACGGGCGGTTGCACGCGGCGCTATGACACACGGCCCAATGGGACTATGACGCCTCTGGAGACGCAACTCTTTGAAGTTCTGGATAATTACGCGAGGACTCACCATGGATGCTTCCTCGCTGAAATGTTCCCTGACAAAAAGGGAATCGAATATGTGTTGTGCTTCCGGCCAGTTGATGTAAGTGCTGAATCGACTGACCGACATTCCTGTCGGTACTTGCGCATTGCGTTGACGGATGCCCAGGCCATTGGCCAAACGAAGACGCTTGCGGCCTCGATCAAAGAGAAGCTTGGCCATGAGCTTCACTCGCTAAGGCGTGCCGGAGGGCGGTCGCTGTAGATCTTGTTCCTGCCCGTGAATCGCTCGGCACTTGGTGCGTTCTGTGGAGCGCGGGAGGACGGTGCCTCCGGCACCGGGAGGGGGATAGACACGTCACCCCTAACAAGGGTGCTGCACAGCAACTTTGGTTGCTGTATAGGAACCAGAAGGAAATCAGCGACTTACAAAATCTCCGGCGCTCCAAAGCGCCGCGCGGTTCCTATAGGGGAACTTGTTGAAAACAAAGCGCGGCGGCTAAAGGAAACAATCACACAGCGGCGCACCGCGCACCGTTCCCACAGCAGCGAACTCCCTTCACTCTCTTCGCTCGGGCCGCATCAAGCGGCAGAGGCCCGCTCGCGCGGCTCCCGAAGGTGAGCCCGGATGGGGTTGCAGGGGAAGGGGCGGCGTGTGAGTCCCTTCCCCTGTCGCATCTGCGTGGGTAGACCCGCGCGAATACTTCTCGCCGCTCGAATGCGAGTCCACAGGTGTAGATGAAATCGTAACGGTAAGAACCTCGAACGTCAGCAGCGTTCAATAGCTTTCAACCCGCGACGTGTAACGGCTTCAATACGAAGCAGTTGGAAGCAACGAAATTCAACGGATCACAACAGATTCTGGAATCTGATTCGGGATCAGGTGGGCGACGTTCAAAATCCCTCTGACGGACCCTTCTTTTCAACGAATACCCGACACCTAGCTTTTTCGTCTACCGCGCTGTAGTCGATTTTGTAGCCGCTGAAAACCTTCCAATTCCACACACTTTGATTTGCAAAATCGGCTGGACGATCTCTCAAGATGCCGAATCGATTGGAATCGATGATCCGAGGCGATCGCCTGTTCGTTGTGTCCGCTTTCACATCCCTAAGCCTCGCAGGCTTCGGATCTTGACGACAACCGGCGAGCGCGTGCGCGAGTCGCTTGGTCGTGTATAATCGGCAGTCTGAGACGAAGCGGGCGTAGTTCAATGGCAGAATAGAAGCTTCCCAAGCTTTCTCCAGCACACCTAACACGCTGAACTGGCGGCACTTGCTTCGGCGAAAAAGCCCTTCCAATTGGAAA
>Ga0335074_10009648_pt1 | contig 13482 bp, 14 predicted proteins | sample Lox_Sample_23_FD_206715 | JGI IMG/M metagenome (GOLD analysis project Ga0335074, IMG submission 206715) | Soil microbial communities from Loxahatchee National Wildlife Refuge, Florida, United States - Lox_Sample_2.3 | ecosystem: Environmental > Terrestrial > Soil > Wetlands | place: USA...
GCGGCACCGCGATCGATCACATCATCCCCAGGGTTTACGGCGGACCGCATCGCCGCTGGAATCTCCAGCTCCTGCACCAGGAGTGCAACTCGGCCAAGGGCAAGAAGATCACAGCCGAGGCGCTGGATCTGGCCGATGCTCACGGCGTGACGATCAGCATGGACATCGGGCAATACCGCGCTGGAGTCCGGCGCCGGGCGGCCACGTATGCCGTGCGGGCGACTCGCCAGCTCGGCAGCGAGGCCCGCGACCGGGCTCTGGCCACGGCAAGGAATCTCACCGTGTTCTTCCCAGAGGAAAGGGTTCATGCTGTCATCAGGGCCGCGGCGGAGGGGCTAGCGCGGTCTGGCTCTGTGCCACCTGGCGAGCCCGCTCCGCCGTGTTGGGCGGCAACCCCGCCAGCGCGTTCTCCAAAAGAAAGCGAGTGACGGTCAGCGTGGGCACGAGGGCGACGTCCGTGGCGATGGCTGGATGGCTGGCTGAAGGCGCTGACAGGAGGCTAGTTACGCTGCCAGTAGGGGGTCTCGGCTTCAGACCAGGGCAAAAGGGGGCAGCGTATGAGTATCGTCACGACATCCGATGGCACGGAGATCTTCTACAAGGACTGGGGCTCGGGCCAGCCGATCGTCTTCAGCCACGGATGGCCGCTGTCGGCCGACGACTGGGACGCCCAGATGCTGTTCTTCCTGCAGCACGGCTACCGGGTCATCGCCCATGACCGGCGCGGGCACGGCCGCTCGGCGCAGGTCAGCGAGGGCAACGACATGGACCACTACGCCGACGACCTGGAGGCCCTGACCGCACACCTCGACCTGCACGACGCCGTGCACGTCGGACATTCGGCCGGCGGCGGCGAGGTGGCCCGCTACATCGGCCGTCACGGCGAGAGCCGAGTGGCGAAGGCAGTGCTGATCAGCGCGGTAACACCGTCGGTGCTGCAGACCAAGGCCAATCCGGCGGGCGTGCCGCAGGCCGCCTTTGAAGGTCTGCAAGCTCAACTGGCGGCTAACCGATCGGAGTTCTACCGGGCGGTGCCGTCCGGGCCGTTCTACAACTTCGACCAGCCGGGCGTCGAGCCGTCCGAGGCGACCATCGCCAACTGGTGGCGGCAGGGCATGATGGGCGGCGCGAAGGGCCAGTACGAGTGCGTCTCTGCGTTCATCCGCGAGGACTACACCGGTGACCTCAAGAAGATCAGCGTGCCGGTCCTCGTGATGCACGGCGACGCCGATCAGATCGTTCCCTACGCGACCGCGGCGCCCCGGGCGGTCGAACTGGTGCAGAACGGGACGCTGAAGACCTACAAAGGATTCCCCCACGGCATGCCGACAACCCACGCCGACACGATCAACGCGGACCTGCTGGCCTTCGTCCAGTCCTGACCGATCCGGCGGGTGACGTCGAGGCCGGACAGCGTGGCTACAGCGCGTGCGCAGGAAATTCGTGACGGGCTCGCCTGGCTGCGTGCTGCCGATCCGGTGCTTGCCCAGGTGATCGACGACCATCCCGGCTTCGACCCCGACGCCTGGGTACAGAGGCTCCCCCCAATGCACCTATTCGGCGCACTGGTCTTTCAGATCATCGGACAGCAGATCTCGGTGACCGCGGCGACGGCGATTTTCGCGCGCCTCACCGCGCGGTTCAGCGGCCGGGTGCCGAATGCTGGCGAACTCGCGGCCCTTGACCAAGACACACTGCGCGGCCTCGGCCTGTCTCGGCGCAAGGCCGCCACCGTCCTGGATTTGGCGCGGCGCTTTAGCGACGGGCGCATGTCCGAGAGCGTGCTGCGTGAGCTGCCGGACCAAGAGGTGGTCCGGCAGCTCACGCAGGTCAAGGGGATAGGCCCGTGGACCGTATACGGCGCGCTTCTCATCGCGCTGCGGCGGCCCGATGTCATCCGCACGGACGACCTCGCGCTGCGCCGCTCGATCCAGGCGTGTTACGGCCTCGATCATCTTCCGGACCCTGGCGAGGTGGCAGACCTCTCCCTCCGCTGGAGGCCGTACCGGAGCCTCGCGTCCAGTCTGCTGCTGGCCGCCGGGAGATCGGGCTGATTCCGGCCAAGCGGATATCGCGAGCAGGTTAGTAATTTATCGCCTAAGAGGACTCGGCAGTCATCGTGACTAAAGATTGATCTCCGGAAATGGGTAGCAATAATAGTCGTAGCCGGAAAGATGAGTCGCGTGGGCGTGGATTCTCGTTGGCAGTTCGTCTCACTGCTGAGTTAAGAGGGCCTTGTTAGGATCGGGGAGATGGACACTTCAAACAGCCCGGTCATTACCGGGGTACACCACGTCTGTCTGACCGTCACGGACCTCGACGCCAGCATGAACTGGTACCAGCAGCTCTTCCAGGCCGAGCGGTGGCCTGGGCAACTTCCGCACTATGCCCGGGAGGAGACCGGATTTGCGGAAATGCTCGCCGAGCCACACACCGGTCTGCTCATTGGCCTGCACCATAACAATGCCAACGAGGGCGAGAAGTTCGAGGAGAGCCATACCGGCCTGGACCATGTCTCGTTCGAGGTCGCTGACCGCGCGGCACTGGAAGCCTGGATGGACCGGCTCGATGAGCTCAACATCGGGCACACCGGCATCCGCCGCCGGCCGAACGGGCCGTACTCCACCGTCGTGTTCCGCGATCCCGATAACAACCAGCTTGAATTCGCGGCTCCGACACCTCCCGATGCGGATTCTTAGCTAAGCGGCACTGGATCATGGTGAGTCCTGGTTAGACGCCGTTATTGCTGCCTGGCGGATGCAGCGCTAGTGCCGGGTGGCGGAGTTCGACCTGGCCGCCGCCGTTCAGGAAGATGCCGAATCTGATGATGCTGGCGTCCGGCGGGACCTGTGCGGTGACCTCATACTGGGTCCACTCACCGGCTCCGGTGGCGGAGGCGATGTGGTCGGCCGGGTCTTTCCAGGTATCTGGGCTGGCCGCCTTCGGTGGCGTGGACCGGCCTGGACTGGCGGCGCGGAGCGCCAGCCCGGCGCGGCCGTCCGCCGTGGCGGTGCGCAGTTCGCCGCGGAAGGTGACAGTGCGGCCGCGGTAGTCGTCGGGTTCGATTTCCTGGGCGAGGAAGGCGAGTCCGGCCGGTTCGGGCACGGCCGCGGCCAGGATCGCCCGCCCGTCCTCGGTGGTAGCGGAGTAGTCGAACCCGGTGCCCTGGCGCAGGAAGGTACCGCCGAGCTGCCAGTGGTCCAGGCCATCGGTGAACGCCATGTTGCGGGGCTCGAACCGCCGGCTCAAAGACCTGGGGGGTGTCTCCTGGCTGCGGAACTGGCTGAGCAGGTCGGGGCCGGTGACGGGCCTGGCGAGCCGGTTCATGACCGGGTCGTCGACGGCCAGCGGCGCGCCGGTGATGACGGCGAGGGTCAGGCCGTCGGCGAGGCTGGCGGTGACCGGCCGGGTGGCGCCGGGCCCGGCGATGCCTATCCGCGTGACGGTCACTCCCGGGCCCAGGTCGGTAACGGTCACGCCGGTCAGGGTAACCCCTGCCGCCTGCAGCAGCCGGCCGGTCATCTCCTCGGCATGGCCGCCCAGGGGGTCCTCCCCGTGGAGGCCGCCGGGGCGGCTGAGCAGGCGCCAGAGCTGTTCGGGGCCAGGGAGCCGGACCGGCAGCGCCCGGTGGCCAGCGTCGTCGGCGAGGATCACGAGCACGTGGCGGATATCCATCCCCCCGTCTGGTGTGCGTCCGGGCCAGGGGTCGGCGTGCGCGATGCGAACAGCGGTCATGGGGATTCTCCGGGAGAGGGCGGGGATGAGGTCGGGGCGGTGCGCGGTGATGTACTCGCGCAGCCGGCGGCGGGCCTTGTGCAAGCTGGCCTTGGCGGCGCCGGGAGTGGCGGCGACCTGCCCGGCGGGCTGGTCGGCGTAGTAGAACAAGGTGACGGCGTGGCGCTGCCCGGGAGGCAGGCCGGCGACCGCGCGGCCCAGCACGTCGGCGCGGTCCAGGTCCTCGGCCGACGGCAGGCTGCCGGCCGAGGCCGGGTGCAGGTTCTCGGGCCAGTCGCCGAGCAGGGTAAGCGGCGCGCGGCGCCGCTGGGCGCGGCAGACGTTGGCCACGATGCCGCCCAGCCAGCCAGCGAACCGGTCGGGGTCGCGCAGCCGGCCCAGCGCCAGGAACGCCTGCAGGAACGCGTCCTGCACGGCATCGTCGGCGTCCTCTGGCTGCGGGCACAGCCGGGCCGCGCGGGCGCGGGCCATCGGCAGGTGCCGTTCGACCAGCAGCCGGAACGCGGCCGGATCGCCGTCGCGGGCCAGCCGGACCAGGTCGCCGTCGGGGACGTCCATGCCTTGCTTTACTACCGGGTTCCCGGCGGCGCCGGGGTGAGTTCCGCGCCGCGCAGCTCAATGCGGCCGTGGCCGGTCAGGGATATCCCGAACCGAATGACGGTGGCCTCGCCGGGGATGGGCGTCGTGACCTCATGCCAGGTCCAGTCGCTGCTGCCCGGGGCGGTCAGGCTGCTGCCGTGGCCGAGCAGGGGCCTGGTACCCGTCGATTCCGATGACGGCCCGCTCACGGCCACGTGCAGCCCGGCCTGGCCGGCCATGTCGGTGGCGCGAAGCTTCCCGCGGAAGGTGACCGTGCGGCCGCGGTAGTCCTCGGCGGCGATGGTCTGGACGAGCACGGCCGAGCCGGCGGGTTCCGGGACCGTGGCGGCCAAGACCGCGGACCGGCCCGCAGCGGTGCAGGAGTAGCCCGGCCCGGCCGGCTGGCCGTCATCGGAGAAGCTGCCAGCCAGTTCCCAGTAGTCCAGGCCCTCGGTGAACGCCATGTTCCGCGGCTCGAAACGACGCGCCGGGCGGGCGTCCGCCGGAGGCAGGAACGGCGCCAGCATGTCCTCGCCCGCCACCGGAACCGCGAGCCGGTCCATCACCGCATCGGCCACCCGGACCGGTGCCCCGGCCACGGCGGCCAGCGCCAGGCCGTACTCGGCGCCGACCGTGACCGGCCGGGATCCCGCGGCCGTGGCCAGCCCGACGCGGGCGGTGACCGTGTCCGAGCGCAGCTCGGGCACATCGTCGCTGGCCGGCTCGATGTCCACGGCGCTCACCTCCGTCCCGGCCGTCCCCAGCACCCGGACCGCTGTCTCCAGCAAGCCACTGGTCACCTCGGCGTCCGCGGCGGGCCGGCCCATCCGGCCCAGCCGGCCCAGCAGCCCCTTGTGACCGGCAATTAGCCACAGCGGCACCGCCCGGTGGCCCGCGTCGTCGGCCAGCACGATGAGACGCTGATGCGGCCACCAGTCGGGCACGTAACTCCCGTCCGGGGCCCGCGGTGGCCGGATATGGCGCGCAGGAACGATGCGGACAGTCGTCACGGCGATCCCTCCAGCAGACGGCGAGGCAGCGATTCGGCTCACACTTGTTAGTGTCCGACGGACGACCTCCGGTTACCCGCCTGCCAGCCGCCATGACCGGGCCGTCTGCTTCCACCCCAGCGCCACGGGGGCACCGTAGCCGTGCTGGAGGCGGCCCGCCAGTACGTCGGGATGTAGGCGTAGTCGCCGGTCACGGCCAGCCGGACCTCGGCGGCCGCCTCCAGGTGCGGCCAGACCGGGTTCGGCCGCGCCAGGTGCATGAGCAGCTCACTACCGGCGATGGTGAAGTGCAGAGGCAGCACCAGCGGAGCCCGGGCCGGGTCGAGGTTGTTGACCGCGAGCATCCCGAACCTGCCGGTGGTCGCCAGCCAGTCCTGCCACTCGGCGGGGCCAGTCGTCGCGTCCCACGGGTGGATGAGCATGTCAGTCTCCTTCATCAGGCGCCGGGCCGGCGGCGATCAGGCGGCGGGCGGACTGGACGGCCGGGCCGAGCCGGGCCAGGCGGGCGGCCAGGTCGTCGGCGGCGGCATGCAGCGCTTCGCCGGTCACCGGGTCGATGGCGTCGAGGATGAACAGGGCGTTCGTGGTGTCCTCACGCAGCTGGGTGCGGCGGGCCTGGCGCCAGTTCCAGCGCCGGCAGGTCACCCCGGCCTCATCGCACCACACCACCTCGCCGGCCTCGGGGTGCTCGGTCACCGCGACGCCGTCAGCCATCGTGTCGAAGGGCTCGTCGCCGACGGCGCGGACCAGCCGCGGCGGGCCGGCGTAGCGGGTCAGGTCCTCCCCGCCGACCGGGATCTGGTGCAGCACCGAAACCGCGTTGTACAGGTCGGTGAGCCGGTTCACCCTGGGCAGCCCGGACGCCGCCCGGCGCAGCAGCGCCTCCAGGCTGTTGCGGGTGCGGCTGGGCTTGGCTCCGAACGCCCGGTACGCATCGCGCCACGCCGCCACGTGCGGTAGCTGCTCGGCCGGCCCGCCGCGCAGTGCCTCGCTGGCGGCAGCCTCTGCCGCCTGCAGCAGCGCGTCACTCGCCTGGTCGGCCGGGCCCGGGACGATCCCGCCGACAGCCAGCAGAACGGCGCGGTAGTCCGGGCGCAGCGCGAACACGGCGGCGTCGACAAAGGCGCCGGCGAGGAAGTCCTCAAGCACGCCCGCATCAGACATCGGCAGCCTCCGATCGTGATCCCGGGCCCACGCCCGGCTCGAACACTGTCAGGGTGAAACGCGCCACCTGCGGGCCGGCGTTGACGTATCCGTGGGAGAGGTCACCGGCGAACGAGGCCGAGTCTCCGGTGGCGAGTACCTCAGCATGCTGGCCCACCCTGACCTCAACCTGGCCGTCAAGGACCAGGAGCAGCTCGCGGGTTCCCGCCGTGTGCGCCGGGCTGGAGTGGCTCTCACCCGGCCCGAGCGTCCAGTCCCACAGCTCGATGACGTCCGGCGGCTCGGTGCCGGCGACAAGCTCGGCCCGCCCGCCGAGCTTGCCCCGCCACAGCACCGCGCCGGCGCCGGCCCGGGTGACCCGCAGCCCGGGCTGATGATCCATGTCCACGAGCGCGGGCAGCCCGATGCCCAGCGCATCGCTGATCAGAAGCAGCGTCGCGATGCTCGGATTAGCCGAGCCCTGCTCGATGCTGACCAGCATCCTGCGGCTGACGCCCGAGCGCTCGGCCAGCTGGTCCAGGGTCCAGCCCCGGCTGCTGCGTCCCTGCCGGACCCGGCCGCCGATGGCCTGGGCGACGCTGTGCGCCCCGGCACGGGCCTGCAGATCCGATTGCCTCATGTAAGGCAATATACTGCACTACGAGAGGAATGCCTCATGACACCTGATGACCATCTCGCGGCACCGGCCGGCCTGCATCCCGAAACAGCGGTCATCTGCGCCGGCCGCCCTGGCCACGCGGCCGGCGGGCCACTCAACACTCCCATCGTGCTGGCATCGAACTTCCACGCCGACACCACGGCAGCGCCGGGCACGGGGCAGGACGGCCGCGCCTACTCGCGCACCGACGCCACACCGACCTGGGAAGCCCTGGAGACAGCCGTCGGCCAGGTGGAGGGCGGCCACGCGGTGGCATTCTCCTCCGGCATGGCCGCGATCGCCGCGGTGCTCGACCTCGTGCCAGCCGGCGGCCGCATCGTCGCCCCCAAGGACTGTTACTTCGGGGTCGGCGAACTCCTCGCCGATGCCTGCCAGCACGGGCGCTGGGCCGTCGACCGCATCGACCTCACCGACACCGCCAGCGTCCAGGCCGCCGTCGCCGGCGCGGACCTGCTCTGGCTGGAAACGCCCTCCAACCCGCTGCTCGAGATCGCCGACCTGCCCGCCCTGTGCGCCGCTGGCCGCCAGGCCGGGGCCATCGTCGGCGTCGACAACACATTCGCCACGCCACTGCTGCAACAGCCCCTGGCGCTCGGCGCGGACGTGTCCGTGCACAGCGCCACCAAGTTCATCGGCGGCCACTCCGACCTGCTGTCCGGCATCGCCATCGCCCGCGAGCCGGCCCTCGCCGGGCGCCTGCGCCGCCGCCGCGGCCTATCGGGCGCCACTCCAGGAGCCCTGGAAGCCTTCCTGACGCTGCGCGGCCTGCGCACCCTGGCCCTGCGGCTCGACCGCGGGCAGAGCAACGCCGCCGAAGTCGCCCGCCGGCTCGACCAGCACCCTGCCGTCAGCCGCGTGCGCTACCCCGGCCTCCCCGGCGAACCCGGGCACCGCACAGCCGCCGCGCAGATGACCGGCTTCGGGGCCGTGCTGGCCTTCGAGGTCGCCGACGCCCCCACCGCCGACCGGCTCTGCGACGCCACGCACGTCATCGTCCACGCCACCAGCCTGGGCGGTGTCGAAACCACCATCGAGCGGCGCAGCAAGCTCCCCGGACAAGAACACCTGCCCCCGGGGCTCCTGCGCCTGAGCGTCGGCTGCGAACACATCGAAGACCTCTGGAACGACCTGAGCTCCGCGCTCCAGCGAGCACCGCGACCACAGAACCCGGCCTAGAATCAGCGGCGGCGTGTGCCGTGCTCGGGCGGAGGGGCTTCACCCGGGCGAAATGGTTTGACGGGGGCTTCGTTCAGCCACAAGATCGTCGCCATGACGAGCCGCATATCGCACACGACGGTTGACGCCATTGACGCCTACGCGCAGTCGGTCTGGTGGTCGAAGGTGCTGGACTTCATCGAGGATGCCGACGACCCGAACGAGCCCGGTCACGAGCTGTGCCCGATCATGTCGCGTGACCGCAGCCAGGTCCTGCTGTTCATCACGGTCCCTGACGGCGAGAAGAAGCTGAAGAACCGCCTGCACCTCGACCTGCGCCCGGTAGACGGTACGCGCGACCAGGAGGTGGAACGGCTGCTCGCGCTGGGCGCATCGCTGGCCGGTGACTTCCGGCGGCCCGACGGCCGGGGCTGGATCACGCTGACCGACCCCGAGGGCAACGAATTCTGCGTCCTGCCCCCGGAGCAGGCCACCTCGAATCCCATCTCCTGACAGTGGGCGCGCCCGTCATTACGAGGGCGCACCTCGTCGCCAACTTTGCGGAGGGACCCCGCGTTTACCTGGTACAGCGTCATGAAGACGCGAGAACCTCATCGAGGGCCTGGAGGAAGAGGTCGGCGTGTTCGTGCTGGAATACCAGGGGCGGCCGGATCTTGAGCACGTTTCCGGCCGGGCCGGTTGTGCTGAGCAGTATTCCCCGCTCGCGCATCGCCTCGGTTACTTTGCGGGCCTTCCCGGGCGCTGGCAGGGGCGCTGGCCCGCGCGCCTCATCGATCAGTTCGACGCCGAGCAGGAGGCCTTCGCCCCGGACGTCCCCGATCAGGGGGTGGCGTTCCGCGAGTGTCAGCAGGCCGTGGCGGAGGTAGGAGCCGACTTTCGCGGCGTTGGCCACCAGGCCCTCTTCCTCGATGACGTCCAGGACCGCGAGCGCGGCCGAGCAGGCTACCGGGTTGCCGCCGAAGGTGCTGAACAGCTCGACCTCCTCGGGTACGGCCCCGAGCAGCTGGGATCTGACCACTAGGGCGGCGACGGGGAAGCCGTTGCCCATCGGCTTGCCCATCACCACCATGTCAGGCGCGATCCCTGCGGCCTGGAAACTCCACAGGTGGCTCCCGGACCGGCCGTAACCGGCTTGCACTTCGTCGGCCACCACGAGCCCTCCCAGCGCCAACGCCCGCTGGGCTGCTTCGCGCAAATAAGTGGGCGGGGGCGACAGGATGCCGTCGGCGGTAAAGGCCGGATCGATGTATATGGCGGCGAAGCCGCGGTCGCCGAGCGCTCGGGCAGCGTCATCAATGTGGGCGGAGTACCGCTGCACCCACCCGTCGTCTCCCCGGCGGTACGGGCCGCGGTACCCGTCAGGCGCCGGGATCGTCGCGACGTGGGCGGGCAGCTCCCCGTTGGCCCACTCCTCGGGCGACAGGGCGTGGGTGGCCTCGGTCAGCCCGTGGTAGGCGCTGGCGGTCACGACCGCGCCGGCCCGCCCGGTGGCCGCGCGGGCTATCCGCCAGGCGAGGTCGTTGGCCTCGCTGCCGGAGTTCACGACCATGACGGCGTCCAGTTCCGGCGGCAGGGTGGATTGGAGCCGTTCGGCGAGCTCGACGATCGCTTCGTGCAGATAGCGGCTGTGGGTCGCGAGCAGCTGCTGCTGCTGCGTCACCGCCTGCACGACCCTTGGGTGGCTGTGCCCGACCACGGCCACGTTGTTGTAGCAGTCGAGGTAGCGCCGGTCGTCGGGGTCGTACAGCCAGACACCCTCGCCGCGGACGAGATGCACCGGGCGGGAGTAGAACAGCGGCGACCGGGGCAGCGCCCGGCGGCGGCGCTCGAGCAGAGCACTGGTGGCGGACCTTCGGTACGGGAGCTGGCGGCAGGCCTCGCGGAAACGCCGGGCCACAGCCTCTATCCCCATCGCCTCGATGGCATCGAGAAAGGCGCGGGCCCCTGGCTCACTGCTCACGGCGTATGCGGTGTTGGCCGGGTAGAGCACGCCCCGCCAGGCGGTGACAATGACCTCAGTGGCAAGCCTGGCCGCCACCAGATCCGCGAGCAGGCTAGCCTCCTCGCCTTCGAGCGGTGTCACCGAGACGTAGCCGCCGATTATCGTGTCGGCCGCCTCGATGGCGTCGTCACGGCCGTGGAGCACATCGGCGACGGCGACGGCGAGATCGCAGACCAGCGGCGCGTGGGTCATGTCCCCGAAGTCCACGATCCCGCTGACCCGCAGGCCATCGCCGAACAACACGTTGTCCAGGCTCATATCGCCGTGGATCACCTGCGCGCGAAGCCCGGGCAGCGCCGGTGCGACCCGGGCTTCGAACCGGTCCAGAACCGATTCCAGCTGAGCCCGGCGGCGGCCGTCGGAGACGTGGGTGAGCAGCGGCCGGAGGCTGGGCAAGCGGGTGATGTCCCACAAGATCTCGTAGTCGGCCGCGGGGTGAAAAAAGCCACGCAGGGCCCGTCCCAGACGGGCCGTGGTCTGCCCATGGGACCAGATCGCCTCAGTGCTGAGCGCTGTGTTCGCGGTTACCTGCCCGGGCAGAAACGTGAAGAGCCGAGCCGGATAGGTCCGGCCGTCGGGCCCCGGCACCTCGACCCAGGACTCCCCCGCCCCGGTCGGCAGGGCACGCATCACCGGCAGGCCCGGATCCACCCGCTCGATGTGGCGGAGAGCGGCGGCCTGCATCGCCAGGATGGGCCCGTCATCCGCCGGATTAGAGATCTTGAACAAGAAGCGCTGCCCGGCGGTCGTGTCCACCCGGAAGTTCTGGTCCCGTTCGCCCGCAAGGGGCTCGAGGGACGACGATTCGACGCCGAAGCCTTCGCGCAGGATCTGCCTGGCTGCCTGCTCGCTGAAGGCAGGCGGCGAGCTCTCCAAGGGGTCAGGGCGCTTCACCATAGGCCCGAAGGTTATCTTGCGGTCCACCGGCCGGCCGCGCTGCCGCCTCCCCCGCGGGCCAGGGGATCTGGCATCGCGCCCCACTAGGATTGGGCAATGCCCATCCCAGCGGCGTTTGACCTGTCCGGCCGGGTGGCGGTGGTCACGGGGGCGGGAGGTCCCGACGGCATCGGTTTCGCCACCGCCAGGCTGCTCGCCGAACTCGGTGCCGCCGTGATGATCAGCGCCACCACGGCCCGGATCCAGGACAGGGTCGGCGAACTGCGCAGCACTGGTTTCGACGCGGCGGGGATGGTCGGCGATCTCACCGATGCCAGCGTGGCGTCCGGGCTTGTGTCGGCTGCCCTGGAGCGATGGGGCCGGCTGGACGTCGTGGTCAACAACGCCGGCATGGTCTCCACTGCCGACCCGGTGTTCGAGTCCGGCACCGTGGAGTCCATGGACCTGGCGACCTGGCAGGCCGCGCTCGCCCGCAACCTGACCTCTGCTTTCCTGGTCACCAAGGCGGCAGTGCCGGCCATGACCAGCCGCAGCTGGGGACGGATCATCATGGTGTCGAGCGTGACGGGCCCGGTGATGGCGATCCGCGCGGACGTCGGTTACGCCACCGCCAAGGCGGGCATGGTCGGCCTCACCCGCGCAGCCGCCCTCGACACTGCGAGGCACGGGATCACCGTCAATGCCGTCGCCCCAGGCTGGATAGCGACCGGCTCGCAGACCCCGGAAGAGCGCGGCCAAGGACAGGCCACCCCCGCTGGCCGCAGCGGCTCACCCGGCGAGATCGCCGCCGCTATCGCCTGGCTGGCCAGCCCCGGCGCGTCCTACATCACCGGGCAGTACCTGGTCGTGGACGGCGGCAACTCGATCGCCGAGCAGCGCGCCACACCAGCGTGATCGCCTCGCGGCCGCCTGGCCCGGGCGACGCCGGAGCCATGGACTGTGCCGCGCTGGAACATCTGAGCGCGCTGCTCTTGTTCACTGGTCGTGATTGAACCTCGTTTTGCCGGGCTGCTAGGCGAGCGCAACGAAGGCATCCTCGTCACCCTGCGGCGGGACGCGCGGCCGCAGCTGTCCAACGTGAACTACGCCTTCGATGCCGGTGACCAGCTCATCCGGATCTCCACGACAGACGACCGGGCCAAGGTCCGGAATCTGCGCCGGGACCCGCGAGCGAGTTTCCACGTCTCGAGCCGTGACTTCTGGACCTACGCGGTGGCAGAAGGCATCGCCGACCTGTCGCCCGTGGCCGGCGACCCGGGCGATGAAACGGTTGAGGAGCTCATCAGCCTTTACCGAGCCGTGCAAGGCGAGCACCCTGACTGGGCCGACTACCGGGCCGCCATGGTTCGTGATCACCGCTTGGTTGTCCGCCTGCGCGTCGAACGCGCCTACGGCCTTACCTGAGGCGAGAAACGGCGAGCCTGGTCCGGGCAGAGTCAGACCGGGTTCGGCAAGCCCGCTAGAGGCTGAGGTGTTCATGGAGCATCTGCCAGGCTCCGTTGCTGTTGATGAGGACGTTGGTTCCTCGTCCGCTGCCCGATGCCGGCTGGCTGTTGACGGTTCCGGTCCAGGTGAAGCGGTAACGGCAGACCGCGTGGGTGTCGCCGATGGCGATCCATTCCAGGTCGGCAATCTGGTAACTCTCATCGTGGATGGTGGCGAACGTCTCGGCGATGGCGGCCAGGACGGCGTCGCGGCCGTGGTGCGATCCGTCGGAAAACCAGTAGACGGCTTCCGGCGCGATCAGCGGGGCAACCTGGGCTATGTCGTGGCTGTTGGTGGCCTGCTCGTAGGCACGGACGAACGCGCTGGGGGCGGTGTTGGGTTCTGGCATGCTGGCCCTTCGCTCAGGTTGGCCTGGCCCGCACTGCCCGCGCTCACGCCCAGATGCTCTGGCGGGCGGCGGACATCCTGGACGGCACAGCCTGATCGGCACCGCTGTAGCGCGTCGTCGGCGTAGGCACGGGCTCTGTTCCTTACCTCACTTCTACGAGCATGCCGTTCTTCGACAGGTCTGGGTCTGTGCATGCTCCAAGATCGAAGCAGCAGGGCCGTCGCTTACCAGATCGAAGTTTCGAGATACCGACTTCGACGCGTCGTTCGCGGGTTTGAAGGTTCTTGGTGGCATTGATCCAGCGCACCCATTCCCAGCGCGCCATCGGCGTGATGCTCTTCCACACCTCGGAGATATCGGACGCGTCGGCCAGGGCAGTCTTGAAATCTTCAGGCATCTCGGGCTCTGGCCAGTCTTTGGCCGGTTC
>Ga0335074_10009651_pt1 | contig 13481 bp, 9 predicted proteins | sample Lox_Sample_23_FD_206715 | JGI IMG/M metagenome (GOLD analysis project Ga0335074, IMG submission 206715) | Soil microbial communities from Loxahatchee National Wildlife Refuge, Florida, United States - Lox_Sample_2.3 | ecosystem: Environmental > Terrestrial > Soil > Wetlands | place: USA: Florida...
TGACGCTCGATATCGCCGCGGACAGTGGCGGACGGCTCATCCCGCGCCAGACCGGGCTCTTCTCGCGCCGGCCGCCGACCGAGTTCGACGTGGCGTTGCTCGCGTTTCACGGCTCGGGCGGCGAAGACGGGCAGATGCAGGGCCTCTGCGAGGCCGCCAACATTCCCTATACCGGGATGCGCACGCTGGCCTCGGCGGTGCTCATGGACAAGGCCGTGACCAAGCGCGCGCTCGAAGGCAGCGGCATCCCGCTGCTGCGCCAGGCGGTGATCGACCGTCCGGCGAGCGGGCTGCCCGGAGCGGAGGCGCTGACCGAAGAGATGCAGCTCGCCAATATCGGCTTTCCCTGCATCGTCAAGCCGGTGCATCTCGGCAGCAGCATCGGTGTCGGCAAGGCCGAGACTATCGAGGAAGCGCGGGCGTTGCTGGCGGCGATCTTCCGGCTCGACGCACAGGCACTGATCGAGCCGTTTGTGCCGAACCTCGTCGAGTACAACGTCTCGGTGGCGCGCTTTGGCGGGGCTATCCGATGCTCGGCGATCGAGCGGCCGAAACGGGTCGAGGAACTGCTCGACTTCCGCCAGAAATATCTCTCCGGCGGCGACAGCAAGATCGCTGGCGGCAAGTTGCTCGGGCAATCGAGCCAGGGCATGCTGTCGCTGACCCGCGAGATCAACCCCGACCTGCCGCAAGCGTTTGCGGACAATCTGCGGCGCTGGGCGATCGCCGCCTTCGAGGCGGTCGGCGGCACGGGTGCGCCGCGCATCGACTTCTTGAGTAATGAAGCGACCGGCGAGGTCTGGCTCAACGAGGTCAACCCGTGTCCCGGCTCATTCGGTTTCTATTTGTGGGAGGCGGCGCCGGAACCCGTTGGCTTCACCGCGCTCCTGTCGCTGCTGATCGAGGAGGCGCAAGCGCGGCACCGCGCCGTGCAACTCGCCGACGACCCCGTCCCGCCCGATGCACGGCTCCTGAAGCGGCCGTAACCGCTGGCGCCGCGCTGCCGTGTCCTTCACAATGCGCGCGGCAGCAAGGCCCGGACATATGGATTGAGCGGCATGAAACGGCAGTTGCACCTCAACCTGTTCATCCACAGCCGCGGGCACCACGAGGCGTCGTGGCGGCACCCGGATACCTCGCCGCTGCCGCTGACCGACATCCGCTATTACCAGGACCTGGCGCAGCGCGCCGAGGCGGCCAAGTTCGACTCCATCTTCCTCGCCGACCAACTGGCGCTGGGCGGCGACGTGGCGCAGGCGGCACGCACCTGGCTCGAGCCGCTGACGGTGCTGGCGGCGGTCGCCGTGGCGACCCAGCGCATCGGGCTCATCGCCACCTGCTCGACCACCTACACCGAACCCTTCAACCTCGCCCGACAATTCGCCTCGATCGACCACATCTCGAATGGCCGCGCGGCATGGAACATCGTAACCTCGTGGCTGGCGACCGCCGCGGCCAATTTTGGTGGCGACGGCCAGGTCAGTCATGCCGACCGTTACACCCGCGGCGAAGAATTCATGACCGTCGTCAAGGCGCTGTGGGACAGCTGGGCCGACGACGCCGTGCTCGACGACCGGGCAAGCGGGGAATACGCACGAGCGGACCGCATCCGGCCGATCGATCATCGCGGCGACTTCTACAAGATCGAAGGACCGCTCAACATGCCGCGCTGTCCGCAGGGGCGGCCGGTGCTGGTGCAGGCTGGGTCGTCCGATACCGGGCGGCGCTTCGCGGCAAGGCACGCCGAGGCAGTGTTCACCGCGCACATGGCGAAAGCGACGGCGCAGGAGTTCTATGCCGACCTCAAGCGGCTGGCGGTCGAGGAAGGCCGCGACGCGGCCCAGGTGCTGATCCTGCCGGGGCTCTCACCGATGATCGCCGGCACCGAGGCGGAGGCGCAGCGCTTGGCGCGCGAGACCAACGACCTCACCGACCCCGAAGTCGGCCGCAAGCGGCTGTCGAACCGCTTTGGCGGGCATGATTTCTCCGGCCTGCCGCTCGACCGACCCTTGCGGCCCGAGGATTTTCCCGATCCCGCGACGGTCCAGGCGGCGCGCAGCCGAACCGAGGTCATTCTCAACCTCGTGCGGCGCGACAAGCCGACCTTGCGGCAATTGCTCGGCTACTTGGCCGGCGCGCGCGGCCATTATGTGACCGCTGGCGCCCCGGAGCAGATAGCCGACTTGATCGAAGACTGGTTCCACCACGGCGCCGCCGACGGGTTCAACGTCATGCCGCCTTTGCTGCCGGTGCAACTCGACGCCTTCAACGCCGAGGTCATCCCGATCCTGCAGAAGCGCGGTCTGTTTCGAACCGAATACGAGGGCGCCACCCTGCGCGAGCATTACGGCCTCGCCTGGCCGGACAGCGCCTTCGATCGCGCCGCGCCGCAGACGGCACGCCGCTCGGCCTAAGAGCTGACGGAAGCCGCTGAGCTGAGGCCGGCGGACCCGGCACGCAACATTGGCGGCAATCAGGTCATTGGCAGGAACCGTCGGCGCCATCCCCGCAACAGAGCGGTGAACTGCGTTGCGGGGATAATCGGAGCGGCGCGGCGTTATCTCATATCCGGCAGTCGCAGGTTATTCCGGTGCAATCTTCACGCAAGTTTATGGCGATGCTCGGCGCCGTCGCCGCCGCGTGTGTGGTGGCCTGGCTGGTTTCCGCGCACCATCACAGGGCCAACGCCGCGCCGGAAACCGGGCAGGCACAGTCTGGGCAGCAAGCGGCGGTGCCCGTTTTCGCGACCGCGGCAAAGGCGGAAGACGTTCCTATCATCCTGCGCGGTATCGGCTCGGTGCAGGCCTACAACACGGTAACGGTCAAGAGCCGTGTCGACGGCAACATCGTCCAGGTCGCATACAAGGAGGGACAGGACGTCAAGGCGGGCGATTTGCTGGTTCAGCTCGACCCGCGTCCCTACCAGGCAGCGCTCGACCAGGCGATCGCCAACCAGGAGAAGGACCAAGCCAACCTCTCGAACGCCCAGCTCAACCTGGCTCGCGACGCGGCGCTCGTGAACACGCAGATCGCGGTCACCCGGCAGCAATACGACAACGACAAGGCGACCGTCGCTTCCGATCAGGCGACGGTCGACAGCGACAAGGCGCAAGTCGAGCAGGCCAAAGTCAATCTCGACTACACCTCGATCCGCTCGCCGATTGACGGCCGCACCGGCCGCCGCCAGGTCGATATCGGCAATCTTGTTCTGGCGAGCGCCGCGACGCCGCTGGTCGTCATCACCCAGATGAAGCCAATCTTTGTCACCTTCTCGCTGTCAGGGGCAAGCCTCACGCGCATCCGCGAGCAAATGGCAGAGCATCCGTTGGCCGTCGCCGCCTTCGACGCCAGTGACGCGAAACAAATCGCGGAAGGGAAGCTGACCCTGATCGACAACCAGGTCGACCAGACCACCGGCATGGTGACGCTCAAGGCGACGTTTCCCAACGATAACGAGATTTTATGGCCGGGCGCCTTCGTCAATGCCCATCTCGTCCTCGACACGGTCAAGAACGGTGTGACCGTGCCATCTGCCGCGGTGCAGATGGGGCCGAAAGGCAGCTTCGTTTATTTCATCAAGCCCGATTCGACGGTCGACACGCGCGGTGTCGATGTCATGCAGATCGAAAACAATACCGCGCTGATCGGCAAGGGTCTGCGGGCCGGCGACAAGGTCGTGGTTTCGGGAACCAACCGGCTGTTCCCCGGCGCCAAGGTCGCCGTCCAGCAAGGCGAACCCGGGCAGATGAACGCGCAAGAGCCGGAGATCGGCCCGGAGGGCGTCGGCAGCACCGGGGTCAATACGCCGGCGCCCGGCGGCCAAGGGGTCAACCCGCGATGACGCCCGGAGTCGCGATGCCCTGGGCCGCGGTGCGCATCCGATGAGCATCTCGGAACCATTCATCCGGCGGCCGATCGCGACCGCACTGTTGATGATGGCGCTCTTTGTCGGCGGTGCGATCGGCTACAATCTGCTGCCGGTCGCGGCGCTGCCGACGGTTGATTTCCCGACGCTGCAAGTCACCGCGACCCTTCCTGGCGCCAGCCCTAAGATCATGGCCGCGTCGGTGGCGCAGCCTCTCGAACGGCAATTCGCCGATCTGCCCTCAGTCAACCAGATCACCTCGACGAGCGTTCAGGGGACAACCGTCATCGCGCTCCAGTTCGACCTGTCGCGGAGCATTGATGGCGCCGCGTCCGACGTACAGTCCGCGATCAACGCCGCGAGCGGGCAGTTGCCGAAAAGCCTGCCGAGCCCGCCAACCTACAAAAAGGTCAACCCGGCCGATCAGCCCGTGCTGATCCTCGGCCTGACCTCTGACGTGATGACGTTGCACCAACTCGATCAGTACGCCGACCTCAATATCGCGCAGCGCATTTCGATGCTTCCCGGTGTCGGCCAGGTGGTGATCTTCGGCGAGCAGAAATACGCGCCGACCGTGCAGGTGAATCCGGGCGCCCTCGCCTCCCGCGGGCTCGGCTTCGACGATGTCGCCAATGCGATCGACAGCACCACGGTCGAATTGCCGATCGGTACGCTGCAAGGGCCGCAACAGGCCTACCAGATCGGCGCCAATAGTCAGTTGTTCGACGTCAATCAACTTGGCAAGGTCATCATCGCCTATCGCAACGGTCAGCCCGTTCGCATCTCTGATATCGGCCGCGTGGTCGACGGATCCGACGTGCCGCTCCAGCTCGACTGGGTCAACAACCACATCGGCGAGATGATTGGGATCTGGCGGCAGCCGGGTTCCAATACGCTCGAGTTGGTCAATCGCATCAAGCACATGCTGCCGGCCTTGCAGGCCGGTATCCCGCCTTCGGTGAAGCTGACCATGGTCAGCGACCGCTCGCTGTCGATCAGCGCCAGCTTTCGGGACGTGAAGATGACGCTGGCCTTCACGGTCGTCTTGGTTGTCCTGGTGATCTTCGTCTTTCTGCGCAGCCTATGGGCGACGGTCATCCCCAGCATTACCGTGCCTTTGTCGCTGGTCGGCAGTTTCGCGGTGCTCTATCTCGGCGGATACAGCCTCGACAATTTGTCGCTAATGGCGTTGACGCTCGCCGTTGGCCTCGTTGTCGACGACGCCGTGGTGATGCTCGAAAACATCTTTCGCTACCTCGAGCAAGGTCACGACGCGAAGACTGCCGCGCTCAAAGGCTCAGCCGAGATCGGCTTCACCATCGTTTCGATCACTGTGTCGTTGATTGCGGTGTTCATCCCGCTCCTGTTCATGGGCGGGATCATCGGGCGGCTCTTCCGCGAGTTCGCGATTACCGTCACCGCCGCGATCATCCTCTCGGCGCTGATTGCGCTGACCCTGTCGCCGATGATGGCGGCGCTGTTTTTGAAGGACCCGCGCGAGGTCAAGCACGGCCGGCTTTATCAGTGGAGCGAGCGCGCCTTCGACGCGACGTTCCGGGGCTACGAGCGCTCGCTCAAATGGGTCTTGCGGATGCGGCTGTGGGTGATGCTGTTCAACGTTGCGTTGATCGCGCTGACCGCGGTGCTGATCGTGATCATCCCCAAGGGTTTCTTCCCCGATGAGGACACCGGGATGATCTACGGCTTCACCGAGGCCTCGCCCGATGTGTCCTTCATGGGAATGGCCGATCTGCAGCAGCGCGCCGCGGCCGAGGTCATGAAGGACCCGGCGATCGCGAGCGTCGGCTCGGCGATCGGCGGCGGCGGCAGTTCGGGCCTTAATACCGGGCGCCTGTTCGTCAGCCTCAAGCCGGAAGGCCAGCGTCCGGCGATCGGCGCGGTGATGCAACGGCTGCGCGGCGAGCTCGCCAAGGTACCGGGGATCACCACCTACCTGCAGCCCGTCGTGAGCATCCGCATCGGCGGACGGCTGACGCGCACGCAATACCAGTACACGCTGCAAGACGTCGACATGCAGGAGCTCTATTCCTGGGCGCCGAAGCTGGAGGATAGGCTCAAAGGCGTCCCCGGTCTGCAGGATGTCGCCAGCGACCTGGAATCGACCAGCCCGCAGTTGACGGTCAATATCGACCGCGACCTCGCCTCCCGACTCGGGATCAGCCCGCAGAGCATCGAGACGACGCTGAATGCCGCGTTCGGGCAGGGCTATGTCACCCAAATATACGGCACGCTCAATACCTATCACGTGGTGCTCGAGGTCGAGCCGCAATACCAGGAGGACGTGTCGGCGCTGTCGCGGCTCTATGTCCACGGCAGCGGCGGCCAGCTGATTCCGTTCAGCGACTTCGCCACCCTGAAGCCGACCACGACAACGCTTGCGGTCAATCACCAGGGCCAATTCCCCGCGGTGACCATCTCGTTCAACCTGGCGCCCGGCACGTCACTCGGCCAGGCGGTCGACCGAATTCAGCAGGCGGCGCGGCAGATCGGCTTGCCGAAGACGGTCGAGACCTCGTTCCAGGGCACCGCGGAGGCGTTTCAAAGCTCGCTGTCCACACAACCCTTGCTGATCGCGGCGGCGATTTTCGCCGTCTATGTCGTGCTAGGGGTGCTCTACGAAAGCTTCATCCATCCGGTGACGATCCTCTTGAGCCTGCCGTCCGCGAGTGTCGGCGCGCTCTTATGCCTGATGCTGTTCGGCTTCGACCTGACGGTGATAGCGATCATCGGGCTCATCATGCTGATCGGCATCGTCAAGAAGAACGCGATCATGATGATCGACTTCGCGCTGGAGCGCCGGCGCAACGGGAACAAGACGGCGGAAGAAGCGATCTTCGAGGCGGCGACGCTGCGCTTCCGGCCGATCATGATGACGACAATGTCGGCGATCCTCGGCACGATGCCGATCGCGTTGGCGCTTGGCTCCGGCGCCGAGCTGCGTCAGCCTTTGGGCGTCGCGGTGGTGGGTGGGCTGATTGTTTCGCAGGCGCTGACGCTGTACACGATTCCGGTCACCTACCTTTACATGGACCGCTTCGGCGACTGGATCGCGCGCTTCGCCCGCTCGCGCGGCAGCGCGAGGGCGGCGCCTGCCGGAGGCCGCGCTGAGCCGGCGCGGGTCCGAAGCAAGCCGGCACACCCGGATTACCGCTGATCTTCAAGACGGGTAGCAGCCATTGGCCCTTCCCCGTCGGCAGGCGAACCGATTCGATTGGAACATGCGCAAAGATCAAAATCTTCGCTGGCACCATCGTTCCGTCGCAGTGCGCCCCTCTCGCTGAGATGCTCGGAACGAAGGAGCGGCTTTCAATCTTTGGGATGGCGGGTCAAGATTGGTCTTCGAACGCCATCCGGACGGTCCGGAGATTTGCCGATGGTCGTCGTCGCCGCGAAAATCGCTATCTTCCTTGCCGCATTTGGCGGCATGGAGGCGGTCGCGAATGTGACGCACCGATTCGTCATGCATGGCGCATTGTGGTGCTGGCACCGCAGCCACCATGAACCGCGCCGTGATCGGTTCGAACGCAACGATCTGTTCGCCGTGATTTTCGCCCTGCCGGCAATTTTATTTATCTGGCTTGGTGTCAATGTATCCGGATGGTGGCTGCCGCTGGGGCTTGGGATCACCGCATATGGCGCCGCTTACGCGGTGTTCCACGATGGACTTGTTCACGAGCGATTTCCGGTGCCTCTGGATGGTCGGCGCAAGTTTTGGCGCGCCCGGATACAGGCCCATCGAATCCACCACGCGGTCGTCAGCCGGAAAGGATGCGTCTCGTTCGGTTTTCTTTGGGTCCGGCCGATCCGCGAGCTCAAACTGAAGCTTTTGGCGGAGGGCGGTCGTTGAGCGGGGCGATTTCGAGCGAGGACGCACCACCGGGAAGATTGCGACGGCGGTCAAGTTAGGTGCCAATAAGGGGAAACGGTTTTCAGTCTGGGGGATGGGGCAATCAAAAATCCAACTGTGCTTGAACCACGAACCGGCGGCATTTCTGCGTTCGGGCGCGGGGAGAGGCGATGACCATGGCCAGCGCTCTACCGAAAAGCGCCGCCGCGTGGAATGTCGACTTGCCGGATTCGTCCGCTGCCTGGCGGATATCGGTCGATCTGCGTCTGCGGCAAGTGCTGCCGCCGGCGGATTCCGCGCCCAGGCCGTTGATCGATGCCGTGCGCGACATTTGTCTGAGGGCGGGCAAGCGGGTTCGTCCCCGTTTGGCCATGCTGTCCGCAGCTCATTTCGGCGGACGCGAACTCGCGGCTCTCGATTTCGGCTGCGCACTGGAACTGATCCACGCGGCCTCGTTGGTCGTCGATGACCTGCCCTGCATGGATGACGCCGCGATGCGCCGCGGCAAGCCGACCGTGCATCGCCGCTTTGGCGAGGACACCGCGGTGCTTTCCGCGATCGCGCTCCTCAACCATGCATACGGCGTCATCGCGGGCGATACCAAGCTGGATGCCGGAACGCGCTTGGCCTTGGTTGCCTTGCTCAGCGAAACGGTCGGCTTTCACGGCCTGGTGTCCGGCCAGTTTCGTGACTTGCGCGATCCTGAAGCGTTGCGCGACGAAACCGCACTGACCAGCCTCAACTATCAAAAGACCGGTGTGCTGTTTGCCGCGGCCTTGGTCGGAGGGGCGATGATCGCGGGCGCCGACCAGGCCGCACTGGCGCAAGCACGCCTCTTCGCGAACCGTATGGGCCTCGCATTCCAATTGTGGGACGACCTGCAGGATTCTGTCTCCACGTTTGAGGCCATGGGCAAGGACGTCCGCAAGGACGATCGCGTGACCTTCGTCACGCTCTGGGGCGAGAAGCGGACACGCGCGGCGATCGCGGAGACGATCGATGAGGCGCTCGCGAGCTTTAGCGATCGGGGCTGTCCGCTGGCGCTTTACGCGCTCGACTTGTTCCATCACGCGGGCTATGGCGGTTGAGCCGACGGAGGCCGTTCTCCGCCTCGACCAAATTTCGCGTCGCTACGGAAACCGCATCGCCCTCGACCAGGTCACCCTGGAGCTTACCGCTGGCGAGGTTTACGCGCTGATCGGGCGCAACGGCGCGGGCAAGTCGTCCCTCGCCAAGGCAGCGATTGGGGCGCTGGCGCTGGACGCGGGTTTGGTGCAGATCTTGGGTGCAGATCCGCGCGATGATCTCAAGGTTCGCCGCGCGATCGGCATCGCACCTCAGGACGTCGCGCTCTATCCCCATTTGACCATATCGGAGAACCTGAATGCCTTCGCCGCTCTGGCCGGCCTGTCCCGGCGCGAGCGGGCCGCCGCGGTTGCCCATGCGATGGATGACGCGGTCTGCGCCGAACGAGCGGACGAGCGGGTGGACCATTTGTCGGGCGGGTGGCAGCGTCGCGCCAATTTGGCGGCCGCCATCGTCCACCGGCCACGCCTATTGGTCCTGGACGAGCCGACAGAAGGGCTGGACGTGGAGACACGTCTCGTCCTGCACCGTCTGATCGCCAGATTGCGGGCGGATCGCACGGCGATCCTGTTAATCAGCCACAATACCGAAGACGTTGCCGTGCTCGCCGATCGGTTGGGCGTCATGGAGGCCGGCCGGCTGATCATGGAGGGGCGTCCCGACACTCTGATGACGGAGGCGTTCGGCGGCCGAACCGAGCTCGTCATCCGGCTCTCTGCAGCCACGCCATCGATTGAACCGGTACTCGCGGCACATGGTCTGACGCCGTCCGATGGAGGGTTATGCTGGAGCGGCACCGTTGCGGACGCCTTCACGCACGCGCTCGAAATCGAAATGGCGTTGCTCTGGGCCGATGTGAAATTGCGCGAGCTGACAGTGCAGCCTCCTGGACTCGATGCGTTGATCGGCTGGGTGACGGGATCGGTGGCACCGTGATCCTGGTCATGCTGCGGGTCATGGCGCTAAGCCTGTGGCGCGACCGCGCCGGCCTCGTGCTTGTCTTTGTGCTGCCGCCACTGGTTTATGTCGTCTTCGCCTCGGTGTTTGGCGCGGGCATCAGCGGCCGGCTCGACATCCGGGCTGAGGTTTTCGACCAGACGAATAGCGCTGACAGCCACCGGCTGATCGACGCGCTTCGACACCGGCTGGACGGCCGGTTGACTCTCGCGCCGAACGTCGCCGCGTTGGAGGAGGCGATCCAATCGGGGCGGGCGGATGCCGGGCTGGTGCTTGCCGGCAATTTTGCCGAGGTGAAGACGCCGGTCACCGTGCTGATCCACCCTGGCCGAAAGGCTGCCGGCGAGCTTCTTACCGCGCAGGTCAATGCCGTCGCCACGCAAGATTTGCCCGAGCTGATGCTCCGGCGGGAGACCGCACGTCTCGCGCCGATCTTGCAGCTGACGCCGGATCAGAACCGCCATTTGACCGCCCTACCCCAAAATTTGGTCCCGCCACCTCCCTTCGCGGCGCAGCAGGTTCTGCCGGGTAGCGACCCTTTGCAGATCTATTATGGGGGCGCGGTCAGCATCCTGTTCCTGATGTTTACCGCCATGCAGGGGGCGATGACCCTGATCGACGAGCGGCGGGCGGGGCTCCGGCTGCGCCAGGTTCTGAGCGTGGGCGGCATTGCCCCTTTGCTGGGCGGCCGGATGCTTTGGCTGACGGCCCTGGGCGTCGTTCAGGCCCTCGTGCTGTTCACGGTCGCCGCAATTGCCTTCCGAGTGCCATTGCTGGAGAACTTCGCAGCCTGGTCGGCGACCGCCATTTGCAGCGCGGCGGCGAGCGCCGGGATTGCCTTGGGCCTCGCTGCCGCCTGCCGCACACGCGAGCAGGCGCAGCCGGTATCTACGTTCATTTTCCTTGTTCTCGCGGCGGTCGGCGGCTCGATGGCGCCGCGTTTTCTGATGCCCGAAATGCTCCAACGGCTCGGCTGGCTGACGCCGCACGCCTGGGTCATCGATGCCTACCAAACGGTGCTCTCACGCGGGCTCGTCAACACCGCTGTGGTTCAGGCCTGGGCGGTTCTCTTCGGCTTTGCGGCCGCGGGATTCGCGGCGGCGCTGGTGATCGAAGGGCGGCGGCAGCTTTAGAACGGCGCCCACAAAGCCGTGCGATCCGGTTCGTGCCACCACCGGTCCGTGGTCGACGCTCGCGCGGCGACGAGTCCGCCCAACAGCGCTCGCGCAAGCTTGGTCCGAGCGCCGGTGTAGGACCGGCGATCCATCCCTGCCGGCCCCCCGGCCAGCACCCTAAGGCCGATCTGGCGGTAAATGCCTTGCGCTGCCGCGACGGCCCAGGCCGAACGGAAAGCGAGGGCTCTCAGCCCCCAGCGGGCGGAGGCGTAATAAGGCTCGGCCTCCGTGAGGAGCCGCCTAGTAGCGGCAAAGACGGTGGCGCGATTGGCGGGGTCGAGAACGGCGGCTGGGTTTCCTACCGCGCCCAGCCAGTCGGCCGGCAAATAAACCCGGCCGCCTTTCGCGTCCTCGATCACATCGCGCGCGATGTTGGTGAGCTGCAGCGCGACGCCGAGATCCGAAGCGCGGCGCAGCGTGGCGCTGTCATGGACCCCCATGACCTGAGCCATCATCACGCCCACGACGCCCGCGACGTGATAGGCATAGATCAGTGTGTCCTGCAGCGTCGGATAGCTGCGCCCCTCGACGTCCATGCGAAAGCCTTGCAGCAGGTCGAGCGGATGCCGCTCGGGGATGCCGTGGCGCTGCACGACCCGTTGGAACGCGCTAAAGGCCGTGTCGGCCATCGCCTCGCCGGCGATCGCGCGGCGCGTCTTGTCCTCCAGCTCCGCGAGCTTCAGCCCGGCCCGAACAGGATCGACGCCGACAGCGCCGTGGCCCATGATCTGGCCGTCGATCTCGTCATCGCAATGCCGGCACCATGCGTAGAGCATGTAGGCGTCCTCGCGGACACGCGGAGCGAACAGGCGTGCGGCGGCGGCGAAGCTGGTCGAGCCGCGCTGGATGCTGTGCTGGCTGGCAGCGACCACCGAGTCGGTCATCGTGCACCCGCGCCGGCGAGCATGAGTGAGGCGGTGGCCTTGGCCGAACCGATCACGCCCGGTATCCCGGCGCCGGGATGGGTTCCGGCGCCGACGATATAGAGATTGCCGATCACGGCGTCGCGATTGTGTACACGAAACCAGGCGCTCTGGGTCAAAATCGGCTCCAGCGAAAAGGCCGAGCCCTGATGAGCATTCAGCTCGTCGCGGAAATCGAATGGCGTCAATAGGCGGTGAGTAACCAAGTCCTCCGCGAGACCCGGAATGAGGCGCGCCTCAAGGTAGGCCAGAATTCGATCCCGATAGGCCGGCCCGATCGTTGACCAGTCGAGGTCCGCCGCCCCGAGATGCGGAACCGGCGACAAAACGTAGAACGCCTCGTGGCCCGGGGGCGCCAGCGACGGGTCGCTGCGTGACGGGGCGTGCAGATAGAGCGAAAAATCGGGCGGCAATGCCGGCCCCTTGAAGATCTCCGCGATCAGTTCGCGATAGCGCGGCCCAAACAGCACGGTGTGATGCGCAAGCTGCGGCTGTGGCCGCTTGAGCCCGAAATAGCAGACGAATAGCGACATGGAATGTCGCTTTTTCGCCAGCTTGCCGCCGTAAGCTCGGCCGCGCCGGTGGGCGGCCAGAAGCTGGCCATAGGTGTAGACCACGTCGGCGTTGCTGGCGACGGCGTCGAACCCGAGAATCCGCCCGTCGGCGAGGCGAACGCCGGTAGCCTCGTTTCCGTTTGTTGCGATCGCCGCGACGGGAGCGCCAGGTCGAAAGACCCCGCCCAAATCTTCAAACAATTGCACCATAGCTCGCACGAGAGCGCCGGTGCCGCCGCGCGGAAACCACACCCCCCAGCGGCGCTCCAATGCGTGGATCAGCCCATAGATGCTGGAGGCGGTAAACGGGTTGCCGCCCACCAGCAACGAGTGGAAGCTAAAGGCCTCGCGCAGATGCTCGTCGGCAATGAATTCGCTGACCTTGCCGTAGACGGATTTCCAGGCCTGCAGCCGTACCAGCGCGGGCGCGGCTCGCAGCATGCTGGAAAATTCGAGAAACGGCACGGCCCCGAGTTTCACGTACCCTTCCTCCAGCAATTCCTCGGAGTACCCTAGGAAACGCCGGTAGCCGGCGACATCGCCGGGGGATCTGGCTGCGATTTGGCGGTCGAGCTCGGCTTGGTCGTTGACATAGTCGAAGGTGTCACCGTCCTCCCAGCACAGCCGATAGAAGGGCGAAATCGGCATCAGCTCGACATAGTCGGCCAGCCGCCGGCCGGACAAAGCGAACAGCTCTTCGATCGCGCCGGGGTCGGTGATGACCGTGGGACCCGCGTCAAAACGAAAGCCCTTGTCCTCGTAGACGTAGGCGCGGCCGCCCGGCTTGTCGCGCGCTTCAAACAACGTGGTTTGCACCCCGGCCGACTGCAGCCGGATGGCAAGCGCGATCCCTCCGAAACCCGCGCCGATCACCGCCGCCGTCTTCATGCATGGCCCTTTTCGCGGATGCAGCGCAGCGCCATCCCGATTGGCACCGGCGGTTTGCCGCTCAAAATCCGCACCTTGTCCAATCCCGTGAGCTTGCCGGCGTAAAATCGGGCGATGAGTGCTTCCGGCAGACCGTAGAACCGTTCCAGCACCCGGTAGCGCTCG
>Ga0335074_10009652_pt1 | contig 13481 bp, 11 predicted proteins | sample Lox_Sample_23_FD_206715 | JGI IMG/M metagenome (GOLD analysis project Ga0335074, IMG submission 206715) | Soil microbial communities from Loxahatchee National Wildlife Refuge, Florida, United States - Lox_Sample_2.3 | ecosystem: Environmental > Terrestrial > Soil > Wetlands | place: USA...
GTCCGGTGCCCGCCCCCACCTCGACGATCCGGTCCGCGGCGGCGGGCAGCCAGCCGAGGATGGCGGGGTGGAGGCGCTCCGCGGTGGCCAGCCGGTCATAGAGCTCGGGTTCCAGCCGGTACAGCAGTTCCCAGGCCAGGGTGGGGTCGGCTTGCGGATCGCCGCCGCCCTCGGGGACGAAACGGCTGGCCTCGTCCCGGGTGAGCACGGCCAGGTCCTGCGCCGTGTACCGGCGGCGCAATTCAGACGTGATCACCGACTTCGGCCCAGTTCTTGTCGGTCTCCGACACGCGGACCGACCGCAGCAGCCCCTCGGGGAACTCGGGCTCGAGCCTGCCCCAGAAGGCCAGGGCGAGGTTTTCGGCGGTCGGGATGCGTCCTTCCAGCCACGGCACATCGGTGTTCAGGTTGCGGTGGTCGACGTCCTGGACGATCTGCCGGCACACGACGCTCGACACCTGCTTCAGGTCAAGGACGTAGCCACTGGCCTCATCGACCTGCCCGGCCACGACGACATCCAGGACATAGTTGTGCCCATGCAGATTCACGCACTTCCCGAACATGCGCCGGTTCTCGTCTTCCGACAGGCTGGGGTCACGCAACTGGTGCGCGGCATTGAACGATTCGCGGCGGCCGACCAGCACCCTGCGCGGGCTGGTCATGGCCGGGGGTCGGCGGTAGCGGGGTCGGACTGGCCTCGACGCCGATGAGCCATGTCACGCCTCCAAGCTCGTCGCTCGGTATCACGCCAGTCTACGGCCCGGCCAGCCAGGTCACCTGGTGCCAGACCGCCTCGGGCCATTTGGGATAGTGCAGCGACATGACCAGAATCGCTGACGCGGTGGAACGGTTTCTGCTGCCACTGGTGATCGTCGCCGCCGCCGTGGGCATCGCGTTTCCGGGCCCGGGGCGCCGTCTCGACGCCGCGAACGGCATCCTGGCCGCGCTGGGCGTCCTGGTGTTCTGCACCGGGGCATCGATGACGTTCACCGACATCGCCGCGGTCAGGACGGCCTCCCGGCGGCTGGTGCTCGTGCTGGCCGTCACCACGCTGGCCCTGCCCGCGTTCGCCTGGCTGGCCAGCCGCCTGGTCAGCGGCCTGGTGCTGCGCGGCGGCGTGCTGGCCGCCGGGGTCGCCCCCACCGAGGTCGCCTCGGTCGCCCTGACCGGCCTGGCCGGGGGCGAGGCCGCCCTGGCCGCCGGGCTGCTCGTCGGTTCCACCGCGGTCACGGTGCTGCTCGCCGGGCCGATCCTCAGCCTGCTGGGCGCGCACTCGACCACCTCGCAGCTCGGGCTGCTGGCCACCCTGGCTCTGGTCGTGGCGCTCCCCCTGCTGGCCGGCTCGGCGACACGGACCCTCGACCCGCTGGGCGGGCGCGAGCAGGCTCCGCTGCGGATTATCGGCCTGGTCAGCCTGCTGGTTCTGCTCTGGGAAGTGGCCAGCGAGCTGCACTTGCAGGTCAGCGACGCCCGGATGGTGGCCGCCCTGGTGCTCTATCTGGCCTGCGCGGCCGGGCTGGGACGGCTGCTCGGGATCAGGGTCACACCCGCCCGCCGCACCGCCGTCCTGCTGCCCACCGCGATGCGCGATTTCGCGGTGGCGGCCGGGATCGCAGCCAGCGCCTTCGGCGCGCCCGCGGCGGCGCCGCTTGGCATCTACGGCATCCTGGTGCTCGTCTTCGGCGCGGTTGCGGTCTACGTGATCCGGCGGCCACGGCCAGGCCCGGCCTAAGGCCGGTTAGTCGCAGTCGGCCTGCTCCGCGCGGAACTCGGCTTCGAGCAGGTCCATGGCCTTCAGGAACGCGGCGCGCTCGGCGGCGCCCAGCTTGTCCAGCACCCGGGCCAGTGGCGCGGCCGCGCCGTCCAGCCACTGCTCCACCGCGGGCCGGGCGCCCGGCGCGATAGCGGCGATCGTGCGCCGCCGGTCGGCCCGGTCGGCGGACCGCTCGACGAAGCCCGCCTGATCCAGTTCCGCGAGGACGCCACTGACCGTGGACAGCGTCAGGCCGAGGCGGGCGGCGAGCGTGCCGACGCTCAGCGGGCCGTCACGCAACTGCTCAAGCGCGGCCACGTGCCGCGGGCCGAGCGGCGCGTGCGTCTGCGGCGTCGTCTGATCCTGGTAGCGCCGCATCCCGCGCACCACCCGCGGGAACAAGCGCATCAGGCGCAGGGCACCATCACCATCCACGCGGTGTTCACCAGGAGCTAGTCGCCTCCGCGGCCCCGGCCCCGCGGGCTGTATCTGGACGATCTATTCCGAATACCTGCTAGCCTGATGTCGTGACACTGGAAGCGGGGCGCGCGGCTGCGCCTCGTCCCGGGTTGCGGGCCGACGCGGAGCGCAACCGCCAGCGCCTCATCGCCTCCGCGCGGGAAGTCTTCGCTGCGCGGGGCCTCGACGTGCCGATCGAGGACATCGCCCGGCACGCCGGCGTGGGCGTGGCCACCCTCTACCGCAGGTTCCCCACCCGCGCCGACCTCATCGCGGGCGCATTCGAGGCCAAGATGGCGGCCTATGCCGAAGCGGTCGGCCAGGCGCTCGCCAACCCGGACCCCTGGGCCGGGTTCTGCGGGTACATCGAGCGGGTGTGCGCGATGCAGGCCGAAGACCGGGGATTCGCCCACGTGCTGACGATGACGTTCCCGACGGCCAAGCAGTTCGAGGCCGAACGCGACCTCGCGTACCGGGGCTTCCTCGACCTGGTCTCCCGCGCCCAGGCGGCCGGCCAGCTTCGCCCGGACTTCGTCGGCGAGGATCTCGCGATGCTGCTGATGGCCAGCGCGGGCGTGATCGCGGGCACGGCCGACGCCGCCCCCGGCACGTGGCGGCGCTTCGCCGCCTACATGATCCAGGCCTTCAGCGCGCACAACACCGCACCGCTGCCAGCGCCGCCCACCCCCACCGCGATGTGCCGGGCGCTGCTGCACCTGCAGGCGACCGGCACCCGGGACCAGCGCTGCAGCGGTTAGCGGGCCGCGGTGGCCGCCGGAAGCTGGTGGGTGATCACCGGTGAGCAGCAGCACAGGGCCACGGGAATCGCCTTCGGCTCCGGATGCGGCTCGGGGGCGGGGGCGGGGGTGGCAGCCGCGGCCCTGAGTTCCTCAAGCTGGTGGCGGGAGGGCAGCAGGGTGACGGTGAGGATGAAGCCGAGGCCGAGCAGCGAGGCCGACACCACGAAGGCGACGGTGTAGCCGTGGGTGGCCGCGATCGCCGGTGCCAGCGGGCCGGTGTGGTGCGCGATGAGGAAACTGGCCGTCGCGGTCAGCGCGATCGTGCTGAGGGCGGAAGTCCCGATCGAGCCACCGACCTGCTGCATCGTGTTGACCAGCGCCGAGGCCACGCCGGAGTCCTCGCGCGCGACGCCGGCCGTGGCGGTGTTGATGGCCGGCGAGAAGATCATGCCGAAGGCCAGCCCCATGACCAGCAGCGCGGGCAGAACGCTGCTGGCGTAGCCGGAGGTCGCGGTGACCCGGGACAGGTAGGCCATGCCGGCGGCGGCCAGCAGCATGCCCACCGCGATCAGGACCCGCGGCCCGAGCCGGGGCAGGAGCACGATGCTGGACAGGTTGGAGCTGATCAGGATGCAGCCGACCATCGGCAGGAATAGCAGCCCGGTGGTCAGCGGGCTGTCGCCGTGGACCACCTGCAGGTAGTAGGTCAGGAACAGGAAGGTTCCGAAGATCGCGATTCCCGATATCCCGACCGCCACGTAGGCGCCGCCGCGGGTCCGGTCCAGGATCACCCGCAGCGGCAGCAGCGGGTGGCCGACTCGCTGCTCGGCGATCACGAACCCGGCCAGCAGCACCACCCCGGCGACCAGGGAGCCGATGGTCAGCGCGGCCGTCCAGCCGGCCGACTCGGCATGCGAGAAGCCGAAGACGATCAGGAACAGCCCGGCACCGGCCAGCACCGCCCCGGGCCAGTCCATCAGCGGCCGCGTGGCCGGGCGGCTGCTGCGGATGAAGGCCAGGGCGCCGGCCACGGCGATGGCGGCGAACAGCAGGTTGACGTACAGGCACCAGCGCCAGGAGAGGTACTGGGTCAGCACTCCGCCCAGGATCAGGCCGACCGCGCCGCCGCCGGCCGCGACCGAGCCGAACACGCCAAAGGCCCGGCCCCGCTCCCGCGGATCGCGGAACGTGCTGACCAGGGTGCCCAGCGCGGACGGGGCCAGGACGGCGCCGAACGCACCCTGCAGCGCCCGCGCGGCCACCAGCGTCAGGAACGACACAGCCGCGCCGCCGAGCGCCGACGCCAGCGCGAATCCGATCAGGCCGATGATGAACACCCACTTGCGGCTGAACATGTCGCCGATCCGCCCGCCGACCAGCAGCAGGCTGCCGAACGCCAGGGCATAAGCCGTCACCACCCACTGCCGGTCGCCGTTGGCAAACCCCAGCGAATGCTGGGCCGACGGCAGCGCGATGTTCACGATCGTGGAATCCAGAACCACCATCAGCTGGGCAATGGCCACCACGACCAGGACCAGCCAGCGCCGGTCGCCCGGGGAGGCCGAAGAAGGCCGGGAGGGCGCAGACGGCGCGGACGGTGCAGACGGCGCGGATGGCGCAGACGGTGCGGGTGGTGCCGGTTCGCGGGGTGGCATATCCAGAACGTTACGTCCGGTGCGGCTGCCGCGGCCAACCTCGCCTCTGGCCGGGTGCTGAATTACCGCTCCAAAATCCGTCACCTGACCGATGTCTCTCACTGCAAGTTGCAGCAGTATTTGTCGTGCAACAGGCGCTATCCAGCGTCAACAGTAGGATCCCCGCCCGGGCTGGCCGCGTAGAGTGACCCCCTCGCTCTGCGCGGCCAGGCCAAACGGGTCTGGCGAGGTAACAGATGGACACCATGGCCCGGCTCCGGCCGACCGTGCAGCGCCCACGCCGCATCGCGCTGGCCGCAGGACCGGCCGCGGCGTCCGAAGCCCGCAGCCAGGTCCGGGCGGCCATCGACGACTGGGATGTCCCGGTCGACCCGGCGGTCGCGGTCCTGCTGACCAGCGAATTAGTGACCAACGCGATACAGCACCAGGCGGGAGCGACCATCACCCTCACCATCACCTGCATCTGCGACCAGTTGCGTGTTGCTGTCCAGGACACGTCGGGCCGCGTGCCGGTGCTGGTGGATGCGCCGGCCGACGCAGAGGCCGGACGGGGCCTGATGCTGGTCGCCAGCCTGGCGACTGATTGGGGTTTCAACCGTACGGGTGCTGGCAAGGTGGTGTATTTCACCCTCATGCCCCCGACCGATCTCGACGAGAGTGACGGCCGCAGCCCGAACGGTTATCGCACGTGGGTCCGGTGAATCGTGACCGCCCAACCGGGATTCACCGGACCCGCCCGTGCGTTCATTCGCGTTCCGCAATCACCTCGACGCGATGGTCCGCAAGGCTGCCTCGCGGGCGATGTCGATCCGCGAATGAACGCCGAGCTTTTTCAGAATGTGGGAGACGTGAGTCGCCACGGTCCGCCGGGACAGCAGCAGCCGGGCCGCGATCTCCGGGTTGGACAGTCCCTCCTGCACGAACGCAGCGATCTTGGTCTCGGTGGGCGTGAGGCTGTCCCAGCCGCTGTGCGCCTGCCGGTGTTTCGCGCGCGGGCCGCGGCGGATGCCGTGTTCGCGGAACCTGGCCTGCAGCCGGGCGGCATCCCTGCTAGCGCCGATTGAGGCGTAGACCTCCAGGGCACCGGTGAACGCGGCGCGGGCCTGGCCCCGGTCGCCCGAGTGGATAAAGCCTTCGGCCGCCGCCTCCAGCGCCTTGGCGCGAAGTAGCGGCCGGCTGGCGTCGCGGTAGCCCTCCGCGGCGGCCAGCAACCGGGGTGCATCGTTGTCCAGCAAGCCCCGGCAATAGAGGGCGTTCGCCTGCCGGTGCGGGATCTCCGATCCGGCGGCCAGGGCCGTGGCCTGAGCCGTGACTGCCCCCGCGGTGGCCAGGTCGCCCGTCTTCATGGCCAGGCGGACCGCGTCGGCCAGCAGGTCCTCGATCTCATCGAGTTCTTCGGTGTTGTCGGCGAACCCGGCGGTTAGCTCGGCCAGCGCCTGGGGCAGCGCGCCGGCCTGCTCGCAGTCCAGGCTGCGGGCCAGGGCCAGCGGGCCGATGACCTGGTTTCCGATCCGCTGGGCATGCGGGATGGTGGCGGCCAGATGGCGCCGAGCCTCGGTGATCTCGCCGCGATGAAAGCAGATCACGGTGGCGATGCCGAGATCGCAGCAGGCCACCATGGCCTCCTTCAGGTCTTCGTCCAGGGCCGCCACCTCGGCCATGGCATCGGCCCACCGCCCCGTCTCGAAAAACATCTGGCCCAGGGCACAGTGCGCCTGAACCAGCCGGATCACCGCACCGACCTGGCCCGCGAGGTGGCGTGCCTGCCGGGCCGCGGCGAAGGCCTCCTCATACCGGTCGAGGTCGCTCAGCGTGACAGCCTGATTGAGCTGCAGCAGCAGCCGCAGGTCGGTCAGGGCCGGATCGGCCTGGGTCACGGTCAGCGCCCGGTCGAACAGAGGCAGCGCGTCGGTCATCTGTTCCTGGGCCGCGGCCACGATGGTCAGCACGTGCAAGGCCCAGCCCATCGCCCAGTTGTCGCCTGCCTGCGAGGCCACCGCGAGCGCGGTGTGGGCCACCTGGCCGGCCTTCTCGACCTCGCCAAGGTTGTTGTGCGTCCGGGCCGCGAGCACGAGCAGCCGGGCGCGGTGCCGGGCCGAGATCCCGGGGGAAGCCAAGGCCTGGTCCAGCGTGGCCAGGGACTCCGTGAACCGGCCGACCCGCATGCGGCACTGGGCCAGCGTCCAGTGCAGGTCGACAAGAAGATCAGGCTCGACGGTCTGGGCCAAGGCCCGGCTGGCCACCCGCTCGGCCTCGGCCGTATCGCCGACGCGGTACACAGCGTCCGCCAGCCGGGTCACCAGACGGTCGTGCCGGGCCGAGCCAGGCGGTGAGCCCGCGACTGCGTGCCGCAGGAGTTCCGCGGCCACCTGGGGCGCCTGGCCGACCAGCGGCTCCGCGGTGCGGCTCAGCCAGCTCAGCATCCACTCGTCCATCGGCTCGGTTGGGCCGACCGGCCCGCCGACGGCCTGTAGCAACTGCCGGGCCACCCGGTCGGCCGACGCGTCGGCCTCGGCCAGGGCGCGCCCGGCATCGCGATGCCAGGCGGCACGCACCGGCGACGGTATTCCGTCGTACAGCGCCGCCCGGATCAGCGGGTGCCGGAACTGAAGACCTTCACCGGATTCGGCCAGCACGCCGGCCGCGCGGGCCTCATCGATGGCCGGGATCAGGCCGACCACGCCGCGACCCAGCACGATCGCCAGGTCCGGCACGGCGAAGTCCACACCCAGCAGGGCCGCGGCCCGCAGCACCTCGCGCGTCGGCCCGGAAACAAAGCCCAGCCGGTCTGCTATGGCCGCGGACAGCGAGCCTGGCGCGGAGCCGCTGGTCAGCTCGGCGGTGCCCGCGCCGGTCACGGTCACGCCGGAACTGCGGGCCAGCGCGGCGACCAGCTCGGTGACGTACAGGGGGTTGCCCGCCGCGTCACCGGCCAGCCGCAGCAGCTTGTCGTCGGGCTGGCCGCCGGCCAGAGCTGCCACCAGCTCGGCGACCGCCGCCTCGGTGAGCCCGGTTAGCCGCAGCCGGGTGGCGTCGCCTGCCGCTCGCCGCAGTGCCAGCAGGTCAGCCCGCTGCGGCACCGGGCGCATCATCCCCACCAGCAGCAACGGCGCCTGCCGGGCCGACCTGGCCAGCCGCCCCCACAGCGTGATGCTGGCCTGATCGGCCCACTGCAGATCGTCGATGACCAGGACCGTCGGCGCCGCGGCGCATTGCTCGGCGACCAGCGCCAGCAACTGCTCCGCCAGCGCGCCCGAAACGTCGGTGCCGCGGTCGGCGGCGACCTCGCCGCGCAACAGCCCGACGATCGTGTCCCGTCGGGGATTGGCCGAGGGCTCGCGTACCCGCAATGCCTCCAGCAGCGGCAACAGCGGCAGCGCCTGCCCAAGCTCGTCCCCGGCGCCCCAGAACACCTCACAGCCGGCCTCGGCCGCCCCGGCCAGGGCCGTCCGCACCAGCGCGGACTTGCCGATTCCCGGCTCGCCTTCGATCAGCACCGAGGCGCCCCGCCCCGCGACCGCCTCCCGCACCAGCCCGGCCAGCAGCGCTATCTCGCTGTCGCGGCCAACTAAGGAACCAGCCAGGGTCACGGTGGTCACGGTGCGAACACTACTACCAGAACATTTTCTGGACAAGCGGAGCGTAAAGGTGCAAATTTAGCAACCAATACGTCTTAGGCAGTAATCACGTACGAGTATTGCCGCATCTCGCGATAAAACTTGCACGCGACCTTGCAGTGCACAGCCACGCCCACATTTCTCAGCATAAACTCGTGAACATTTTCAGTAAAGGATGCGGTCCATTTTTAGTAGGCAGCAACATCTAGATAATTACTATCTGCGATGCCTAAAATTACCGGGAGGTAGGTGAAATAGCCGACCTATCTCAGATGCGCCAAGCAGGCCAGCTGGGCGGGGTGACCAAGCCGCTGACCTCGCAGAACGTTGTGGAGGAAGTCATGCGCATCGGCCGGACAGTCATCATTCCCGTTATCCTAGCGCTCGGCGTGGCCGGAACGGTACTCGCTGGCGCAGAAATGTCGGCGGCGGTCGCGTCCACGCCCATGGTCCACGTGCAGCACGCGGCTGTGGTTACCGTGGGCCCCGACATGAAATTTCACAGTTGAACTAACTGACCACCGCTAGCGACCGCGCTGATCGATCCCATTCGCGGTGGTTGGTCGAACCCGTTACTGGAAGCCGAGACTGTTCGTTTTCGGCAGGCATAAATGGCCACTCGGGCTCGGTCGAAAGTTCGGCCCGGCCTGCATGTGCAAACACGTGTGGCAACAATCGCCCCGTTCGCCACAATAACCCACTGCAGCCTCGCGTTTGCTACATGGGCGGGCGACCGAGGCTGGCCGTTCCGGGGCTCTCGTTCCGGGAGCCTGACCGCGCACCGGTCCGTTCTGAGGATCTGGCTGGGCACCCTGCCTGCGCATCTCAGCGCGAGATGTAATGACAGTTTCATTATGGATGTAGGTAAAATCTAGGTAACGGCTACACTGGCCCTGCTCAGGCGGCATTGAGGAGGAGGTGGCCAGATGACCGTGCCAGGAAGCCCGACCGTGCGCCGTCGGCGACTGGCTGCCGAGCTGCGCGAGATCAGGGAGAGCAAGGGCAAGAGCGGAGATGCCGTCGCCGCGGCGCTGAGATGGTCGCCTTCCAAGATCAGCAGATATGAGCGAGCCCGGACCGGCTTGCAGCCCCGGGAAGTCGAGAGGCTGCTCGACTACTACCAGATCACCGGTTCCCGTCGCGCGCTGCTTCTCGAACTCGCCCAGGATGCGTCCCACAAGGGCTGGTGGGAAGAATATGCCGACGGCCTTTCCGCCGACTACCAGCAGTTCATCGGCCTTGAGCACGAGGCCAGCTCGATCGCCATCTGGCACGTTGACGTGGTCACCGGCCTGCTGCAGACCGAAGGCTATGCCCGGCACATCATCAGCAGCTACACGCGGGTCGAGCCGGTCCCGCCCGGCATGGTGGACCGGCTGGTCAGGGTCCGGATGCGACGTCAGCAGGTGCTGGATCGCGAACTGAACCTGTCGGTCGTGCTCGACGAGTCGGTCTTGAAGCGCCGGGTCGGCGACGAGTCGGTGATGTACGAACAGCTTCAGCGGCTCGCACATGAGGCCGACCGGCCCAACCTGACGTTGCAGATCCTCCCCCTCGATGCACAGCACATCATCTTCGGGGAGTCATTTGTCATATTCAGCTTTGGGCCACATAGTGACGCTATGCTCCACGATGTGGTCAGCGCCGAGCATTTGAGAAGCGGCTTCTCCGTGGAAGGCGAGAGAGACACCTATCTGCACCGGATCGCATTTCAGATGCTCGTCGACGCCTCGCTTGACCCAGCGGCGTCTAAGGCGCTCATACTCGAGACGGCGGAGAATCATTGGTCGGGGAAGCGGCCCGCCACTGACGGCCAGCTGACGAAGCCATAGGCCTCTCGCCATTCGGCGAAAATGTAGCACCGGGGTACATCGAGTTCGCCGGGCCGAGCCGGTAACGGCGACGGTCAGGTAGATGATCTCCGTAGCAGGATCGGCGCCGGCCCGGCCGCATGGCTACCAGAGGTAGACAATCCGTTGTATCCCGTAATACTGGCAGGTCAGCGCCACATTTTCGGTCATCTTGCGGCCGTGGCCTGACGATCGCCCGACGGTGAGATTGGTTCCTTGCCCCTTCCTTGGTCCATTGTTCCCCGGACGTATCGGATACACCAGTAGTCTCCAGCAGTGATCAGAGACCCCAGATGTCAAAGATCCCCGCCAGCTTGACGGCAGGTACGCTCAGTAGCTGGTATATTACCCTAGGTATGGACAGGCTTCTCGGCATAATTCAGACGACATTTAGTGAGGTAAGGGCATGAAAAAACTTGTGTCCCGGGAACGTCAGGAAAGACCGGATTCAGATTTGTCCTGGATTAAGAGTTCTCTGAGCTTCGCCAACGGCAACTGCGTTGAGGTCGCAAACCTGCCTAATGGCGAGATCGGCGTTCGCGACAGCAAGAACTCCGAAGGCCCGGTTCTCCGCTTCACACCGGATGAATGGCACGCATTTGTCGGAGGCGTGCGAAACGGAGAGTTCGACAGTTTCGGCTAGAATACGCCGCTACGGGTGAGGTCACCGTGGCGCCTGCGGCGGCCTGACCGGCAGGACCAGGCGTAGGCCCCTCACCAGCACTGAGGGGCCTACGCCCTGGCCAGGGCCGGGCCCGCTATGCCCCGCGGCGGGCACGAATCACCCCGGCCGTTCCGTGATCGTGTTTGATCGGCGACCAGATGCGTCGTGCGATCGCCCGCGATCATGGAAGTGTCAGATTCCACCGGGCTTTCCGGATTACGGTCAGGTTCCGCCGACCGTAATGGTGGGGAATCCGGCCTGCTCGGTCACACCCTGGGGCATCCAAGGAAGAGGCCGACGCGCTGCTCACGGCCCATTTGGGCAGGCACATCCTGATGTGCGCGCGGTCCGCGAACCAGCGTCCGGAAGATCCTGTCTCTCATTCCTCAGGAATGACAGCCGGCCGGAACGCGGCCTTCCCCATGAGGACATCCTGGACAAGATACTGGGTCAGTACATCCAGGGACTTGAAATGCTGCCACTGCCGGTGCTGATCCTGATCGGCGAACTGCTCGCCGCGAGACTGATGTTACCCGCCGGCTGATGGGCATTCGCATGGTCGGCGCTGGCATAACCGGCCAATGCCGCTGCGTCGGCACCAAGGCTGCCGAGCACGAGAGCGAGAATGAGAATCCGGCGGCCCGCCTGGCCCAGCGGGTCGGTTCGCTGCGTTCCGGTTAAGGCGTGGGCCGGAACGGCTCGCTCCTGTGTGACGACGTGCGGTATCCACCTATGAGTCTTCATCGGGACGATCCCCTCATCGGTAACTGACGGTATAGGCAGAGTCTGCAGAGTCTCCCAATAAAGAAACTACACTATTAATCATCCCTGGATGAGGCATTCGGATAGATCCGCACGACATTTTCGGTGTGTTGCTTGATATTCTCCGCAAGCGTGCTTGGCATTGCCCGCATATGTGCTTGCAATTGCCCGCTGCGCGCACATGATGTAGCAGGCAGTGACCGCTGCCCCGCGATTTTTGACAGAAGATCGAGCAGCACGCTGCTGGTGATTTTCCAGTGCGCTGCCGGTGATTTCGCCGGCGGCGGCCCGCGCCTTTACCGCGCCCGTCCCCGCGTTTCCGCCAACCCGGATACGGGCCGCGATACCGCCCGCGGAAGTGGGACTAGCACGGCAAACGGGGATAGGAAACCGACTGCGGGTGCCTCGATAACCGCCCCCTGTCACAACAGCCCGTGCTGCACCATCTGTCACTCATCGCTACTCGCTTATCTCAGCTTGCACCCGAACACCATTCAAAATGGCCCCGGCCAGCCTGACGGACGGCGCCGGAGGTTAGCCAATTGCGATGAAAGTTGCGTCGCATGTCATCGGCAGGGGCTAATTGTTTTCCTGATCCGCGAATTCGCTTAGGATACTGGTGAGTACAGCTCACGACGGGTATTAACTCGGGCGGGGTGGTTAGCAGATGCAAGGCGATCATGGAATTCCGGACGCTCGGACCGATTGAGCTCTGGTCGGCCGGACAGCGCCAGGATCTCGGGCCAGCCAGGGCGCAGTGCATCCTGGCCATACTTCTGCTGTCGCCGCGCACGATAGTGCCGGTTGAGAGTCTCATCGACAGGCTGTGGGACACCCAGCCCCCGCCCAAGGCCAGAGACAGCCTTTCGGTCTACATCGCCAGGCTCCGGGCGTCGCTCCGGCAGGCCGTGGGTGACTGCGTGCAACTGGTGAGCCGGGCGCGCGGCTACGCCCTCGAGGTCGATCCCGAGACGATCGATGTGCATCAGTTCCGCCGGCTGCGCCGGCAAGCGGATGCCCTGGCGGCCAGCGGCGACCACGATCACGCAGCGGCGCTGCTGCGCGAGGCGGACGGGCTGTGGCGCGGCCAGGCACTGGCCGGGATCACCGGCGACTGGGTAGCGCGGATCCGGGAGAGCCTCGAAGAGGAGCGCCGGGCGGCCATCGTGGAACGTGTCGGCTGCGAGCTGGAGCTTGGCCGGCACGCCGACCTGGTCGGCGAGCTTCGCCAGCTGCTGGCTCAGTATCCGTTGGATGAGACGCTCGTCGCCCACCAGATGACCGCCCTCTACGGGAGCGGCCGTCCGGCCGATGCGCTGAGCCTCTACCGGGAAACCCGTAGCCAGCTCGTTGCCGAGCAGGGCGCAGAACCGGGGCCGATGCTGTCCGAGCTTCATCAGCGGATCCTGGGTGGTGACCCCGAGCTGGCCGTGCGCTCCTCCGGCCAGCATCCGAACTGGGCGGCACCGCCGGACACCCTTCCGCCCGAGACGGCGGAATTCGTGGGCCGCGGCAACGAACTCGGACTGCTCACCAGGGAGCAGGGCACCACCCCTGGGATCGCCATCATCGAGGGCATGCCGGGGGTGGGCAAGACCGCGCTGGCCGTGCGGGCGGCCCGGCAGGTCAGCGAGCAGTACCCGGATGGGACGCTCTACCTGCATCTTCATTCCCACGGCCCGGGAAGCCCGGCGCTCGGCCCGGCCGAGGCGCTGCAGCGTCTGCTGCAGATGCTGTCCGTGCCCGCCGCTCAGATACCGGACACCATCGGCGAGCGTTGCGCGTTGTGGCGGGCCCAGCTGAGCCGCCGTCGCGCCGTGGTGATCCTCGACGACGCGGCCGGGCACGACCAGATCTGGCCGCTGCTGCCGGCGACGGGCCGGTGCCTGATCCTCATCACCACCCGGCGCAGGCTTCCGGACTACCCGGGCTCCCGCACGCTGACCCTGGACGTGCTGCCGGTTGACGAGGCGGTCACGCT
>Ga0335074_10009653_pt1 | contig 13481 bp, 7 predicted proteins | sample Lox_Sample_23_FD_206715 | JGI IMG/M metagenome (GOLD analysis project Ga0335074, IMG submission 206715) | Soil microbial communities from Loxahatchee National Wildlife Refuge, Florida, United States - Lox_Sample_2.3 | ecosystem: Environmental > Terrestrial > Soil > Wetlands | place: USA: Florida...
TGGTGGTCGACGTAGTAGACGTGTCGAGCGTCAGCCCGGGCGGCAGGCTACCCCCAGCGATGTTCCACGTGACCGGCGCCACGCCAAATTCCTCGTGCTCACTGAGTGTCACGGAATACGAGGTCCCCACCATACCGTTTTGCAAGGATGAGGAACTGGGCGAGATTTGGGCGGAGAGGATGCCTGCAGAGGCAAGGCACAGTAAGATTCCGAGGGCGCTAGAACGCATCTTGTCCATTCTACGGGAGATTCTTGGAAGGAACCATAGAACTCTTTTGTACGTCTTCTTACACAGAGAAGCGTGAGTCAATTTACCTTCTCCTCCTCTGATGTTTGGCGCGGCGCGGGAAACTTCGCCGCGCCGTTTTGTTTTCGGTCAGGCTACGAGGCTTATTCTACTGCGGCTTCGGCGAGCTTTTCAAAGAATTTCTTGATGATCATCTTGGAAGTTGTATCGAGCAGCCGTTGGCCGACGCTTGCGATGGTGCCGCCCACCTGGACATTGCCGTCGTAGGTCACTTCGGTGGATTCGCCCTGCTCGGCGAGATTCAGCAGTCCTTCACCTTTGACGAATCCGATTTTGCCGGTGCCGTCGACGATCAGGCGGAAGCTATCGGGCGGGTTCTGATCGGCCAGGCGGATCTTGCCGGTGAAGAGGCCACCGATGCTGGCGATGACCATCTTCATTTTCATCTCGTATTCGTCTTCGGCGAGTTTGTCCAGACGGTCGGTACCCGGCATACACTTGGCCAGAACCACCGGATCCTGGAGCAATTGATATGTGCGTTCGCGCTTGGCTGGAACCGAATACGCGCCGCTGATCTTCAAGCCGTCCTCGAAAGTGCCGCGCCGATCGCCCGCATGGTGTAAATCGTGGCCAAGTGCTTGCGATAGTTGGTGGATGCGTGAAGGTCGGAGTTGGCGTCGATGCCTTCGGCCACGAGCGTTGCGGCGCTTTGGAGATCGGTGGGCGAGCCGGTTCGGCCTTCGAGCGCCTTTTCGACCAGCAATGCCCGGTAGGGTTTGCCAGCCAGTCCGGTGACGCCGATGCGGGCGAAGGTGATTTGATCGCCGGTCTTGCGGATGCGGGCGGCGATGCCGACGATGGCGAATCCAGAGGCTGGCTGGACCACCTTTTGATAGCTCGATCCTTCGGATTGTTCTTGCATCGGGACGATGACTTCGCGGACCAGTTCGCCGGGTTCGAGGGCGGTGGTGAAGGTATCGACGAAGAACTCGGCGATGGGGATGGTGCGCTCGGATTTGGCCGTAACCAGAACCACGCGGGCTTCGAGCGCGAGGAGAGAAGCGGGATAGTCGGCCGCGGGGTCGGCGTGCGCGATGCTTCCGCCGATGGTCCCTCGGTTGCGCACCTGGATATCGCCAATATTGGTGGCGGCTTCGGCCAGGAGCGGGCAACTGGAGCGCAGCAGGGCCGAGCTTTCGATCTCGTAATGCGTGGTAGTGGCCCCGATGTGGATGCCGTTCCTGCCCTGTTTGATGTAATTCAGGCCGGGGATGCGGCCGATGTCGACGACCTGCTCGGGCGTGGAGAGGCGCAGCTTCATCAGCGGGATCAGGCTCATGCCGCCGGCCAGGACTTTGGCGTCGCCCGAGGCGATCAGCCCGAGTGCTTCATCCAGGCTGGCGGGTGCGGCGTAGTCGAAGTTTTGGGCGATCATGCGTGTTCTCCTGCCTGGATCAGGTTCCAGATCTTTTCGGGCGTCATGGGCATGTCGATGTGCCGGATGCCGAGCGGGCTTAAGGCATCGACCACGGAGTTGACGACGGCGGGCGAGCATCCGATGGTGCCCGCTTCGCCGACGCCTTTTACACCCAGCGGATTGACGGGCGACGGCGTGACCGTGTGGCTGGTCTCGATCCAAGGCATGCTGCTGGCCTTGGCCACGGCATAATCCATGAATTCACCCGTGACAAGCTGGCCGCTGTCGTCGTAGACCGCTTGTTCCCACAGCGCCTGGCCGAGGCCTTGCGCGACGCCGCCGTGCACCTGGCCTTCGACGATGAGCGGGTTCAGGATATTGCCGCAGTCGTCACAAGCGACGTAGCGTTTGATCTCAATGTTGCCGGTTTCGCGGTCGACTTCGGTAACGACGATGTGCGCGCCGAAGGGGAAGGTGAAGTTGGGCGGCTCCCAGAAGTAAGTCGCGACCAGGCCGGGCTCGGTCTTGGGCGGGAGCTTCATGGCGCGATAGGAGGCGGCGGCGATTTGGGCAAGCGGAATGGATTTACCGGTTTTGTTGTCGACGCATGCGCCATTGACGAAGGAAACATCTTCGCTTTCGAGCAGAAGCGCGCCAAATTTGGTGATCTTTTCCTTTAGTTCCTGGATGGCGTAGTACATGGCGGCCCCGCCGATGGCCGTCCCGCGGCTGCCGAAGGTTCCGATGCCATATTGGACGATGGCGGTGTCGCCGTGGATGACCAGCACGTCGTCGATGCCGACGCCCAATTCATCGGCCGCGACTTGCGCGAACGTGGTCTCTTCGCCCTGGCCGTGCGGCGAAGCGCCGGTCATCACCGTGACTTTGCCGGAGGGCTCGATCTTTACCGTGGCGCTTTCCCATCCGCCGGCGGGCGTGGCGGGCGAGGGGCCGATGGCGCAAATTTCGCCGTACGTGGAGAGGCCGATGCCCATCAGACGGCCGACCGATCGTGCTTCCTTCTGTTCTTCGCGCAGCTTCTTGTAGTTCACGGTCTCAAGTGCTTTATCCAGGGGCGCGGCGTAATTGCCGCTATCGTAGACGAGACCAGTAGCGGTGTGGAAGGGAAATGCGTCGTTCGCGACAAAGTTCTTGCGGCGAACGTCGACCGGGTCCATCTTGAGCTCGGCCGCGAGCACGTCCATCATGCGCTCAATGCCGTGGGTGGCTTCGGGGCGGCCGGCTCCGCGGTAGGCATCCGTGGGAACGGCGTTGGTGAAGACTCCGACAATATCGGCGCGGATGTTCTGGCACTTGTAGAGGCCGGGCATCATCAGGACCGAGAGCGTCGGGATGGCGGGCGTGAGGAGCTGATGATACGCCCCCAGATCCTGAATCAGCTTCAGCTTGATGCCGAGTACGGTGCCGTCCTTTTTCGCCGCGACTTCGTAATAATCCACGTGGCCGCGGCCGTGGATGGTGCAAGTGAAGTTTTCGCGCCGGCTTTCGATCCACTTGACGGGCTTGCCGATCTTCATCGCGATGAAGCCCATCAGGGCCTCTTCGGCATAAATATTGAGCTTGCTGCCGAATCCGCCGCCGACCTCGGGCGTGATGACGCGCAGGCGATTTTCCTCGAGGCCGAGCATCTGCGCGACCAGCGTTCGCACCAGGTGCGGAACCTGCGTGGAGGTATGCAGCGTCAGGGCGCGATCGCCCGCCAGCCACTGGGCAACCACGCCGCGTGTTTCCATGGCGGAGGGAATCAGCCGCTGGCTGGTGATGCGCTGCTTGACCACGACTTCGGCTTCAGCAAAGGCTTTCTCGATATCGCCGCCATCCTGGTGATAATTGAAGGCCACGTTGTCGGGCCATTCCGGATGTACGGCAGGCGCGCCGGATGCGAGTGCCTTTTCGGGATCGCTGACCGCGGGGAGCGGATCGTATTCCACTTCGATGGCTTCGGCGGCATCGCGCGCGACATAGCGGTCCGTCGCGACGACCACGGCAACCGGATGCCCGACGAAATAGACGCGATCCATCGCCAAAATGTGATGATGCGGAACGCGCAGGCCGGGCAGCGATGAGCCGCAGGGCACGGGTCCGACGTTTTCCGTGTCCTTGCCGGTGAAGACGGCGGCGACGCCCGGAAATTTAAGTGCGGGTTGGATGTTGATCGATTTGATTTTGGCCGCACCGTGCGGGCTGCGAACGATACAGGCGTGGTGCAGGCCGGGCATCTGGATATCGTCGACGTAGGTGGCGGTGCCGGTGATGAGGCGCGGATCTTCGCGGCGGCGGATGCGCTTGCCAACCAGAGTTTCGGGTTTTGCTGTAGTGGTTGCCATATTCAGTCCGTCTCCCTTATGCTTTGGCCGCGAGCGATCGCACGGCATTCACGATGTGCTGGTAGCCGGTGCAGCGGCAGAGATTGCCTTCCAGTCCCTCGCGGATCTCCTCGTCGGTGGGACTGGGATTGCGCTCGATGATTTGCTTGGCGGTCATGATCATGCCCGGCGTACAAAAACCACACTGGAGGCCATGCTCGTTCCAGAAGGCTTCCTGCATGGGATCGAGGGTGCCAGAGGCGTCGAGGCCTTCGATGGTGAGGACGTTTGCGCCGTCGGCCTGCACCGCGAACATGGTGCAACTTTTGACTGCTTTGCCGTCCACATGGACGGTGCACGCGCCGCAGAGCGAGGTCTCGCAACCGATGTGCGGGCCGGTGAGCCCGGCCACTTCGCGCAGATAGTGAATCAGCAGCAAGCGCGGCTCGACGGTGTCCGTGCGCTTGGTCCCGTTGAGGGTGAGGGTGATGGATCGAGTCATGTTGGATGGTCCAGCGGATATGAACATAACACAAGGGGAGGGGAGGCGGGGAAGAGGATGGGAGGCCGCGGTATGCCCGGGCCGTGCCAGCGCCTCGTCTTCGGTTGATGTTCATAGTGGCCGAGGACGCGCTGCACTTTTGGATCATCCCAACCGGATGGAAATTTGGTGTTGCTCATTGTTGCTTCTTCCTTCTTCGCCTGCGATAAGCCGCCAGAAGCTTTCCAATCAGATCATACGCCGTAATAACGAAAACGCTGGCAGGCTCCGGCAACTAGCCGACATTGAGGGTCTGAAGCGGCCGCGAGCGTTATTTGCGCGCCGCACCTTCAGGACACGAGTGAAAATACGCCGAGCGCGTCGCTAACCAAGCCTTGGCCGCTACGGCTTGGCCCGGGGAGTCAACTGGTTGGTGTGACATTCCGAGCATGTATTTTGGAACGTGTGGCAGGTCAGACAAGCGCGGGTGTCGAGCAGCGCCAAAGTAGCGTGGCCTCCGCCTGCGAATACCGGCAACGGTTCGTGGCTTCTCGGCAGTTCGTTGTGGCATCGCACACAGAAATCGGCCTGGTGGCACGTGGCGCAACTGGTGCGGTCGATCGCGGCATATTTTCCGTGCAGATCGTCTTTCCAGCGCGCGGTGTGCGTGGCGGGCCGCATCACCGAGTGGCAGGCTTGGCAATTGCTAGCGCCTTGGGTGGCCGGCCGGACATTCAGGTGACAGACGTAGCAGGGGGCATCGGGCGCCGCCGCTTCATCGGCATGGTTAATCCGGAAATTCACCGTGTGGCTGGCAGGCATGACATTGCGCGTGTGACTGGTGGGCGTGAATAATCCAGTAACGGTGTCGGCGTGGCAGGTCTGGCAATTCGTCATCCGGAATTCGGCCGGAACGTTCCGGGACGTATCGTGGCAGGCCACACAGTCCACCATTTTGGGCAGCGTCAAATCCGAAAGGCCGGTGCTTTGCGGAATCGCGTAATGACAAGTGGTGCAATCGAGATTGAATTTCTGCTTTACTTCGAAATGCGCCAGGTGCGTGAATTTAATAGCCACGTATTTCCCGGAAACCGCGGTTTGCGTGATCATGCGGCGGTTTCTGGTGAAGCCCGGGTTCTCGATTTCCTGCGGGGTGTGGCACCCGATGCAGCCGGTGGCGTCGAGCGCGGGAGTGAGCTGCGGCACCACGCCCGGTTTGGAGTGACAAGCGGCGCACTCGGTGTGACCGGGAAATTTCGCGAAGACGCCCTGCGCATCGAATTTATGACAAAAAGTGCAATCGGCCCGGAAGCCGGTGGCCTTATTGATCCGGCCGAGTTTGTCGACATGGTTGGCGTGCGAAAACCGGAACAAGAGGGCGCGCGTTCCGCTGTAGCGTGGAAAAGGCAGAACGTCGGTTTTGGCGGGCGTCGTCGAGCTATGACAGGCGGCGCAAATCACTTTACGCGCTTTGGCGTTGGCAGGGTCGAAATCGTCGGAGTGGCAGATCATGCACTGATCGTGCCCGGGACGCTGGAGTTCCACCGATCCATCCTTGACCGCCGGATGGCAGAGCGAGCATTCCAGTGTCCCGCCAAATTGCGCCAGATGAATGGTGTGGACGTAAGGCTCGCCATTGGGGGCGAAGAGCGGAGCGCTGGGTGCAGCTTGTTTGCCGGCTGGAGCCGCAGTGGCCGGGGCAGCGGGCGCCGCGGCAGGAGGCTGGGGATTGGATTGCGCCGCGGGTTTTGCGGGGGATGGAGCGGGCTGCGCTTGTCCCCAGGCCGCGGATGCGTAAAGAAGCGCCCCGGCCAACGCCACAAGGAATTGCCTGCCCATTGATTTTTGTTCGGTCATTGCTATCGGGCCATGCTCGCCATCAATATTTCCAAGCCACTCCCACGTGCAAAGCCCGCGCATTCTTGATGTCGGGCGTGAAGAGAGCGAAGTCGTTGTCCAGATCGTAGTCGAAGAAAAGCCGCTCCTTGGAATTGAGTTTCCACCAGGCGCCGGCCAGCCATCCACTCTGATGAAGGCCATTCAAAATATAGAACTGATCCTGCAAACTGACACGGCGATAATAAAGGCCGCCGTTCAAGCCGAAACGGCCTTCTCCGAAGGTCTGCCGGATCTCGCCGCTGAGATCTTTGATGCTGGTTTCGCCGGCCACGGTGATGTCGTCGAGCATAGTCGAATCCGAAGGGTTCAGCCGGTCGGAGCTGTGCTGGTGATATTCGTAAAACATTTCCGTCTTGCGCAGCGGAAAGATTTGGGTGTTGATGCGGTAGTCCGTGAAAGACACATCGAAGGGGCCATCGTCTTTATCGTTCAGCAGGCGGCGAACCCAAACGGAGCCGCCTACACGGAAGCGCTCTGTGAGAGTCCGGCGGGCGTCAATCATGAACTGGCTGAACTCGGCGAGCGTGCCGATATTCAAAGCGGGCAGCACATTATAGGAGTCGTGATCGGTGGCAACCTCGGTGTAGTCGAAGGCATAGTCGTTGGCGCTCAACTCCTCGGCGAAACTGACGCGCAGCGACGTTTTGCCGTTGATGGGCGCATACATTACCTGACTGTTCACATTGGTGGGCGAGCCTCCCACTACGCGAAGATAGGTGGTCCACAACCAGGCGTTCCCGATGCGTTTGCGGACTCCAAAGTTGTGGGAGCCTTTGATGTACCAAAGGCCGTCGTATTCGAGGCTGGTGTCGCGGCTCAATCGATATTCGACATTCGCGCCCCCGATGGCTCTCGGCCCAGGTTCGCTGAAGTAAGTAAACCGGCGCCCGGCGTAGGCCGTGACTTTGAAGCGCGGCCGGTTTAACGTGATCGCGGCGCCGTCCAGAGAAGCCAATTCCGCGCCATAGATGTTGATCCGCCCGATCTGCATATCGAGGCCGGACCAATACCCATCGGAAGGCTTGCCGTGGATATCGACGGAGGCGTCCAAAACCTGATATTCGCGGTTGCCAGGAAAGGTCTCGAGGATGTCCTGGGCCGGAGCGCCGGGGTAGACCGCGGTTAGGTCCTGTTCCTGGCGCAGCGTGAAATGCGTGTCCACGCGATCGGACCCGAAGCCTTGAGTCCCCATGTCGAGCAAGGTTTCATAGCGGTTGGCGCTTGGTTGAAACACCGCGGGATCGGGATAACCGGCCGGATTGAATGTTCCGGTAGAGGGCTCGTCGATAATGCCGGTGATCGTAGGGACGCCGGTGTTGAAGGACGTGTCGTAGCGATAAAAATCGGTGCGGCCCTCAAAATAGAAGTGATCGGGCAAATTCGCGGGTGTCTCTTTGCCGCCGATTTGGGGCGGGTTCAGAGCCGGATCAGGGGCCGAGGCGGGGCCCTGCAACAGGGAATTCCACATCGAATCCACGCTCGGCGCGGGGGCAGAAGGCGCAGGCGCGGCGGATGGCGGAGTGGATGCCGCGGGCTTCGCATCTTGCGCTAGCGCGGAAAATGACACTGCCAGCGTCAAGATCAGTAGCAAGCAGACGGCCACCGCGTCCCGGACGCTGGAAACCGCGTCCCTCCCCGCAAAAATCAAGCTTGATCCTCCGATCAAAACTACTGACTATCGCTTATCCGATGCTGCATTTGCCGGCTTGGCCGGATGTTTCGGTTTCACCGCTGGCACACCGCCCAACGCGGCGAGCCGCGCCTTGGCCAACGTGATGTGCCAGGGATAAGTGTCGCTGTGCCACTGCGTCGCTTTCAGATAAAGATTGAGTTCCGAAGTCTCCTGCAAGGAATTACCCATCGTACGATAGATCTCCGCGAGCGCCCAGTGCACGTGCGCGTTGTTGGCTTCATCGCCCGTAAGAGCGGTGGTGGCAGGAGTCACAGGCGATAACGCAAGCTCGGCCTGATATTCCGTGATCGCCTGATTGTAATCGGCGGTGGCATTGGCCGCGACGGTTTCGGTGGCCGCCATGTTCGTGTAAACCTGAGCGATCGCCGCGTGGACGCCGAGATGCAAAGGATCGATCGTCAAGACCTCCTGGTACAGGGCGATCGCGTTTTCCGCCGAGCTTTGCTGGATCAGTTCGGCCAGCCGCAGCCGCACGGTGAACATACAGGGCGGAGGATTTAATGTGCCCGTAGTCGGCGCCGTGGTAACGAGCTGGCAGGTACCATTTGCCAGACTATTCATCGAGATAGCCTGCTCGTAATCTTGAATCGCGCCGGCCGTGTCCTGAAGGTCGTCCTGCTTGTGAATGCCCCGCTGGGCGAACTCCCACGCGTTGCTGGGCGTGGTGATGTTCAGCAGATTCCAATCGACTCTTCCCTCAAAATAGAAGGGGTTCCGCTGTGGATAATTGGGATTCGTGGCCTGATAGGTGACACCAGGAACGTAAGGCGCCGACGTCGAGCCCTGCGCGAAAACGACCGCAGCGGGCAGAAATAGAAGCACTACTTGAGGGCTAAGATGATGGCCTCGCACAAATTTCCTAGACAGATATGATGTGAACAGTTTACGCAGGACGGCGAGGCGCGTCAAGCAATCTTTGTCGAACGGTGCCGCGCCGCGCGAAAATCCTGTACGCACAAGCTAAGGTACTTTAACAGCTAGCGTCCGGGTCTGAGCGTGGTGTACCTTCTGAGAGAACCATGTTCAGAGCCGTGCTAAGGGGCCGGGGTATCGGCTGCGCGTTGCTTTTCGTCCTTCCCGCAGCGATAAACGCGCAAAACGTGATCACCACGATCGCAGGGATCGATGCCAGCTTTACGGGCAACGGACAACCGGCGCTCAATGTGCCGATCGGTTATATCAACGGCGTGGCGACCGATCGCGCCGGGAACGTCTACTTTACCGATCCATTGGAACACCTGGTGCTGCGCGTGTCGCCGAGTGGAACGCTGAACGTGATCGCGGGAAATGGCATCGCGGCCTACTCGGGCGACGGCGGACCGGCGACTTCGGCGGCCATCGGGGCGGCCGACAATCCCGATCAATATGCCGGCGCGCCGTTTGAAGACAGCCTGGGCGGCATCCTCGCCGACGCTCAGGGGAACATCTACTTTGCCGATGGATCTCGCATCCGGCGAGTGGGAAACGACGGGACAATTACGACCGTCGCGGGCGGGGGAACGCAGTCACCCGGGGATGGCGGGCCCGCGACCGAGGCCGCGCTCGGCATCGTCAACGGCATCGCGCTCGATGCGGCGGGCAATTTGTATTTTTGCGAAACCAATCGCGTCCGCAAGATGACGCCGGCCGGCACGCTGAGCACGTACGCGGGCGGATCGGCGGCCGGATTTTCGGGCGATGGCGGACCGGCCAGCGCGGCGTTGTTGGCGCAACCGGAGGGATTGACGTTCGACGCGCAAGGGAATTTGTACGTCGCGGATGGCGATGTTGTGAATTTTCCATCACGGATTCGTGAGATTGCGGTGAATGGAACCATATCGACGATCGCCGGTGGCGGCAGCGCAATTCCCGCCGACGGAGTAGCGCCGCTGAATCTGAACCTGTCGTATGCGAGCGGCCTGACCGTGGACTCGTCCAATGCGTTGTACATTTTTGCGCCGAAGAACGGCTATCTGCTCAAAATCGCGGGCGGCGCAACCAAGCTGATAACGAGCACAGTGGCCGCCGCATTCACCACGAACATTACGGCGCTGAGCGCTTTCGTGGTGGGCCAGCGCGCGTACGATAACAGCGGGATCGCACTCGATGCGTCGGGCAACCTGTATGTCGCCGACAGCCGCGACGGCCGGCTGTGCAAGATCGGCGCCAATGGAATGCTGACTACGCTCGCCGGCAACGGCGCATACGGTTACGGCGGCGATGGCGGACCGGCGCTCGGCGCGATGATTCAGGGCCCGTCGGGTATGACGCAGACGCCGGACGGTACGCTGTACTTTCTGGACACGCTGAATGCGCGTGTGCGCGCCATTGCGTCCAACGGCACGATCAGCACAGCCATCAGCGCTGCGAATTTCCCCGCTTTGGGTGTGACCGAGGTTTTAAACGCCATCACATCCGACCCGAGCGGCAATGTCTACGTGCTGTTAGCGCGCCGCCTGATTGAACTGCGGCCGTCGGGCGCGATTCAGATCCTCGTGAATCAAGCGGGCAGCTCGGGATCCGGTGGCGACGGCGGCCCAGCTACCGAAGCGTCACTCGAAAACGGCGGCGGACTGGCTCGCGACGCCGCGGGCAATTTCTATATTGCCGACTTGGCCGCCAACCGGATTCGCGAGGTGACGGTGGATGGATCGATTCATACCATCGCGGGGACGGGCGCAGCGAGCGTCTCGCCGGACGGATCGCTCGCCGCCATATCGCCCATTACCGCTCCGACGTCACTGTTGGCGGACAGCCAGGGTGGGTTGTATTTCGAGGAGCAGCAAACGCAGCTCTCCGGCGGCATGGTGCTGCGATACATCACGCCGGGCGGGCTGTTGAAAACAATTGCCGGCAACGGCATCGGCGGGTTCTCGGGCGACGGCGGACCGGCCACACAGGCCAGCTTCGCGATGCAGGATCGAACCGGGCTGGCACTCGATGCGACCGGTAATTTGTATATCGCCGATGGATTCAACCATCGCGTGCGCGTGGTTGCGCCAAACGGGATCATCACGACCTTCGCGGGCAGTGGAAAGTCGACAACCGCGGGCGACGGAGGTACAGCGCTCAATGCCGGATTCTCGGTTCCGCGTGGCCTTCTGTTCGATGCAAAAGGCGATCTATTGATCTCCGACGTGGCTGGGAATCGCCTCCGCGAAGTGCTGGCCGCTCCACCTTCCGTCGCTGTGGCGCCGAGCCAGATGAGTTTTGCAGCGCAGGCCGGCGGAGCGCAAACATCGCCGCAGCAGCTTACGATCGATGGCCCGGTGAGCGGCGTGGCCTTCACCATTACATCGAGTGCGGACTGGGTGGTGGTGAGTGCAGGCGGATTCACGCCGCGGCTGGTCGAGGTGCGCGCCGATCCATCGAATTTGACGGCCGGATCTTACCAAGCCACGCTCACCATTACCGCCCCACTGGCCAATCCCGCGGTCAGTACCGTTCAGCTTTCACTCGAAGTGGCGCCCGGCTCTCCGCCGCTTCTCACCGTGGACAAAACCGGGTTGTCGTTCACGTTCCCGAGCAATCCGGCGATTACGGAGTCTCAGGTGGTGCGGCTGACGAATGCGGGATCGGGATCGCTCGCGTTCTCGGCCACGGCGCAAACGGCTGCGGGCGGCAATTGGCTGAGCGTGAGCACGGCAACGGGGCAAGTGACGCCCCAGGCGCCGGCGAACGTGGCGGTGATCGCAAATCCCGCAGGACTTGCAGCCGGAACGTACACCGGCACAGTGACGTTCGCCAGCTCTACCACCGGCGGCAGCATCGCTGTTCCGGTGAACCTGACGGTGAGCGCGCTCGATCAAGCGATCCGGCTGTCGCGGCCGGCGCTCGCGTTCACGGCCGTTGTGGGTGGCGGCGTGGTTCCGGCCGGGACTTTCGCGGTGAGCAACATCGGAAACGGGACGATGAGCTTCAGCGTGTCGACCGAAACGCTTTCCGGAGGCCAGCAATGGCTTACGGCAACACCGGCCTCGGGCGCGGCGACGGCCGGCGAAACGCCCGTGACCATCACGGTCCAGGTGGATCAGACGGGCCTCGCACCCGGATTCTATTTCGGCCTGGTGCGGATCGATGCGCCCATGGCGGCCAACACCCCGCACGTGGTGAGCGTGGCGCTGCTGGTATTGGCATCGAATCAGGACCCCGGGCCGGTGATCGAGCCGAGCGAAATCGTTTTCACCGCGGAACAAGGCGCGCCTCCGCCCGGATCCCGGAATCTGTTGGTCTACAATGTCTCGGGGACGCCGCAGACGTATGTTTCAAGCGTGGCCGCAACCAATTCCAACGACCAGTTCAGCTTTGCCCCCGAGAACGCAACGCTCGCGCTGACACATCCTACGCGCATCGTCGTGCAGCCGCTGACCAGCGGACTCGCGGCCGGCGTTTATAATGCGGATCTGACGCTGCAATTTTCCGACGGCACACTCCGGCGCGTGGGCATAAAGACGATTGTGACGATAGGGCTGGCAACGCCGGCGGCGTCCTCCGCGGATATGGAGGCCGGCCGCTTGAGCGATCATTCCGCCGCGCTCTGCACTCCCACCCAACTGGTGCCCGCCATCACGACGCTCGGGCAATCCTTCGGCGTTCCCGCGGCGTGGCCGGTGGCCATCGAGGCGCAGGTGACCGATGATTGCGGCAATGCGCTCAACGCCGGCGACGTGACGGCGACTTTCTCGAACGGCGATCCGCCGCTCAGCTTGCTTTCCATCCAAAACGGCACGTGGCAGAGCACCTGGCAATCGGGAAACAGCGCGGGGCCGGTGACGGTGAACATTACGGCCAACGATCCCACGCGCAATCTCACGGGCAGCGAGCAAGTCACCGGAGCGCTGGGAAACTCGTCCATGGCTCCCGTGCTCAGCGGAGCGGTAAGCGGCGCGAGTTTCCAACCGAATGCACCGCTTTCGCCGGGATCGATCATATCGCTCTTCGGCCAGAATCTCGGGAACGGAGTGGCCGGGGCTTCCGTGCTTCCCCTCGGAACCACGTTGTCGGACGCCACCGTGGTGATGGCCGGCCAGCCGCTGCCGCTGCTCTTCGGTTCGGACGGGCAGATAAATGCGGTAGTTCCGTGGGAGATCAACAGCAACACCAGCCAGCAGATTCTGGTGGAGCGTGGCAGCACGCTGTCAATTCCGATCTCGGTCGATGTGGCGCCGGCCAATCCAGCCATGTTCGGCTACCCGTTGCCGGGCGACCCGCCGCAGCAAGGCGCCATCGTCAACGCCCTGACGTTTGTGGTGGCCGATCCCAAAGCGCCCGTGACTGCCGGCGACATCCTCGCGATTTTTTGCACCGGACTCGGGGCGGTGGATCAGCCCGTGCCGGATGGCGCAGCCGCACCGGTCTCGCCGTTGGCAAACACCGTAGCGAAACCGTCGGTGACAATCGGCGGACAAGCGGCGGCGGTGAGTTTCGCCGGCCTGTCG
>Ga0335074_10009655_pt1 | contig 13479 bp, 6 predicted proteins | sample Lox_Sample_23_FD_206715 | JGI IMG/M metagenome (GOLD analysis project Ga0335074, IMG submission 206715) | Soil microbial communities from Loxahatchee National Wildlife Refuge, Florida, United States - Lox_Sample_2.3 | ecosystem: Environmental > Terrestrial > Soil > Wetlands | place: USA: Florida...
AGGAAAGTCGGACATTTATCTTAAACCACCAGCTAGGCAACTACAAGTAAATAGGAGTATATACGTCAATCCAGCTGGCAACGCAGTTTCAAGTAGAATGGACTGTCTAATAGTTGTAAAAAGCATTGGGTCCTAGCTAGTAGTAATAGTGAGCCTAGCTTTCGGTAATACCGACGGGGACCCCGAGCTATAGGTCAAACCAGTAAGAATCAACTAAAACACCAAAGACAATTATCACTAGAATTACCAGTTTTAGAAAAATCGTCGAATTGGCCGATCTGTGGGTGGATTGGCCAATCGGGCGAAATTGGCCGATCCGTTGGTACAGTACACACGGATTGGCGAATCCGGTCTTACAGCTCTTTGTCTAGTGCTGCTACATACTTCGATTTGAGCTCTGGATGTCGGCGAAGGAACTGATCTGTTCAGTGTACACCAAGGGCTGCTGTATCACCCTTATCCAACAAAAGCTCTTGTGCCATCGTACGAAGCCTTTCAATTCGAATAGGCCAACCCCATTGTGAGAGGTCCAATATCCAATCCCGAATTGCTTCTTCTTCTGCAGGGCATAGTCGTTGCATTGCCTAGTTGGCTAATGCTCTTAGAACGGCGTCGTTGATGCGTCCTTGCAATGTTGTCCAATTGATACCAAATGTACAAGCAAGAACCTTAATGTGTTCTTGCCCATTACTATTGATAAAGGCTTTGTCAGCTAGATTGACACGTTCGTCGTAGGGTAACTCGGGTGGATCGTCGTCGAATGGATAATCGTTAATGTCGACCTCGTCGTTGAGGGGGTGCTTTGGGTAGCAGCTTGGGCAGGACACTTGCTGGAAACTGCAGTTTCAGGCATAATTTTGGTCAAACTGAATTTGTATATGATCATCTTGAATTTCTGATTAGGTACAATCGTAGACAAACGTCAAAAACTGGTGTGTTTTGGGATAAACAGTATGGGAGGGAGTAATTTAAAATGAGGGGCATTAATTGCCTAATTGAGTATAGACCGACCATTTGCCCCCTGCGACCAGTTGCCCCCTCAATTCTTCTACACGAATCTGTAGACCCAAACCGACAAGCAGTGTGTTACAACTCAAGTACTGCTAGCCTTAGGCTCGGAATGATCACGTGATAGCAGAACGAGGAGGACTTAGGGGACCGGGAGTTTTAGGACCTAGGAGGTCCGCAAGGTCATGTTAGCACGAAGGACTATATAGAGGCCCTTCACCATGATAGTTGCGAGCTTCGTGCTCAACTCAATGCTTTGTATGCTCCGCCGAGATAAGGCCTTATCCGCACCAGAAATTAAGCGAGGCTAGGGCTTTCAGGGACACGCGGTGCTTGTACTTTTAGAGGAGAATGAATTGTTGCTTTAAAAGTCATTAAGTTAGTTAATAATCCTAGTCAGTGGCGCATACTATTACTATTTGATGGACTACTTTATCTGGAATTAAGCTAATACGTTTTTAGGTGCCTGCGTTTTCCGTCTGATTCAACTACACAATCGCACTATTCAACCGCTCGCCAAATAACTGCGGGCGGTTTTCTAGAAGGGGCTGATCCATTTATTGAGAAATCATAGCGCTACTTCTGTGTGATTCACAAGAATTGCTTTTTTGTGACTGTCTTGAAATGTGGGATGGCTACAATGAGATCCCGCTTTGAAAGTCTCAGCCGCTGCAGATGATGTCTTGGGTCTTGGGGCGACTCTTGTTTCGGCCAGTGCCAAGTTTCCTTGGTCTCTCAGTTGACACTAAGCTGATATCCAGAGCCACATGGCTTGGTAGCGGCATTAGGAATATCTCCGATCGCTTTCATCTCGTCAATCAGTCGATAATGGCGAAATGCTACAGACATTATAACTATCTCTTGCTCGACGTATGCGGAGGAAGCATTATCCGCCGCTTATGTGATCGTAAGGGCCTCGGAGCGAGCCATCGCTTTACGGTTGTTGTGGGCAATCAGTTCTTTGCGCAAACTGACATACCGAAAATGAGGATGTCCTACTACGCAAACGTAGTCATAAAAAGAAATCCCCTCCTTCCTGAACCGTACATAAGTACTTCACGCTGATAGGGCAATAGTGTGCCATGCAAGCGGCTGGACTCAGCTGATTCCATTGATTTCTAAGTGGGAGGGGGGGAAATTGCAATGATTGGATTTCGGGGTTCTGCAACCTCTCTAGAGTAGGAAGTAGGTTGATCCAATTGCGGCATATCTAGGCCGTGCCGGTTCCGAAGGATGCACCCTAGAATAAAAGGCCTCTGTTCCGCATCTCGAACCCTCTGCTGAATATTCATGGTAGCTGCGTGCTACAGACCAGAAACCGAAATACTTATGCCACTTATAATAAAATGGTGAGTGACGCTTGAAATTTTTTTAAAAAAAAAAAAAAAAAAAAAAAAAAAGGCATGTCTGACACAATGAGGTAGAGCTTGAGTATTCTTCGAGAAGGGAAAGATCCCGTTGTAGAGTAGGTAGAAATCTGAGAACATCTTCTGCGTTTAGCTGAAACTGCTTCTTAGCATTGTCGCGGTTCATGGCTTAAATGGTGATCCTCATGATACATGGACATCCTCACAAAATAGGAAATTCTGGTTAGGAGACGACGATTTTATCAATGGAAGCATGACGAGGGCTAGAATCATGACATTTGGTTACAATGCCAATCTCTTTGCAGATGTCGTGACAAGTAGAGTGTACGATCACTCAAAAGCCCTACTGGAAGAGCTTCGGCTTGCTCGAAGCAATCTCCAGGACCAGGAAGACTCACCTGACTCTCGGCCAATCATTTTCATCGCACACAGTCTTGGCGGTATTGTGGTCAAAAAGGTATCTATTGAGAAGGCCTATATTTTGCAATGTATGTTAGGTGCTCAGTACTAATAACACTCTAGGCACTTATTTCCGCTGCATCCCTAGACAATTATAAGAGTATTCTCGGTGATACTTATGCCATTTTTTTTCTTGGCACGCCTCATAATGGGTCAGACCTTGCCGCAAATGTTCAGGTGGCCCAACGACTTGTTGCGTGGGCAAAATTACGAAACGCTGCCTCGACGAATTTGTCAAAAGAGCTAGAGCACTACTCACAAACCACAAAAGAGATCAACGGGCAGTTCAAAGATATAGCAAAAGGCATTCAGATTGTTACTTTCTACGAACAGAAGGAAACCCTAACTCCTCTCGGTTGGAAATTAGTAGGTTGTGCATCTCAATGAGGAATCACCTTTACTAACGTGAAAAGATTGTTCCTGAGGGTTCAGCGATCATGAACCACACCAGTGAGGTCGATATTCCATCCGATGCCAATCACCAGGATATCTGCAAATTCGAAACCCCTGAGGACCCGCGCTTCATAAAATTGCAGCATCGTATTGCTGAGAAGATCAACGTGATAGTCAAAGTGGCCAAGGCAGAGCTCGAAGCGAGAAAGCGAAGAGAAGAGGAGGCCCAGAAGAAAAGGGAGGAGGAAGAGGCTCAAGCAAGGGAAGACCCTCGAGTGAAGGACTTGCCAACAATCCCGTCCGGAATTCTGGGTCACTCTGATACATGTTCGTAAGGGAATATGACTATGTCACTCTTAGTTGATACAGTCTCCTTTCAATAAAACTACACCTTGTCTGATTCAAACGTATCGGTAGTCTCTAAACTTCAATCTAAAGCCAACCCACTAGCCAAAGAAATGAAGGGTTCTGAGGGAGGTAATTGTCCCTAAGATCCGAAGCGTGGTATATTGTACCTGACAGTCTCAGGATTCCCTAAGATAGCCCGACCAGATTCGATGGCGAAAATTCCGAGCATAGCGCCTTGTGAGTAGCTGTTCAAAAATACTCTTTCATAATCATTGCACCTGACAAAACCAATTCTATTGCAGCATGGAAGGTGGAAGAACAGGATAGGTTTCTTGAAATGCTTTCTAACCTGACAGCAAACGTCAGAGGACCAGGAACTGATAGAGCCCACGACGGGACATGCGAATGGATATTTGAACATAAAAATTTTATTCAGTGGCGTAAAACTCAGGAGGGAAGCCTATTGTTCCTCTTAGGACCATCCGGATGCGGCAAAACTATCATATCCAACTTTGTTTCGAAACGACTCAAACAGGAGGGAAGATTCGTCATTTCTTTCTACTGCAAAGACGCGACGGGAAAGGATAGAACTCCACCTGTTGTTGAGACATTTATTTATCGATATTTAAATGAGGACCGCCGACTTTTCCGCCATGTACCACCAAAATATAAGTGGAAGAGGGACCCGATTGCGGGAGATCCATCTCTGAAACTTGACGCCTGGGAGATTTTCGAAAACATACTCGAAGATATCGAGGCTATGAAAGTTTATTTGTTCCTCGATGGTCTAGATGAATGTGACGAAGCATTTGTCAATGGTCTACTCAAGCATCTTGAAGGCGCTTTCGGTCCTACTGCGAATAACATAGCGAGGCAGGCAGGCGTTGCTAAGATAATGCTTTCTTGCAGACCCAGGTGGAATATCCCCGAATGCGCCTCAAGATTTTCCATCATTGATGTCGGACGAAAGGACAGTGAAGCTGACAGCGCACATTTTATCACCAAGGATATTGAACTATATGTTCGAGCGGAGCTTGGACAAATCGCGCAGGCTCGTAATTATTCCGAGGAACTAAAGCAGTCAGTGGAAAGTAAGATTCTCCAGAAGGCCAATGGAATGTTCCTATGGGTATCACTAGTCTTAGACCAGTTGAGAAATGGACGATATCAGGCAAACAGAGCCACAGTAGAAGGAATTGTGGATCGATTCCCAACCAACATGGATAGATACTACTCTCAGACGCTCGAAGATATCCTTAAATCGTCTCCAGAGGAATTCAAAGAAATCTTGAGGGCTGTTCTCTTTCAAGTGCGACCAATGAGGTCTCAGGATCTTGCTGTCGCACTAGCAATACGTTCCGATCAACGGTCAATATTACAACTTTCGAGCTTCGTGGACCACGATATCGTCAACTGGGTTGCGTATAACACTGGGGGTCTTTTGAAGATGAACGAAGATACTTGTGAACTCGTCCACTTCTCCTTTCGTGAGTTCCTTGAATCTATTTCTCGTGGTGAAAGAGTTGTCCATCTTCGGCGGTTTCAATTTAACAAGGCTGCGTCGCACCTAGATATGGCCCGGCGGTGCATTTACTACTTAATGTTTGAGGACTTTCAAGGCCTCTCAGGATTGTCTCAACCCCAGAGAAATCGTGTTCTTGATACTCAGCCTTTCATATCTTACGCTATAGATTGCTGGCCCCTGCATGTCAAACTTGCTGGAGACCTGATCGATCTAGAATATGATCTTCTCACTCGATTTTTAGCGCCAAATTCCTCCTTTTACAAGAACTGGGACCGCATTTATCGAACGCGATGTGGATGGAATAGCAAAGGAAACTCAACGCCACTTTTGCATTACATTGCCGAGTTTGGGCTGATGAATCTTTTGAGTCGTGTCAAGCTTCTGCGAAATGTGTCTCCGGTCGACTCTTTCCAGGATCGAGCCAGATTTTATCTTAGAAGAAAATGGTACGAATTCAAAGGTGCAATGAAAGGCATAAAGATGTTTCCATATGCTTTTGATATCGATATGGATGATGACTCCAAACTAACTGCACTCGATCGCGCCTGCCTGGAAGGACAACTGGGTGTCGTAAATCATCTTCTCAATGTAGGGGCTTGGTGTCGCGGCACTTACGCCGGATACTACACTCCTTTTCAGATCGCATTAAAGGCAGGCCATCAGGATGTTGCATTAAGGATCTGGGCAGAAGGTAACACCAGTCTAGCGGTCGCAAACCAAGCTGATGATATGGCACGTCCGATTCATTATGCCTGTGCCTCAGGGCTTCAGTTACTGGTCTGTTGTCTCCTTCTCTTTGGAGTTGACCTCAATGTATCCAAGTCGACAGGAGAAACGCCACTCTACCTTGCAATCGAGAACGGTCACACTGGGATTGTCCGCTTACTATTGCGCGCAGGTGCAGCTCCACGGCCTATTTCCGTGGAAGGGCCGTTCTCATTACATCTAGCGGTTCAGAGAGGGAATTTTGATATAGTGAATATGCTCCTTGAAGCTGGAGCCGAATTCGACGCGTATAACGAGATTGGACTTCTCCCAATTCATTACGCTGCAGCGTATGATCATCCAGATATTGTCCGCCTCCTCAAAGCAAAGGGCGCAGATATTAACCTTGTGGGAATAAAAGTGGAAGGAGTACCAGATGAAGTCCACGCATATGCTAAATGGAGTGCTCTTCACATCGCTGCATTGGAGGGTGGGTCTTCGACCATCCGAGCTTTGACGGAATGCGGAGCGGATATCAGTGCTAAGAATGCGGAGGGCGCTACCGCACTGGTAATAGTATCGACTGAAGGAGGAGATGAGGCTGCAGAGTATCTGTTGAACGCAGGAAGTCCCGTTAATGAGCCGGACGCAGAAGGCTGCACACCTCTTTTTAAAGCTACCCAGAACGGTCATTTGGCCATTGTACGCTCTCTACTGAGACGAGGAGCTGATCCTGATATTCCTTTGCTATCCTCTAGAATTTCGCCATTACACATAGCTGCGTGGGAAAATAGGGTTGAGATTGTTACGGAGCTCTTACGAAAATCAGCAGATGTTGAAGCTAGAACAATAGTGTCTAACGGCTGGACGCCTTTATTTCCCGCCGCGCATAAAGGCCACGACCAGGTTGTACAGCTCTTGATAGATTTTGACGCGAACCCGACAGCGGTGACGGTGGACCAAAACTCGAGTATTTTAGAAACAGCGGTTTCTGGCGGCCATTGTGATACTGTGAAATTGCTCATGGACAGTGGTGCTACAGTCAGACGCGGGTCGGCTAAAAGACCCACTGCTTTGCATCAAGCCGCGATAGACGGTCGAGCCGATATCGTGGAGGTCATTCTAGATCGCGAAAAGAATGCTGTAGATCTCGAGACTGAGACAGGAGAGACCCCCTTATACTACGCTTGTGCTAACGGCCACGATGACATTGCTGAAATTCTCCTGAATGCAGGGGCTAACCCAAAAGCAATTAGTAGTTATGGAATTGCCATTTTCCATGTCGCCGCCCAATGCTGCAAACTCCCATTAGTCAAGAAGATCATGCAGTTCTACCCAGATATTGAGTTGAGAACTCATTATGATTACCGACCGATCCACTTTGCCTGCATCGGTGGCAGGGTTCCAGTTATAAAGGAACTCTTGCGTGCGGGCGCTGATATTCGGCATCCAACAGAAGATAAGCTCGAAGGCGGAGGAAGAACCCCTTTACATCAAGCTGCATCTGGAGGGAGTGCGGCAGCAGTTGAATTTGTTCTGGGTATGGGAGAAGATGTCAATATCCAGGACGACTATGGAATGACACCTCTCCACATTGCCAGCTTAGTCGGCTCTGTGAAGGCAGTAAGAGTTTTGCTTGAGCATCATGCCGACCCCAACATAAAAACCAGGGAACAGCTGTCCGCTCTTCACTACGCTGCATGGAATAGCCATGCTTCTGTTGCAGAGAGCCTTATTGATGCTGGATCGTCAATTGATCTGGCGAGCGACGACGACGTCACTGCGTTACAGCTAGCGCTTTCACGATTTTTGCGTGCAATGGTGATATTGCTTTTCAAAAGAGGCACAGACCTTCATTATACGAATTTATATGGCCTGTGCGGTTTTGACATGGCTTTAGCACAATACCATTTCTCTGAAGACGACTTAGCGGTAGTTCAGAGACGTTCTCATTTCGCAAGACGCACCAAGTTACTCGATGCTCTTTTGTCGGTAGCGAAAACCGTTCAAACAAAGCCTTCTCGATGGGGGCTGGATTTCTCTCGGGTTATGAAATGTCTGCATTTATTGCATAGTCATGAGGATGTCCAATTTGGCTATCAATTCACTATTGAAATACTCTCGAATGGACAGCTACAGCATAACAGCTTTTGCAACATCTGTTACCCATCTGGTGCTACGAACAAGGGAATAATAGGGTACCGCTATAAATGTATGGTATGTTTCGATGTTGACCTTTGCGAGACTCATATGAAGGAATATGAGAAAAAGGGTACGAGGTTGAAAAATCTCTGCCATAAACATTCGTTCCTTAAGATCCCCAAAAGCCTCAGCGATTTCGACAAGGAGAAACTCAGGGCATTCGGGGATGAACAGAAACTAGAATGGTTGCGGGGTATTGAATACCGCTTCGCGTGGGAAAGACATACTCTCATTGCACGAGACTCGAGCGTGGTTGACGTTGACTGGCCGGTTCTTCGAACTTGGCTTGGGACGAAAACTCAATATTTCAAAGCCTCCAATTATAAATTATTTAATTCCTCCAACCCTAACTCGAATCTTCGGATGAATTTGTCAACAACCTCCCTAGGTCTACCCAGATTCGTTGGATTGTTTTACCAAGAGTTCAATAAGACGTTATTAGCTTTGCGTTTTAGTCAACGCCTTCTTCAACTACATAGCGATGTGCATCGCGCGAATATATAAGATCCGGGGTGTTACTTGTCACGATATAACCCTGTTAAGGGGTTGTTTGATAGCTGGCTTACCCCTGGTCTGCACCGAGAGAGTGGAGCACTACTATAAGTCTATGGGCTGGTCCCTCTTCCATGATAATATAGCAATCAATACAATCAATTACCCTCATGTTCATGTGCTCCGCCTATAAATCTTAACATTACTTTGCAACATAAATTGACGTCGTACTCAAGAAACAAGAGAAAGCTTAGGGGCTATTTGTACAAAATAGACATCCATATCCAGCCAGGCTCGGGACAGTCCTATGGGACAGTCCAATGGGCTGTCCTGGATTTAACGAAGCGGGCGATGAGCTTCCTGGCAGCTATATTCAGTATTATTCAGTATCTATACCGATCTTGCCCTGAGTTGGTATTTCCTAGGGATTCGGGTGGTTAATGGTTTTTGTAAATAAACAATCCAACCCACCGATTCGGTGATTATGGTTCTAGGCTTCCGTGGGTTGGTTCTAGGCGTCGTGGTTGGTGGTTCCGGGGAGGAGCTACCGTATAATCTGGAATAGAAGCCCAGTCTATTTTTATAAGCCCAGGTCTGTTAGAAGCCCAGGTTCTAATTGGTCAGTGTGTGGGTCGCTTAATATAAAAGCCCTAGGCTTTTAATTAGATTTATAGTTATAGTTACTAGCAAAATAAGGGGGAACGGCACTATAAATTTCTGCTTGAATTAAAACCTATTTTTATTATTATCCTCTAATAGTAAAACCTTTATAAACATAGCAATTAGAACACCAAATAGAACACTAAATCAACGTATGTTATAATCTCTTACATCCTTATCACTATCAAGTGCCTCGTTAAAGTCAGAATCTAAATCCTTTTTGTTGAAATAACTCTTTATGTTGTTGCTAGGGTTTGTAGTAACCTCAGCTTCATCCTCTTCTATCTTATTAATGCCTTATACTTAATTGTAGTTGCTAATAGTAATGTTAGGGAGGTCTTGTATCATTAATTTAGAGTCTTTAAAGCTATTAAGATTTAATGATAAGCTAACATAACAGAAGGTATTGATAATAGTCTTTTAATTCTTAATGTGAAGTATCTCTTAGGCTTTTACAACCTATTAAATTATTAGAATTCAACGTTCTCTTACATTAACCTTTTTAGACTCCTATTCCTCTATGTGTTACAGACTGTAAACTAAGTAACAGTCTGTAACTGCCTTAGCAGCGATTGGAAACTGCCCTTACAAGCAGGGTGCTATAGCCCTAATAACTGCAGTTATTACGAGCACTATTGTGGCTATTGCGGACAGGTTTATAGAAGAGGTTGCAGGGTTACAAACAACTTTTACGGACTGTTAGTGATATTAGAAGGATGTTAGGGGGGCGTTTGGGCGGGTGATCACCCGGTTATGCGCCCTAGCCGATAATCGGCTTCTAACATCACTAGGCGAGCGTAGGTCGCAAACACCGTTAAATCCTTAGATATTCTATAAGCAGATAGAGGGTAGATAGATTGAATAGGGTTTTTAAGATGAATTAAAACGGGCTAAAATTGCAGAAGTTGTAAGGGTTTTTGTGATTTGTAGCGCTACGCTGCGACATGAAAATAGGGGCTTATAAAGCAGTAGGAGGGAAGCTTTAAAAGGTAGGTAGAATATCAATATATTAGCTATATATTACAATATTACAGTATATAGTCTATATAGCGTATAACAGTAGCATTTAATCTATCCATCCATCTATCCCCCCTTATTTTCTTGCCTTAGCTGCTGCCTTAAGGGCGTTAATGACTTAGCTTAGTAAGGCCTTAAATGTTACGGCCCGGCTACAGCTGTTTACGGACCGTTACGGGTCTACAGATGGGCAGTTTGCACGGGCAGTTTGCACGGGCAGTTTGCACGGGCAGTCAGCCAACAGACAGGCTGTAAGCGACACGTAACCTGTAAGGGACTATATAAACCTGTTTGTAGACTACTACATCCTCCTTCTTCCTTCTTTAGCTTTAGATTCTTGTTATATAAGCTACTAATTCATTGAGTCCGCTTGCTCCCAGTGTCACGAACTCAGTCACCTTGGGCTGGTGTCACAGCAAATAGAGCGCGCGGTAGCCCGTACAAGTGGTAGTTCTAAATACAAGAAGATCAAGCTGAAGAAGAAAGAAAGCTCAGGGGCTGAAGGCCCTTAATGTACACGAGGTGCAAGCTAAGCGAGATTAGTGGTTACGTGCACCACATGAAGAGTTGCGGCAGGGCCGTAACACCCAGCTGGCGATCTTACTCTATATTGACCGAGCCACCACATTATTTAAAGCTCGTCCACACTCTTCTTCCTGCAAAGGAACTCAAAGATATCGACCAGAACCAGACTAGAACTCAGACCTAGGACCGCGATACTTATTGCAAGCACTAGAACTAGAACGCGAACCCATTTGCAAGACTGGAAACCAGACTAGAACTTTAAGGTATCAATTTGACCCTGAAAAGAACCACGCATAGACCACAAGAACCCCCTAAACCTAGAACCGAACCCAGAATCAATACCAACCAATCAAAGAATGCTACTATTACGCTGTTAGAACACTAGCGTTATAGCACTATTACAACAACTAGCAGGACCCTCTAATAAGAGCCCTAACGATGCAATTTAAGACTTAGCTGTAGCTAATGCAGAAATTGACAGGCTAAGAGCTTTGCTTGCCAGCTAGGAAACCCCCTTAAAGACTGAGACAATAAACTCTAATAGGCTCGCAAACGTCTTAGAGGCAATTGCCTAGCGTCTTACTAGAGAAGACTCCTCAAATTGCTCCTTAAAATCGATGAAGATCCCTAACCCGCTATTGCTTACAAACAGTAAGGACCCAACTTTTAACAGCTAGAAGCTTTAGATTAAGGGCAAACTTCGAACTAATACGGACCACTTTCTAGTAGAAGAAGACAAGATGACGTACGCTTTTAGCTGTACAAGCAGTAATACTTAGAGGCACTTGCAACCTTAATACAACAAGGAATTATAAGATCCCTTCCTAGTAGCTGACGATATAATCAAATACCTTTTAAACATCTATAAGGACCCATACAAGGTTTAAAACGCCTGCTTGGAATATAAAGGGCTAATGATAAAGACATCTAAGACCTTTACGGACTTCCATACTTGTTTCCTTTATCTAACAGGACAAGCTTGGATTTTAAAGGAGGATTTACAGCTAGACCTCTTTAATAAACTAACCTTAAAGCTTTAAAGGACTGCCTTACCTGTATATTCGACTTTACAGACCGTTAAGAGCCTTACAGACAAGTGTCTATCTTTAAACTAAGGCCTCTACAAGCTTAAAGCCCAATTAGACTGGTTGAAGGCTAGAACTATCTTTACAGGCAGGAACTCACTTGTAAAAGACTCTAATACAACTACTACCACCCGTAATACACCTACAAGGTTATTTACTAGAGAACTAACACTAGCTTGTACCTTCCCGCATGAGGGACCTCCAAACCGACCCCGCGTGGTTAATTTGGATATTCACAAGATGTTCGAGCAAGGATTCATACGGACATGGTGCTGATGACCAATAGGAGAGCTTGGCATAACCTCTAGAGGTAGTTCATGTACGGATACGACGCTAACAACGAGTGGGAGAATCTAGCCTAGACTCCACAGGCTATTCAAGCAAGGCAGATTCATATGGAACATGGCGCTGCCAATTGGTAGGAATACCTGGCCTCTATAGGCCGTTTGGGCAAGGCAGATTCATGTGGCATAGCGCCGATGACGAGCAGAGGGCTACATTTGGTAGGTGTGGCCTTTACAAGCCGTTTAGAAAAGGCGGATTTATGCTACATACGGCGCTGACAACAAAGGGGAGAAACAGCCTTGAACTCTACATGCTTCCTAATCAAGGCAGATTCGCAGAACGCGGCACTAACAACAAACGGGAGAAGCTAGCCTGTACTCTACAGGCAGCTTGAGGATTTATACATTCACCGCGCTAATAACAAATTGTTAGTCAGGGTCTCGTTCGTGCCTAGCTTTAGCGTAGGCACCTATTTAGGTGCCTATAGAAGTCACTGAACAGTGACTCATTTAGGCAGCAGATGGGGCATATTAGTGCATAAATACTGGGCCGTAGGCCCAGTATCATAATGATAAGGCTTTGGCTCCCTATGCTTCCGCGTTCCCTGTAACACAAATGGGAGAGTCTAGCCGAGACTTTATAGGCAAGGAGTATCTATAGATGTGACACTAACGATGAAGATTCATGTAAAGCATGACGCTGACGGCAAATAGAAGACTAGGCTAGGTAGGTATGACTTTCACCTAGCTATCTGAACTAGCATGGCCACTATATCCTGTCTCAGCGAGCTAGATTCATGTTAGCATTCTAAGTGTCAAATAGAGACAGTATAGTAGCACTACCCCTAAACCGACTGAGCAGTGCGGATTGCAGAAAGGCTTAGAAATCAGTGAATAAATCTATGAGCAGTAACGCTTCTTAGGCGTATCGAGCAATGTAATTCCACTGTGCTGAGAAACAGGCACACTTTAACAAGGAGATAGGGCTTGCAATTAATTCGTCTAAATATAGGAAACATATCAATAATATATTCGACATTGAGTTAGGGACGTGTGGGAAATTGAAGCACATAGTCGGCGGTAATACCATCTCCAGTACCTTATGAATATCCTTGCCAGACTCATCATCCTAGTATGGATCTCGGCCGAAGGAACCTCAGTTGGGCCGCACTTCTTGCCAGCGTCACACAAAGGTACAGCACTCCAGAATAGCTTCTAGTCCTTTTTAAATACAAGCGGTGGGTTTTAAACAATTCTTCGCATTATGATGAAGAGATCAGTTATCAAAATCAATGATCTATCAGCAGAAGACCCAATATGAGCAAACAACCAACGCCCCTGTCTCCCAACTCCCACACATTTAGACCTCCCCTTTCCCACCCAAAAGCTCAACCAGCTCCCCCCACCGG
>Ga0335074_10009656_pt1 | contig 13477 bp, 10 predicted proteins | sample Lox_Sample_23_FD_206715 | JGI IMG/M metagenome (GOLD analysis project Ga0335074, IMG submission 206715) | Soil microbial communities from Loxahatchee National Wildlife Refuge, Florida, United States - Lox_Sample_2.3 | ecosystem: Environmental > Terrestrial > Soil > Wetlands | place: USA...
CCTTCGGACCGGAGCGCGTCCCGTCGGCAGCGGACTCGCCCTCCGTTGTCTACTGGGTGCCCAGGCCCCTCCCGGATCCAACCCCCCGCCCGGTCAGGTAACTCGGGCATCTCCCCCTGCGCGGCAGCCACATCACGGTGCGGCTTGCCTCCCTGACCTGCTGGCCCGGTGCTGGACTGCGCAGCAACATACCGTTGATCGCGACGATGTCAACTCATCCTGCAAGTACTGATACTCGTTAGCTACCTGCCAGGACGCTGACGCGCCGGGCCTGTTCCCGGTTGTCCCGCAGCGTTACGATTGAGGTTCCCGTAACGCGTGAGGGTGCCATGACGAGGTTGTCAGCGGCAGAGTGCCGGTGCATGGCTACGCGCGTGTCTGTACGGGGATACCCCGATTTACGGTGAGATCCGATCCACCACTCTCGCGCTGCGCTGCGCGCGGATTCACCTTCGGCCGACAGGAGCAGTAATGACAGAAAGTTCGGAGACGCCCGAGGTCTCTGAGTCCCAGATCGCCGTGCACTGGCGCGAGGAAGAGTACTTCCCGCCGCCGGAGAAGTTCGTCGCGCAAGCCAACGCGAACGATCCGGCGATCCTGGACAGGTTCAGCGAGGACAAGTTCCCGGATTGCTTCACTGAGTATGCGGATCTGCTGGCATGGGACAAACGCTGGGACACGGTGCTCGACACCAGCAATGCGCCGTTCTGGAAGTGGTTCGTCGGCGGCAAGCTGAACGCCTCCTATAACTGCGTCGACCGGCACGCGGCTGCCAGCCCGGACAAGACCGCGGTCATCTGGGTGCCGGAACTTGAGGACGACGAGACCCTTCACATCAGCTACAGCGAACTGCTCCGCCAGGTCAACGAGTTCGCCGCGCTGCTGACCGACTTTGCCGGCCTGAAGAAGGGCGACCGGGTCACGCTGCACATGCCGATGGTGCCTGAAGCCATTGTCACGATGCTCGCCTGCGCCCGGCTCGGCGTCATTCACTCCCAGGTATTCGGCGGCTTCAGCGGCAATGCCTGCGGTACGCGGATCGCCGACTCCGGCAGCCGCGTCCTCATCACCATGGACGGCTATTACCGGGCCGGCAACATGCAGGACCACAAGGTCAAGGCGGACGAGGCAGTCGCTGAGGCCAAGCGGCAGGACCAGGATGTCGACAAGGTGCTGGTGTGGCGCCGGAGGGAAGGCGAGTATCAGTCCGCGACTCCGATGGTCGACGGCCGCGACTTCTTCGTCAACGACCTCCTCGGCAAGTACGCCGGGCAGGAAGTAACGCCGGTCTCACTGGACTCGACGGACTCGCTGTTCCTCATGTACACCAGCGGCACCACGGGCCGGCCCAAGGGCGCGCAGCACAGCGTCGGCGGCTACATGGCGTACGTGACCGGCACGTCGAAGTACTACCAGGACATCCATCCGGACGACGTGTACTGGTGTCTGGCCGACATCGGCTGGATCACCGGCCACTCCTACATCGTGTATGGCCCGCTGTCACTCGGCACCACCACCGTCATCTACGAGGGCGTGCCTAACTACCCCGACGCGGGACGGCCGTGGCGCATCGCCGAGAAGCTGGGCGTCAACATCTTCCACACCTCGCCGACGTCGATCCGGATGCTGCGCAAGGTCGGCCCGGACGAGCCGTTCAAGTACAACTACCACTTCAAGCACATGACCACGGTCGGTGAGCCGATCGAGCCAGAGGTCTGGCGCTGGTACTACAACTTCGTCGGAAAGGGCCAGGCTGCCATCGTCGACACCTGGTGGCAGACCGAGACCGGCGGCTTCCTTGGCAGCACGCTGCCGGGGCTAGAGCCGATGAAGCCCGGCAGCTGCGGCCCCGGTGCGCTTGGCATCTTCCCGGTCATCTACGACGAGGACCGCAACGAGATTCCCAGGGGCAGCGGCAAGGCAGGCAACATCTGCATCCGCAACCCGTGGCCAGGCATCATGCAGACGGTCTGGGGTCAGCCGGAGCGGTTCCTCGACGTGTACTACCGGAAGTACAACACCGACCCGAACAGCAAGGACTGGCACGACTGGCCGTACTTCTGCGGTGACGGTGCGGTGCAGGCCGAGGACGGCTACTTCCGCATCCTCGGCCGTATCGACGACGTCATCAACGTGGCGGGGCACCGGCTCGGCACCAAGGAACTCGAGTCGGCTGCGCTGACGGTGCCCGAGGTGGCTGAGGCCGCCGCAGTACCGGTCATCGACGACATCCGGGGCCGCATGGTGGAGATGTACATCTCGCTCAAGCCTGGCTACGACGCGGGGCCGGAGATGGAAGGTAAGGTCACTGCAGCGATCGAGACGGAGATCGGCAAGATCGCCCGGCCGAAGAACGTGTGGATCGTGCCGGACATGCCGAAGACGCGGTCTGGCAAGATCATGCGCCGGGTCGTCGCGTCGGTGTCGAACTTCGCCGACGTCGGCGACGTCACCACGCTCGCCAACCCCGAGGTGGTCGAGGGCATCAGGCAGCAGGTACAAAGGGCCAAGGTCGATAAGGGCGACGTGCCGCGCGAGCTGACCGACGTCGAGCTGGCCGAGATCCAGTCGTTCGGTAACGAGTAGGCACGGGCAACCAGCAGCAACCGCAGCGGCCGCCAGTCAGCAGACTGGCGGCCGCTACTGGTCTCTGAACGGCGCCACCGCCTGGCCTCGGCTGAAAGCAGTTGCCTGCCGCGGGCCCGGCGCGCGAGGATAGCTGCCGAGTGGCCGCGTCGCGGCCCGACGACGGAGCGTGCCGACCAGATGCTGAGCTGAGCTGGGTCCTGCGGGACCCCGGCGGTCCAGCCGCCGCAAGTCCTCTGCCCATCTGCTTGCGAAGGACGCTCTGCTCGTGTCGCATAGCCCTGCCCTCTCGGCTGTCAAGGGTCCGTACCTCAAAGCACGGTCGGTCGGTCATCACTACGACGGCGACCTGCTGTTCTCCGGTCTGAACCTCGTCCTCGGACCCGGCGACCGCATTGGTCTCGTCGGGCCGAATGGCGCCGGCAAGACCACCCTGCTGCGCGTGCTCGCAGGCCAGCTGCGCCCGGCTGCCGGGCATGTCACCGCGGCGCCGGGTACCCGCATTGGCTGGGCGGACGACCGGTACGACCCGGCTCAGACGGCGGGCGAGTACCTGACCAGCGGTCTCGGCCGGATGGCGGAGCTGACCGTCCGGATGCGGGAGCTCGAGGCCGTCATGGCCGGGACGGACGCCGGTGCGACAGCTGCGTCGGTACTCAGCGAATACGGCACCGTTCAGGACGAGTGGACGGCGCTGCAGGGCTGGACCGCCAGCAGCCGCCTGGACGCCGTCCGCGACCGGCTCGACCTGCATGACGTCCCGGACGATCGTCCGCTGGCAGCCCTGTCCGGCGGCGAGCTGGCGCGGCTCGGACTTGCCAGGCTGCTGCTCGCCGAGCCGGACGTGCTGGTGCTCGACGAGCCGACTAACCATCTCGATGCCGACGGCGCTGCCTGGCTTGGCGAGTACCTGGCCCGATTCGACGGCGGCATCGTGGCAGCCTCACACGACCGGACGTTCCTCGACCGGGCCGTCACGCAGATCGTCGAGCTCGACGGCATCGACCCCGAGCCGGCCCGGTATCAGGGCGGTTACACCGAGTACCGGGCGGAGAAGCAGCACCGCTGGCAGCGCCGGCTGCTGGACTACGAAGCCCAGCAGAAGTACCGGACCCGGCTTGAAGCCGACATCGGCGCGGTCAAACAGCAGGCGCTCGCCACCGAGCTGTCGACCACCAATGACAGGCTCCGGCGGTACGCGAAGAAGGTCGCGAAGAAGGCGAAGGCCCGGGAGCGACGGCTGGAGCGGCAGGTGCAGTCCGTTCGCTGGCTGGCTGAGCCGCAGGCCAGGCCGCCGCTCGTCCTCGCCATCCCGGCGGCCGGCGGGGCAGGTGCCACGCTCCTGTCCGCCAGCCGGGTTTCCGTCGGCGCGGGCGGACGACCGCTGCTTCGCGACGTCACCCTGACGATCCAGGCCGGCGACCGGGTGCTCGTGTCAGGCCGGAACGGGGCCGGCAAGTCCACGCTGCTCAACGTGCTCGGCGGTCGGCTGACTCCGGATACCGGGCAGGTGAGCTTCGGTCAGCGTCCCGCGCTGCTGCCGCAGCGACACGATCACCTGCCGGCCGCGGCGACCGTGGTCGGGTTCCTGCGGTCCCAGCTGCCGCTGTATGCCGACGATGCCGAGAGTCTGCTGGCTGCGTACCTGTTCGGGCCGGATCAGTGGGGCTCGCAGCTGCGCACGCTGTCGCAGGGCGAGCTGCGGCGGCTGCTGATAGCTGTCGCGGTCAACTCCGGCGCGCAGGTGCTGATGCTGGACGAGCCGACGCACTACCTGGACTTCGACGCCCTTGATGTGATCGAGGAAGCGCTGCGGGCGTATCACGGCACGCTGATGATGGTCACCCACGACATGTACTTCGCCGCCCGGGTCGGGTACACGCGGCACTGGCAGGTCGGCAGCGGCACCGTTGCCGAGTGCGGGGTCGCCGAGAGCAGCCCGATGAGATCGGGGGGTACCCGGCCCTAGGGGGATCTTGTGACGTTCGCCGTGTGCGTTGTTGGCGCCGTTCCCTCCACCTGAGATCAACGGTCCGATAGGTTTGATCAAGCGGGGTTAGCTGGCGGCGCGGCCAGCGTGCAGGGCACCAGTGAGGGCTGGTGCTTGTCCTGAGGCGTTCCTCGGAACGAGTTAAGGAAGGTGCATGCGTTCCCGCTCCTCGCGCTCCGTTACAGAAGTTGGGCAGGTCCGGCCACGCAAGCGCAGTCGCGTCGCGCTGATTCTTGCCGTCCCCGTGCTGAGCCTGGTGGTCCCCGCGGCAGCGGTCGACATCGCGAGCGCGGGCGGATCCGGTCTGCTGACCAGGGCTGCTGCTGAAGTCGCCCGGTTCCTGCTGTTCTATTCCGGCGTCTTCGCGCTGGTGGCGCTGAGCGCGGCCGTCGCGGCCGGACTGCTCGCGAGCGACCGGATCGTCATGTCGCCGGAGGGCCGGATCTTCGCCCAGGTCATGCACCGCACCACGTCCCTGGTTGGGATCTCCGCGCTGGCCAACCACATCATGCTCGAGGTGCTCGCGCACCGCGCCGGGATCGCTGACGGCTTCGTGCCGTTCATGGCGAGCCGTGACACCTTCTTCATGGGCCTCGGCACCGTGGCGTCCGACCTTTTCGTCGTGATCATCGTGACGGGTATGCTGCGCCGGAGGTTCATCCGCGGCGCCCGGCGCCAGCTCTGGCGCTGGCTGCATGCGACTGCGTACGTCGCGTGGCCAATGGCCATCCTGCACGGTCTGCTCGCTGGCCGGCACGCCAAGGCTTACGTCGACTGGAGTTACGGCGTCTGCCTGGCTGCGGTCGGGCTGGCGCTGATCATCAGGTCGGTCGCCGGCCTGCGCGGCAGGAGCGGCGGGCATCCGGTGCCAGTCCGCCAGCAGATGCCGTCGGCGCCGAGCACTCCGTTGCCTCGCAGTTACCAGATCAGCCCGCAGGCCCCGGTGCGCGCCCTGGCGCCCGGCCTGGTTGAGTTGCCGCAAGTCCCCCGCCGTCCGGGCGATGCCCGGGCGGCGGCTGACGCCTGGGCGGCGGCTGACGCCTGGGCCAGCGGCGACGCGCTGGCTCCCGCCGACGCCTGGGCCAACGGCGAGGCGTGGGCTCCGCCCGGCGCGTGGACCGGTGGCGGTGCCTGGGCACCGCCCGGCACCTGGACAGACGGCGACAACTGGAGCGAGGGCGACGGCTGGTCCGAGGACGACGGCTGGTCCGAGCGCGACGGCTGGTCCGAGCGCGACGGCTGGCCCGAGGGCGACGGCTGGTCCGAGGGTGGCCGCTGATGACACCAGGACTCATCCGCATCGGGCAGGGCCGGGTCACGGCCGGGCTCGACCAGCGGGCGCGCCTGGATCTGGCCGCACATCGCGCGGTCTTCGGACCACTGCCGAGGCCGACGGTTGCCCAGCTGATCGCCATGTGCGAGCGCGTGGACCTGCGCGGACGCGGCGGCGCCGCCTTCCCCGTCGCGGTCAAGCTGCGGGCCATCCAGGGCCGGCAGAGCAAGGGCAAGCCGGTCATCGTGGTCAACGGCACCGAGGGCGAGCCCGGCAGCAGCAAGGATAAGATGCTGCTGGCCCGGTCCCCGCACCTGGTGCTGGACGGGGCCCTGATCGCCGCGACAGCACTCGACGCCAGGCAGGTGATCGTCGCTGTAGCCGGGCACGGACCGCACGTCCGGTCGGTCACCGGGGCGGCTGCTGCTGACAGCCACCTGAGTCGGCTGGTCCGGGTCGTTTCGGTCCCGGACCGGTTCGTTTCCGGCGAGAGCGGAGCTCTCGTCAATGCGCTCAACGGCCACCCGGCGCTGCCGCCGGGAACCAAGACCAGGGCGACCGACGCCGGAGTTCGCGGCCGGTCAACCCTGCTGTCCAACGCGGAGACCTTCGCTCAGCTTGCCGTTCTCGCCATGCTGGGCGCGGCTGGCTACGCCTCCGCCGGCGATCCCGCCGAGCCGGGAACAGTCCTGCTAACCGTCAGCGGTTCCGTGCAGCGGCCGGCCGTGGTGGAGACTCCCACCGGCGTACCGCTTGGCCACGTGCTCGACATCTGCGGCGCGCAGCCATCGGACGGCGTGCTCGTGGGCGGCTATCACGGCAAGTGGCTGACGGCTGACACCGCCTATGCGGTGCCGATCAGCAGGCGCGGGCTCGCGGCCGGCAGCGGCACCCTCGGCGCGGGCATCGTTCTGGTGCTGGGCCGGGACAGCTGCCCGCTCGGCGAGGTCGCGCGGGTAGCCGGGTACCTCGCCGCGCAGTCGTCTGGCCAGTGCGGACCGTGCAAGCTCGGCCTGCCGGCGGTGGCCGCCTCGCTGACCGCCCTGAGCGCGGGCGCTGGCGGGATGGCCGAGCTGGCGGCGCTGCGCGCCGCCACCTTCGGAGTCAGAGGGCGCGGCGCGTGTCACCACCCGGACGGAACGGCCAACTTCGTCGCATCCGCGCTGGACGTCTTTGCCGGCGACCTGAGCGAGCACATGTTCCGCGGTGGCTGCGGTCGCGCTACCCGCGGCATCCTGCCGCTGCACCCCGGCAGCGAGCAGCGGCTGGTGGTGGACTGGACCAGGTGCGAGGGCCACGGCTTGTGCGGCCGGGTGGTGCCGGAACTCATCCGCCTGGACGAGCACGGCTACCCGAGGCTGCTGGACGTTCCGGTCCCGTTCTGGCTGAGCCGGGACGCAGGTCAGGCCGTTGACATGTGCCCGGCCCTCGCCTTGCGGCTGACGACGGCCGAGCAGCCGCCGGCCGTTCCGGTGCGCCAGATCGCCGCGCGGCCTGCCCGGCCTGCGCTGCCTGCCGCGGGCCCGCCGCTGACCGGCCGGATCCGGCAGGACGCCGATCTGGCTGCCGCGGCTTCATGGCTTGCCGAACTCGGCGGGCGCGGACCGCACAGCGATACCTGACCCGGCCTGACACGCTCCTGCGACCTGTGTCGGCGCCGGATGTGCGACGTCACGCTCCGCCGCGCGGCGGCGGTAGCGTCGGCGGCGTCAGGAATGCGGGCGGAGCGTCAAGATCCAGCGCGTCGAGGAGGTCAGCGGCCGCCGCGTCCCGTGCGGTGAGCGGCGGCAGGTTCCACTTGCGCTGGATCAGCCGGAGGACCGCCGTGTGGTCGTAGACCTGCTCGGTGATGTAGTCCGGCTTCGCGTACGGCGACACGATCACGGCCGGCACCCTGAAGCCGAGCTGCGAGTAAGTGCTCGGGCCGGAGTCGCACCTGGTTACCTTCTGGCCCATCGTGGTGCGGCGCAGCAGGCGCAGCAGCGGGTACCGGTCGTACGGGCTGCGGCCCGGGACGTTGTCGGGCGCCACCGCAGGCGGCGGCGGCACGTGGTCGTAGTAGCCGCCGTGCTCGTCGTACAGCCAGATCAGCAGCGTCTGCGGCCAGCCCGGTCCGGCTATCACCGCGTTGATGACCCGCGCCGCAAGGGCCTCGCCCGCTGCGATGTCCTGCGGGTTCTCCTCAGAGCTGGCGTCAAAGTCCGGGTCCACGATGCAGACCGACGGCAGTGTCCCGGCGGCGGCCGCGGCATAGAACTCGGTCACCGGCTTCACATGGTTCAGCAGCCGTACGAACCCCAGCGGGTACAGGTCAGCCGTTACCTGAACCTTCTTTTCCAGCATGGGGTGGAGTCGCGGGAAGATGCCGGCCAGGCCGCCCAGCAGCAGGCGGAGGTAACGCAGCCCGCTCATGTGCGCCAGCCGTCGCAGCCGGATTGTGCCAGCCGGGATGGCGTGGTAGTTGGCCCAGCTGATGCCGTGCGCGCTGAGGTGATCGAAGATGGTGCCGTTCGCCGGGTGGTCGATCATGTCGAACGGAAGGTCGTCGATCAGGCCGTTCGCTGTCCCGGAAATCATGAATCTCCGGTTCGGAAAGGTCGGCCCGAGGCACGAGCTGAACCACCGGGTAGCTAACGGGAACGTGCGGGCCAGCCCGTAGTAGAACGGCAGCTCCGCCTGAGTCCAGTAGCGCATCGGCTCAGTGGCATCCGTCCCCGCCTCGCAGGTGAGCTCGACGCTGCGGACGAAGCCATCGCACTTGCCGTTGTTCCACTGGACGTGCGCGGCGTTCCAGGACTGGGTGGGCGTTCCCGGCTGCTGAGTCGTCAGCGCACTGGTCCACAGCGCCACTTCGGTGCCGTCGCCGCGCGGATTGGTTCCGGCCGGCTTGCCCTCGGGGCCGAGCGGGAAGCCGGCCCCGCCCCGTTCGAGCATGCCGAAGTAGTTGTCGAAGGAGTGGTTCTCCATCATCAGGATGACGATGTGCTTGATCTGCGGCAGCGAGTCGGTCCCGGCCTCTGGCCTGGCCGGGGTGGCTCCCGAGGCGACGGCCCTGGCGAGCCGCCGCTGTGCAGACGTCCGTTCCGCACGATCGAACATGCCGTTAGCTTCGCACGGCGACGACGCTTCAGCGCGTACTGTGCGCGTTCTGCGTCCTGCGTTCTGCGCCCGGCGCTCAGCTGGTAGCGCTGCGGTTCTGCAATTCGGTGAGGCCGCCAGCGTAGAACTCACGGGCGGAGTTGAGCAGGTCGTCGAGCTCAGGCCACCAGGGACCGTGCTCAAGGACCCGCAGCGCGTCTAGCACGTGCTCCGCCTGCTCCGCGCCGTCCGCCGCGCCAGCGACTGCGACCCGCCGGGGGCGCACCGCGCGCAGCGGGCCAAGGTACAGGTCGGGGCCGGTCTCGGTGCCGCTGGCCGGCGCCATCACCAGGTAATAGTCGGGCAGTTCGAACTGCTTGCCGCGCCAGGCTGCAAGCACCTGTGCGGCCTGCTGCTCGAACTCCGCCGCCCCGTACCCCGGCACGTCCCACATCGCCCGCCAGCTCTGCGCAACATCGGCCAGCGGGTCGTCGGGCACGATCACGTAGGTCGAGCGCCGGTGCGCTGCCTCCCGCATCGCCTGCGCACCCTGCTCCCAGGCGGGCGCGTCGCTCGCCTTATCTCCTCGGCCGGTCGCCGGGCCGCGGACTACCGCGACGTTCTGAAGCCGGGCGAGCCCGGCCAGCAGCCCGTCGGTTAGCTGGCCGGCTAGGACGACCACGGTGGATGTCTCGCGCCGCATCTGCCTGATCCTAAGCGGCGGCAGGCGGCAGGTGGCACCAGCCCGCCGACCGTGGCGCCGGTTTGCGCCGGCCGGCCGGTGCCGTGATAGACAGGCCTCATGGCGCGGATAGTTGTCTCCGCCGAGCGCACCATCGGAGCGCCGGCCGCCACGGTCTACGGCTACATCGCCGACGAGCGCGAGCACCACCCGCGATTCCTGCCCCCGGCCTTCTCGGACTTGCAGGTGGAGCAGGGCGGCGTCGGCGCCGGCACGATCATGCGCTTCAGGCTGACCGCGGGCGGCCGCACCCGGCATTACCGGGTGGAAGTCGCCGAGCCGGAGCCGGGCCGCATCCTGACCGAATCGGACACCGAGTCCACCATGGTCACAACGTTCACGGTGACTCCGCAAGACAGCGCGTCGCTGGTGCGCATCGAGTCCAGCTGGAGCGGCGCGAGCGGCGTTGGCGGGTTCTTCGAGCGCATCTTCGCTCCGCGGGCGGTGCGCGGCCTCCTGTCGGACGAACTGACTCGCCTGGATGCGTACGCGCGCGGGCAGCAGGAGGCCGGCCCGGCAGCGACGTAGTCCTCCGGCGTGTGCTCGTTAGCTAGTTCTCGCGCCACGGCAGATCATTACGACCGCGAACGCGCCGAGTTCGCGGGCGCCAGATCAGGAACTCGAGATTGGACCGGATCCACCGGCCGGCTCGACCGTCACTGCTGTCCCGTAGGCCGCGATCTCGGACATGATGTCGCCGATCTCGTTGCAGTCGAACCGCATCGCCACGACGGCGTTGGCGCCTCGGGACCTGGCCTCGCGCCACATGCGCTGGCGCGCCTGGTTGCGGCTGTCGGTGAGTAGCCTGGTGTAGGCGATGACCTCTCCGCCTGCCACCGTCCGCAACTGAGCGCCCACGTTGCTGAAGATGTTGCGGGCGCGCACCACGAGCCCGAACACGTCGCCGTGGACCCGAGTGATCCGGTAGCCGGGGATCTCATTCGTCGTCACGATGAGAACAGGCTGGGTATCCGGGGAGACCTCCAGCCCTGACCTGGCACCGAGCACCAGGCCGCGGTTAACGATGTCCTCCGTGAGGTCGGCCTGCGTCGCCGTCGCCGGGTCGCTCCGGATCCTGAAGCCGCTGTTCTCCGCCTCGCACCACACGCATGCCCACGGCTGGCCTTGCTGGTGGTGTGCGCTGACGAGGCTGACGGCCCGGCACGCCGAGCACCGGCGGAGCGACCATCCGCGAGCGCACTGCGGGCACCGCCATCCCGTCCCGGACGGATCGGATTGCTCGGTCGACGTCCCGCAGCCCGGGCACGGTATCTCAGCGGTAGTGGATGCCATGCCCGCATGCTGCCACAGCGGCAGAGCCCGATGTCAGCCCTGCCGGGGTCAACGCCGACTGTGAGAGCCTCGGCGGTGAGGTTACAGCCTCGGAGTTGTCCAATCCGGGTCTCGTCGTTCGTTGTCAGCAGGGAAGCTGTGCCGGGCGCTGGGCTTGGCACGATCGCAGCGTGGTGGAGGCAGAGATGATCGACCGGTCGGAGGGAACAATCAGGGCACCGGAGGTGACCGCCGACGCACCGCTGCCGCCGGTGACCGACCGCACGGCCTGGCAGGCCCAGATTGACGGGCTCCGGGCTCGGGAGAAGGCGCACACCCGGGAAGGCGACGCGATCGCCGCGGCGCGGCGCCGGCTTCCGATGGTGGAAGTGGACGCCTCGACGCCGGTCACCGGGGAACACGGCGAAGTCCCGCTCGCGGACGTCTTCGATGGCCGCCGCCAGCTGATCGTCTACTACCACATGTGGCACAACGGCAAGCCCGCCGCCGAGCAGTGCGAAGGCTGCACGTTCTTCAACGGTCAGGTCAGCGAGCTGTCCTACCTGCACGCGCGCGACGTCACCTACGCCACCTTCATCGAGGGTCCCTACCCGGAGGCCGCAGCCTACCGTCGCTTCATGGGCTACCAGATGCCCTGGTACTCGGCACAGCCATCAGTCGAGGCCCTGCTGGCGGACCGGTGGTTCGGCATGTTCGTCTGCTACCTGCGCGAGGGTGACCGCGTTTTCGAGACCTACTGGACCACGGGCCGCGGCACGGAACACATGGCGCCCGCCTACGGTCTCCTGGACCTGACGGTGTACGGGCGGCAGGAAACCTTCGAGGACTCGCCGGCCGGCTGGCCGAAGCACTGGGACAACAATGGCAGCCAGTTCCGCACGGACGGCCGTCCGAGCGCACAGTGGTCACGGCTGGCCGCCGGCCGGTCTGACGACCTGACCGGGTAGCTGACTCCGGCTGGCTCGCGCGGCCTGGGCTAGCGGGGTGCGTCGCCCAGCCGGTATTCGGCGGTCAGCTCGTCAAGCTCGCGCTTCAGGTCGTCGTCGAGCGTGAACTCGGCAGCGGCGAGGCTGGCGTCGAGCTGGCCGGGGCTGCTCGCGCCGACGATCGGCGCGGTGATGGCCTTGTTCGCCATGACCCAGGCCACCGACAGGGTGACCAGGCTAACTCCGGCCTTGTCCGCTACCGCGCGCAGTGCGTCCACAGTGCCGAACTCGCGGTCGTGCCAGTACCGGTCCTGGTAGGCCTGACCGGCCCAGCCGAGAGTGAAGCGGCCTTCCGGCGGCGGCTTCGCCCGCACGTGCTTACCCGAGAGCATGCCGCCGGCGATCGGGTTGTACGGGATGACGCCCACTCCGTCCTCTGCGCAGTAGGGCAGCATCTCCCGCTCGATCTGGCGGAACAGCAGGTTGTAGCGAGGCTGCACACAGTCGATGCGCGCCAGCCCGAGCGTCTCGGTCCTCCCGACGGCACGCACGAGCTGGTAGGTGAGGAAGTTCGACACGCCGAGGTAGCGCACCTTGCCCTGGCTGACAAGGTCGTCGAGCGCGCCGACCGTCTCGTCGATCGGCGTCTGCGTGTCGTAGCCATGCAGCTGGTACAGGTCGATGTAATCGGTCTGCAGCCGCCGTAGCGACGCCTCTACGGCCGACATGATGTGCTTGCGCGAGTTGCCCGCGTCGAACGGCGCCGGGCCTGTCGGCGCGAAGCACTTGGTCGCGACGATCCAGCGGTCGCGCTTGCCTCGCAGCCAGCGACCGATGATCTCCTCGGTGGCGCCCCTCGTGCTCAGGTCTCCGCCGAGCGGATACGCGTCGGACGTGTCGAGGAAGTCGATCCCGCCGTCCGCCGCGCGGTCGAGAATAGCGACGGCTGTCGGCTCGTCGCACTGCAATCCGAACGTCATCGTGCCCAGGCACAGGCGCGACACCTGCAGGCCGGTCCGGCCGAGTCGAGTGTGTTCCACACTCGCACGGTACCGGGCCGGCCTGCTCTCCCCCGCTGACGGGGTGCGCCTAGCTGGCAGCGCCCTGAGCTGGTGTCGCGCTGAGCTGGTGTCGCTACGACAGGAACTTCAGCAGCGCGCTGTTGACCTGATCGGCGTGTGTCCAGCAGATGGCGTGCGGGCCCTGCTCGACGACGTCCATCTGGAGGTCCTTGATCATGCCCGGCAGCCGCAGCCCGGTCTTCGGGTACGGCAGGACGCGATCGTCGTCGCCCTGGATGACGAGCATCGGCACGTCGAGCTTCGGCAGGTCGGCGCGGAAGTCGGTCTCCCAGGTCGGGATGCAGGCGACCGTCGCCGCCGCTGACGCCGACGCGGCCAGGTTCCAGCAGTACTGGTAGTACTGATCGCTGACCAGCGTGCCGCGGAACTTGTCGATGTTGAAGAAGTTGTCGAGGAAGCCCTTCATCCACGCCGGGCCGTCCTGCCGCGCACTCTGCATGAAGCCGTCGAACAGGGTGCCGGGCAGGCCCTCGGGGTTGTCGCCGGTCTGCAGCAGGAACGGCGGGA